>Ga0190265_10000479_pt1 | contig 28596 bp, 22 predicted proteins | sample Popmic124T_FD_133135 | JGI IMG/M metagenome (GOLD analysis project Ga0190265, IMG submission 133135) | Populus adjacent soil microbial communities from riparian zone of Indian Creek, Utah, USA - 124 T | ecosystem: Environmental > Terrestrial > Soil > Riparian zone | place: USA: Utah | collected...
GTTTCCTCTCCTCTCGTGTGCTTGGCGGCTCACGAGGGGAAGTCTCCACGATGGACACTCCCTGAAATGTCAAACTTCTACTGCCACCCCGGCAGAGCCGGGGGAACTCCCTTGGGGTTTAGCGCAGCACGGACTCGTACAGCTCCCGGTACGCGGCGCACAGCGCGCCGAAGGAGTAGCGCTCCTCGGCGCGCTTGCGGTTGAGGACACCGAGCTGCCGGCGGAGGTCGGGGGCGCGGGCCAGCTCGGCGAGCGGGCTTGAGAGATCAGCCCCCAGGAAGGGGGCCTGCTCCGGCGGGAGCATCGTTCGGACGTCCCCTACGTCGGTCGAGACGGCGGGCAGGGAGGAGGCCATGGCTTCGAGCAGGGCAAGGGGCATCTGCTCGCTGTCCGAGCTCAGGGCGAAGACGTCCATGGCCTGGTAGAAGGGGGCCGGCGATTCCTGGTATCCCGCGAAACAGACGCGGCCGGCGAGGTCCGGCGCCGCGGCCCGGCGCTCCAGGGCAGGGCGCTCCTCGCCGTCCCCCACCAGCAGAAGATGGACCTCGGGTACTTTGGCGGCGGCCTCCAGCAGCCGGGCGTGGTTCTTCACCGGCCGCAGGCTCCCTGCCGTCCCCACCACCAGCGCCCCGGCCGGGATGTCCAGCCGGGCTCGCAGCCCGGGATTGCCATCGGCAGGGGCGAAGCGGTCGAGGTGGATGCCGTTGGGGATCAGCCGCACCCGCTCCGGGGGGAGCCGCCACAGATCGACGGCAATCGTCTTCAGGCGCTCGGAGGGGACGACCACGGCCGCCGCACCGGGCAGCACGAGCCGCCGCGCCCAGACGCGACGGCGCTTGAACTGCTCCGCCTCGTCTTCGTTGAACCCCTCCTCGTGATGGATCACCCTCCGGAAGCCGGCGCTCCGGGCCGTGAGGAGCATGTCGAACGCCCCCCAGTTGTAGGTGAGCACGAGGTCGGGCCGCTCCTCCACAAGGAGCCTGCGCAGCCGGCGGGCCGTCGCGAGCGATCCGGCCTTGGGCGGCGCCGGCAGGATGCGCACATCGGCATCCGCCGGAAGCCGCTCCGCCGCGGTCGTCCTGCCGTCCATGGACAGGATGGAGTGCCGGAGCTCCCGCCCGAACGCGCGGATCAGCTCCACGGTCCGCAGCTCCGGACCGGTCGGCACGAAGTTCGAGAAGACGTGGAGCAGGTGGGGCGCGCTCACTGAGGATTGGAATAAATGCGCACGGTCCGGTCGAGGAGACCCTCGCGGTCCTCGATGGGTGTCCAGCCGAGGACTTCGCGGGCGGTGCGGCAGGCGAAGGCGGGGACGAGCGACCGGGCCTTGAGGTCGCGGTAGGACGGGAAGGCCGCGCCCGGACGGCGGCCGGCCTTCTTCACCATCCACTTGCCAATCTCCAGGACCTGGCTCAACCACAAGGGGCGCGGGTGGAAGTGGAGGTCGCGCCCGGTGGCAAGCCGCAACTGGTCCACCACCTCCCGGGCCGAGAGCGGCGGCCGGCCGCAGAGGTTGAGGGCGCGTCCGTGGAGGCCATCCCCCTCGTGGAGGGCGATGCGGACCAGGGCCTCGGCCACGTCGTCGGCAGTGACCAGGGGGAGAGGATGCTCCCCCTTTCCCCAGCCCACGCAGTGGTTGTCCCGCACCCAGAGGCCAAGCCCCGAGTGTTGGAACGGAGCGCCTTCGCCAAGGACAATTCCCGGCCGGGCGACGACCAGCGGCAGGCCGCGCTCGCGGTGGAGCGCGACCAGGGCGCGCTCGGTCTCGGCCTTGCCCCGGCTGTAGATGCCCCGCTCCTCGGGCCGGGGATCCGTGTCCAGGGAGTCCTCGAGGACGCTCGCGCCGCAGTCGGGCCCGCCGTAGAGGGCGGCGATCGACGAGACATAGATGAAGCGCCCGACCCCCTGGGCCAGGGCCTCCGCCGCCGCGCCGACCGAGCCCCGGACCATGGAGCGCTCGACCTTCTCCCAGGTGTCGCCCCCGCCGGTGGCAAGGTGGAGGACGGTCCGCGCACCCTGGAAGGCCTCGGCCAGGGAGCGGCGATCCTCCAGGCTTCCGCGCAGGAGGCGCAGGCTCCCCTCCCGGGCGGCCGCGAGCAGAGAGGGCGGCAGGCCGTGGGCGCGCCGCACCACGGCGGTGACCGGGACGCCGCGGGCGAGCAGCCTATTCACCACCCGGCGGCCGATGAAGCCGGCGCCGCCGAGGACCACCACCTCGCCGGGACGCGGCGGGCGTGCCTCGGCAAGGAGTTCCGCGGCGGGCCGAGTCTCTGAGATGGCGACAGCGACAACAGCCCGGCCGCGGGCGGCTTCGGCCATGGCCTCGCACCACTCCAGCACCTCGGCCGCGGAGGAGCCGTTCACCGGCGGGGCCACCCCGGCGCGCAGACCGGAGTAGAACACTTCGATGGACCTCCGCATGCCGAGGAAGAAGCTGTCCGCCCGGCTGCCGAGGCCGAGGATATGACGGGCGTATCCGAGGAGGTTCCCCCGGGTGTCGCGGCGCAGGGAACGAGCCCTCCGGCGACCGGCGAGAAAGTCGTTCCAGAAGTCGAGCCAGGGGGTCTTCTCCTCGAAGGAGAAGAGGTTGTGGCCGAGGTCGACCTCGGCGGAGCCGTCGGTCCCCAGCACCTCCAGGGTCCAGCGATGGAACGGCTGGCCGAAGGACATGTAGAGCTCGGCCGTGCCGCGCTCTCCCCACGCGACCATCAGCCAGCGCTCGTGGAAGACCTGGCCGGGATGGAGCTCCCGCGTGCCGAGCAGGGTGGTCTGCGCCTCCCGCACCGGGCCGATCAAGGCGTGGAGCTGCGAGAGCGGGTGGGGGGCCTGCTCGAAGACGATGTTCTCGGGCTCCCGGAACATCCAGTGGGAAAAGTCCCCGGTATTGAGCTGCGCGAGAGGCACTGAGAGGCAGATCCGCACGTGCTCCACGCGGCCGATCCGCCCCGCCTTCACCCAGGCCAGGAGCCGGACGAAGCCCGGATGATGGAGCTGGTTGTGGTTGACCCCCAGGGGAAGCCGCCGCGCCTCGGCCAGGTCCGCCAGCTCCCGGGCCTCGCGGCTCGACAGGGTGAAAGGCTTTTCCACGAACGCGCCGATCCCCTCTTCCAGGAGCCGGCGGGTCACCCGGACGTGGAGGTCCGGAGGGGTGAGCACGTGGGCGACGTTAACCCCGAGGCCGGCCAGCTCCTCGACGGACGCCACCGCGGCAGGGACGCCCCAGCGCGTCGCCAACGCCTGCGCCCGCTCGAGGTCCGGATCGCACACCGCGACGATCTCCACGCCGGGGAGCCCGGCCATCGCCTCCAGGTGATAGCTGGCCACGCGCCCCGCCCCGACGAGCGCGACGCGGATCTTCGGCATCGCGGATGTTGCGGACGTCGCAGATACCATGGTCTTCTCGCGGGCCTGCAGGGCGGACACCGTCTCAGAGAGCGCCATAGCCGTAGCACCGGTTGAGGGGCGCCACCCGGCGCTCGATCGTGGCCATCTGCTCGGGAGTGAGGGCCGTCTTCCAGCGCTCGTCGATGCGGATCTCCGAGGTGGACGACAGGCGCATGCGGTTGCCGATGACGTGGTGCTCGCCCCCTCGGAGCTCGGGGACCCCGTCGCCGGGGGGCAGGCCGACGAAGGAGTAGATCCGGGACAGGGCTCCGGCAGGGTCCGCGCAGACATCCTCGTGGCGGAGGGTCATCCAACGTTCCGCCGGGAAGTAGCGCCGGGCCTGCTCGGCCGCCCGGTTGTCGACGACCCAGGAATCCGCCGCCGCTTCGGGTCCGAGGCCCTGGTTCTTCATGTTCGACCAGGAGACGGCGCGGCCATCCCGGACGAGGTGGATCACCCGCATGTCGAAGCTCGGGATGCGGCGCATGAAGACCGCGCGCTCGGGCCGCTTGGAGCTGTCCAGGAAGATGCGGCTCCTCTTGATGCCGGTGACGACCTCGCCGAGGGCCTCGATCCGGGAGAGGATCCGGGCGAGCTCCCGCCGGGCTCCGGGGACGACCCGGACACCGATGCTGCGGGCCATCTCGAGGACCGGCCCGCGCTGGACCGCGCGCAGGATCACGTCGGAGATGCTGCCGCCCGGCGCGCGGAAACCCAGGTCCGAGTCCCAGACGTCGAAGTCGTGCCCCCGCTCCCCCATCTCGCGGCGGACACGCTGCCAGAAATCGCACTCCCGCACAGGGGCATGGCACGAGCAGAGGTACTTCTCGGGCGTGGTCTGGCGCTTGGCCTTCTCGGCGATTTCCAGCTCTCCGATCGTGGCGACCTGGGGGTGGGAACCCAGCAGAAAAGTCAGCAACGTGGAACCGGAATACCCGTGGCCCATGATGTAGAGGACATCAGTCATTGCGAGCATCTCCGCACAGGCAAGTCCTACTGTATCAGTCCATCCTCCCGAACCAGCCCCGCCGCTCCATCCACTTGGCCAGCTCGAGCACCGGGGCGATGGTGGCCGCCAGCACGTTGACGAGCAGCCAGTCCCGGAACGGCAGCGCATAGGTGCCGAACAGCTCGCGCGCGGCCGGCAGGTAGACGATGAGAGCCAGCAGGCCCAGCTCCCAGGCGACCGCCAGGTTCAGCCAGCGGTTGGAGAACGGGTGGCGCAGGGCGGAGTGGCGGTCGGACCTGTAGAGGTACGCCTTGTAGAACTGGATGAGCACCAGCAGGACGAACGTCATGGTCATCGCCTCTCTCAGGCTGCGGCCGGATTGGACGGCCCAGGCGAACAGACCGAGGTTGACCAGCGCCGACCAGATCCCGCCGATCACCAGGAGGGTGACGACCGGCCGGGTGAAGATGCCCCGGTGCGGGTCGCGCGGCGGCCGCTCCATCAGGTCGTCTTCCGGAGGATCGACCGCCAGGGCCAGCGCGGGAAGGCCGTCGGTCGCCAGGTTGACGTAGAGGATCTGCACGGCGGATAGCGGCATCGGCAGGCCGGCGAGCGAAGCGCCCGCCATCAGGCCGATCTCGCCGATGTTCGAGGAGAGCAGGAACATCAGGTACTTCTTGATGTTGTCGAACACTCCGCGCCCCTCTTCCACGGCGGCCACGATCGACGCGAAGTTGTCGTCCGTCAGCATCATGTCGGACGCCTCCTTGGTCACGTCCGTGCCGGTGATGCCCATGGCGATCCCGATGTCCGCCTTCTTCAAGGCGGGCGCGTCGTTGACGCCGTCGCCGGTCATGGCCACCGAGTGGCCCCGCTCCTGGAGCGCGCCGACCACCCGCAGCTTGTGGGCGGGAGAGACGCGGGCGTAGACCTCGATCGCCTCGACCTCGCGCGCGAGCTCCGCGTCGTCCAGCCGGTCGAGCTCCGCGCCGGTGACCGCCCGCCCATTGCGCAGCACGCCCAGCTCGCGGGCGATCGCCTGCGCCGTGACCGGATGGTCGCCGGTGATCATCAGCGCCTTGATGCCAGCCTGGTCGCAGGTGCGGATGGCCTCCTTCGCCTCCGGCCGCGGCGGATCGATCATGCCGGCAAGCCCCAGGAAGGTGAGGCCGCTCTCCGCGTCCTCCTGCGTCGCGCCCCGCTTCCTGGCCACGGCGAGCACCCGCAGCGCGGACTCCGCCATGCTCCTCCCTTCGGCAGCGATCGCCTCGCGAGCGGCGTCGTCGAGCGGCTCTTCGCCGGACTCCCCGAGATGCTTCGTGCAGAGCTGGAGGATCACCTCGGGCGCGCCCTTGGCATAGGCGGTCACTCCTTCGGACGTATCGTGCAGGGTCGTCATCCGCTTGGATTCGGAGGTGAACGGGATCTCGCCCGCCCGGGGGCACCCCTCGTCGAGCTTGCGCTTGTCGAGCCCTGCCTTGGCCGCGGCCACGATCAGAGCGCCCTCCGTGGGATCGCCCTGGATCCGCCAGCCCGCCTCCTCCTCTCCTTCCCCGAAGGCGAGATGGGCATCCGAGGCCAGGGTGCCGGCGCGGAGAAGCTCCAGCAGGGGCTCCGGCGGATCGGCCTCTTTTCCATCCAGGAGGAACGAGCCCTCCGGGGCATAACCCGCGCCGGTGACCTCATAGGAGCGCCCGGCCGCGTAGAGACGGCGGACGGTCATCTCGTCCTTGGTGAGCGTGCCGGTCTTGTCCGAGCAGATGACCGAGACGCTGCCGAGCGTCTCGACCGCGGGCAGGCGGCGGATCAGGACGTGCCGCTTCACCATGCGCTGCACGCCCAGCGCGAGCGAGATGGTGACCACGGCCGGCAGGGCCTCGGGCACCACGGCCACGGCGAGCGCGATCCCGAAGACCAGCATCTCCAGGAACGGCTGGCCGCGCATCAGGCCGAGCCCCATGACGAGCAGCACGACCGCGAGACCGGCGACGGCGAGGACGCGGCCCACGCGGTCGAGGTTCTGCTGGAGCGGCGTCCGCCCCTCCTCCACCGATTCGAGCATCCGCGCGATACGGCCGAACTCGGTCTCCATGCCGGTCCCGGCCACCACCGCCCGGCCGCGGCCGTAGGTGGCCGCCGTGCCGGCCCAGACCATGTTCGTGCGGTCGCCCAGCTCGAGATCCTGCGGCAGGGCGCCGGAGGTCTTTTCGACCGCCGCGGACTCGCCCGTGAGAGCCGACTCCTCGATCTTCAGGTTCACCGCTTCGACGAGGCGGGAGTCGGCCGGGATGCGGTCGCCGGCCCTGACGAGCAGGACGTCTCCCGGCACCAGGTCGCGCGCCGGAATCTCGCGCTCCTTGCCATCGCGCACCACCGTGGCCGTGGGCGCGGCCATGGCGCGCAAGGCCTCGATGGCCCGCTCGGCGCGGTACTCCTGGATGAAGCCGAGAAAAACCGCGAGGAGGACGATCACGGCGATGACCGCCGCCTCCAGGACGTCGCCGAGGAAGGCCGAGAGGCCGACCGCGCCGATCAGCACGAGGATGAGCACGTTTTTGACCTGGGCGAGCAGGATCGCCCAGGGCGAGATCCGCCGCGCCGCCTGCAGCTCGTTCGGCCCGTGCTCCGCGAGCCGCCGCGTTGCCTCCTCCTCGGAGAGCCCGCGCGCCGGGTCCGTCCCCAGCCGCTCCAGCGCCTCCGAGACCTCCATCCCATGCCAGTCGCTCATGCGGCAATCCTACAGCCAGCCGGCCTCGCGCCACCCTGACGGTGGGATAAAAAAAACGCCCGGAGCGCGCCTGCGCTCCGGGCGGGTTCAAACCCTTCCGAGATCCGTTCTACTGGTAAGTCACGACGAGCTCCGGCCGGTTGGCTACCGTGCCGTTGTTGCCCGAGTAGTAACCCATGTAGTCATTGCCGTTGTCGTTGTTGTCGTCCGTGGTGAACCGGATGCGCACCTGCGTCTTGCCCGTCTTGTTGATCGCCGCCAGGCCCGCCGCGCTGAACGTGCACTCCGAGAAGGCGCCGTTGACCGCCGCGTTGGTCAGGTTGCAGACGGCGGTGGCGGTCGCCGCGGCCTGGAAGTCCCCGGTCTGCAGCGTCGCGCTACCGCTGAAGAGGCCGTTCTGGACGTCCGCGGTCAGGCTGCCGTGCGTGGTGAACGGGTTCGTGCCGGTGAGCGAGCCGCGCCGCACGCGCAGGACCACGTTCTGGACGGTCGCGCCGTCCGGGATCGACGCCGTGTCGAAGGAGAGGATGCTGCGGTACTGGCGGTCCTGGTTGTTGTCGCCGACGCGGATGGCGCTGGTGGTGGCGGCGGTGCTGTTTACGCTGCCGCCAACGTTGGTGTTCTCACCCGACTCCAGGATATAGCCATCGTCGACCGCCACGGAGATGTAGCTCTGCGTGACCGGCGGGCTGGTGCAGGCCGTGGTGTTGTAGGTGCAGTTGCCGTTGCACGACAGCGTGCCGCCGCCGAAGCCCAGGCCGACACAGGTCTGGCCGCCGAGGTCCACGCCGTCGCAGGCCTCGCCGGTCTCCTTGATGCCGTTGCCGCACACGGTGTTGGAGGCATAGTCCACGATCGCGAAGCCCAGGTTGTCCTTCTGCGCGTTGGTGGTGGAGCCGGGGAAGTAGTGCCGGGTGTCCGACCAGGCGACATAGGCCTTTCCGGCCAGCACGTCGAGGCCCATGTACTCACCGTACTGGTTCGGGTTGTAGTTCGGGTTGTCCACCGAGTTCATGTTCGAAGAAGTCACCGCGTTGTTGTTGAACTCGCCCGAGGCCGCGCTGACCTGGACGTTCGCCTCGAACGTCAGGCCGCAATCGATGGAGCGCGCGGTGTAGAAATCGACCGCGTCGTTGCCCGGATCGTTGCGCGCGTCGTGCCACGCCACGACCACGTGGCCGTTCGACTGGTCCACCTGCAGGAAGGGATGGAACTGCACGCGGCCCACGAGGTTGTCGTCGTTGACCTTGACCGCGGCGGACCAGGTAACGCCGTTGTTCGTCGAGCGGCTCACCCAGACGTCGGTGCTGCTCACGTTCTGTCCGGCCACGAAGTCGGAGAACGTGGCATAGAGGTTGCCGTCGCAGGCGCCGCCGCTGTTGTCCACGGCAATGGCGCCGAAGGGATTGATGCAGCGGTCGTTCTGGGCGTCCGGGCAGTTCGTGTTCGAGAAGCCCACCAGGCTGAAGTCGCGCACCAGGACGGGAGCCGACCAGGTGACGCCGCCATCGGTCGACCGGGTATAGACCATGTCCTCGTCCGAGCAGAGGGCGCCGCAGGTCAGGGAGTCGAAGACCACGTGTACCGTGCCGTTGTCCTGGACGGCGATCTCACAGGCGAGGTCGATGCCGCCGAAGGGCGAGGTCGGGAGGTCCGCCTCGGTCCAGGTCACGCCGGAGTTGGTCGAGCGGGCGATCTTCTCGTTGTTGTTGCGGTCCCAGCACGTGTAGTGGCGGCCGAAGAAGGGGCTCGCCGGGTGGTTGTCGATCGCGTAGAAGTTCTTGTCCTCGAGGTTGTTGTTCCCCCAAGCGGTGACGATGATGCCCTGCCCTCCCCAGGTGGCGCCGCCGTCCGTCGAGCGCGCCACCACCATCGAGTAGCGGACGGTCACGGCCGTCGCGCAAAGCAGCATGTAGTTCAGGTAGACGTTGTTGTTGGTGTCCCAGAACAGGGCCGGGTCGGAGCCGAACACGGTGCCGGCGCAGGCGCCGATGCCCGGGAAGGCGCTGGCGCCCGGCGCGCAGGTGTAGTTCCAGACCGCGCCGCCGTCGCCGCTCCAGAAGATCGCCTGGGTCTCGCCGCAGCCTGCCGGCGCATCCCAGGTGTTCGCGGCGGCCACGAGCTGGTTCGCGTTGTTGGGGTTCACGACCACCTGGATCTCGCCCTGGTACTCGTTCGGCGGCGGGACGTCGGTGGCGGCCACGTTGCGGTTGGTCCCCACCGTGGCCGGGGCCGTGATGTTCTTGATGCCCGAACCCTCGGGCTGCTCCGGGACCTCCGCCGGCCAGTTGTTCAGGATGCTGTCGACCTTGGCATCACCGTAGAGGCTGCGGGCGAGCACAGGATGAAGCGCCACCCACTGATGGTGCAGGTCCTGGATGAACTTCGGGACCTTGACCTCGTAGTGCCGGTGCTCCATGTCGATCTGGAGGTAATCGAGAGGCGACAGGGGCATGAACTTGAGGAAGCTCTCCAGAAGAGCCGGGTCGTGGGGAGTGGCGTCGAGCTTCTCGGCGAAGCTCTTGAACTCCGGGCTGCTCTGCAGCGCCAGGTAGGCCGACTTCAAGGCTTCGCGGCGGTCCACCGGAGCTACTTGCGCCGCCATCGGCGAAGCCAGGAAGGCCACGGCGCAACAGACGGCAAGGGCGATCAGACGAACGTTTCTCATACGCGACAGTCCTCCAAGGGAACAAGAGGCAAGGAAGGCCAAGCCTCTTGGGATGCGCGGCTGTGGGGGTGCACCAGTGGAGTCTATGGACGGAGTTGCGGCACCGACACCTGCTTAGAAGTACAGGTGCTTACCGAAGTGGAAACGTGACAAGCCGCCCTGCGAAGGTGCCCTTTGCACTAGGATGAGAGCCATGGACCTCCACCTCGAAGACACACTCGCCCTGGTCACCGGAAGCACCGCCGGTATCGGCTACGCCATCTGCTCAAGCGCTTCGCGACGCCCGAAGAAGTCGCCTCGCTGGTCGTCTACGTCGCTAGCCCGCTGGCCTCCGCAACTACGGGCTCGGCCTTGCGCGTAGACGGTGGCGTCGTGAAAAGCGCCTTCTGAGGCACGCCGAAGCCGATTTCGTGCCTTTCGGCGTCCGGGAATCCCCCGGGACGCTCCAGAACCCTCTCCAGCTCGGTCGAGATGAATCTGAGCCGGTCAGGACAAGATCGGCCGCTCTCGAAAGCCGTCCAGCGCTTCGGAATCGTCCGGAGCGGCTCGGAATCGGGTTTTAGCCGTCAGAATCGTTTCGAATCCATACGAATGGAGTCGAGTCCCTAAGAATCACAAAGAGTCCATACGAATGGATTGGAGTGCGTTCGAATCCATTCGAATGCGGTCGATGACATTTTTACGCGATCGATTCGTCCTGAATCCATGGGAATGGATTTTTATCCATGCATCTGGAGCGCAACGCGGTCGACGACATTCTGGCGCGGCCGAAATGGAATCCGATCCATACGATTGGATTCGAGCGCATTCGGCGCCATTCCGATGCGTTGTTTCAGATTCCCAAGGAATAAGAGCGCCAGGGATCTTTCAGCGTTAAGAGTCTAGGAGCTCGTCGATGCCCGGTCTTGCAAACGGGACTTCGTTGCCAGAAGCGCCGGCTCCACGCACCGGTTGCACCGACGGCGCGCCGAATAGCGGATCTTTGACTCGTAAGCAGGAGTAGAGCGGGTGCAGACCCTTGCCTCCGATGATATGCACGACCTTTCCGTGAGTCGCGGCGATCTTGAGCCCGACCTTCGGATCCGCGAGCGAGATCGACGATAGCGGCGTCTCTGCGCTTGCCACCAGCACGAGTCCCGCGGAGCTGTCTTCGGAGACAATGATCGTCGCGCGGTCCGCTGTGTGGAGCGCCTCGACGAGGAGCCATTCCTTCTGCCACTGGCCTTTTTTGTAGACCTTCACAATCTCCTGGCCGACCGCAGCGCGGTTCTCGAGGTATTGCGGGCGAAGACGCGACGCGTGGAACACGAACGCTCCCTCGCGTGTGAAGTCGACCGTGATCTCCGCCTTGGCAACCGCCGTCACTTCTGCTCCGGCCGTGGTCGCGATCTTCGTCCCTTCGCTCGATGTGTACTGCACATCCTGCGTCGCCGCCCCTGCCTCAGTCTTGCCCGCGATACCGAGCTCCGCGAGGGATGTCATCCTCCTGAACCGTCCGCCTTCGAGGATGCCCACGTCGCCGATCTCGATCCGGTCGCCCGGAAGCCAGGTGGGAAAGAAACCAAGGTTGTCGTGCATCTCCCGCTGGTACAACTTGACGGGGCTCGCCATGACAGATCCTCCTAACTGTATTCGCGCAAAGTGCGGACATCGATGAAATGCTTCAGATTCACATCGGGCCTCGCGAGCATCCGCGTGGCGGCCGCAATCGCATCCAGGAAGTCAAGCAGCTTTCCGCGGCGCTCCCCGGCGATTTCGGCGCCGACCGGCTCGTCCGCTTCAACTGCACCGGTCGCCTCGAACAACACCGCGTCTCGTCTCGCCAGAGCTCCGCGGAGGTCGCCGATTCCGCGGTTGTCCCAGGTCGGCTCGCCGCGCACACGATAGCCGGCGAGCGCGTGCGCGAACCCGGGGCCCTCGACGACCACGATAAGCGGATTCTGACCGGAGGCCTCGAGAAGCGAGGCAAACAGGCACGCGACATCGATGCACGTCGCAGTCTTGTGCGCCACGATCTGCTTCGGCGAGCGGATCCTCTGGACGCTCACGTTGCCTGTCCGCTCTTCACTCTCGTAGCCGAAGCGATGCCGCCGTATGCCGTCGTAGAGAAGGCCACAGACTTCCATGCTCCCTTCCCGGCCATCGATGTGTCCGAGCGCCTTGTTGAGCTGAGCCCGCACCCGGTCGACCTCGTCCCGCACGACCGTGTAATCCGGGTGCACGTGCCGGACCAGTGCCGGTCCGTCCTGCACCGGCCAATCGTTCTCGTCGCGCGAGCTCCATTGCATCCTGGCGACCGACCGCGCGGCATCGGTCGGGTTTGTGGCCTGGGCAATATCCACAGGACGAACAAGCCCTTTTTCGTAGCTCACGAGCTGACGGGCAAACTCCACGAGCATGTCCTCCCGCTCGTGCCAGCGGATCAGGCCGGAGAGCGAGGGGCTGGTGTCGGTGGCGCGGTCATCGTACTGCAGACGGATCGAGGGGATACAGTCGGCATGCGCCATTGCCAGTGCCAGGTGGGCGTCGGAGATCCGGTTGCCCAGAAGAAAGACGCACACCTCGGCACGCCGCAGAGTCTCGAGCAGGCGAATGTCGTCAAGCCCGCGTCCCGGGCGGCGCCCGGCGAGCGGCGTGACGGAATACCCTTCCCGCCGAAGGATCTCTGCAACGTCCTCTGCAGCCGAGCGAAGGTTGCTCCCGTCTCCGGTGACCACGGCAGCTCCCTTTCGGAGGGCTCCGCGAGGAGGCCGGTATGCTGTCTCAAGCGCCTGGCTGAAGCCGAGGATCGCCTCGCTGTGACGGCTCCTGTCGTCATCGAGCGCCTCTGACCGGAACGGTACAGCATCTTCCGGAAACTCGAGCTGATGATGCTTGAGAACATGCTCGTCGACGAACAACAGGCGTGGAACGCGAGCCCGGCGGGCCAGGTTGAGCTCATGTCCGATGTAGGGCGAGTACCCACCAGGGTCATTCTCCGTCTCCCGTCGCGGGATGATTGATACGAACCCGGTCATCTCGCCCAGGTAGCGCTCCAGCTTTGCCACGCACCACACGTCGGTCTTCTGATCGGCCTGAAGCGGGATTTCCTCCTGGACGAAGCGCTCGAGGAAATAGCTGTTGATCGCCACGTCTCGGTAGCTATGGCTGAAGTAGACCTGCATCGCACACCTGACAGGGTCTATAAGCTCTCGATGGACGCTCTTGATCGCATGAGCTCTTCCGCAGCTTACCCCGACGGTGTCCTCCGCACCAGATCGCGGGTGACATCGGCGATCGTGGGGGCTCCGGCCAGGGCCATGGCCAGATCGAGCTCGCTGCGAAGGAGGCGCAGGACATTTGCCGCGCCGGCATCCCCTCCGGCGGCAAGCCCCCACAGAACCGGGCGACCGACGAGGACCGCGCGCGCTCCCAGGGCGAGAGCCTTCAGGATGTCCGTGCCCCGACGAACACCGCCGTCCATCAGCACCTCGATGCGATGGCCGTGGGCGGCGAGAGCGTCGGCTATCTCCGGCAGGACATCGATGGTGGCCGGCGCGGTGTCGAGCTGGCGCCCGCCGTGATTCGACACCACCACTCCGGCGGCGCCCGCATCGGCCGCGCGCAAGGCATCGTCGGGCCGGACGATCCCCTTGACCAGGATCGGCAGCTTGGTGAGCGACCGCAGCCAGGCCACGTCCCCCCAGGTAAGCGACGGGTCCAGGAACGAGGCGACATAGGCGGCGAGGCCCGAATCCGCAATGGCTGGCGGCACCTCGCCGTAGCCCTCCGGCAGCAGGTTGGCCACCACGATCCCCGGCGGCAGGCTGAAGCGGTTCCGGACGTCCCGCTCCCGCCTTCCGAGAAGAGGAGCGTCCACGGTGAGCACGAGCGCCCGGCAGCCGGCCGCCTCGGCCCGCCTCACCAGTCCCTCCGTGGCCTTCCGGTCGCGGTAGACGTAGAGCTGGAACCAGACCGGCCCGGAGGCGGCGGACACCACCGCCTCGACAGGTGTCGTGGAGAGAGTGGAGAGAATCATGATCGTCCCCACCGCTCCGGCGGCGCGGGCAGTGGCCATCTCCCCATCCGGAGTGGCGAGACGGTGGAATGCCGTGGGCGCGACCAGGACCGGCATCGAGACTGGCTGGCCGAGGACCGATGTCGTCAGGTCCCGGCGGGAGACGTCAACCAGGACCCGGTAGGCAAGAGAGAGGCGATCATAGGCGGCGCGGTTCTCGCGCAGCGTGACCTCGTCCAGGGCGCCGCCCGCGTAGTAGTCATAAGCCTGCCCGGAGAGCGTCTCCCGGGCGATGGCCTCGAAGTCGAGGACGCTGACCGGCTCTTGGGGCACGCTACGATCCTACCGCAATCCCCTCAGACGCTGCGCCAACCGCCTATTTGGGCGGGATGGCTTCGTTGGCCCGTTGAAGCAACCGGGTGAGCAGTTGGTTGAGCTCAGGGTCGGACTCCTTGGCCTTCATGTCCGTGAGACGCACGGGCAGCTCGGCGCGCGCACTGTCCGGAATGGCGGCAAGGAAGAACGGCATGACTTCGTCGAGCGTCTTGGCGAGCCGGAGCAGCTCGGATGTCTTATAGGAGTGCTCCGCGAGGGTAGCGAGAGCGCCGAAGAGCACGGTGGCCATACTTTGGCGTATCAGCTCATAGTCGGCTTTTCGGGGGGCAAGGGTTGAATCGGACGGATTGAGCATCGTGTCCCGCGCCAACGGGAACGTTGATTCGAGGAGGTAAAGCTGGAAGTTGAGCAGATCGACGATCTCGGCGTCGAGGGGGACGAGCGGCAGCGACTTGCCGACTTGCGAATAGGTTTCGAGGACGGAGCTCTGGGTTGCCAGGATGCCCAGACCCAGCTCGAGCCGAGCGCCGGCGGGAAGCTCGGTTCGTTTTATCGGGGCAATGTTGTCGAGGTTGACGAGCCTCGCAAAGAGAGCGCCGGACCTGGGACTGAGCCGGCGCGGCAAGCTCTCGGGCGCGCTGCTTGCCATCACGTCGAGGAGGATGGCGGTGTGTTGGTACTCCTGGACGCCCCAGATCCTGTCCGGCGAGGGGAGCTCTTGTAGCAAATACTCGCCTGAGATGCGGAGAGAATCCGGCGCGGGTTGCGGTGCAGCAGGACCGGCCGCCTGCGCGAGCAGGAGCATGAGGATGAGCTTCAGCACCATGGGACGGTCTCCAAAGGGTTCAAGCCGAGTGTATCACTCCCACGCTTCGGCAAACCGGGTGCCTCGGGTACCAGGCGAATCACCCCGCCAGCGCCTGTTCCATCACCGGATGAGGGACAGGACCAGCGCCACCAGGCCGACCACCAACGCGCCGCCGCCGAGCCAGAGGAGGAGCTGCATCCGGGCGGCGAGAGCATCGACGCTCTGTGTGAGGGCTTCGAGCTGCTTCGCCATGTCGGTGACGAGGGCGGCCTGCCGGGTCTCGTTCTCCTGCAGGCGGCCGATCTGGAATTCCAGGTCGGCGAGACGGGTCTTCAGGCCGGCGGTGGAATCGGGACCGGCCGATGATCCTGGCGATGATCCCGCCGATGATCCGGTCGAGTCGGGGGAGCGCTGCTGACGCTGCCGATTGGTCTCGTAGAGGACCCGCGCGGCCTCGACGATCTTCGGGGCGTGGCGGACGACCTCCTCCCAGCGAACCGACCGCCCAAGCAGCTCCCAGATCTTGCCCTTGTCCGCCATCACTCCATCTTAACCGGTCAGACTGGACCTGTCCCGGCCAGCGCCTCGATCAACCTCTCCGCCACCCGGGCTCCCCGCCCCTCCGGGTCCTGGTCCGGGTCGTAGGCGGTGATTCCTGCGGCAGCGATCTTGAGATGGCGGCCGGTCATCCGGACGACCTCGGCCATCTCGGCCACGGTCAGGCCGCCCGGTACGGAGAAGACGTTGGCCCTCAGCTCGGTCGGGTCGAGGACGTCCAGGTCCATGTGGATGTAGGCCTGGTCGACCCAGCGGGAGATGTTGGAGAGGTGGCCGGCGAGGGCACCGGCGACCCCGTCGCGGCGCAGGTCCTCGACCTGGATGCGAGCGATCCCCAGGCTTTCGATCACGTCCAGCTCCGGCGGATCGAAGTCGCGGGCTCCGACGTGGATCAGGTTGTGTGCGTTCAGCGGCGTGAAACCGGGGAGATTGGCGGTCAGGGTCGGCCAGGCCTTCCTCATCGCCACGCTGATGGCCATGCCGTCGAAGAAGCCGGAGAGGGTGGTGTCGGGGGTGTTGAGGTCGCCGTGGGCGTCCATCCAGACCACCCCCGCCGGGCCGATCCCTGCCAGGCTGCCCACGACCGCGGTGTTGCAGTTCCCGGAGAGGACCACGGGCAGACGGCCCCCAGAGCGGGCCGCCGACACGTGCTCGGCTACCAGCCGGTGCAGTCCCGGGGCCGAGGTCACCTCGGTGAGGAAGCCGTCCAGGCGGACGGGGACCACCTCCACGCCGTGACCGGCCCGCTCCAGGGTATCTGCAAGGCCCTGTTCCACGAGCTGGAGAGGACCGCGGCCCATCCTGGTCCCGAAGTGGCCCGAGTCGTAGGGCACCTGGATCAGGGTCAGATTCATTCCTGCTTGTCCCCTGAATCGATCAGCGCGGCCACGGCGCCGGCCGGGTCCTGGATCACGCAGTATTTGCCGCTTCCCATCTTCTTGGGTCCGGCGATCACCTTTCCGCCCTTCTCCAGGCACTGCCGGATGCTCTCGTCCACATTCTCGACGGTGATGTAGATGAGCCACTGCGGCGGCAGGCCGGCGTTGCCGCCCCGGGCGTGGCAGACGCCCGCGACCCCCTTGCCGTCCGGAGCGGCCATGACGTAGTCGTTGTAATCCCCCATGCTCAGGGCCTCGGGCTTCCAGCCGGCGACGGCGGCGTAGAAGTCCCGGACCTCGTCGGCATTCGGGATCGTCAGGTCGGTCCACGCGACGGTTCCCACCTGCGGCTTGCCTGGCTCACTCATGCGCGCTCTCCTTTCTGCTCCCGCGGAAATCTATCTCATCCGGAGTCTCATCCGGGTCCCATCCGGGGGCACATGCCTTGCACCTCAGCTCAATGAAGCGGTGAGCACGCGCGGCACCGTGCCGCGGACCCGCCCGGATTCAACCCCCTTTCAGCGTCCATCGCGGCGCAGTATGAGGACGACGATGGAAAACCCGAATCTGCAGAATCTCGAGAAGACCGTCCCCCGGGCAGCCATGCCGCAGGGGAGCCCCCGCGAAGCGAGATCGCTCGAGGTCACCCCGGACGTGCAGGGCCTTCTGCTCGCCATCGTGAACGTGTACCTGGTGGGCCCGCCTGGCGCCGGAGACCGCGGCTGGGCCTTGGTGGACACGGGCTTCCCCACGTCCCACGACGAGATCGTCTCGGCGGCGGAGCGGCGCTTCGGCCCCGGCTCCCGGCCCGCGGCCATCCTCCTGACCCACGGCCACTTCGACCACGTTGGCTGCGTGAAGCGGCTCGCCGAGCTCTGGGACGCGCCGGTCTACGTCCACACCCTGGAATTGCCCTACGTGACCGGCCGCTCCTCCTACCCGCCGCCCGACCCCACAGTCGGCGGAGGCACCATGGCGACCTTGTTCTCGCGGACTTTCCCAAAGAAGCCGATCGACCTCGGCAGCCGGGTCAAAGCCCTGCCCGCGGACGGCAGCGTGCCGGGGATGCCGGGTTGGAGGTGGATCGCAACTCCCGGCCACACGCCCGGCCACGTCTCGTTCTTCCGGGACTCGGACCGAACCCTGGTCGTGGGCGATGCTTTCGTGACGGTGCGGCAGGAGTCCACCTCCGCGGTATTTCGCCAGAAGCAGGAGATCTGGCGTCCCCCCGCCTACTTCACGCCCGACTGGGTGTCGGCGAAGAGATCGGTCCAGGAGCTGGCGGCGCTGGAGCCGGAGGTGGCGGCCACGGGTCACGGCATCCCCATGCGCGGGGAGGCGCTGCGCAGCGGGCTCGAAATCCTGTCCCGGGAGTTCGACCGGTTCATCCCGGCGCGGGGACGCTACGTGAATCACCCGGCCCGGACGGACGAGAGCGGGGTCGTGTCAATCCCGCCGCCGGTCCGCGATCCGCTGCCGATGGTCCTGGCCGGGCTCGGCGCCACCGCCCTGCTCGGAGCGGCGATGCGCGGCAGGCGGAACCGCCGCGGGGGCACGGACCGGCCGCTCGAGTTCCGGCCGCGGCGGTAGAGCCCTCACCCCCAGCCCCTCTCCCGGCCGCACACCCGGACCCCGGGAGAGGGGGGCATGACTCCGGCAATTTCCTCTCCATAAGTAGCTCCGAGGGGGTCAGGGTCGGAGGCAGCGGGCACCCCAGCACGGAGACTGAACGCCCATCCATCCTCCTCTGTCAGGCAGTAACCGCTCACCCTATAATCAGACCCGTCTTCAATCGAGGAGAAACCATGCTTCGCGTCCCGCGCCTGCTCGCTCTCGTCTGGCTTCTCGCCCTGCTCTCGAGCGGAGCCGTCCTGGCCCAGAACACCCAGAACGAGCTCCGCCTCCATGGCCGGGTAGTCGGCTGGACCGGCGGCGATCCGATCCCGGGAACGAAGCTGACCCTGGAGATAGAGGGCCAGGAGCCCCGGGTCCTCGTCACCGGCGAGGACGGCGGCTTCCGCTTCGAAGGGTTGCCTGAAGGAGAGTACCTTCTGACGGTCGAGGTACCCGGCATTGCCAGCTTCCAGCACTTAGCGGTGCTGGACGAAACGACGAGCGGGGCGATCCTCCTGATCCAGTGCGATCCCGAGCGGGGAGGCAATGTGAGGACCCTCATGCCGTCGGCGGCTCCCGCGCCCATTCCCTCCGCCGATCTCTCCGGTGATAAGGGCTTCGCCGAGGTCGAGGTCTTCTACGGCACGGACCGGGCCTTGAAGCGCAACGCCCCGGTTGCGGAGCGCTTCGGCCCCGACCGGATGAGGTTCACGGGCCTGCACATGGGGGTCTGCAAGGTCAGCGTCCCGCGCGACCACCGGATGGGGCAGATCGAGCGGCCGTCGATCTGGAAGCTGGAGGTGACGCCCGATCCGAGGAAGCACATGGTGCTGCTCGGCATGGAGGCGCTCGGGCCGGAGACCTTCTACAGGCGGCTGCAGGGAAACCTGAACCGGTCCGAGGCCAAGGAGCTGATGGTCTTCGTCCATGGCTACAACGTGGCGTTCCACGACGCCGCCCTGCGCACGGCCCAGCTCGCCTACGACCTCGGGATCGATGGCGCGCCGGTGCTGTATAGCTGGCCCTCGCAGGCCTCGGTCTCGAAGTACACGGTGGACGAGGCCAACGTGGAGTGGACGGTGCCGCACCTGGAGCGCTTCCTCCGCGACCTCTCGGCGCGCTCGGGAGCCCGCTCGGTCTACCTGATCGCCCACAGCATGGGCAACCGCGCCCTGACCCGCGCCCTGGAGCGCATCGCCGGCAGGATGGACCAACGGGCCAAACCGCTCTTCAGCGAGATCCTCCTCACCGCGCCGGACATCGACGCCGAGGTCTTCGCCGACCTGGCGCAGATCTTCCGCCGCACCGGCAACCGGGTCACCTTGTACGCCTCCTCGAACGACGAGGCCCTGAAGCTCTCGAAGAAGGTCCACGGCTACCCCCGGGCGGGTGACACGGGACCCAACGTGGTCGTCCTCTCCGGGATCGACACGATCGACGTCTCCGAGGTGGACACGAGCCTGCTCGGCCACTCCTACTTCGGGGACAACAGGACCGTCATCTCCGACATCTTCAATCTCCTGCGCCACCGGAAGCCGCCGGACCAGCGCTCCGGCCTGAAGAAGAAGGAGAAGGCCGCCGGGCTCGTGTACTGGGTGTTCTCGCCCTAGAGTTCTCTGTATTGCGGGGAACGGGCGGCGGCCAGGGGATGAGGAGCCACCCCGACCCTCTCTGCCGCTGACCGGAACCGCCGCACCACCTCGGCCACCGGAAGGATCTCCTCGATCCCCTCTACACTCCTGCCTGCCTGCAAGTAATCTTTGTAGGAGAACGAGCGGACCGAGGAGCGCTTCAGCTTCCAGAGGGACTGAAGGGAGTAGATCATCCGCATCCAGTGCTTGGTCTTCCGTCCCTTGAGCATCCAGCGGCCGATGGGACCGGCCCGGGTCCCCAGCTTCTCGATGTAGGGGGTCCGGATCACGGAGACCGGCACGCCGGTCAGGCGCTCGGTCAGGACGATGTCCTCCTCCCGCGATTCGAGGATGGCTTTCTTGTAGTCCGGGTGGGCCGTGCACTCGGCCGTGGCGATGAAGCGGGTGCCCATCTGGACCGCGGCGTAGCCCAGGCGCAGGGCGCGGACGAAGCCTTCCTCATCCCCGACCCCTCCGGCGCAGACCAGCGGCACGCCCAGGTCATGAAGCTCTTCGAACAGCTCCTCGGCGCTCTTCGACCCGGCGTGACCGCCAGCCCGGTTGTTGACCGCGATCAGGCCGTCCACCCCCGCCTCCAGCCCCTTGAGCCCCCAGCGGCGGTCGGTCACGTCGTGATAGACCCGGCCGCCGACCGATTGCGCCCGCTCCACCACCCAGCGGGGATTGCCCAGCGAGGTGACGAAGAAGCGGACTCCCTCTTCCAGGGCTGTGTCCATGTATTGCTGCATGCGCTCCAGGTAGACCTTGGAGGAGCGCTCCACGATGACGTTCATCCCCACCGGTTTTGCAGTAAGACTGCGGATCAGCTTCAGGCCGGCGCGGAACTCGTGGCCGTGGACGTACACGAGCGACAGCGGCTGGAGGATGCCGATGGCCCCCGCCTCGGAAGCGGCGGCCACCAGCTCCGGGTTGCTGCACGGGTACATCGCGCCGCACAGGATCGGCACCTCGATGCCGAGCTGCTCGGTGACGGGCGTTTTCAGGAGGGTCATGCCCCTCAGCTTACTGCTGGACCCTCACCCCGCGCCAGAAGGCGATGTGATCCTTGATGTTGGAGGCGGCCGGCTTGGGGTCCGGGTAGAACCAGGCGGCGTCCCGGTTCTCGTCGCCGTCCACGGCCACGGTGTAGTAGCTGGCGGTCCCCTTCCAGCCACAGATCGTGTGGGTCGGGCTCGGCTTCAGGTGCTCCCGGCGCACGGATCCGACCGGGAAGTAGACGTTTCCGTCCATTGTCACGTAGGTGTCCGACTCGGCGATGACCTTCCCCTTCCACAGTGCTTTGACCATGATTCGGTTCCCCCTTATATCGACAAAAATCAATGGACCCGTTTTCACGGGGATCTGCTATCCTTAGTGCAGCAAACTGCCCTTAGGAGGTCAACGATGTTCCGCCGTGAGCTTTCTCTGCTCGTCGTGTCCGCTTGTGTCCTTGCCGTCCCCGTCCTCGCCGCCCAGGAAGAGCCGAAGCTGGAGATGAGCCAGCGGGTGACCCAGTTCGTGGAAGCCAATGATGCTGAAGGGCTCCGCGCCCTGGGGGACGAGGCGGTGGCCTCGATGGTCTGGCTCTACGAGCTGAGCGAGGAGCCCGAGCGCGTCCGCATCGCCAACCTGTTCCACGAGATGGGAACCCGGTCCGAAGTGGCCGAGCGCGCGCTGATGCGCGACGTCCATGCCAGGAACGTGGATCTGCGGCTGGCGGTCCAGTACGCCCTGGGCCGCGTCAGCGACGATCCCATGGTCATCGAGACCCTGCTCGACACGCTGCAGAACGACCGCAATCCGCTGTTCCGGGACAAGGCGGCCTGCGCCCTGGCCTACGACCAGATCCATCTCGACGAGAAGGAGAAGGCGCGGGTCTACGAGGGGTTGATCGCCGCCCTGTCCAACCCCGAGCCGCAGGTGAGGGCCGTCTCGATCCAGGCGCTGAGCATCCTGACCGGACAGACCAAGGGCTTCCACGCCCTCTATCCGGAGGACAGGCGGGAGCGCAGCATCGCGCTCTGGCACCAGTGGCTCCAGGACTACCGCTCAAGTCTTTAGACCTCGTCCTGGGCGGGGGCTTCGTCCGACACTTCGCCCGTTGTCGGTGCCGAAGCCCCCGCCCGGCGGGCTTACAGCCGCGGGTCGAGCGCGGGCTCTTCCACCGCCCGGAACGGCCGCTTCGGCTCGCAATACACGCGGCGGGCAGGCACCGAGACCAGCTCGCGCTCCGGATAGCGCAAGGCGGTCAGCGCGCCGCCGAAGACGCAGCCGGTATCGATGTTGATCGTGTTGTTCAGCCACTCGGGGCGGTGGACCGGCGTGTGGCCGTAGACGACCGTGGCCTCTCCGCGGTAATCGGCGGCCCAGTTGTAGCGCACGGGCAGGCCGAACTCGTCGCTCTCCCCCGTGGTCTCTCCATAGAGCGCGAAGTCGCGGACCCGGCCTGAGGAGCGGCCCTGCATCCTCCGCTTCATGCCGGCATGGGCCACGACCAGCCGGCCGCTGTCCAGAACGTAGTGGCTCACCAGACTGTCCAGAAAGGCGAGCACCCTCTCCCGGAAGGCCGGAGGATGGTCTTCGAGCTGCTCGATGGACTGCTCCAGCCCGTGCGCGATCCGCACCTTCTTCCCCTGGAGATAGCGCTTGAGCTTGTCGTCGTGGTTGCCCGGCACGCAGAGGGCCGTGCGCGCCTGGACCATGTCCATGGCGATGCGGAGCACGCCGGGCACCCGCGGGCCGCGGTCCACCAGGTCGCCAAGGAAGACCACCTTCCTCCCCTCCGGCCTCTCTGTGGGGTAACGCCAGACGCCGTCCTCGCAGGTGTAGCCGAGCTGGCCCAGCAGCTCCTCCAGCTCGTCTCCACAGCCGTGGATGTCGCCGATGATGTCGAACGGTCCGGCATCGTCCCGCCGGTCGGGCCGGAGCCGCTCGCGCTGGATCGTGACCGCCTCGACCTCCTCGGGCGAGCGCAGGAGGAAGACCCTGCGGAAACCCTCGCTCTGAAGATCGTGGAGGGAGCGCTCGAGCTGGCTGTGCTGCAGGAACACGGAACGGGAAGGGATCTGACGTTCCGCGCGTCCACGATTGCGCTCTTCGCAGAGCTGGACCGGGAGGTCGAACACGATCGCGACAGGCTGGAGGTAGGCTTCCCTGGCCAGCTTCACAAGAGAGCTGCGGGCCGCGGGCTGGGTGTTCGTGGCGTCGATCACCGTCAACCGGCCGCGGGCGAGCCTCCTCGCCGCGATCAGGTGGAGGACCTCGAAGGCGTCCGGGGTGGCCGACTGGTCCATCTCGTCGTCCGAGACCATGGCGCGGCAGCGGTCGGACGACAGGATCTCCGTGGGCAGGAAGTGCTTCGCCGCGAAGGTCGACTTGCCGCAGCCGGAAGGACCGATCAGGACGACCAGCGAGAGCTCGGGGACGGAGATCTTCACAGAGCGCTCCTCCGCGCCCGGATCAGGAAGTCGTTGGCCCAGCGGTAGTCGGGACGCTCCGGCAGCCGGGTGGAGGCGAAGGCGGCGTCGAAGCGCTCGTGGAGGTCCAGCCGCCAGGCTTCGATCTCCGCCCAGGGCACCTCGCCGCGCTTGATGGCCAGGAGGCGCTCCCGGTATTCACCGTCCACCCGCACCGGCACGCGCCCCTCGGAAAGCGCCGTGATCCCGGCGAGCTGCAGCCGGATCAGGTGCATGGCATGCTTCCAGCGGATCTCCCCCGCGGTGCGCAGGTCCTGCTCCAGCTTCTTGAACTGGGACAGCACATAGCCGTTGTAGGTCTGGTAGATCATCTTCGAGAGGAAGCGGGACCGCTCGGCCACCAACTCGTCCGCGGGCGGCCGGCACAGCTCGATCAGGGGCGTATAGAGGCACTCCAGCACGTTGGGATTGGCCTTGAGGGCCATGCTCAGGAACTTCTGGATCTCCCAGTAGGCCTCGTCGGTCTCCTTGCGCTCGATCTGCTCGGGCACGCCGTAGAGGGACCAGTGGAGGTCCGCGAGCGGGAGGTAGATGCCGCGGACATCCAGGTCGGACGCCTCCTGGTCCAGACCATAAGCCCGGGAGCCCACGACGCAGCGGTAGATTACCCGCTCGAAGAGCTCGTCGTCCTCGACCCCGATCGCGGTGATCGCCGCGAGGTCCTGACGCTGCTGGTGCTTGCGGATCGTCAGGTTGTTGCGCTGGAGCGGGATCTCGGTGCCGTCCGGAAGCCGCACCCGGTAGGAGTGGGTGCCGTCCGCCGGGGCCTTGACGACCACGCCCACGGCCCCCTCCGGACAGAGGACGGTCCCTTTCGAGTCCCGGATCTCGATCCGGCTCACGATCTGGGTCCCCACGGGGAGGATGAGGTGCGGCCTAGCCACGGAAATCCAGCCGGAACGTCTCCCCCGCTCCGATCGTCCAGCGGGTGGCGGTGACCTCCTGCGTCCCGGGCTCGACCACGAGGTACTGGCCCGAGCGCGCCTGGAAGGCGACCTCGTCGCTGGGGTGGATCGCGCCCCTGGCGCCTACCTTCCAGATGCGGAAGACCTCGTCCTCCCGCGCCTCCACGCTGCGGGCGTAGACCGCGCCTCCGCCGCCATCCTCGGCCGTCAGGTAGAAGCCGTTGTGCGCCTGGATCGTGACCCGGTCGCCGTTGCGCAGGGGCTCGCCGTTCAGGTCGTGGATGGCGAACAGGGTGAACGGCCCCGGGCGCCAGTGGATGGCGTCGACGGCATCGTCGCCGCCGTCCTCGGCGCCCACGAGCTGGCCGGTGGAGATGCGCAGCCGGGCCATGTTCCGGGAGTGAGACATGCGGCGCTGGAAGTCGCGCCAGGAGGGTGCCCGCGAGCCGTCGGGCCGGACCAGCCAGAAGCCCCTCATGTCCGAATTCCGGGGCCGGCCCTCGTACTCGCGCACCGGCTCGTTGCAGTAGAGCTGCCAGAAGACCGCCCAGCGCACGCCCCAGCCCAGGGCCGCGTCCGTGAGCCCCTGGATCAGGTTGCGCAGGCTCACCCCCGCCCCCACCTGGTCCTTCACCGCTCCGAACTCGCCCAGATAGATGTTGTCCTCGCCGTAGATCCCGCTGTCCGGGGCCATATCTTTGAGGTAGTCCAGGGCCTGGGTCAGGCGGCGGCGATCGAAGCGCAGGTCCCAGCTCGAATAGGAGTAGAGGTCGGCCCGCGTGTAAGGGACGACGGCGTTGGTGGCCGCCACCTTGCCCTCCATGGCCTCGGCAAGCTGATTGACCTCCGCGGCGTGCGCCACCATCACGTTGCGGAGCTCGGCCTCGCGCCGGGCCTGGTCGACCCCGTCCTGCCGGGCGTTCCACCAGTCCCGCATGCCCTGGATGCGGACCGGGTCGGGATCGGCGCCCTGGAGCCCCTGGCGCAGGAGGTGATCGCCCTCCCAGTTCTGGATCACGAACGTCTTGCCGCTTCCGGCGTAGGTCCTCAGGAGATGGAAAGCCAGCCTGTAGATGTGCTCGCGCTCGGCGTCGGCCTCCTCAGGGGTCATGCCGTCGAGCCACTGGGACGTCTCGGTCACCGGCGGCACGACCAGGAAGAAGGTGGTGAACGGCTTGGCGAAGAGCTGGCGGTAGTAGGGCTTCCGCGCCAGCTCCACGAGGTCGGCGGCGGGCGGCCCCCAGTCGGAGTTGAACGGATAGGACCGCTCGCCGTCGAACCGGAACCAGACCTTGATGACCCGGGTACCCAGCTCCAGCAGCCGGTCGGCCCCCTCGTTGAGGAAGTCGACATCCTCGGAGAAGCTGTACCTGCCGCCGACGTGAGACGAGCCGAGGATGTCGCGCACCTCGGCGGCCTGCAGAGGAACTGCCAACGAGAGGATCAGGGCGGCAGCGAGGGCTCGGCGAAGCACGGGGCAGCTCACCTCCATAGTGTAAGGCAGGGCCTTTGACAGGGTCTGTTAAAATAGAGGTGTCCGCTTGGAGTTGGAGCTGATCTCGGGGAACGAAGGAAGGGGTGGTGGCCGGGGGTTTTGATATCGATGAAGTTTCCGGAGATCGGCGACACGGTTGGGCATTTCCAGCTCCTGGAGCACTTGGGCAGGGGCGGGATGGGCGTCGTCTACAAGGCCCGGGACCTGCGGCTCGGGCGCTTGGTGGCGCTGAAGTTCATGACCTCGGACCACGAGGCGGGCGAGGCGGCGCGCCGCCGGTTCCTGAACGAGGCCCGCGCGGCCTCGGCCCTCGACCACCCCAACGTCTGCACCCTGTTCGAGATCGGCGAGACCAACGACGGCGAGATCTTCCTCGCCATGGCATTCTGCGAGGGCGAGACGCTCCGCAGCCGTCTGCTCCGCGGTCCGCTGGAGTCGCGGGAGGCCGTCGAGATCGCCATCCAGGTCGCGGACGGCCTGGCCGCCGCGCACGCCCGGGGGATCGTCCACCGCGATGTCCATCCGGGCAACATCCTGATCGGCGACGGGTTCGTGAAGATCGTCGACTTCGGGGTGGCGCGGCTGACCGACCAGACCCGGATCACCCAGGACGGCGTCGCGGTGGGCACGATCGCCTATGCCGCGCCCGAGCAGGTCTGCGGCGAAGAGGTCGGCCCCGAAGCGGACCTCTGGTCGCTCGGCATCGTGCTCTACCAGTCGATCGCCGGCCGCCTGCCCTTCCTGGGCAGGTCGATCCCGGCCATGATCCTGGAGATCCTCGGAAGCTCTCCCCCGCCGCTCCCGGGAGTGAGCCCGGACATCGAGCGGATCGTGGCGAGGGCGCTCCAGAAGTCGCCGGAGCAGCGCTACCCGAGCGCCGAGGCCATGCGGGCGGATCTCCGGAACGCCGCTTCGGGAGACCCCATCCTCTGGGATGCTCACCTGGCGTCAACCATCACCCCCTCGACCCCCGCGCTCGGGTACAGGCCGGGTCCGCCGAGCCTCCATAACCTGCCATTCCCGCAGTTGGGCGAGCTGCTCAAGGGGCGAAGCGAGGATCTGCAGTCTCTGGCGGATGCCCTGGAGCGGGGGGACCCGAGCGCCATCCATGGGCTGGGCGGGATCGGCAAGACGCGCCTGGCGGTCGAGTATGCCTGGAGGCACGGCAGCCGTTACCGCGCCGTGCTCTTCGTCCTCTCCGACTCGCCGGAGGGGCTGAACAGCGGCCTGGCGGCGCTCGCCCGAGCCGACCTGCTCAATCTCCCGGAGCGGGACGACCCAGCCGAGAGGGAAGTGGTCGGTGCGGTCCTGCGCTGGCTCCGGGAGAACCCGGGATGGCTCCTGATCCTCGACAACGTCGATACCAAGGAGGCCCTGCTCGCCGTCACCCGGCTGCTGCCCACCCTCGCCAGAGGACGCGTGCTGATCACCTCGCGCCGCCGCGACTGGCCGGCCGGAATCCACAGGCATCCTGTCGACGTCATCCAACTGGAGGCGGCGAAGGATCTCCTCCTCCAGCGCACGGCGCACGACCGGAGGAAGGAGCCGGACGATGACGCGCAGGCGCTCCGGCTGGCGGAGTTGCTCGACGGCCTCCCCCTGGCCCTGGAACAGGCTGCCGCGTACATCGCCCATACCCAGATCTCTCTGGCGGAGTACCTGGAGGTCTGGGAGAGCGAGTGCGACAGCGTGCTCGGCTGGTACGACGAGGGGGTCATGCAGTATCCCGCCTCCCTGGCTGTTACTTGGCAAAGAACCTTCCGCCAACTCACCCCGACGGCTCAAGCGCTTCTCCGTCTGTTGGCCCACCTAGCCCCGGACCCGATCCCTGTGGAGATGCTCGAACGTGGGGAGGTGACCCTTCGGGAAGCGGTACAGGAGGGAACGCCCCGACCCGTGCGCGAGGATCTGGCCGAGCTCGCGGCCCTCTCTCTCATTTCGCGGCAGGGGGCACATATCGTAGTCCACTGCATGGTGCAGGAGGTCATCCGCCAGCGCGTCCCCGAGGAGAGCCGAATGGACTGGCTGGAACTGACCCTGTCACTCCTTTCAAAATACGGCCCTCTCCAGTCCGACGAGCCAAACAGCTGGCCGATTTGGGATCTCCTAAGGCCTCATGTAGCACAAGTCCTCGGCTCCGCTGAAAAGCAAGGTGCCCTGGAGAATCTCTCCGCGAGCCAGCTCATGAGTTGTTTCGGCGGGTATCTCTATGCAAAGGGTCTTTACTCGGAAGCTGTCTCTTTGTTGCGCACCGTGTTGGAGATCGACGAGAGAATTTTTGGTGCCGAGCACCAGGAAATCGCCAAAGACCTCACCAACCTTGCAGTCCCGCTCAGAGCCATGAATCGGTTCAAAGAGGCCGAGCCGCTGGCCCGGCGGGCATTAAAGATAGACCGGATTAACGGGGAACGAAACTTTTTCCACACTATGCGCCTCAACAGCTTGGCCGTCATCCTGATGGACCTGCGCCAGTGGACTGAGGCGGAGGAGTTGCTTCGAGAAGCTCTGGCGATCGATGAAGAGTTGGATCACTCCTCGGTGGCGCGCGACCTGCACCACCTGGCACTGCTGTTCACGGCTACAGGGCGGGTGCAAGAGGCGGAAGCTGTATGTCGGCGCTCTCTGGAGATCTCCCGCGAAGTCTTAGGAGAGGCTCATCCCAAGACAGCGAGGAAGCTCCAGGTACTGGCGGGCATCCTGCGCGACTTGGGCAGAACGGAGGAAGCGGAGCCGCTGTTCCGACAGGCGGTAGAAGCTTTCGAGCTGATCCTCGGCCCCGACCACCCTTTGACGCGGTCGGCGCGCAAGGATCTGGAAGCTCTCGCCATCGCTTAGAGAGTGTCTGGAAAGTTCCTTCTTGAGGCATCCGCGGCCTTCGGCCCTCACCCCCGTCCCCCATAGGCGCTAACTTTGTGCTGCCGGAGGGAGGAGGGGTCCCCTGCTACGCCCGCGTCCGGAAGGCGCACGCGCCGGGTAGAGCACCATACCCGAAGGCCGTACCCTGTACGCGACGGTTCTACGCTGTACGGAGCGCGCAGGAAGCGTACACGGAGGGTACGATCCCATACCCTGCCGTTCTGTGCCGTACGCGCTCCTTGCGAGGCGTACGCGGAGGGTAGCAGCCCGTACCCGCAGGGTATCGGCCGTACACGGAGGGTAGCACCTCGTA
>Ga0190265_10000480_pt1 | contig 28588 bp, 29 predicted proteins | sample Popmic124T_FD_133135 | JGI IMG/M metagenome (GOLD analysis project Ga0190265, IMG submission 133135) | Populus adjacent soil microbial communities from riparian zone of Indian Creek, Utah, USA - 124 T | ecosystem: Environmental > Terrestrial > Soil > Riparian zone | place: USA: Utah | collected...
CGACCGCTGGGATGTAGTGAATTACGTTCGCGCGCTACAGGCCGGCGGCACCGTCGCCGTCGGTCCTCTCGCTGCGCCGGGGGTCACGGGCGACAAGCTTCCCGGCCCGTCGGCGCTTGGGCCGCAAAAGCCAGCGCCTTTCTACAGCCCGCGCGCCAATGCGACCCGCGTGGACTCCGCCCATGCCGATACGACTTCCACACGGGCGCTTCGCCCAGTCGCACCGTCGCGGCCGGCGCCCGACACCGTCGGCGCTCGTCCTGACACCACCGACGGAACGGTTCGATGACGGATCACGAGATTCATCTTCCGACGAGAGCGGAGATTCTCTCCGGGACTGACCGCCCTGCGCCCCGCAGCCTCAAGCTGTTGTCGCTCGTGCTTGCCGCGGTTGGAACGCTGGTGTTCGTCGTCGGCCTGTTCGTCCAGCCCGGCCGCGCTTGGCAATCTCTTCTCATCAACTGGCTCTGCTTCACATCGATCTCGTCCGCCGGCGTGATGTTCGTGGCGGTGCAGCGAATCACCACCGCGCGGTGGTCGCGCCCGATCGTGCGGTTTCTCGAGGGGTACGTCGCTTTCCTGCCCGTGGCCTTCGTGCTGCTGGTGCTCATTCTCATCGTCGGACGCAACCACATCTTCTGGTGGACTCACGAGGTCCCGCACGTCCACGAGAAGCAGGTCTACCTGAACCCGTCATTTCTGCTGCCGCGCGCCATTCTCACGTACCTCATCATCTCGGTGCTGAGCGTGTGGTTCGTCTACACGTCAGTGAGGCTCGATGTCGGACTCGTCCCCGAAGCCGGCGCCAGGTGGGCGCGCGGCCTGCGCGCGCGGATGCGACGAGGCTTCAGGGACGAGCGGCGAGAGCTGCACTCGACGCACTCGCTCCAGGGCAAGCTGGCGGTGTTTCTGGGATTCGCGTTCGTGTTCGGCTGGATCGTGCTGTCGTGGGACCTCTCCATGTCGCTCGACCAGCACTTCCAGAGCACCATGTACGGCTGGTGGTTCTTCATGGGGGGCTGGGTGACGGCGCTGGCGAGCTGGACGTTGATCGTCCTGGCGTGGCGGAGATACCTCGGCCGCTACGACCTGATCGAGGAGAAACATTTCCACGATCTCGGAAAACTCTGCTTCGCGTTCAGCGCGTTCTGGGGCTACCTCACCTTTGGCCAGTATCTCGTGATCTGGTACGGCAATCTCGCGGAGGAGACGCACTGGATGCGGCTCCGTCTCATCGAGGGCTGGCGCATTCCGACGCTGGTCACAGTGGCGCTCATGTTCGTGCTGCCGTTCTTCGGCCTCATGTCGCGCGCCGCGAAGGTGTTCTTTCCGACGCTCGTGCTGTTCACGCTCTCGACGATCGTCGGGCTATGGCTCCACCGTTACCTCGAGGTCTATCCATCGATCTATGGCGTGCTCGCCGACATTCCGCTCGGCATCTGGGAGATCGGAGTCACCCTCGGTTATCTGGGTCTGTGGGGCTTCTGCTACCTGTCGTTCATGGATGCGTTCCCGCGAATGCGCGTGACGCTGATGACGTCGCCCCACCGCGACGAGGTTCAGGTCCCGGTCGACCCGCGCACGATGGAGCCGCTGCCGGCGCACGAGTAGCACTGCGCGGAACCGTCCACGCTTATATTTCGCGCATTAGGGGCGTTAGCTCAGCTGGGAGAGCGCCTGGTTTGCAACCAGGAGGTCGCAGGTTCGATCCCTGTACGCTCCATCCACCGCGCCAGTTCACACATCAGGCACAATGACCGGACCCGCTCCGCACGCCGAGCCGAGGACGATTCTGCTCGTTGACGACGAGCCCTCCGTGCGCTCGATCATCGTCAAGATCCTGCGTCGCGCGAAATTCACCGTGCTCGAGGCGGAGAGCGGCGCGGAAGCACACCGGATAGTCGAGGGACATTCGGGCAAGATAGACATGGTCATAACCGATCTCTTCATGCCGGGACAGCAGGGTCCCGAGGTCGTCGAAGCGCTGAGCGCCCTGCGCCCGGGGCTGAAAGTGCTCTTCATCTCGGGGTACGCGGACCATGATCTCGTCGCGCGCACGGGGCTCGACGACGGCGCCCACTTTCTGCAGAAGCCATTTTCCGGACGGCAGCTGCTGGCCGCGGTTGGCGGTGTGCTCGAGGGCTAGCTGGCGACGCCCGCTCTCGCCAGGAGCTGCTCGAGTGCCTCGAGCGGCAGAGCACCCGACTGGCGCGCCACCTCTTTCCCGTTCTGGAATACGATGACCGTCGGGATTCCGCGGATGTCGAAGCTGCCCGCGGTTCTCGGCGAGTTGTCGGTGTTGAGCTTGGTGACGAGCGCCCTTCCCTGTGCGCGGGCCGCAAGAGCATCGACGGCCGGAGCCATCGCCCGGCAGGGGCCACACCAGTCCGCGTAGAAATCGACGAAGACCGGCACATCGGTGTTCGTAACCGTTCGCGAAAAAGTGTCGTCCGTCAGGATCAGCGGGCGCTCGAGAAGAATTGGCTTCGAGCATTTTCCGCACTTGGGGCGATCCGCGACCTTCGCGGCGTCGATGCGGTTCCAGGTCTCACAGAACTGACACCTGATCGTGAGCGCCACACTCTTCGCCGTAGCTGTTTCCATCGCTCCCTCTGAACGGTTTCGCGTTGCTTCCGGACTCCGGCCACACACCTGCAAGAGTCGCCGCAGACCCCCGTACGTCGGCGGACCCGGGCCGGTCTTGCGGTCCCATCGGGGCTGAGGGAAACCGTTCAATCCCGCCAAGAGACACGAATCCGCTCAAAGCTCAACAGTCATTCGTGTTTTCGGAAGTTAACCCGCCCAAGAGGCGACTAACCCCGCAAAAACCCGTTCTTGGCGGTGACTCAGCAGTAACAAATTCGTCCTCTCTTTATATAGATGGAATGTCCCACTCTCCACCGGTCTCGGCAGTGACTCCACAGGCAGACTCTGCTCCGAACGAAGCAACAGGCCGGGGATTCGTCCTCGGCGAGCTCCTGGTGGCAGCCCTCCTGCTCGTGGTCGCGATATCGTCGCTGACCGCCCTCATGTACACCGTAACGCGTAATCCCAGAGCGCCCGCGTCAGCGGAGTGCACCGCGACCAGCGGCGCAGGCTCCGCGAAGTGTGAGGTGATGAAGCCGAAAGCATCGCCCGCGGCCTCGAAGCTTCTCGTCTCCGGCTGCGCAACGCGGACCGGGAGTCGTGTTCAGACCTGCAAGGACTCGGTTCTGCTGGCGTCCAGCGAGGAAGGGACGATCATCAAGTCGCGCACGGATTCGGCTTCTCTCGCGCTACTCCCCAAAAAGTCGTCCAAGCGGGCGAAGCGCCCGGACCTCGGCTTCATCAGATAGAGCGCCCGCGCGGTCGTTGAACCGCGCATTGCCGTAGTGTTACGTTAGGTTGCGAGACCTCAGCACCCTCGCCCAACGACGCAGTAAAGCCCCGATGAAAATCCTCGTAATCGAAGACGATCCGACCGTCGGCCAGTTCGTCAAGCGTGGCTTCGAGGAACAGCGCTGGGGCGTCGATCTCGTTGCGAACGGCAACGAAGGGGAGGCCCGCGCGATAGCTGAGGAGTACGACGTCGTCGTGCTCGACATGCGCCTCCCCGGGAAATCCGGCGCCCAGGTGCTCCACGATCTCCGCGCCCGCGGATTCGACCGTCCCGTTCTCATCCTCACCGCCCAGGATGCGATCGACTCCAAGGTCGAGACCCTGCGGGCAGGAGCGGACGACTACGTCACCAAGCCCTTCGCTTTCGAGGAGCTCCTCGCGCGAGTCGAGGCCCTGTCCCGCCGTCCCCGCGCCCGCCTGGCCCCGGCGCTCAAGGTCGCCGATCTCACACTCAACCTCGATACGAGAGAGGTCGCGCGCGGGGGAAATGTGATCGAGCTCACCCCGAAGGAGTACACGGTGCTCGAGTACCTCATGCGCCACGCGGGGCGCGTGATGAGCCGGACGCTGATCACCGAGTATGCCTGGGGCTATCACTTCGACCCGGGCACCAACATCGTCGACGTGGTGATCAACCACCTGCGCAAGAAAATCGACGCGGGGACGACGCGTAAGCTGATTCACACCATTCGCGGCGTCGGCTACGTGATTCGCGAAGAGGGAGGCGGGACGGCGGGGAAAGGGGCCTAACGGGGATGTCGCTACGCCTGAAGCTCACGGCTGCTTTCGTCGCCGGGTTGATCGCCGTGACGGCAACCTTGTTTCTCTCGGTCATGACCTCGAGAAATGCCGCCGTTTTTCGAGACATAGCTCAGTACGCCGCCGCCCAGGGTGATCTCGTCGCTCGCGTCCTGACGGGCGCGGTGCGGTCCGGAGACTCGGTCACCGTGACCTCCGATAGCCTGTTCTTTCCAGTGCTGGCCCCCGGGTTGGTCGACCGCCTCCGCGCGATTCCAGGTTACATAGTGGTCGTCGACACGGCCGGCCGATCCGTCTATCGCTCGCCGGAGATCATGGCGCTCAGGCCGGGCGACATGGCGACGCTCCAGGATCAGCTCGGCGACCTGCCCAAATCCGGTGAGGCGCTGATCTTTCAGCTCGACTCGCTGGGAGAAAAACTCCTCTTCGTCTCCCACGCCATGGCCGGCGCTCCGGGCGGAATCGGCCTGGTTGCGTCTGGCGCCGTCGCGACGCGCGCGACGACGATGCCGCGCGAGTACGTCTTCAATGCCCTGGTCATCGTGCCCGTGATTCTCATCGCGGCCGGGACGGCGGCGTTCGTCTTTCTTGGCCACACGCAGCGGCAGCTGGCCGAGATAACGTCGGAGGTCGCGGCGATCACCGACGGGCGAAGCCTGCACCGCCGTCTCGCGCTCAGCGAGGAAAGCAGCGACTTCTCCGACCTGGTCACGACGCTCAACGCGATGATAGCGCGGCTCGAGACATCCTTCGGCGCACTGCGCCGTTTCACCGCGGACGCAAGTCACGAGCTCAAGACGCCGCTGGCGGTGCTGCGCGCGGACGTGGAGCGGGCGATGATGACGCCCAGCCAGACCGAGCGCATGGTCGCGCTCGAGGAATCGCTGCAGGAGGTGAGACGCATGACAGATCTCGTCGAGAGCCTGCTCACGCTGGCGCGGGCCGATGAGGGACGCTTCGACATCCATCGCGAGCCGGTCGAGCTCCAGCCTCTCGTGCAGGAGGTTTACGAGACCGCTCTCATTCTCGGCGAGGCGCAGGGTGTCGCCGTCAATCTGCCGTTCACCGCCGACGTCGTGGTGATGGCGGACCGCACTCGCCTGAGGCAGCTCTTCCTCAATCTGGTGACCAACGCGATCAAGTACACGCCGTCGGGCGGCAAGGTGGAGCTCGGAGTGGGACGCCATCCCGACAACGTCACCTTCGCCGTAAGAGACACCGGAATCGGAATCGCCGCCGCCGACGTGCCCCACATATTCGAGCGGTTCTGGCGCGCCGACAGAGTCAGGTCGCGCATGTCCGAGCGCGGCGGCTTCGGCCTCGGGCTCGCGATCAGCCAGTGGATCGCGCAGGCGCACGGCGGAACCCTCACCGCCTCATCGCGTCTCGGCCGCGGAAGTCTGTTCACTGTTACGCTTCCTCTTCCCGCGGACCTGCAACGGTCGTAATCCTCCCTTAACGCAATAGTTAGAGGGGCATCATCCACTCTTAACGGGCGCGCTATTCCAGCGCGGGTATTGATGCGAGAGGTTGAGACATACCACTCGGAGGACATCAATGCTCACTCGCCTGCTGGAGTCGAAACCGCAGCGAACCCGTTCTTTCTGGGGCACCGCAGTCAGCACCGTCGGTCACACGGCGGTGATCGCTGCCGCGGTCTTTGCGACGGCGCAAGCACGCGTCGAAGAGCCGGCGAGCCGGGAGATCGTTCGGTGGGTGAGACCTCCGGCCGCATCGACGCCAGCGGTGCCAGAGCCTCCCCGGCACGTCGAGCGAGTCGCCGCCATGGCCCTGCCTGAGCTAGCGGTTCTCGACCGCATCGACGTGAAAACCGTGCCGCTCGATCTGCTCGGCACACCGTCGGTCGATCCGGTGACGCACGGCAGCGTCGCTTTGCCCTCGCCGGCCCCGTCCGGTGGTGACGTACGCACTGACGACGGCGAGCCCTTCGTCGCGGGCCAGGTGGAGCGGCAGGCATCCCTCCGATCGGGGAGTGCCGCGCCCGTGTACCCGAACGTGCTCCGCTCGGCCGGAGTCGAGGGAGAGGTGCTGGTGTCGTTCGTCGTTGGCGCGAACGGGCGCGCCGAGCCCGCCACGGTCCGGGTAATGAGGTCGGACAACGCGCTGTTCGAGGCGGCGGTGAGGCGGGCACTCGCCGCGATGCGGTTCGATGCAGCGGAGATCGGTGGCCGAAAAGTGAGGCAGCTCGTTCAGATGCCGTTCGTGTTCCGGCTCAACCGGTAGGACGCATTGCGATTTCATTGATTCTTAATCTTGTCCCTATTCCATCGTCTTCCTGATGCCGACAGGTTTCACGGAGACCTTCCCCCAGGTGAGGAATGTTCAACCAACTGTTAGAGTCGAAAGCGAAGAGACAGAAAATGGCGGGCGGCACGGTGTTCAGTGTCGTCCTTCACACCCTCCTCATTGCCGGTGCCGTCTACGCTACGGCGACCGCGGGCGTGAGAGAGGAAAAGGCCAAGGCCGAGACCATCAAGTTCGTCGAGATCAAGAAGGCGCCGATTCCGGAGAAGCCCAAAGAGGCTCCTCCTCCGGACGTCGTCGTGAAGCCGCCGCCGCCGAAAGGATTCCAGGTGCTGCGCGCACCCGTGAAGATCGACATCAAAATCCCCGAGATCGATCTGTCGAAAGCGGTGACGAACGAGAGCGACTTCAGCGGCAAGGGCGTCAAGGGCGGCGTCGGCAGCGGAGTCGTTGGTGGTACGGGTCCGGTCACCGACCAGACTTACTTCGATTTCCAGGTCGAGAAGCCCGCAGCGGCCCTCGACGGCAATCCTACACCCAGATATCCGGCGGTTCTCGAGAGTTCCGGCATTCCGGGCGAGGTTCAGGCACAGTTCGTGGTAACAACGAGTGGCAGGGCAGACATGGGCACGTTCAAGGTTCTCAAGACAACCAACGAGCTGTTCGCTGCCGCCGTCAGAGCCGTTTTGCCGAGAATGCGCTTCAGTCCCGCGCAGATCGGGGGCAAGCCAGTGAACCAGCTCGTTCAGCAGTCCTTCGTATTCAACGTTCCGCGCTAACAAACCCACCGGAGTCAAACCATGGAACTGTCACTGCTCGAGATCTACAACCTGATGGGAAACTTCGCGAAGGGTATCGTCTATACCCTCGCGATCATGTCCATCTGGACTCTCTCCATCGCGATCAAGAAGTGGTGGGATCTGCGCCAGGCGCAGCGCGAGACGCGCAAGTTCGCACCCGAGTTCTCACAGTTCCTGGAAGAGGACAATCTCGGCGAAGCGGTGACGCTGGCTGAGAAGTACAAGAAGTCTCACGTCGCCCGCGTGCTCGGTGGCGCGCTCACCGAGATCCGTCCGTTGATCCAGGACGGCTCCGTCACCGTCGGCGACATCAACTCGGCCGAGCGTGCCGTCGAGCGCGAGATGCTGATGACGATCACCGATCTCAAGCGCGGCCTCGGCGTCATCGCGACGGTCGGTGCAACCGCTCCGTTCGTCGGCCTGCTCGGCACGACGATGGGTATCGTGAACTCGTTCGCCGCCATGGCCGCGTCGGGCTCGGGCGGACTGGCCTCGATCTCGTCCGGTGTCTCCGAGGCGCTGATCACCACCGCTTTCGGACTCATCGTCGCGATTCCGGCAGTGTGGCTCTTCAACTATTTCCAGGTCAAGATCGACAACCTCACGGCCGAAATGACGTACACGTCGAAGGAGATGATCGACTACATGATCAAGAACATCTCCCAGGGCGAGTTCGGCCGCTCGCGCTTCACCCGTGAGTTCAACACCACCGCGACCGCGGGTGGTGGACCGATCTCGCAGTAAGAGAGGAATTCCCCATGTCGATGACTACGACCGGGAAAGCCAGCGTCAAGGCGGACATCAACGTGACGCCGATGATCGACGTCATGCTCGTGCTGCTGATCATCTTCATGCTCGTGATCCCGGCCATCACGGCCGGGTTCGCGGCGACGCCGCCGACCGGCACCAATCTCAAGCCGCATCCTGAAGAGGATACGGACCAGGTGCTCGGGATCGACGCCAACGGGCAGTACTTCCTGAACAAGAAGCCGATTCCCAACGCCCAGCTCGGAGAGCTGCTCAAGAACATCTTCGAGACGCGCGAGCAGGACAAGCTGCTGTACATCAAGGCGCACAAGGACCTCGACTACGGCAAGGTTCTCGACGCGATGGACATAGCGGCCAAGAACGACGTGCGCGTGACGGGCATGATCACCGATCAGCGCCCAGGGACGATCTCGGCAGTGCCGAGCGACAATCTCTTCAACCCGACGGGAGGGTCGCAATAATGGCAATGTCGACGGCAAGCGGTGGATCCACCCTGCAGAACGAGATCAACGTGACGCCGATGATCGACGTGCTGCTCGTGCTGCTCATCATCTTCATGATGGTGATTCCGATGTCGCGGAAGGCGATCGACCTTCAGCTGCCGGACCCGAATCCGGACAACACCAGCTCGGGGCCGCCACCTTCGCAGATCGTGCTGGAGGTACTACCGGCCGGCGTCTTCAAGATCAATTCCGAACCAGTACCGGCCGCTCAGCTCGGGAGGCGTCTCAAGGAGATCTACGATCCGCGCCCCGAGAAGATCATCTTCGTCAAGGGTGATCCGACCGTGAAGTACCACGAAGTGATTCACGCGATGGACGTGGCGCGCGGTGCCGGCGTCAGGGTGATCGGCGCTACACCGAAGGATGTAAAGTAGCTACCCGTTATCGCCCGCCGGTCGGGCTACCGCTCAGGAAGCAAGAGCGCTGGAAAGGGATCACTGCGTCGCTACTCGTGCACGCAGTGGTCCTTTTTTTCGTCCTGGCGCCTCTGCTCGCGACATCGGATTTCACCCACGAGCCTTCGGTCGGCGGCGGTGGACCTGGTCCGGCCGGTGGAGGAGGTGGCGGCTCGGGCGGCGCACGGTCCGAGAGCGAGCGGCTTCAGTTCATTCGCGTGCGACCGGAGCCGGCAGTGGTTTCGAATGTGCCCGCCCCCGTCGTCCCGCCGGTCAAGCCGCCACCGAAGCCTGTCGCCGAAGCGGCGGTGACGCCACTCCCCGAGGCGATCATGCCGGTGGTCACCCCTGCGCCAGGCGAAGGTGCGGGAACGGCGGGAACGCCGGGCGCTGGCCCCGGCAGCGGCGGCGGCGTGGGATCAGGAGACGGGACCGGTCGCGGCAGCAGTGTCGGACCGGGCACGGGGGGCGGACCCGGCAAGGACTACCCGCCGACGCTGCGCGATCTTTTCATCCCGCCGCTCCCCGCGCCGGATCGCATCAAGCCCTACCACCTCATCGCGTGGTTCGATGTGGACGAGAAGGGAGGTGCCAAGCTGATCTCGTTCAATCCATCGCGCGATGGCGGATACAACCGGCGGCTACAGGATGTGCTCAAGTCGCTGCGGTTCAGGCCGGGTGTTCACGCGGATGGGAGGCCGATGCGGGATACGGTCGAGGTTCACTACATTTTCTTCTGAACTTGGCGTTACTGCTGTTGCCGTATTCCTAAGCCGCGATCCCTAGCCGTTGCCCTTTGTGGTGGATAACTTCTGCCCGCTGTAACACCGGGTAGCCGGCCCCCAAATCCGACTCCGAGGGCGAGCGTTGACAACCAGCACACATACGACCCCCACGACGCCCAGGTCGTCGCGCGAGTTCGTAAGGGCGATGACGCTCACCGATGCCACGATGCTCGTCTCCGGCTCGATGATCGGATCGGGAATCTTCATCGTCTCCGCCGACATCAGCCGGACGGTTGGCTCGCCGTTCTGGATGTTGATGGCGTGGGTGGTCGCGGGTATCGTCACCGTCCTCGGTGCCCTCGCCTATGGTGAGCTGGCGGCGATGTACCCGCGAGCGGGCGGGCAATACGTGTTTCTCCGTGAGTCCATGGGTTCGCTCATGGGCTTTCTTTATGGGTGGACGCTCTTCGTCATAATCCAGACCGGCACGATCGCCGCGGTTGCCGTCGCATTCGGCCGGTTTCTCGGCGTGCTGTGGCCCGACATCACGCCCGATCGCTTCGGCTGGTTTCCGCAGCTCGACGTCAATACCGCTGGCGGCCTGATCCAGCTGGGACTCTCTCCGCAGCGGCTCGTCGCGCTCATAACGATCTGGATTCTTACCTGGATCAATCTCCGCGGCGTCAAGGAAGGGAAGATCGTCCAAACCACTCTCACGGTGGTGAAGACAGGCGCCCTCGCCGCTCTGATACTTCTCGGGCTGACGATCGGACGGAATTCCGAAGCGGTTGCCGCCAACTTCGGCGCCGGGAATTTCAACACGGTCGGCTTCTCGTCGGTGTTCATGATCGCCTTCGGCTCGGCGCTGGTCGGCTCGCTGTTCTCCAGCGACGCATGGAACAACGTGACGTTCGCCGCCGCCGAAGTCCACGAGCCGCGCCGCAACCTTCCGCGCGCGCTGCTCTACGGCACGGGACTGGTGACTGTGCTCTACATTCTCGCCAACGTTGCGTACCTGAGCGTGTTGCCGCTTGAGGGCACGCCCGACGCTTCTACGGTATTCGGCCGCGGCATCGCCAACGCCACGCAGGATCGTGTCGGCAGCGCAGTGGCCGAGTCGATATTCGGGCCGGTCGGCGCGACCATCATGGCGATCGCGATTCTGATCTCGACCTTCGGGTGCAACAACGGCCTCATTCTCGCCGGCGCGCGCGTCTACTACGCGATGGCCAGGGACAAGCTGTTCTTTGCGCGCGCGGGCAATCTCAACAAGAACAGCGTGCCCGCCGCCGCGCTCATTGCGCAGTCGATCTGGATCAGCCTGCTCTGCCTGACCGGCACCTATGGACAGCTGCTCGACTACGTCATTTTCGCCGCTCTCATCTTCTACGCCCTCACGACAGTAGGACTCTTCCGGCTGCGCAAGCTGCGCCCGGACGCCGAGCGGCCGTACCGCGCCATCGGATACCCGTACCTGCCAGCGCTCTACATCGTGCTCGCGACGGCGATCGCGGTGATACTCCTCATCGCCGACAAGAGCCGCACCCAGGCGTTGTCCGGGCTCGTCATCGTGCTGCTCGGCGTTCCCGTTTATTTCCTGTGGCGCAAAGCGGAGCCTGCTCCGTCGCGCTGAGGCACCAGGCCCGCCCAAAAAGGGCGGGACGTTTTTTCACCCGTGGAGACATTCAGAATGAATCGGAAGTTTGCACTCTTTTGTCGTACCCTCTGGACCATGCTCTCGCTGCTCGCCGTATTCGGGTCCAGCGTTGTGTCGGCGCAGGAAGTTCCGCGTACGACGGCCGAGAGCGCGGCGGTGGCTGCGCAGCCCGGAAGCGTCGCACCGGCGCCCGTGCAGCACCGCGCCGGCGGCGAAGCCAACATCCAGATTCCCGACCTGTCGCAGGTCCGTTTCTTCGGCGACATCCCGGGGCGCACGCTCCTCATGGGTGGCCTCGTCATCTGCGCGCTCGGTCTTCTCTTCGGCTTGCTGATCTATGGCCAGCTCAAGCGCATGGCCGTGCACGAGTCGATGCGCGAGATCTCCGAGCTGATCTACGAGACGTGCAAGACCTATCTGATAACCCAGGGCAAATTCATTCTGATTCTCGAGGCCTTCATCGGCTTCGTGATTTTCCTGTACTTCTGGGTGCTGCTCGATTTCACGGCCACCAAGGTCGGGATCATTCTGTTCTTCAGCCTCGTGGGCATCGCCGGCAGCTACGGCGTCGCGTGGTTCGGAATCCGCATCAACACCTTCGCCAACTCCCGCACCGCGTTCGCCAGCCTTCGCGGCAAGCCGTATCCGTGCTATTCCATTCCTCTCAAGGCGGGAATGAGCATCGGCATGCTCCTGATCAGCGTCGAGCTGCTGATCATGCTCTTCATTCTGCTGTTCATCCCCGGTGACTACGCGGGCGCCTGCTTCATCGGCTTCGCCATCGGAGAGTCGCTGGGCGCGTCGGTGCTGCGCATAGCAGGCGGAATCTTCACCAAGATCGCGGACATCGGCGCCGACCTGATGAAGATCGTCTTCAACGTGAAGGAGGACGACGCCAGGAACCCGGGCGTCATCGCCGACTGCACCGGCGACAACGCCGGCGACTCGGTGGGTCCGAGCGCCGACGGGTTCGAGACCTACGGAGTTACGGGCGTCGCCCTCATCGCTTTCATCGTGCTGGCGGTGTTCGATCCCGCGGTTCAGGTGCAGCTGCTGGTCTGGATTTTCGTCATGCGCATCATGATGGTCGTCGCCAGCGGCATCTCTTACCTCGCGAACGAAGCGATAGCCAAAGCCCGCTACGAGAGCGCCGACGACATGAACTACGAGGCGCCGCTGACCTCGCTGGTGTGGCTGACCTCGATCGTCTCCGTCGCTCTGACCTACCTCGTGTCGTACATGCTGATCCCGGATCTCGGCGACGGCTCGCTGTGGTGGAAGCTGTCCACGGTGATCACCTGCGGCACGCTGGCGGGCGCGATCATTCCGGAGCTGGTGAAGATCTTCACGTCGACCGAGTCGTCGCACGTCAGGGAAGTCGTCAGCTCCTCGCGTGAGGGCGGCGCCTCGCTCAACATTCTCTCCGGTCTCGTGGCCGGAAACTTCAGCGCCTATTGGCTGGGCATGGCGATCATGGCGCTCATGGCAATCGGTTACGGCGTGAGCAATTTCGGCTTCACGGAGCTGATGATGGCGCCGGCGGTGTTCGCGTTCGGGCTCGTCGCGTTCGGATTCCTCGGCATGGGCCCGGTGACGATCGCGGTGGATTCCTACGGACCGGTCACCGACAACGCGCAATCGATATTCGAGCTTTCGCTCATCGAGCAGGTGCCGGGAATCGAGAAGGAGCTCCAGACGTCGCACGGCTTCTCCCCGCAGTTCACGCGCGCCAAGCACCTGCTCGAGGAGAACGACGGCGCCGGAAACACCTTCAAGGCGACGGCAAAGCCGGTGCTGATCGGCACGGCCGTCGTCGGCGCGACGACGATGATCTTCTCGATCATCGTCGGCCTGACGCACGGGCTGCAGCCGGAGTTCATAGCGAAGCTGTCGATACTCCATCCGCCGTTTCTGCTCGGGCTCATTGCCGGCGGCGCGATGATTTACTGGTTTACCGGCGCCTCGACGCAGGCGGTGACGACCGGAGCCTACCGCGCGGTTGAGTTCATCAAGGCCAACATCAATCTCGAGAGCGCGGCCAAGGCGTCGGTCGCCGACAGCAAGAAGGTCGTCGAGATCTGCACGCTGTACGCGCAGAAGGGGATGTTCAACATCTTCCTCACCGTCTTCTTCGCGACGCTGGCTTTCGCGTTCGTCGAGCCGTTCTTCTTCATCGGCTACCTGATCTCGATAGCGCTCTTCGGGCTGTTCCAGGCGATCTTCATGGCCAACGCCGGCGGCGCCTGGGACAACGCCAAGAAAATCGTCGAGGTCGAGCTCAAGCAGAAGGGAACCCCGCTTCACGCCGCGACGGTCGTCGGCGACACGGTGGGCGACCCGTTCAAGGACACTTCGTCGGTCGCGCTCAATCCGATCATCAAGTTCACCACGCTGTTCGGCCTGCTGGCTGTCGAGCTTGCCGTCTCGCTGACAACGGAGCAGGGCTCGAACCTGACGCGCATTCTGGCGGCGGCATTCTTCCTCGTCTCCGTCACGTTTGTGTGGCGCTCGTTCTACGCGATGCGGATCCAGACGCAGTAGCACATGATGAAGTCCCTCTTCACGCGGAAGCCGATAAGCGAGCTCCTCGCGGAGGAGGGCCACCCCAACTCGCTCAAGCGGGAGTTGGGGGCGGGCGACCTGATCATGCTCGCAATCGGAGCAGTGATCGGCGCCGGCATCTTTTCGTCCATAGGAACTGCCGCCGCCGGGGAGATTCTCCCGGACGGGGTGGTGGTGCGCTACGGCGCTGGACCGGCGCTCGTCATCTCGTTCATCCTGCTCGGCGGTGTCTGCGGACTCGCGGCTCTGTGCTACGCGGAGCTGGCGTCGATGATACCGCAGGCGGGGAGCGCTTATTCATACTCCTATGCCACGCTCGGCGAGCTGGTAGCCTGGATCATCGGCTGGGACCTCATACTCGAGTACGCCGTGGGCAACATCGCGGTTGCCGTCGCCTGGAGCGGCTACTTCAACTCGCTGCTCACGGCTTTCGGAATCACGCTACCAGACTGGAGCACTCATGGCTACCGGTCAGCCCTGCTAAGCTCGGATCCGGCGGTTCACGGTCTCCTGGAAACGGCTCCGCAGTTTCTCGGCATTCCAGTGCTCGTAAACATTCCGGCATTTCTGATTGTGATGGCCATCACCTGGCTCCTGATGCGCGGCGTCCGCGAAAGCGCGCGAGCCAACAACATCATGGTCGTCATCAAGCTGTTGGTGCTCGGGCTGTTCGTGGTCGTCGGGGCGATGAATATCGACACCTCGAATTACGTCCCCTTCGCCCCCAACGGCTGGCGCGGCATTCATCAAGGCGCGGCCATTGTCTTCTTCGCTTACATCGGATTCGATGCAATCTCGACCGCGGCTGAGGAGACCAAGAACCCGCAGCGCAACATGCCCATCGGAATCCTTGGTGGGTTGGCGATCTGCACCGTCATCTACGTCATTGTTGGAATCGTTGCCACTGGGATCGTGCCGTATGAGCAGCTCAAGGGAGCTGATCCGCTTTCGCGGGCGCTGACACTCGCAGGACTGGGGACCGCCAGCTGGATCGTCGCGCTCGGCGCCGTGGTCTCGCTGACCGCGGTCCTGCTCGTGTTTCAGTACGGCCAGCCGCGCATCTTCTTCGCGATGAGTCGAGACGGATTGCTGCCCCGCTGGGCTTCGAAAGTCCACCACAAGTCTCGCGTCCCCTACATCACTACTCTGGTCACCGGAATCGTCGTTGCGCTCGGCGCGCTGGTCGCCGACGAGAACGAGATCTACGATCTCACCAATATCGGGACTCTTTCAGCGTTTGCCATCGTTTGCATCGGCGTGCTCGTTCTTCGCATAAGGGAGCCGGACCGCCCGCGGCCGTTCCGCGTTCCGTTCGTCTGGCCGGTGACCTTGCTGGGGGCGGGAGCGTGCATTTACACCATGTTCGGTCTGCCGGCGCGTGCATGGGAGCGCTTCGGGATCTGGCTTCTGATCGGCATCGCGCTTTACTTCGCGTACGGATACCGGCACTCGGCGCTGCGCAGGCGGTCAAACGGTGATGGGAACGCGACCGGAATCGCGCCGAGCGAATGAGTCGGTAAACTGAGAACGACACAGATGCGAGATGGTAGAGGCACAGGTCCGAGTTGCGAGACTCTCAATTGTCCTTGTCCAGCAACTCGCGGCTACGCTTCAGGCACCACGGATCTGTGTAGTTCTCAGTTGGCAGGTTTATCGACAGCCTAACACAATTACCCGACATGGCGACGGTCTATCAAAACCTGCGGCGCATCTCGCTGACCAAGTGGATCCTGATCTCGATGGTGATCGGCGTCCTCATCGGGTGGCTGTATCCCGACATCGGCGTCACCCTCAAGCCCCTGTCGACGATCTTCCTCCGCATGATCAAGTCGATCATCGTCCCGATCATCTTCGGCACGCTGGTGGTCGGCATCGCCGGTCACGGCGACGACATGAAGCGCGTTGGCCGGCTGGCGCTCAAGTCGATCATCTATTTCGAGGTCGTCACCACGCTTGCCTTGTTCATCGGCCTTGCTGCCGTGAACATCACCCGGCCCGGTGATGGCGTGAACCTCCAGGCCTCACCCGAGGAAGGGCAGCAGCTCGCCGGCAATACACAGTCGGGGGCGAGTTTCCTCGAGCAGGTCGTCCCGCAGAGCTTCTTCGAGGCCGCGTCACGGAACGCAGTCCTGCAGATCGTCTTTTTCTCGATTCTTTTCGCTGTCGCGCTCTCGCAGGTCCGCGGCCGGCCGAAGGAGATAGTCCTGCTCGGGTGCGAGGGCCTGGCCGAGGTGATGTTCAAGTTCACCGGCATCGTCATGCGCTTCGCGCCGATCGGAATCGGCGCGGCGATGGCCGTGACCGTCGGGCACAGCGGACTGGGCGTGCTGGTCAATCTCGGGAAGCTGGTACTGACGCTCTACGGGGCGCTAGTGGTTCTCGTCCTGTTCGTTTTCATTCCACTCGTCATCATGTTCAAGGTTCCGCTTGGGCGGTTCCTCGCCGCCGTGAAAGAGCCGGCGCTGATCGCTTTCTCAACGACGTCGTCGGAAGCGGCGCTGCCGCGGGCGATGCAGGCGATGGAATCGATCGGAGTTCCGCGGCGGATCGTCGCGTTCGTGATGCCTACGGGCTACTCCTTCAACCTCGATGGCTCGACGCTCTACCTCGCGGTCGCATCGATCTTCGTGGCCCAGGCCGCCGGCGTGGAGCTCACGTGGGGTCAGCAGCTGCTGATGATGCTGACGCTCATGGTCACGAGCAAAGGCGTCGCCGCCGTTCCGCGCGCTTCGCTGGTGATTCTCGCCGGAACTCTGGCCAGCTTCGGGCTCCCTCTCGAGGGCGTCGCGATCATCCTCGGCGTCGACGAGCTGATGGACATGGCGCGCACCACCGTCAACCTGGTGGGTAACTGCCTGGCGACAGTCGTTATGGCGAAGTGGGAAGGTGAATTCGGCGAGCCGCAGCCCGCAGTGCTCCCCGAGCTGGCGACACATCCTCCGTTCGAAGGTGCGCCCCCGGAACGGCCGATTTGAGGCGCTGCTCGAGCCGCTTTCGGAGGATGGACCCTTTCTGCATCAGCCCGCCGCTGAGCGCGACCGACACCGCGGCGCGCTCGTCGCCGAAAAGCTGACGCGCCAGCGCCCGCACGTGAAGCACGAGCTCTTCCGCGGCTAGAGTAACCAGCGCGGTCGCACGCGGATCACCGCCTGCCGCTGTCGCAAACACCGCCGGCACCAGCGACGCGAAGGCACGCGCATCTGCCTCGGCGGCCCACCTGATCAGGTCCTGCACGTCCTCGCACTGAGTAGCGGCGAGGAGGGGAAAGAGCAGCGCGGTCGGCGGCTCACGTCCATCGCTCGAGGCCGCGACAATGCTGAGGGCGCGTTTTCCGATCCAGCCGCCACTGCCTTCGTCACCGAACGCGGGTCCCCAGCCACCGCAGCGAACGAGAGTGCCGTTCGGGCTGCGGCCGTATGCGATCGATCCGGTGCCGGCAACGAGTAGTATTCCCGCGCGGTCCTCGAAGGCGTCGTAAAGCGCAACGAGTCCGTCCGAATCGATGACCACTTCCTCCGCCAGCTCTTTCTCATCGAGAGCCGCCTGCAAAGCCCTGGCGTTCTCTTCGCGTCCGGTGCCGGACACGCCACAGTAGAGGACCCGCGGAAACACGGCGCCAGGCTGGGCGATCTCCCCGAGCGCGCGCGAGACCAGCTCTGCGATCACGGTTGCCGAGTGCGCCGCGCCGGACAGCGACATCGCGGAGCCGGGACCATCGAGGCTTGCGAGCACCTCTCCGTCGGCTGTTCCCACCATCACGCGTGTCTTCGATCCACCGCCGTCGACACCGATGACGATCTCGCTCATTTCCAGCGATCTTCGCCGGTGGGCGCAGGATGGGTGAGCGACGACAGGATTCCCACGATCATCGTGATGCTCGTTCCTATCAGCACATACCACGGCCACGCAATCCGGGAGAGCGACGTAAGGGAATCCTGAAACGACGGGAATACCGGAGCCAGCGGCCTGGCGAAAACGACGACGCTCATGATTACGATCGCGGTCGCCATTCCCAGTATCGCATCGCGCTGGATCGCGCGGCGCCACAGCATTCCCAGGAAGAATCCTCCCAACAGGCCACCATAGGTGAACGATGCGATCGAAAGCGCGACCACCACGACGGGCGTTCCCTGCTGGCGATACAACAGTGCCGCGGTGAGGAGCAGGAGGCCCCAGAAGAGAGTGAAAATCTTACCCATCCGTAGCGTTTTCACATCAGCTGCTGACCGCCCCGAGAGAGGAAGGTAAATGTCGTGAGTCGTCGCTGCCGCAAGCGAATTCATTGACCCGGAAAATGAGCTCATTGCCGCCGCGAGTACCGCCGCTATGATGAGCCCCTTGAGTCCGGCGGGCATCTGATCGACGACGAACGTCGGGAAAATCGAATCAGGCACGGCGAACGTGCGTTGCTCGTAGAACATCCACAGCCCGAGCCCGATCATGAGAAAGAGAGTGAATTGAAGAATGACCGCGAACCCGCTTCCGATGAGAGCTTTCTGTGCGTCCCTGAGGTTTGATGACGCGAGCAGTCTCTGGACGATGAGCTGGTCGGCGCCGTGAGAAGCCATCGAGAGGAACGCGCCTCCCAACAGTCCGGCGAAGAGCGTTAGCGGCCTGTCGAAGCCCAGATACAGATCCAGAACTTTGAGCTTGCCGCCCTCGCTTGCCCCCGTGAAGATCGAGCTCCAGCCGCCGGTTACGAGCTGGCCGATCACGTATACCGCCGCTAGTCCGCCGCCGATGTACACAACGGTCTGCACCACGTCCGTCCATATGACGGCTCTCATCCCGCCGTGATAGGTGTAGATGAGAGTGAGCAGGCCAAGGATGAGGATAGCGGCTGGCATCAGGTACCGCTCCGGCACGATCGGACCGATGATCAGGGCGATGGGTATCGCCGTCGCGAAAATGCGGACCGAGTCCGCGAGCGCTCGTGTTCCCATGAACACGATGGAAGCAAAGCGCCGCGTCGCCACTCCGAACCGCTTCTCGAGCAACGCGTAGGCAGTGACGAGATCGCCTTGGTAGTACTTCGGCAGCAGCGTGTAAGCCACCACGATTCTTCCGAGCAGGTAACCGGCCGCCAGCTGCAGAAAACCCAGATTCGTCATGTACGCGAGCCCGGGAATACTGATGAACGTCAGTGCGCTGGTCTCGGTAGCCACCACCGAGAAGAGGATTGCCCACCATGGAATCGTCTTGCCCGCGACGAAATAGTCTTTGGCGTCCTTCTGGTCGCGCCCCAGCCACACGCCGAGCAGCGTCGTCCCGATCAGATACACGATCAGTACAATAAAATCGAGGGCGGTGAAATTGGTCCTCATTTCACCGCCCTCGAATATTTGTGAGTCGCCTGAGCGCTGCTACGCAGAGAATGAGCTTCCGCAGCCACACCCGCCGGTTGAATTCGGATTCTTGAACGTAAAGCCAGAGCCTTGCATCGACGTCACGTAATCGATGATGACGCCGTTGAGATACTGGGCGGAAAAAGGATCGACGAACACGTTGAAGCCGTCGCGTGGAATCAGGACGTCGTCCTCGGCCGGGCGATCCTCGATCACGAGGCTGTACTTGAACCCGCTGCAGCCGCCGGGCTGCACGCTCACGCGCAAACCGCCTTCCTCCGCGGTCACGCCTTCGACGTCCATAAACTTCTTGACCTCGACGCCCGCGTTCGGCGTGATGGTGAGGTCGATTTCAGGTTGTGATGAAACAGACATGTATCCTCCGGTACTACATGAATTTAGGCAGTTCCGCCCATGCCGGGTAGTGTCGCGGGCTCCTCCCGGAACGACCGCGCGATCCAGGCAAACGCCGCCGCGGCGATCACCAGCAGGACCAGCCCCTGCACGAACTCTCCCAGCACCAGCTTTCCTATCCCGAACAGTGAGGAATACACTGCGACGATGCCGGCGATCCAATTCGTCCAGGCGAGGGCGCCTCCGGGAATGCCCTCCCGCCCGAACCCCGCCTTTTCGGAGATCCTCGCCCAGCCCGGCCCTCCAGGCCTCACCCGCCGGTAGAAGCGCTCGAGAACCTCGTCGGATTCGGGTTTGGTGAGAAAGGTCACCGTTAACCAGACGACCGTACTCACCGCTACGGTAACGAGCATCACCCAGGCGTCGGCCCGAAGGTCGCCGGCGGGGAATCTTCCCTTGATGACGGTGATCATGGTAACCGACACGACGAATGAACAGATCATGGAGCTGATCTCGCTCCAGGCGTTGATGCGCCACCAGTACCAGCGGAGGATCAACACCAGTCCAGTTCCCGCACCGAGCGCCAGCAGGAACTTCCACGCCCCCTCGATCGTCTGGAGCTGCATCGTCACGAAGATCGACGCGAAGAAAAGGAAGACCGTCGCCCATCGGCCGACGGCGACGTAGTGCTTGTCCGCCGCCGAGCGGTTGATGAAGCGCCGGTAGAAATCGTTGACGAGATACGATGCACCCCAATTCAGCTGGGTGGCGACCGTCGACATGTAAGCCGCGGCAAAGCCCGCCAGCATCAGGCCGCGCCATGGAGAGGGCAGCACGTCCACGAAGGCCTGCACGTACGCCGCCTCGCGGTCACCGGTAGGACCGATGCCGCGCGGATACAGGACCACGGTGCAGAGGCCGGTGATGATCCATGGCCATGGCCTGATCGCGTAGTGCGCGAGATTGAAGAAGAGTGTGGCGAGCACACCGTCGCGCTCCGTCTTCGCCGAGAAGATTCGCTGTGCGATGTAGCCACCGCCGCCCGGCTCCGCCCCCGGATACCACGCCGCCCACCACTGCACCGAGAGAAACACCGCCAGTGCCAGCAGGGGCATCCAGGCGTAGGCCGCCAGTCCGGTGTCCGTCATTCTTACCGGCAGCACCGAGAGGGCTGCGTCCGCGCTTCCGTAGTGCGTCGCCAGCCCTGCCTTGAGCGCATCCATTCCGCCGACGGCTTCCACCGAGTATACGGCGAGGATGATGACCGCGCTCATCATGATTATGAACTGCACGAGGTCGGTCCACAGCACCGCCCACATGCCCGCACCGGCAGAATACGCGAGAGTGATGACGAAACAGATTCCAACGGCGATGATCTCGCCGGATATGCCGATCCCGAGGAACGTGACATCCCGGAGACCGAGAGAGATGGTCAGCACCTTGATCATCGCCCGCGTTACCCAGCCGAGGATGATGAGATTGATGGGCAGCGCAAGGTAGAGCGCGCGAAAGCCGCGCAGAACCGCGGCCGGATTCCCGCTATAGCGGATCTCCGCGAACTCGACATCTGTCATGACGTTGGCGCGCCGCCATAGCCGGGCGAAGAAAAACACCGTGAGCATTCCGCTCATCAGCATGTTCCACCAGAGCCAGTTTCCCGCTACACCGTGCTGCGCGACGAGGCCGGTGACGACGAGCGGCGTGTCGGCCGCGAAGGTCGTCGCGACCATCGATGCGCCGGCCAGCCACCAGGTGACTTTGCGACCCCCCAGGAAGTACTCGTCGAGGCTCTCCCCACCTTTTTTCGTGAAGTAGAGCCCGATCCCGATGGAGAGGATGAAGTAGGCAGCGACAATGACCCAGTCAATCGCGGTTAGCATCATGAGAGCGGGGATTGGCGGTGGACAGGCAAGACGCTTGCAAAGCACGTCTCCAGCGTTCGCGCATTATGGAACGCCGCACACTATCTTCGGTACAACCGACGACAACTTACCCGACAACTCCGGATCATGCGATACTCCCGCCTGCTTGCCCTGCCGCCGCTGCTTCTCGCTGCCTGCTCAGTTACCCACAACGTGGTCGATTCCACCTCGGATCTGGCGGAGGCGAAGGTAAGGCCGGGCATCACGGTTTTGCTCAGCGACAGTATACATCTCATTCGCGGAAAGCGAATCGGGCTCATCACCAACAACACGGGGATCGACGAGAAGGGCGTATCGGACATCGACCTGCTGCGAAGCCGGCGCGCCCGCGACGCGGGAGTGCGGCTGGTTCAGCTCTTCGCCCCCGAACATGGCCTGCGGGGGACCGAGGACCGGACTAATCTCGCCCATGAGGTCGACCGGAAGAGCGGCCTGCCGGTGTACTCGCTCTACGGCTCGCAAACGATGGCGCCGCCCGACAGCCTGGTGCGGGCGCTCGACGCGATCGTGTTCGATCTCCAGGACATCGGCACCCGCACCTGGACCTACGTCGGTCTCATGATCTACTCCATGCGCTCGGCCGCGCGGCTCCAGAAGCAGATCATCGTGCTCGACCGGCCGAACCCGATCACGGGCTACATAATCGAGGGACCTGTGCTCGACAGCTCGCTGGCGAACGCCAACGATCCGGCCCCCGGAAGGCCCGGCCAGGCGTACGCACTCCATCCGATGCCTCTCAGGCACGGAATGACGATGGGAGAGCTGGCGCGCTACTTCAACGAGGAGCTGAAGATCCGCGCCGACCTGCGCGTGGTGCCGATGCAGCGCTGGAGGCGCGACATCTGGTTCGATCTCACCGGGCTGCCGTGGGTAAAGCCGTCGCCGAACATGCCCGACCTGAAGAGCGCGATACTGTATCCCGGTCTCGTCGCGTTCGAGGCCACGAATCTCTCGGTCGGCCGCGGAACTGCGCAGGCTTTTCAGCGGGTCGGAGCGCCGTGGCTCAACGCAGCCGCCACGGTGGCGATTCTCAAGGAGCGCGAGATCCCCGGCGTCCGTTTCCACGTCGAATCGTTCACGCCGGTGAATCCGGGCGACAACAAGTACGGCGGCCAGACCATTCCCGGCATCGGCATCACCGTCGCGAACCGGAGCTCGCTGCAATCGGCGCGCGTCGGCGCGTCCCTGCTGTGGGCGATAAGGCGAACCGCGGGCGACCGTCTAACGATTCAGAATCGCGCATTCGATCTGCGACTCGGGTCGCCATCGGTTCGGGAGGCGCTGCTGCGCGGCGAAGATCCGGACGCGATCATCGACCGCGAGTACATAGCCGCGTACGCATTCCGTGAAAAGACGCGGCAATACCTGATTTATCGCTAGCCACGCCTCGCATGTCTCTTGCAAGGCACGCGTGCACTCGTCCTACAGCACTTTCCGGAGGAAAGGCAATGCGAATTCTCATGGTGTCGCTGTCGATGCTCGCGCTCACCGCATGCGGTGGCCGGCAGGTAGAAGTACGGACCGGGCCGCAGCCGACGGCCGACGTGGCGATTCACGTCACCAACAATCTCAGCCAGGCCGTGAATCTTTACGTCGTCAGCGGTGGCAGCGACATTTTCGTCAAGCAGATAGCAGCCAACAGCGTCGAGCACGTTCCGGTCGCCGGTGTTGCGGCGGGGTCCACGGTGAACCTTAGGGCCGTGACCGTCAACGGGCAGCAGACCTATACGAGGAACAACGTCACGCTTTCCGGCACCATGTACGAATGGCGGCTTCCCTAACGTGAGGTCGGGCAGCCGGTTAGCGCCGCTGCCAATGGCCTATTGCAGGCGAAAAGCTTAATTTTACGGGCCGGCGTGGGTTGCACGACGGCCCGTGTTGCTTTCCTGTCAGCCTGAGAGGCATAGAGCCCGGCTGACCCCCGATCACGCCGGCCCAGCTGAATGCCCAGTCCCAGCGATTTTTTCAAAGCAGGAGCTCTGCGCGCGATCGACCCGATAGTGGGCTTTCTGGCGAAGCACAGAGTAAGTCCGAACACCATCACCACGGTCGGGACGCTTCTCACCATCGCCGCCGGCGTAGTCTACGGCACAGGTCACATCATGACGGCGGGATGGCTCATGGGTGCGACCGCGTTCTTCGACGTTCTCGATGGTGAGGTTGCGCGCCGGAGCAATCGCTCGACCGTGTTCGGCGCATTCTACGACTCGACGCTGGACCGGGTTGCGGACGGCGCGCTCCTGGGCGGGCTGCTCGTTTTCTACGCCACCAACCCGATCCATCAGAACGTCTACATGGTGGTGACCTGTCTCGTCTGCATCGTCGGGACGTTCCTCATCTCCTACACGCGTGCCCGCGCCGAAGCACTCGGCATCGACGCGAAGGTGGGCCTGATGCAGCGGCCCGAGCGCGTGATCCTGCTTTCGGCGCCGCAGGCATTGTTCGGACTCTTCTGGAACGGCTGGGTGCTGATGGCGATCATCGTCCTGTTGACGGTGACGGCGTGGATCACGGCGATCCAGCGCATCATGTTCGTCTATCGCGCGACACTCGAGAGAGATTCAAAGCCGATCCGGATTGTGAGTGACCCACCTTCGCCGCCGAAAACCACCGGAATTTCCGCTGCCGCCGCCGCCCCCGCCGCCCCCGCCGCCCCAGCCACGCGGCGCGCACAATCCTAAAAATCCCGAACGGAGAATTAATTGGGCAGATCGTCTTCATTTGACGCCCCTGGTTCCATTCCGGCCGCCAAGGGCCGGCTCGGCATTCTGACACCCGGCCTCGGCGCGGTAGCAACTACTTTCATGGCCGGTGTCGAGAGCATTCGGCGCGGGCACTCCAAGCCGATCGGATCGCTCACGCAGATGGCGACGATCCGTCTGGGCAAGAGAACCGAGAACCGCTCGCCGCTGATCAAGGATTTCGTACCGCTGGCGTCGCTCGACGACATCGTGTTCGGAGCGTGGGACCCGATTCCCGACGACGCATTGACCGCAGCCAGAAAAGCCGGGGTGCTCGAGGAGAAGGACATCGAGCGCGTGGCCGGTTTCCTCGAGAAGATCAAGCCGATGCCGGCGGTGTTCGACAACAAGTACGTCACCCGCATCAACGGCACCAACATCAAGAAGGGGAAGACCAAGCGGGACCTCGCCGAGCAGCTGCGGCAGGACATCCGCGACTTCAAGTCGAAGAACAAGTGCGACCGGATCGTGATCGTCTGGTGCGCATCGACGGAGATCTTCATCAAGGCCGGTTCGCAGCACGCCACCGTCGAGCAATTCGAGAAGGCGATGGAGAAGAACGACGACGCGATCGCGCCGTCGATGCTCTACGCCTACGCCGCGATCATGGAGGGCGTCCCGTTCTGCAACGGCGCGCCGAACCTCTGCGTCGATACTCCCGCGCTGCTCAAGCTCGCGCAGGACCGCGGTGTCCCGATCTCGGGCAAGGACTTCAAGACCGGTCAGACGTGGATGAAGACGGTCATCGCTCCGGGGCTGAAGGCGCGCATGCTCGGCCTCGCCGGCTGGTATTCAACCAACATCCTCGGCAACCGCGACGGCGAAGTTCTGGACGATCCGGCGTCGTTCAAGACCAAGGAGGAATCGAAGCTCAGCGTGCTGCACACGATTCTCCAGCCGGAGCTGTACCCCGAGCTCTACAAGGATTTCGCGCACGTCGTTCGGATCAACTACTATCCGCCGCGCGGCGACAACAAGGAAGGCTGGGACAACATCGACATCGTCGGCTGGATGAACTACCCAATGCAGATCAAGATCAACTTTCTCTGTCGCGACTCGATTCTGGCGGCGCCGATCGTGCTGGATCTCGCTCTCTTCTCGGACTTCGCGCAGCGGGCAGGCATGAAGGGGATCCAGGAATGGCTCTCTTTCTACTACAAGAGCCCGATGGCCGCGCCGGGACTGCAGCCCGAGCACGATCTTTTCATCCAGCAGACCAAGCTGAAGAACACACTGAGACACCTGATGGGAGAAGACCAGATCACCCACCTCGGGCTGGAGTACTACGCGTGATGCTGCGCCGCCTCGTGCTGGCGTCACTGACCGCGGCCGCGCTCGTCGGCTGCGATCGCAATCCAAGGGCGAGGGAGCTCAGGCTTTGGTCGGACAGCTACGCCTTCCGCGTGACGAGCGTGCCGACCCCGCCGCGGGCGCTTGAGCCCATCCGGTACAGGATCGTGGTGACCGACAAGAAGACAGGCCAGCCTATCGAAGGGGGCGAGGGCAGGATCTTCGCCAGCAGCAAGGACGGCGCGAACACGAACGACGGCTTCAGGAAGGAGCCCGAGCTGGGGACGTATTCAGGGCGCATTTTCTTCGCGACGGCCGGCGACTGGGCGGCCGCGATCCAGTTCAGGCGCGACCAGAATCCGCAGATGCGACTCGAGCGGGTGGACTGGACGCAGACGGTTTACGCCGCGAGCGAGCCGGGCACCTGAGCGATGCGGCATTTCTTCAGGACGCAGCTCACCCCGGTCGAGGTGCTGCGCATTGCCGATCGCTTTTTCCCCGAGATCGATCTCGAGCGGAGCGGGCACACCGCGCGATCGCGCACCTTCACGGGACCTCTCGGCAGCCTGCAGCTCCAGGTGCGCAAGGAAGGCGGGCACTACACCTTCGTCGAGATTGCGACCGACCAGATGGGTGAGAGCAGGCTGGATCGCAACGCGAAGCGCTTTTTCGTCGAATTGCACCGGACCAGCCACCCGACTCACCGCATAGCCGCGGCGTACTAAATGGCGCGCACGGGTGCCGCTGCCCCGAAGGGGGCAAAGCGCGACGATTCCCAGCGCTCGGCCGGGCTTTCACGCGAGCAGAGGCTCGAGCTCTACTATTTCATGCGGCTCACCCGCCAGCTCGAGGAGCGGCTGGTGAATCTCTACCGGCAGACCAAAGTCGTTGGCGGTCTCTTTCGGTCGCTCGGTCAGGAAGCTGACGCCGTCGGCAGCGCATATGCGCTCGATCGCTCGAGAGGCGACATGCTCTCTCCCCTGATCCGAAACCTGGGCTCGATGCTCGTGCAGGGCGCGAAGCCGAACGAGATCATCAGGCAGTACATGGCCAAGGGTGACTCACCGACCCGGGGGCGCGAGCTGAACATCCACTACGGCGATCTGGTGCGCGGATTCATCGGCCAGATCTCGCACCTGGGCGAAATGGTGCCGGTGATGGCCGGCGTGACGCTGTCGTTCAAGATGCGGCGGCAGAATCGCGTCGGACTCGTCTACGTCGGCGACGGCGCGACTTCCACCGGTGCGTTCCACGAGGGAATCAATTTCGCCGCGGTGCAGAGATGCCCGCTCGTCGTGATCGTCGAGAACAACGGCTACGCGTACTCGACGCCGCTCAGCAAGCAGACCGCGGCAAAGCAGCTGGTGGACAAGGCCATCGGATACGGAATTCCCGGCGAGCAGGCCGATGGCAACGACGTCATCGCAACCTACGAGGTGACGAAGCGAGCCGTCGATCGCGCCCGCGCCGGCGCCGGCGTGACGCTGATCGAGCTCATGACGTATCGCCGGAAGGGCCACGCCGAGCACGACAATCAGTCCTACGTTCCGCCCGGTGAGATCGACCGCTGGGCAGCCGAAAACGACCCAATCGATCGCTACGTGAAGCGCCTGCTCTCGGAGGGATTCGACGCGAGCGAGCTCGAGGCGATCGACAGGCGTGTGGCGGAAGAGATCGACCGCGCCACCGATGAAGCCGAAGCTTCGCCCATGCCCGAGCCCGCCGATGCGCTCGTCGGCATTTACGCGGACCCGCCCGGCGTGGACCCTCTCTGGTTCCGCGAAGGGGTGAAATCCGCGGTCGACGTGCACGAGCGCCCGTCGAGCTGGGGAACGCACGATGTCTGAGATCACCTATCTCGAGGCGATCCGTGAGGCGCTCTTCGAGGAGATGGAGCGCGACAAGGATGTCTTCTGTATCGGCGAGGACATCGGTGCGTACGGCGGCGCGTTCAAGGTCACGGAGGGGCTTCACGCGAAGTACGGCGAGTCGCGCGTCATCGACACGCCTATCTCCGAGGTGGCGATCATCGGCGCCGCGGCCGGCGCGGCCCACATGGGCATGCGTCCCGTGTGCGAGATGCAGTTCATCGATTTCATCTCGACCGGCTACAGCATCCTGACCAACTACGTCGCCACGGCGCGGTACCGCGCGATGCTTCCATGTCCGATGGTGGTGCGAGGTCCGAGCGGAGGCTACGTGAGGGGCGGCCCCTTCCACTCGCAGAATCCGGAAGCCGCGTTTCTACACACGCCGGGCCTCAAGATCGTGTATCCCGCGACGGCGGCCGATGCGAAGGGGCTGATGAAGTCCGCCATCCGGGATGACGACTGCGTTCTCTATTTCGAGCACAAGTACCTGTATCGCCGCATCAAGGAGTCGATGCCCTCAGGGGACCACCTGACTCCGATCGGCAAGGCGCGCGTCGCGAAGGAAGGCACGGACGTGTCGATCATCACTTATGCGGCGACGGTGTGGAAGGCTCTCGAGGCTGCCGAACAGGTGGCCACGGAAGATGGCCTGTCCGTCGAGGTGATCGACCTGAGAACCCTGCTGCCGATGGACGACGAGGCGATAACGGCGACAGTGAAGAAAACGAACCGCGTGCTGATCGTGCACGAGGACACGAGGACGGGCGGGATCGCGGGCGAGATCACGGCCCGGATCCACGAAAACGCGTTCGAGTGGCTCGATGCGCCTGTCCTCCGCGTGACCGCGGCTGACGTCCCGCTTCCCTATTCGCCCCCGCTCGAGGACTACGTGCTGCCCCAGACCTCGGATATCGTGCTGGCTATCCGCCGGCTTGCCGCGTACTGATGGTTTCGGCGCCGGATCACGAGGCGAGCTGGGCGCGGGATGTGGGTGTCGGATGCATTACGACGATCGCCGGCTTCTTCAGCGGCGGAATGATCGCCGTTTTCGTCGGCAAGATGGTTGGGTTGGCGCAGCGCTGCGTGCCCGAGGCGGGGCTTCCGGCATGCAACTGGTGGGTGTATGCTGGAGTTGGAGGGCTGCTTGGGGCGGTGACGCTCCCGGTGCTGGCGCTCCGGCGTTTGCGGAGGGGACGGTCGGCTGAATAACGGAACGAAGGAGACTCGGTGGCGCGTGTAGACATCATCATGCC
>Ga0190265_10000481_pt1 | contig 28513 bp, 28 predicted proteins | sample Popmic124T_FD_133135 | JGI IMG/M metagenome (GOLD analysis project Ga0190265, IMG submission 133135) | Populus adjacent soil microbial communities from riparian zone of Indian Creek, Utah, USA - 124 T | ecosystem: Environmental > Terrestrial > Soil > Riparian zone | place: USA: Utah | collected...
CCCACCGCCATCGAAACCGGGCCCTGCCACACTGGCTTGAGCACTACAACGAGACAAGGCCGCACAGCTCACTGGGGGGCCGGCCGCCGATCAGCCGCGTTCACAACGTCCGTGGGCAGGACATCTAGCTACGCATCAACGCAAAAACTGAAGCTCTCGGGCGAAGCCTTTGACTGCTGTCGTTTAGGCAGGGCTGAATGTCAACCTGCTTAGTGCATTAGTCCTCGTCGTTGCTAGTTGGATTCCTGTTCGATTGCCGCCGATTGCTCGTGGCTCAGTGGGGATCGGTGCTCGAACTGTTTTGGTGATCGAGCCGACGTAGCAATTCAGGCCAAGGAACGGGTTTTCGAGTAGTTCTCTGACCTGTTGGCGGAATATCCGTTGGTCATCGCCTGTGCGACCAAGGGTTGTTGTCTCTACTGAGAAATCGATTTCGGAATCGTCATGAGGACAATGCTGGAACTTGGTGAATTCACCGGTTAGTTTTGCTGCGGCTGAACTTATGAATGCCAGTGCGGCCAGGGCCGCGGCCACCAGCGCAACGCTGATGCGTCTGATTCTCTTTCGTGCTGTCACTTGAACGCTCCATTTCTGGGCTGTCGCCAGCCCATCGCTTTCTTGACATAGAAAGAACTCTCGCGAGTAACGAGAGGCTCCACTTAGGGGCGAGCCAGGAGGCAGGGTCGCGCTGGTCTCCGAAGACCCAGGTGAGACCCGAGCCAAGCCTGAGCTTGGCATCCCTGCACGTTGGCTTCATTAGGGAGTGCCTCCTGCTCGCATCCCATCGGTACGAGTGAAGGCCCAGCAAGAAAAAGCAGGCCGGATCTGGCGAAGCTCAGGCGCTAGTTGTCGGAGCCGGCGCGGTCCCAGATGTAGAGCTCGACCGCCTCTAGGGCGAGCTCCATCAGGCGGGGCTGGGAGAGCAGGCCGAGGACCAGCTCCAGCGCGTCCTCCTCGGTGAGGCCGGCGTCGACCGCCTCCTCGCCGCGGAACCCTGCCGCGAGCTTCAGTGCCTCGCGGCGCTCTTCGCCGAGCGAGCCGAAGGCGCCCATGAGGAAGTCCCGGTTGGGGAGCGGGTGGCCGAGCTCCATCGAGCCGTGCCAGGCGGCGAGCATCGAGAGGTCGTGCTCGTCGAGCTCCGAGAGGGCTTTCGCGTAGTGGACCTCGAGCTCGTTGTCCGGGATCTCGTCGACCCAGGCCCGCACCGCCTCGCCGAGCAGCTGGCGGCGCGCCTCGCGGCCGATCGAGTCCCCGATCGCCCGGATCGCGTCAGCTGGGTCTACGAAGCAGAGGGCCATTCGCGATCCAATTTAAAGAGGGCGGTAGACGCCAAATCGCAGGCGTAAAGCCGCAGCTTGCGGGGGAGCGAGCGCCGGGGCCGGACATAAGGTGAGGGAGTGCCGCTGAAGCTGATCCACGGACCCCCGAATTCGGGCCGCGCGGGCCGGATTCGGCGCGCCCTGACGACCGTCCTCGACCGCGACCCGGTCCTGGTCGTGCCGACCGTGGACGACGTCTACAGCTTCGAGCGGGAGCTCTGCACCGGAGGCGCCGTGCTCGGCGCCGAGGTGATGACCTTCGACGGCCTCTTCCAGGCGGTGGCGACGGCCGGCGGCTCTCCTCCCCGCCCCGGGCTCACCCCGGCCCAGCGCCTGGGTGCGGTGGCCGCGGCGATCGCCGAGCAGCGCCCGGGGCTGCGCCCGCTGCGCGGCTCCGCCGGCCAGCCCGGCTTCCCGGTCGCGCTGGAGCGGTTGCTCGAGGAGCTCCAGGGGGCTGGCCTCGAGCCCGCCGACGTGGAGGCGGTGGCGGCGACCCTGGAGGGCTCGGCCTACCTCGGCGACATATCGGCCCTGTTCGCCGGCTACGCGCTGATACGCGACCGGCTCGGGCTCACCGACAGGCACGGCGTCGCGCGCGAGGCGATCGACCTGCTGAAGGCCGGGGGCGCCGGCTGGTGGCCGCGACCGGTGTTCATCTACGGCTTCGACGACCTGACCCGCAACCAGCTCGACCTGATCGGCGCGCTCGCCACGGTCGCCGAGGTGACCGTGGCTCTCCCCTACGAGGAGGGCAACGCGGCGCTCGAGGGCCGGACCGCTCCGCTGCTCTCGCACTTCGGGGAGATCGGCATCGACTCCACCGAGAAGCTCGACGCGGACCCGGCCAACACGCAGGAGGCGCCGCTCCTCTTCCACCTCGAGCGCGGATTCGGCGCCGGCGAGCCGGGCCGGATGCCCGTCGACGACAGCCTCGTCCACCTGCGCTCGGCGGGCGAGCGCGGCGAGGCGGAAGCGATCGCCGTCGAGGTGGCGCGGCTGCTCGCCGACGGCGTCGAGCCGGAGGAGATCGCGATCGTCGTGCGCGACCCGGCTCGGCGGGGGCCGCTGCTGGCGGCGGTGCTCGAGTCCTACGGAGTCCCCACCGCGCTCGAGGCGGAGGTCCCAGCCGCGACGACCTCGGTGGGTGGGTCGCTTATCGCCCTGCTGGAGGCGGTGCTGGGAAGCGGTAGGGCCGCGGACCTGCTGCGCTACCTGCGTGGCCAGTCCGGCGCCCCACCGGGTCGGATCGACTGGTTCGAGCGCAGGGTGCGCCGCAACCGGGTCCTGACCGCGGGCGCCGCGCTGGACCTCTGGGAGGAGCGGTTCGGCGAGCTGCCCACAGACGTCCTACGGGTGCGGGAGGCCGCCGCCCGGCCCCCGGCGCTCGCGGTAGCGATCGGCGAGATGGCGGCGGCGATGGGCGTGAGGGCGGACTCGGAGCTCGAGTCGCGAGCCGGCGCGGCGATCTCCACCGCGATGGCCGAGCGGGCGGAGCTCGACGGCCTGGCGCCGCGGCCCGGCTCCCTCGCCCAGGCGCTGGCCGGGATCGCCGTGCGGGTCTGGAGCGGCCCGGTCGGCGACCGGGTGAGGATCGCCGACCCCTACAGGGTGAGGGCCGCGCGCTTCGACAACGTCTTCGTCGCCTCCCTGCAGGAGGGCGAGTTCCCCCGCGGCGGCGGGGCGGGAACCGACCCTTTCCTCTCCGAGGGCCAGCGGGAGTCCCTCGGCCTGCCGCCACGCCACGACACCGAGGCCGAGGAGCGCTACCTGTTCCACGCCTGCCTCGCGCTGCCGCGCAAGCGACTCTTTCTCTCCTACCGCGACAGCGACGAGAACGGCGTGGCGGAAGCTCCCTCCCCCTTCCTCGACGACGTCCGCCGCCTGCTCGACCCGCCCCCCGGAGCGGAGGACCCCGACCCGGTCGAGGCGCGGCTCCGCAGGCGCGACCTGGCCCGGGTCGTCCACCGGATCGCCGACGCCCCGTCGGAGACCGAGCTGGCCCGGGCGATCGCGGCCCGCGGCACGGGCACGGACACCGCCTCCCTGCTCGGGTCGGCGGGCGCCGAGGGCGAAATCGCCGAGCGGATCGAGGCAAGACTGGTCGCGGCGACCCGCGCCGAGGCCGCCAGCCGGGCACCGGGGCCGCTCTCCAACCCGGCGGTGATCGAGGCACTGGGCGAGGTGCCCGCCTATGGCGGCACCACCATCGAGGGCTTCGACGTCTGCTCCTACCGCTGGTTCGTCTCCCACGAGCTCGCCCCCCAGCCGCTGGACCCGACACCGGACCCGCTCCTCCAGGGCGGCATCGTGCACGCCGTCCTCTACGCGCTCTACCGGGAGCGGCCGGATGGCGACCCGCTTCCCCGGCCGGGCTCGCTGGACGCCTGGATCGAGCGCGGCCATGAGCTCGTCGCCGAGACCGCCGCCGCAAGGAGGATGGGCGAGCACCCGGCCGAGCGGGCGATGCTGCGCCGCATCGAGGGCCTGCTCGCCCGCTTCCTCGGGGAGGAGGCGCAACGCGAGGCCGCCGGCTTCGAGCCCTGGCTGCTCGAGGCAGGCTTCTCCGACGCCGAGGAGACGGGGCGGCCGGCGCTGGAGGTGGACGGCTGGCGCCTGCACGGAGCGATCGACCGGGTGGACCGGGCGCCGGACGGTCGCGCCCTGGTCCTCGACTACAAGCTCTCGGGCTCGGTCACCGCGCGCGAAAAGCTCGAGGAGGAGGCGAAGCTCCAGCTGCAGCTCTACCTGATCGCCGTCGCCGAGCTCTGGGAGGCGGAAGCGGTCGGCGGCATCTACCACCCGCTGCGCGGGACCTCGACCCGGCGGCCGCGGGGCGCGGTCTTCGGGGACGAGGCGCCCGAGCTCGTCGCGTCCTACGGGATCTCCCGCACCGACGTGGTCGACCGCGAGGGGTTCGAGGAGCTGCTCGCCGACGCTCGCCAGCGGGCGGGCGAGATCGTCGCGCGGATGCGCGAAGGGCGGATCGACCGCGACCCCGGGCCCCGCGCCGGCCTGCGCGGCCACGGGATATGCCCGCGGTTCTGCGATTTCGCGCCGATCTGCCGCCGCGACCGCGCCCCGGTCGAGCCGGTGGACGACGAAGAGGACGAGGAGAGCCGGTGAGCGGGCGGAAGCCGACGGAGGAGCAGCGACGCGCGATCGAGGCCTCCGGCGCCGAGGTGCTGGTCGAGGCCGGCGCCGGCACCGGGAAGACCGGCGTGATGGTTGACCGCTACTGCCGCCTGGTCTGCAACGAGGGCATCTCCCCCGACGCCGTGCTCGCCTTCACCTTCACCGACAAGGCCGCAGCCGAGCTGCGCCAGCGGATCCGGGCCGAGATCGAGCGCCGCGCCGAGGAGGGCTCGGAGCGGGCCCGGGAGCTGCTCCCCGGCCTCGGCGCTGCTCATGTGACGACGATCCACGGGTTCTGCAACCGGCTGCTCTCCGCCCACCCGATCGCGGTCGGGATCGACCCCCGCTTCCGGGTGATCGACGCGCCGGAGGCGGAGCGGACGGCCCGCGAGGCATTCGACGAGGCGCTCGAAGCATTCCTCGCCGGCGGCGACCGCGAGCGGGAAGAGACGGTCGCCGCCTTCGACGTCGGCGGCCTGCGGGGAATGGTGATCGGCGCCCACGCCGAGCTGCGCAGCCGCGGGGCCGCCGAGCCCGAGCTGCCCGACCCCCCCACGCCGGACCTGCCCGGCGCGCTCGGGCGCGCCGCCGAGGTCGCCGCGCAGACAGTCGACGAGCTGAAGGCCGGCAGCGCCAACCGCAAGCTGGTCGAGCTGTCCCTGGACCTGCTCGCCGACCCCGAGCGCCCGCCCACGCTCGAGCAGCTGGCCGCGGTGCGGACGAGGAGCAAAGCGAAGCCGATGGCCGCCTACAGGGAGGCGATCGAGACGGCGCTCTCCGCCGTCGCCGAGGCAGGCGCCGGAGGCCGTGCCTACCGCCACCTCGGGGAGCTCCTGGGTCTCTTCTCCGAGCGCTTCGCGGCGGCGAAGGAGCGGCGCGCGGGAGTCGACTTCGAGGATCTGCAGATCCTCGCGGCGCAGCTGCTCGAGCGGACCGAGACGGGATCCGCCTACCGGACGCGCTTCAAGCATCTCCTCGTCGACGAGTTCCAGGACACCAACCGCCTGCAGCTGCGCCTGGTCGAAGCGCTGCGCGGGCCGAAGAGCCAGCTGATGGTGGTCGGCGACGAGCTGCAGTCGATCTACGGGTTCAGGCACGCCGACCTCGAGGTGTTCCGGGAGCGGCGCGCGGCGATCGAGGCGAGCCCCGACGGCACGGCGATCCCGCTGAGCGGCAACTTCCGCTCGCGACCGGAGGTGATCGGCGCCGTCAACGCGATCGGCGAGAAGCTGCTCGGCGACGACTTCCGGCCGCTGCGGGTGGGCGCCCCGCCGGAGCGCCTCAATCCGCCCGGAGAGGGACCGGCGGTCGAGCTGCTGCTCACCGGCCGCGAAGGCTGGGACGACGGCGAGATCCGGCTCGATCCCGCGACCGACGCCCGCACTCCGGCCAACCAGCTGGCGGAGGCGCGCTTCCTCGCCGCCCGGCTGCGTGAGCTGGCGGACCAGGGCGTGGAGCGCGGGGCGATGGTCGTGCTGCTGCGCTCCTTCACCAGGCTCGACGCCCACGAGGACTCGCTCGAGCGAGCGGGACTGCGTCCCTACGTCGTCGGCGGGCGCGGCTACTGGTCCCAGCAGCAGGTGGCCGACGTCTGCACGCTGCTGGCGACGATCGCCAACCCGCTCGACGACCAGGCCCTACTGGGAGCGCTCGCCTCTCCCGCCTGCGGCGTCGCGCCCGACACGCTCTGGCTGCTGCGCGCCGCGGCCGGCAGGGGTCGTCACCTCTGGCCGGCGGTGGAGCAGGCGACCGGCCTGGGCGAGGACGAGGACGCCGACCGGGCGCGGCTCGAGGCGATCCCCGACACCGAGCTCGAGCTGCTGCGCGGCTTCGCCGAGACCCTGCGCGACCTGCGCCGGCGCGCGACCTCGCTCTCGCTCCCCGGGCTGATCGACGCTGCCGTCACCGAGACCGGCTACGACCTGGCGGTGCTGATGCGCCCCGCCGGCGAGGCGCGCTTCGCCAACGTGCGCAAGCTGATGCGCCTCGCCGCTGACTTCGAGTCCGCCGAGGGCCGCGACCTGCGGGGCCTGCTCGACTTCCTCGCGGCGCGCGCGGACGCCGACGCCGACGCGCAGGCAGCGACCGCGGTCGAGGGTCACGACGGGGTGCGGATCATGACCATCCACAGCGCCAAGGGCCTCGAGTTCGACGTGGTCGCGATCCCGCACCTTTCGCGGGGCCTGCTGCCCTTCTCGGGGACGCCCCTGCTGACCCTGGGCCGTGAGCAGGAGCAGCCGCGGGTCGGCATGCAGCTGCGCCGGCTCGGTGCGCGCGGGATCAACCTCTACTCCCAGCGCGAGCTCTGCGAGGAGGCACAGGTGCGCGAAGCCGAGGAGGAGCTGCGGCTCTTCCACGTCGGCGCGACGCGGGCGCGCGAGCGGCTGCTGCTGAGCGGCGTGGTGAATCCCGCCCCCAGCTCCCAGTCGACTCCCGGGATGTCGGTGATCGAGCGCATCGCCGCCGCTTTCGAGATCGACCGCGAGGGCGACTCGACGGTCGCGGTCCCCGCGCCCAAACCCCGGCCGGGACTCGACCTGGCCTTCGGGCCATCGGAGATCGCGGTCAAGCTCAGCCTCGCCTCGCCGGAGCGGGCAAGGGAGCTGGCCGCCGTGCGCCGGGAGGCGGCAGCGGCACCCGAGCCCGGCGAGGGCCCCGCGCCCCTGGTCGGCCGGCTTTCACCGAAGGCCCCCGCCCGGCCGCTCTCCTATACCGCGATCACCGCCGACGGCGAGGGCGCGCCGACCGACAGCGACGTCGTGCTCCGCGGGGGCGCCGGCGAGGGCTCCGCCGCCGTAGGCGAGGAGGCGGCCGCCAGGGGCAGGGCGGTGCACGCGCTGCTCGAGTGGAGCCAGGCAAACGAGTGGCAGGAGCCCTCGGCGGAGCTGGTCGGCCGGATCTCAGCCTCCGCCGAGGTCGACGCGGGGTCAGAGCTGCCGGCAGACGGGCTGATGGAGCCGTTCCACGCCTGGCTGGGGTCGAGCTTCTTCGCCGAACGGGTGCGTGGCGCCGGAAGCAGCCGGACGGAGGTCCCGATCCTGGTCACGGTTGGCGGCACGATCCTCCGCGGCTCGATCGACCTGCTCGTCGAGCAGCCGGGATTTCCCCCCCTGATCGTCGACTACAAGACCGATGGCGTCGGCAGCGCCGGCCTTGCCGAGCTCGCTGCCCGCTATGAGATCCAGCAGTCGATCTACGCGCTCGCGGTTGCTGAGGCACGGAGCGCCTCCGAGGTCGAGCTCGCCTACGTCTTCCTCGAGCGCCCCGACGAGCCCGTGCTCCAGGTGTGGGGCGCGGCCGAGATCGAGGCGGCCCGCGGCAGGCTCGAGTCCGCGATCGCCAAGGTCAGCGGCTGATCACGAAGCGGCGGAGGTGTCGAGCTTCGCCGCCAGCTCGTCGAGCTTCAGCTCCTTCAGGCCCTCGCCGACCGCGTCCAGCTCCGCCGCGCAGTAGGTGACCAGCTCCCGCCCCTCGTGACAGAGCTCGAGCGTCTCGCGCAGCCCGGCCTGGCCGGAGTCGAGCCGGTCGATGATCTGCTCCAGCCGCTCCACGGCGGCCTCGTATGACTCAGGCGTCTCGCTCATCGTCCTCCTCGATCCTGGCACCGATGCGCCCATCGGCGAAGCGCAGTCTGACGCGCGCCGCGGCGCTGGCCGCGGCGGCGCTGCCGATCGGCTCGCCGGCTTCGTCCTCGACCAGAGCGTAGCCCCGCTCGAGCGTCCGCTCGGGCTGGTGGGCGCGAAGCGCGACCTCGGCGCGGTGGAGGGCAGCGCGGCGGCGCTCCATCTCCGGCCCGGCGGCGCGGCGCCGCGCCCGCTCCAGCACCACGGCGGCGAGCCGCCGCTGGAATCCGAGCCGCTCGGTGAGGCCACGCTCGGAGGCGGCCCGGATCTCCCGCGTCTTCTGGTTGAGGCCGAGCCGCTCGCGGCGCAGCGCCCGCGCCGGGCCGCGAGCCAGCGCCGCCAGGTGCGGGGTCCGCGCCCGGACGGCGCCCTCGGCGGCCCGAGCCAGGCCGGCGGTCCGTCCGCCGAGCGCCGCGCGGGCGGCTGCGCACTCGATCGGCACCGCCGCCTCGGCCGCGTGGGTAGGCGTCGAGCAGGCGATAGCGGCGACATCGTCGATCAGGGTCGAGTCGCGCTCGTGCCCGACCGCGGCGATCACCGGCACCCGCAGCATCGCCACCGTGCGGCAGAGCGTCTCGTCGCAGAAGGCCCAGAGGTCGGCGAGGCTGCCGCCGCCCCGGGTGACGACGATCGCCTCCACCTCGGGCCTGGCGGCGAGGTCCTGGATCGCCCCGGTTATCGCCGGCGCGGCGCGGCGGTCCTGCACAGGCGCGAACGCCCAGACGACCGTCCCGGCCCAGCCGCGCCGCTCGAGGCCGGCGAGCAGGTCCCGGCGCGCGGCGCCGCCCTCGGCGGTCACGACCCCGATCGTCTTCGGCAGCGCCGGCCGCCGCAGCTGCTTCTGCAGCGCGAACAGCCCCTCGCCCTGGAGCTGCTTGCGCAGCGCCTCGAGTCGGGCGAGCAGGTCGCCCTCCCCGGCCAGACGAATGTGAGATGCGCGAAAGAAAAAAGAGGGAGACGCCTGCGCACCCCCGCGGTAGTAGTCGGGGCCGCCGCCGATCACGACCTCGGCGCCGTCCCGAAGACCCCGCTCGGGCAGATCGAGCTTCTCCAGCTCGTTGAGCCAAATCGCGCAAGGGACGGCGCCCTCGTTGTCGCGCAGCTCGAAGTAGGCCTGGGCTTTGCTGCGACTGAGGCCAGTGACCTCGCCGATCAGCGAAACCCGCGCGCGGCGGCGCATCTCTTCCTCCAGCTTGCGGGCGTAACGCCCTACCGGAAATGGGCCGGGCAATCCCATCCGGCCAGGCTATTCCCGAGCTCGGCGGCTGGCGCGCTCAGCCGGTCTTGTGCCAGCGCTGCGCCCACTGGCGCAGCTCGGCGATCGCCGGCCGCAGCTCGGCACCCTTCTCGGTCAGCGAGTAGGTGACGCGCACCGGCGCCCCCGGCTCGACCTGCCGCTCGACCAGCCCTTCCTCCTCGAGCTCGCGCAGGCGGCGCGAGAGCAACCGGTCCGAGAGGCCCGGCACCGCCTTCGCCAGCTCGCCGTAGCGCAACGGCCGTTCGGTCAGCGCGCAGACGATCGCTCCCGTCCAGCGCTTGCCGATCAGCTCGATCGCAGCATGGAAATGCGGACAGACTCCCTGTGCGGCCGTCTCCCCGGCCGCCGACGTTGCTTCCACGTTGAGAGACCTTACCTTAGGTAAGTGATGGGGAGGGAGGATTGGGGCGCCCTCCCGCTCAACTTTTTCGGGGCGGCGCGCTCATGCCGACCAAGATGGGTAGAGACCGAAAAAGTACAAGCCGCGGGAGGGACACCCCAACCCTCCCTCCTCTCCCTAGCGTGCGCAAGGGCCGGTCTCAACGGGAGTTGAGCTGGCGTTTTGAAGGGCGTTGCGGACGACTGCGTTGGGGATCGCGAAGCCGCCGCGGGGACCGGTGGTGGTGGCGGCGAAGACGGTGCCGAGGACGCGGCCCCGGGAGTCGACCAGCGGCCCTCCGGAGTTGCCGCTGCGAACCGAGCCGCGCAGCGAGGCGAGCGTGCGCCGGACCGGGCCGCGGCCGTAGGAGTCCTCGCTGATCACCTCGCGAGTCTCGCCGAGGCGCGCGGCGACCACCGCATAGGGCCCGTTCAGCGGGTAGCCCAGCACCGCGCCGGGAATGCCGCGCCGTGCCTCTGCCGCGATCGCCAGGGCAGGAAGGGTGCCCCCGATGCGGAGCAGGGCGAGGTCGTTGCGCGTGTCATAGCCGACCGCAGAGGCGGCCAGCGAGCCGCCGTCACGAGTGACGACCGAAGCGTCCTCCACCCCGGCGAGCACGTGCGCGTTGGTGACGACGACTCCGGGTGCCACCACCCACCCCGAGCCCTCGACGCCAAGGCCGCAGGCGGTGCCGAGCACCCGGACCACGGAACGTCCCGCCCGCCGGACGTCGGGGTCGGCGGCAATCGCGGGGTCGGGCGGCGCCACCGGCGTCACCCGACCGGTGATCGTCGGCGCCGGATCGATTCGCCGCAGCGCCTCGATCACCGATTTCGACGGAGGCAGGACATCGTCGAGGCTGCGCAGGATCAACGAGTGTCGCGCGTCGCGCCTGACCTCAGCCGTCACCGGCCCGTGCAGCGCAAGCGCTCCGACCAGCCAGACGAATCCGACCGTCGCGCCGGTCAGCAGCACGCCGACGATCGCCCCTTCGCGAAAACCCCAGAGGGCAACGGCCAGCACGAACGCGACGATCACCCAGTCGACGACGGTCACAGGCGAATACAAGCAGCCGCTGGCACCGCCACTACCTTTACCGCTCGTGAGCAATCTCCCCTCTGAAGTGGAGCGGCGCCGCCGTCTCCTCACCCGCATGCTTCCCCTGGGCGCCGTTGCCCTGGTCGCCTTCGTCGCCGGGGCGGCGACCGGCGCTCCGGGCTCGCCGGAGCGGGACGCGGCCTCGCGCTACGCCGAGGCCTGGGCACGAAAGGACTTCGCTCTGATGCACCGCGAGCTGAACGACGCCTCGCGCCGGGAGGTCTCGGTCGACGAGCTCGCCGCCGCCTACCGCGAAGCGGCGGAGACGGCGACCCTGCGCAGCCTCGACCCGGCGGAGCCGGGGGACGCCGAAACGGCGGACGGGGTCGCCCTGGTGCCGGTCCCAGTCGCGCTGACCACCGTCGCCTTCGGCCCGCTCGAGGCCGAGCTGGCGCTGCCCTACGCGGACGGCGGCATCGCCTGGGACCCCCGGCTCGTCTTCCCCGGCCTGCGGCGCGGCGAGCGGCTCGAGGCGAGGGTCGAGCTGGCCGAGCGGGCGTCGATCCTGGCGCGCGACGGCTCAGCGCTCGCCGAAGGGCCGGTCGAGGCGCGCGAACACCCGCTGGGAAGCGCCGCGATCGACGTCACCGGGGAAATCGGGACGGCCGAGCCGGAAGACCTCGAGCGGCTGGCGCGACAGGGGTTTCCGCCAGAAACACCGGTCGGGGTGAGCGGCGTCGAGCAGGCCCTCAACCGGCGCCTGGCCGGCAAGCCCGGCGGCTCGCTGCTCGCCGTCGCCGAAGCCGTAGGCGCCGAGCGGGTCCTGGCCCAGTCGGAGCCCCGTCCCGGCGCACCCGTGAAGACGACGATCGACCCGGACCTCCAGTCCGCCACGGTCGCCGCGCTGGGGGGACGCTTCGGCGGGATCGCGGTGCTCGACACGCGCAGCGGCGACATCCGCGCCCTCGCCGGCCAGGCCTTCTCGGCCCCGCAGCCGCCCGGCTCCACCTTCAAGATGATCACCACCGTCGCCGCCCTGCAGAAGGGCGTCGTCACGCTCGACGAGTACTTCCCGATCGTCGACGGCGTCAACGTCGGCGGGCGCTTCATCCACAACGCCAACGGCGAGTTCTGCGGCGGCACCTTCCGCGAAGCGTTCGCCGAGTCCTGCAACGCCGACTTCGCCCCGCTCGGGCCGGAGATCGGCAACGACGACCTGGTCGCAGCGGCGGAACGATTCGGCTTCAACTCTCCGCTGAGGCTCTACGCGCCGCGCATCGTGCGCGAAGTCGACCCGCCGGAATCGAGCATCCCGACCGAGATCGGGGAAGAAATCGACCTCGGGGTCAGCGCGATCGGCCAGGGCGAGGTGCTGGCGACGCCGCTGCAGATGGCGAGCGTCGCGCAGACGATCGCCAACGGGGGCGTCCGCGCGCCGACCTCGCTCGTCGCCAACCGCAAGCTGCGCTCCCGTGCCGAGACGGTGCGCGTGATGTCGGAGAAGACAGCAGCTCAGCTGACCGAGCTGATGGTCGGCGTGGTGGCGGGCGGGACCGGGACTGCCGGTGCGATCGCCGAGGCGCAGGTGGCGGGCAAGACCGGGACGGCGGAGCTCGGCCCCAAGCCCGGCCAGGAGAACCTCCCCAACCCGATTCAGGTCAAGAACGCCTGGTTCGCCGCCTTTGCCCCGGCGGAGAAGCCCCGGCTCGCGGTCTCGGTGCTGCTGATCGAAGCCGAAGCGTCAGGAGGGGAAGTGGCCGCCCCCGCCGCGGCCGAAGTGCTCTCAGCCGGCCTCTGAGCCCTCGGCCGGGGCTAGAGGTCGAGCGAGACCTCGCCCGGCCCGTCGGGGCCCTCGATCTCGAGCACCAGCGGTCGGTTGCTGGAGACCGTGTCGGGGAGCAGGAAGAGGACCAGCGAACCCTCGATCGGCCCTTGGAAGGCGGTCGAGTCGAGCACCGGTACCTGTTCTTCGGCTTCGACTTCTCCACCCAGCGGGAAGGCGTAGAGGCTCTCGCTCTCTATCGAGTCGTAGGCGGTGTGCTCGGCGTCGTGGATCGTGAACGAGTCCGGCAGGGGCTGGGGCTCGTCGTGCTCGTTCTGAACTTCGAAGAATACGCCGAAGTAGCTGCTGCCTTTCGGCGGCGGCGGCTGACCGAGGAGGTAAGCGGAGTCCTCGGTGTCGTTGGGGTTGAGGAAGCGCGAGAAGACGACGTTGTATTTGACCTCACCGAGCGTCACCGGCTCTCCCTCGACCACCTCCTTCTCGTCGCTCTCATAGCCGCAGGCGGCGACGCCGAGGGAGCTCACCCCGAGGGCGAGGGCGGCAACCAGCGTGAGGATGGTCCGGCGGGGGAAGGTCATCGGCGGCGGCAGTCTATAAAGGCGCCCGGCAGCGGCGGTCTCACGGGATCCCCGTCGCGACCGGATTGCCGCCGGCGACCGTGGCCCGGCTCTCGCCGAGCCGACCCGCCTCGAGCAGGTCGCGGAGGCGGCGCAGCGCCTCGCGCCAGTGGCGCTGGTAGGGGATCGAGGCAGCGGAGAGCAGCTCGAGGCCGCGATCGACCGGGTTGGCGGGCTCGGTCCAGTAGGAGACCCGCACCCCGGTCAGCGAGCCCGGGCCCTCGGTCAGCTCCCAGAGGGTGGTCGAGGGGATCCGGTTCCCCCGCCCGCCGCGCCCGTGCTCGAGGATGCGGTGCGGCCTCTCCACCTCGACGATGGTCGTGTCCATCCACACCGCCCGCGGCCTGACGGCGAAGCGGAAGCGCGCCCCGCCGCCCACCCCGACGGACTCGATTCGGGTCAGGTGGAAGTCGGAGATGAAGTGGTCGGTGAACGCCGGGCGCAGGGCGAGATCGGCGAGCGCCTCGAAGACCCGCGGTCGCGGGACGTCGATCTCGACTTCAGCGCTGACGGGACCCATCGGCCGCGCGATTCTAGTCGTGGAAGCGGGGTTTACGGCCGCGGCAAGCGGGTAAGGCCTCGGCAGCGCCTCCGCCATCGCGCTACGATCCCGACTGGAGGCGCCGGGAAAGGAGACTCTCATCTTCGCTAGTCCTGGCTCCAGCTTGACCGTTGACAGATACGCGTCGGGGATGCTCCCCGGCTCTGGCACGTTCTTCTGCCTCGATTGCGGTTCGCAGCTCTCGCTGCAAGAGAACGACGCGCTGCCCGAGTGCCCGCGCTGCCACGGCAGCGCATTTCGCCGCGACTCGATGTTCGAGCCGATGCAGGAACATGGCCAGCAGACGGCGGAGATGCCCGTCCTCCCCGAGCTCGCGCCACCCGACTGGCTCGAGGAAGCACGGATTCGCCTACCCCGGCCCGGCACCTACCTGGCAAGGCGCGCCGAAGAAGGAGAGATCCTGGTCTTCCCGATCGACCGTGGCTGGACCCGCATCGGCCGCAGCATCGCCGCCGACGTCCGCCTCGACGACCCCAGCGTCTCGCGGCGCCACGCCCTGATCGTCTCCGAGCAACCCAATTCCCTGCGCGTTCTCGACGACCGCAGCCTCAACGGGATCTTCCTCAACGGTGAGCTGATTGAGTGGGCGAGGCTCGAGGACGGCGACGAGCTGACGATCGGTCGCTACCGCCTCTTCGCGCTGGAAGCCTGATCCCGCGCGGGTTCCGGCCACCGCTGCCCGAGGAGGAGCAAGGTGCTCGACAGTGCCTGCGAGAGAACTTGCGCATCAGATCGGCGAATCTGTGACAATTTCCTAACTGGCTAAGCTGGATCCAGGCGACGGGCTCGGGATGAAGACACGCACATCGATTGCCATCCCAGCCCTAGTTGCGGTTGCGGGGCTCGCGATGTTGGCCGGGCCCTCCATGTACGAGGTCGTTGACAAGGGGCGCGACGTTCGGCCCTATGAGTCAGGGGTCATCTACAAGATCCGGGTCGCGGACTCCGTCACCATCTACGCGGCCGAGGAGTCGCAGCCGGACATGGACGCGATCAGCGGATCTGTCCTCGTTGCACTCGCGGTGGCAACCCTGATCACCTTGCTGGTTCTCCGCGCAGCCGGTGAGGACCGCCGTCTGCGCCGCTTCTATGCGCTGGCCAGCGCCGGCTTCGCGTTGTTGGCGGTCGACGAGTTCTTCGCACTCCACGAGACGCTCGGGCACAACCTCCTGCCTCTGACCAACCTTCCCGGCATCGAACGTCCCGACGATCTCGTCTTCGCCGCGCTGCTGATTCCCGCGCTCGTCTTTGCTTATGCCTATCGCGACATCTTCCTCTGCACCGCCAGGCTGCGGTGGCTGTTCGGGGGAGCGCTCGTCGCCTTCGCGTTGGCGGCCGGCTCCGACATCGCCAGTGTCTCCGCGGACGAGCCGCTCGAGGTGATCAGCGGGGCTTGCATCCTTGGCGGCTTCGCATCCCTGATCGCCCGGCACATCTCGCGCTGCATCGCCGCGCCGGTGGCGATGGCGGACCCCGAGCCTTCAGCGCCCGCGCGTGCACCCGATGCGGCGCCGACGGCTGGCTAGAGGCGGTTCCGGCCACCGCTGGCCGTAGCATCCGGAGCATGAATTCTTCCCCTGCCGTCGATCCCTCAGCTGCTGCCGAGCAGGCCCGCGTCCGCCTGCACGAGGAAATCGAGCGGGTGCGCGTCGGTGTCGAGGAGATGCTCGCCGAGCAGGACGGCGATGACGCCGATCTCCGCCGCGAGCTCGATGCGATCCGCGCCGAGACCCGTAAGTACGTCAAGAAGCGCGTCCGCAAGAGCGAAAAGCGCATCGACAAGCTGGAGCGCAGGATCGATCAGGTCGAGCAGGACCGCAAGCAAGCGGAGTGGCGCATCCACACCAATACCGAGGCGATGTTGGACGGCCTCCTGCGCGAGATCCGCGCCATCGCCGACCTCCTGACCCGAGCTCGGTAGAGCCCCTGACCACTGCCACGACCACCATCCAGGCGCAGGCGCTGACCGAGATCGTCGTGCGCTGCTGCCGCGACGTCGGCCTGCCCCGCGCCGACGCGGAGGCGGTGGCGGAGGTGCTCCTCTACGCCAACCTCCGCGGCCAAGAAGGACACGGCCTCGTCCGCCTGCCCAACTACATGAGGCGAGTGAAGAATGGCCTTGCCGGTGACAGCGGCCGGGTCCAGCCGGCGGCGGGGAACGGACCGCTGCGGCGGCTCGACGCCGACCGATCGATCGGCCCGGCGGCGGCGATCAAGGCCGCCGACATGTCCGCCGAACTGGGGCGGGAGCACGGGGTCGCCGTGGTCGCGCTGGGCAACACCACCCACTTCGGACCGGCCGGGTTCTACGCCCGCCGGGTCGCCGAGCAGGGATTCGTCTCGATCGTCACCTCGAACGGACCCAAGTGGGTCGCCCCCCATGGCGCCGCCAAGGCGCTGCTCGGTACGAACCCGTTGGCGCTCGGCATCCCGATCGGCGATCGCGGACCGATGGTGTTCGACATGGCGACCAGCGCGATCGCACGTGGAAAGATCCGTCGGGCGGCGGCAGCCGACACGCCACTGCCCGAGCACGTCGCGATCGACTCCGATGGCCGCCCGACGACCGATGCCCGCGCTGCACTCGAAGGAAGCATGCTGCCGATCGCGGGAGCGAAGGGCTCGGGCCTGTCGCTGGCGATCTCGATGCTCGCGATCATGCTCGCCGATGCACAGGCCGACTACGAATTCACTACGCACGCGACAGAGGACGACCCAGGCAAGTTCCCCTTGATCGGCGGGTCAGTCGGGCAGGTCTTCATCGCCATCGACCCCCAGCCACTGCTCGGAGACGCCTCCATGGCGCGGGTCGAGGACCTCGTGGATCGCCTGCACGACCTCCCACCCGCAAAGGGCTTCGAGGCACCGCGCCTACCGGGAGAGACGGGCGACGCCGTCGCCGCCGAACGCCTCGCCGACGGCATACCGATCAGGACCGACCTTCTCGCGCTGATCGCCGAGACCTGCAGGGAGTTCGATCTGGATTCGACCGCTGCCTGGCTCGAGGCCAAGCACCCCCGAGACTGAGGCTCGCCGACCTAGTTGCCCGGCTTGACCGGGTCGGCCGCACCGACGCCGTCGCTGACGCCACCCTCCTCGAGGATCGCGTCCACCCAGCCATTATCGAACTCGCCCCGTGCCACGGCTTCGCTGTAGGCCTTGGATGCAGCCTCCCTGCTCTTCAGCTGCTCGAGCAGTTCCGTGCAGAACCCCTGCGGGACGACCACGACGCCGTTCTCGTCGGCGACGATGATGTCGCCGGGCTCGACGACGACGCCGCCGGCTGCGATCGGGTAATTGATCTCCCCCGGCCCGCGATGCAGGGGCCCGATCGGGGTGATGCCCTTGGCGAAGACGGGGAAATCCCCCAGCCCCTTGATGTCGGGCAGGTCGCGGATCAGGCCGTCGACGACGAAGCCGGCGATGCCGCGATGCCGCGCCTTGGTGCTGATCAGGTCCCCCAGGGCCGCCGTCGAGGACTTCGAGTCGACCACGACGACGTCGCCTGGTTTTGCCACGTCGAGGCACTTGTGGACCATCAGGTTGTCGCCGGGGAAGACCTTGACGGTGCAGGCCGGACCGACGACCGACGGGCTGCCGGGCGTCAACGCCTGGATCTCCGAGCTCATCGTGTAGAGCCGGTTCATGAAATCGGACACCTCAGGACTGTCGAAGCCCGCGAATGCACTCACCACATCTTCCGGCGGGCGCGAGATCTCCTCGCGGACACGGAACCCCGGGCCGGCCCGCATCTCGGCTGATTTCGGCTTTCCGACCATCTAGTTCTCGAGAGCTCCGGGCAAGGTCGGCAACTTAGCAGGCGGGTGGGCGTGCAAGAAGGGTTGGCCGACGGCAACCCGGACTAGTACATACGTCCAGTACCGCGTGGACACAAGCAATTTCGCGGCCGGGCTGGCGACAAGAGAGTCGTGCCGCGCAAGCTCTCATCGATCGCTCTCGCCATCCTGGTCTCTCTCGCCGTTGCTCCCAACGCGATGGCAGCGGCCGGGCTCGCCAATCACAAGGTCGCCCCCAAGCCGGCTCCCGGCTCACAGGGCAAGGACCGCACCCCTCGGGGGCCACTGGCCCCGCTCGCAGTCTGTCCTGGCCAGGGGGACCTCGATGCCCATCTGGCGGTGCAGCGGCGAGCGATGCACTGCATGACCGACTTCGCCCGCCGCAGCGCTGGCCTCGGCAGCCTCAGGGACGTCAGGCAGCTGGACCGCTCGGCCAGCGGCAAGACGAAGGACATCCTGCGCTGCGACAGCTTCAGCCACTTCGCCTGCGGCCGCGACTTCACCTACTGGATGAGGCAGTCCGGCTATCTCGCGGCCAGCTGCTGGCGAGCGGGCGAGAACCTCGCCTGGGGAACCGGTGCGGCGGGCACGGTGCGTGCGATCTTCCGCGCCTGGATGCACTCCCCCGGCCACCGCCGCAACATCCTCGGCCGCTTCAGCCAGCTCGGCGTCGGCCTGCGGGTCGGCGACCTCGACGGGCGGAACGCCACCCACGTCTGGACGCAGCACTTCGGCTCGCACTGCTGAAGGGCCAGCGGCGAGCGCCTGCCCAGCCATCACTCGCTCAGCAAGCGTTCCAGGACTGGGATCGCGACGCGCGTCGCCTGCTCAGGGTCGGCGACGACGTAGTGGTAGTGCAGGCCGGGCCTGCCGTTCACCTCGTTGAGCACGCCGCCCACCTCGCGGAGTGGCCGGGTCGGGTCGGGGGTGATGACGTCCACCCCCGCCAGCCTCAGCCCCAGCGTCTCGGCGCCCGCCCGTGCTTCCTCCTTGATGCTGTCCGCGAGCGGGGCGGTGTAGGTCTCGCACCGCTCTGGCCCGCTGCCGTTGGTGATGCTGCGGATCGGCACGCTTTGCCCGGCACCGAGAACCGACGAGAACGAAAGTCCCCCCTGCTCGAGCGTCAGTGCCAGGTCGAGGTCGACGCCCAGCACGGCCAGCCCGGCAGTGCCGAACGCCGCCGCCCGCCGGTGGTTCTCCGTCCGCATCAGCTTGGAGATCGTCGAGCGGCCGTCGCCGGTGAGCCGCTCGGGCGTGGTGCGAACGACATCCAACAGCTCGCCGTCGAGCAGGAGCAGCCTGTAGACGGGGCCAGGCGCCTGCCGCTCGATCAGTAGGCGGTCGGTGTCCCTCGCGGCGTACGTGCAGGCCCGGCGCAGCTCCTCCGGGCGGGCGATGCCCGCGGTGACGCCGTGACCGCCGCCGGTGCCGGCAGCCGGCTTGACTACGCAGGGACCGTCGGCCTGCTCCAGGAACGCCCGCGCCGGCGCCTGGTCGCCGAAGTGAAACTCGACGTGCTCGGAGACTGTCACCTTCGCGTCCGCCAGCAGGCGATGCGCCAGGGTCTTGTCCATGGCTCGCCGCAGCGTGTCCGGATCGTCCAGCGCGACGGCCCGGCCGTCCACGCGCGTCTTCGCGCCGCCGCGACTCAGCTCGAACTGGCCGGGCCCGAGCTGGGTTGCCTGCGCGCCCACGGCTGTCGCCGCCTCGCGCCAGATCTGGTCGTAGACGGCGTCGCGGGCGCCCTTGTAGAACCGCGAGTACCGGCGTTGGTCGCGCAGGCGGTGCAGGTAATAGCCCACCCCCGCGAAGCCCAGGAGGTCGAGCCTGGCAGCGAGATTGCGACCCGGGCGCCCCAAGCGAGCCATCTGGTCAAGGAGCCGCATCGGGCGCAATCGGGCGCGCCGGCTCGGAGACGGCTGCCATCGCCGTCGCCCCGCTCGGGCCGGTTGATGGTGGGGCAGGAGCACTATCGCGGCTGCGTGCACGCTTGAGTTTTTCGGCGTGGCGGACAATCGCCGGCAGGGGATCGCTGAGACGGGCCACCGGGAAGTGCTGCCGATGGGCGATGCTGCGCAGCCACGCGGGGAGGGTCAGTTCGCCGCGCCGCCGGTAGACCAGAAAGGCGCGTGTGTCGTTGATCGGTTCCCACAGGCGCACGTCGTCGCGGTAGGAGTCGACCGGCGGGGTCGGGCGGCCGACCAGCCGGTTGTAGGCGAAGAGGGGGAGATCGATCCCGGCGCGGCGGATCACCTCATTAGAAGCGGTAAAGCGGGCGTTGCACTCGATCACCTTGAGCTGCCCGTCGCGACCGTCACGCTTGAACTCGACGTTGCCGAGCCCACGCATCCCGACTGCCTCGAGGAAGCGCTGGCCGAGCTCTGCAACCTCCGGGTCGTGGGTCGATGCGTGGTAGGTGCCGAGCCCGAATCCAGGCGGGTGCTGGCGAATCTTGCACTTGGTGAAACGAACGAGCGGAACTCCCGTCTCGTCGAGATAGCCGAAGTAGGAGACGAATTCGTCGCTGGGCCCGCAGATTACCTCGGTGACGAGCATCTCGATCCCAGCCTCCTGCAGCCGCCCGAACTCGGTCCGCAACTCGGCCGGACTGCCGATCACGAGCGCCTTCACGTTCGACTCGGCGCGCAACCGGAAAAGATGCGCATGGTTCGGCTTCAACATGCACGGATAGCTCAGCTCGTCGGCGATCTCCTCCACGTCGGCGGCGGTGCGCAAGGCGATTGTGTTCGGCGTCCCGATCCCGTGTGCGTCGGCAAGCTCGTAGGTGCGCTGCTTGTCCAGCATCGTCAGCAGCACCTCGCCGTCTGCCTCCATTGGCCGCAGCCCGCGCTGGGCGAGCTCGGCCCCGTGGCGGGCGATCAGTTCGAGGCCGTCGTCGCTGCCGGCAAGGACGACGGCGCCGTCCGGGGCGGTATCGAGCCAGTCGAGCATGCGGTCCTGCATGTCGGGACCGCCGACGTCGACGAAGGAGGTGCGATGCCGCGAGACCCGTGCCGGCGAGTCACGCCGGTCGAGCACGTGGACCTGGATGCCGGCGTCCCAGAGGCTGCGAGCTACCGAGAGCGCGGTCACTGTTCCGCCCAGGACTATTGCCGGTGGATCGCTGACGTTGCGCGGGGTTTTGGTCTGCTCTCTGGAGGCAGCGAGCTTCATCGTTCTTCCCCGGCCTGCCGGGAGTAGCCGGGAAAGGCGAACGATACGGCGTCCAGTTGCCGTGCGCCGCACCTAAGCGTGCACGCTTGCTCGAACATGTGTCCGGAGCCCCCTTTTCGCCGTCCGGGGGCGGGATGGAACATTCCGCCCTCAAGTAACCGCACTGTGCGCCGACAAGGAGCACATGTCCCGAAAGGCAGTGATCCTCGCAGGCGGCAAAGGCTCGCGGCTCGGCCCGTACACGACGGTGCTGCCCAAGCCACTGCTGCCGATCGGAGATCGCGCCATTCTCGATGTCGTCGTCGGCCAGCTGCGATCGGCCGGATTCGATGACATCACGCTCGCCGTCGACCATCTCGCCCGCCTGATCAAGATCGTCTTCGGCGACGGCTCCGAGCACGGGGTCCGGATCCGCTACAGCGAGGCTGATGAGCCGCAAGGCACCGCCGGCGCCCTCAGGGAGATCGACGACCTCTACGAGCCGTTCATCGCGATGAACGGTGACGTGCTGACCACCCTCGACTACGAGGAGCTCTACGAGGCCCACCTGAATGCCGACAACGTGCTCACGCTCGCCTCCCAGCAGCGCGTCGTCCCAGTCGACTACGGCGTCCTCCGCGTCAAGGGGAATACCGGCACGCCGACCACGCCGATCGTCGACTACGAAGAGAAGCCTGAGATCCATTACACAGTCAGCATGGGCGTCTACGTCATCTCGCCGGCCGCCCTACGCCACATCCCTGCCGAGGGGACGCTGGACATACCGGACCTGGTGCAGCGGCTGATCGACGCCGGCGAGCGCGTCGGCTCCTACCACTACGACGGCCTCTGGCTCGATATTGGCCGGAGCGAAGACTACGAACGGGCGATCGCCGAGTACGGCCCGTCGCGAACCGGGCCCGGCGTCAACGGAAGCAAGCTGGGCGCGGTTGCCTCCTCGGCCCACGTCGCCGCCCAGCCGTAGCTTGCGGATCGCCCCCGGGCAGTGGAAGATCCAGGGTCGATGACCCGCCTGCTCCACATCCTCTCGGTCGCCCTGATCACTGCCGGCCTGGTGCTCTTTCTCGAGATCGGCGTCACCCTCTTCTACAAGGAGCCGCTCTCCTCGATCTACGCGTCGGTCCAGCAGGGCAAGGCGGAGGACCAGCTCAACGAGACCGAAGCGAGCTACCCGAACCGGGCCGCCCAGCGCGCCGTCACCCGGATCCGCAGCCGCAAGCTGCGCGTCGCCGCCCTGGCTCGGCGCTTTGCGGCCGAAGTCGACACGGGAGACGCGATCGGCCGCCTCCACGCCCCGGCGATGGACCTCGACGCGATCGCCATCCAGGGCACCGATACCGCCAGCCTCGAGAAGGGGCCCGGGCATTTCCCCGAGACGCCGTTCCCCGGCGAGGGCGGCACGGTCGGGATCGCCGGCCACCGCACGACCTACGGAGCGCCGTTCCGCAACGCCGACTCAGTCGAGCGCGGCGACCGCATCGTGCTCGAGATGCCCTACGCGACCATCGTCTACCGGGTGCAGAAGACCGAGATCGTCGACCCGAGCTCCGTCGGCGTGGTCAAGGACGTCGGCTACGAGCGGCTCGTCCTCACGACCTGCCACCCGCTCTACAGCGCGGCCCAACGCCTCATCGTCTTTGCGAAGGCCGTTGGGGAGCGGCTCGACCGGCGGGCTCGTCCGTCTTAGGCCGGCTTTCCGAGGCGCTGGGGGTCGGGACCGAGGACGAGGACGCGTCCCCGCCGCCGCCGACAACGAAGATCGCCAGGTACGCAAGCACGAGGCCGACGGCAAGGCCGAGCAGGATGCCGGCCGCGAGGTCCAGCTTGGCGGCCCAGCGCATCGCCCGATGCTAGCCGAGACTTCGGTGGGCTTACCCTTCTGGGGGTGAGCGAGCACGCGAGCTGGGAGTTCGAGGAGGGCAGCGAGATCGCCCCCGGCCGGGTCGTTTTGAAGACGATCGGCGGCGGCAACCGCTACGAGGTCTGCCTGGTCTGGGACGAGTCGTTCTTCGCCCTCGGCGTGGCAAAGGTCCTGCGCCCCGGTCAGGCAACGGAGGAGAAGGCGCTGCGCGACCTCGCGCGCGAGGTCGCGGTCTTGGGCGAGCTGGCGCACCCGGTACTGGTGCGCAGCTTCGGCGCGGTCCTCGACGGGCCGTACCCGCACGTGCTGATCGAGCACCTGGAGGGCCCCTCCCTGCGCCGCCTGATCAGGCGCGACGGGGCGATCGGGCTCGAACAGCTCCTCCCCCTTGCCGTGCACGTCGCCGGCGCCTTGCAGTACATGGCCAACTCCGGCTACGTCCATCTCGACGTCAAGCCCGACAACATCGTGATGGGGGTGCCGCCACGGCTGATCGACCTCAGCATCGCCCGCACCCTCGAGCGGGCCGCAAAGACGGAGGGCCCGATCGGCACCGACCCCTATATGCCCCCGGAGCAGTGCGTTGGCGAGTCGGCGGGCGCACGGATCGGCCCGGCCGCGGACGCCTGGGGGCTGGGAGCGACGCTCTTCCACGCGGTGTCGGGCGAGAAGCCGTTCCCTGCAGGATCCGGCGAGGAGGGACCGGAGCGCTTCCCCCAGCTGGGGCTGGAGCCGCGCCAGCTGCCGACCCAGGTGCCGGAGGCGCTGCGAACGCTGCTCGCCGAGCTGCTCGAACGCGATCCGGCCCGTCGCCCCAGCTGCGGCGAGGTGGTCGAGCGACTCGAGCCGCTGGTCGCCGAGCTGCCCCGCAAGATCAGCCTCACGCGGCGCGGTGCGATCGGCGTCTGACCTTGCGTGATCTCAGGCCGGCGTTCGGGTTAACGAAGCACCCAAGCGGGTAACCGGCCACCTATGCAAGAGGAGGACAAGATGTCAACGCAAAGCACCGGGACGCGAGCGGTATCTCCCGCGGCGCGTGTCTTCAGCAGCCTGCAGGCAGACGACGCCCTGCTTCCCGGGCAAACGCCGGCGTTGCGGAAAGCCGGGGCGCTCTTCCTGGCTCTTCTGGTACTCGGCGCAGTGCCGCTCTTCTGGGCCGCCAACGCGGCGGGCCTGATCGGAGACCTGCCGGCCGCGGTCGCCAAGGGCAGCAACAGCGGCCCCGGTGGCGGCAGCGATGACGACGACAACAGCGGCCCCGGTGGCGGCGGCGACGACGATGACGACGCCAGCGCCGCCGCGACTGACCAAACCAGCGCCAACGGCAAATCGACGCGAGGCACCACCCACGACAACGACACGAACACGCGGACCCAGATGGGGACCGACGACACCAGCCGCAACGGCAACTCGACCCGTGGGACCACCAACGACAACGACACGAACACACGCACTAACACGAACACCGGGACGCGCGGAGGAACACAGACGCGCACCCGCACTGGCAGCTAACCGTAACTCAGCCCAACCGGCGCTAACCGTAACTCGCCGGAGCACTGAAAAGGGCCGCCCCTAGGGCGGCCCTTTTTGGTTCCCGCGCCCAGGACCCTTAGATCTTGTGGCGCTGGAGCAGCTTCTTGCCGATCACCATGCGCTGGATCTCGGAGGTGCCCTCGCCGATCAGGAGCAGCGGCGCGTCGCGGTAGAGGCGCTCGATCTCGTACTCCTTCGAGTAGCCATAGCCGCCGTGGATGCGGAAGCACTCCTCGACGCACTCCTTGCCGGTCTCCGAGGCGAGCAGCTTCGCCATCCCCGCCTCGAGGTCGGAGCGAATGCCCGCGTCCTTCATCTGCGCCGCCTTGCGGGTGACGAGGCGAGCCGCCTCGATCTTGGTCGCCATGTCGGCGAGCTTGAACTGGATCGCCTGGTGCTGGGCGATCGGCTTGCCGAAGGTCTTGCGCTCCTGGCTGTAGCGGAGGGCGAGCTCGAGGGCTCGCTGGGCGATCCCGACGCCGCGGGCGGCGACGTTGACGCGGCCGACCTCGAGCGCGTCCATCATCTGCACGAAGCCCTGCCCGACCCCGTCCTCCTCACCGCCGAGGACCCGCTCCGGCAGGCAGCGGTAGCCGTCGTAGACGAGCTCGGTCGACTCGACGCCCTTGTAGCCCATCTTCTTGATCTTGGGCGGGACGACGAGACCGGCGAAGTCGCCCTCGTTCGTTTCCTTCCAGGGCTCCTTCTCGGTGATGAAGCAGGTCATCCCCTTGTAGGCGGGCTCGGCCTTCGGATCGGTCTTCATCAGTACGAAGACGACGCTGGAGCCGAGACCGTTGGTGACCCACATCTTCTGGCCGTTCAGCTCCCACTTGCCGTCGTCGCCTTTCTTTGCGGTGGCCTTGATCCCCTGCACGTCGGAGCCGACCTCGGGCTCGGAGAGCGAGAAGGCGGCTCGGATCTCGCCGGTCGCCATCTTCGGCAGGAAGTAGTCCTTCTGCTCGTCGGTGCCGAACTTCATCAAGAGATAGGAGCCGATGAAGTGGGTGTTGACGACGCCTGAGATCGAGATCCAGCCACGCGAAAGCTCTTCGACGATCATCGCGTAGGTGGTCAGGTCGAGGCCCATGCCGCCGTACTCTTCGGGAATCGTCACCCCGAAAAGGCCGAGCTCCTTCATTTCCTCGACGATCGGCTCCGGGAAGGAGTCCTCGTGGTCGTAGTGCTCGGCGTTGGGGATGATCTTCTCGTCGGCGAACTGACGGACCATCTCGGTGATTGCCTGTTGCTCGTCGGTCTGCTCGCGATAGGCGGCGGTGTCTACGGCCATTGCTCCTAGCCTTGTCGGGGGCGGATCCGCCGGCGGCGCGAGGCACCACACGGCGCGGGAAGCGAAGGATATCGGCGTCTCGCCTACTCCGAATTGCTCGCTGCACGTCATACGTGCGTCCGCCAGGGTCGATGCACACCTCAGCAGGGCGCCGGATGTGACGACAAGAAAGCGTGGCGCGCACGCTTTCCATCGTCCTTGGCCTGCTTTTGCTGGGGGCGCTGCTGCCGCCTGGCGCGGCAGCAGCGCCGCGCAAGCCCCTGATCGCGCCTCCGGCTGCCTGCCCGGGCCTGGACGACGCCGACGCGTCGACTGAGCAGCAGCTGCAGGCAATGCGCTGCATGACCAACGTCGCCAGACAGCGGGCCCGGCTCGACAGCCTCACGCGCTCTCCTTCGCTCAGCTCCTCCTCGCGACGTAAGGCGCGGGACATCCTCCGCTGCGACAGCGTCAGTCACTTCGCCTGCGGGCGATCGTTCACCTACTGGATGAGGAGGAGCGGCTACCTCGGCTCATGCTGGCGTGTGGCGGAGAACATCGCCAGGGGGACTCGAGGTGGGACAGCGCGCTCGATCTTCCAAGCCTGGCTGCACTCGCCGGAACACCGGCGAAACATCCTCGGCCCCTACGACGACGTGGGGATCGGCCTGGAGACCGGCAGGCTGCACGGACGCGAAGGCGTCAGGGTCTGGATCCAGCACTTCGGCTCACGTTGCGGCAGTTGACGACGCCGTCCCCGGACTCATATATTCGTCCAGGGAGGAGATCAGGCATCTCAAACGAGCGCGGGGTGACGAGATGGATGGAGTGAAGCGCACGCTCGCACTCGTCCTCGCCCTCTCGCTGGGCGCCTTGGCGCTCGCTCCGAGCGCGTCCGCAAGCCGCCTGCTCGCGCCGCCGGCCGCCTGTCCCGGCCAGAACAGCCTCGAGGCATCAGCCGAGACACAGACGCAGGCAATGCGCTGCATGACCGACTTCGCCCGCCGCCTGGCCGGTCTCAACGGCCTCGCCGGCTCGGCTGAGCTGGACGCGTCGGCCCAGAGCAAGGTGCTTGACGTGATTGACTGCGACAGCTTCAGCCACTCCGCCTGTGGGCGCGAGTTCACCTTCTGGATGAGAGAAACCGGCTACATCGGTGAAAGCTGCTGGCGGGTCGGCGAGAACCTCGCCTGGGGGATCGGACAGGAAGGTACAGTGCGCGCCACGTTCCGAGCCTGGATGCGCTCCCCGACGCATCGCCACAACCTCCTGGGCGACTACACGGACCTGGGACTCAGCGTCGAGGTCGGCACGCTGGGGGGTCGTGACGGCACCCGGGTCTGGGCTCAGCACTTCGGCTCCCGCTGCGACTAGGCGCCCCGCGGTCGCCTCCGAACGCGTTACTAGGCTTCAGTCGATGGAGAGTTCGAAAGTCGGGAAAACCGCTGGCGACAAGACCGGTCTCCGCCTGCGGCTAGCGCTGGCGGCGGTGCTCGCGATCGGCCTGGTCCTCTGGATCGCGCTCCGCGACGACGACGGCAATGACTCGCCGACCAGCTCGAGCGAGGCTCAGATCGTGAGCGTGGACTCGCTGCGCGACGCATCAGCCGAGGAGGGGGTTCCGATCTACTGGGCCGGCGAGCAGGAAGGGGCCGAGTTGGAGCTGAGCCGGCCGGATGCGGACAGGACCTACGTGCGCTACCTGACCGGAGGCGCCGAGGCCGGTGACCCGCAGCCCGACTTCCTCACCGTCGGCACCTACGAGGACGAGGACGCGCTGGCCAAGCTGAAACGCCAAGGCAAAGAACCCGGTGGGGTACTGGCCAAAGCCCCGGGAGGCGCCACGGTCTACTTCAATCGCAACCAGCCCAGCAGCGTCTACCTCGCCTACCCGGGGGTCGACGCCCAGATCGAGGTCTACGACCCTGATTTCAAACGCGCGCTGCAGCTGGTCAACTCAGGCCAGATCGTCTCGGCTGACTGAGCCCATCCACAGACTGAAACGAGGGGAGACGGCTCGTGCCGTCTCCCCTCGGTGTTTCGTCCCGTCCAGTCAGGGCGGATTAGTTGCTTACGCGGTCGGCGCGCAGATGACGTAGGCCGTCACCGTTTCACCGCTGCCCGAATCCGGGTACTGGACTCGCCAGCCGGTCGGGGTTGTGCCATTGGCGGCCAGCGGGCGGCCGCTGGCCGCGCCGGTGCCGGACACAGGCGCCGAGAGGGTCAGGTCGTCGTCATTCTCCTGGGTCTCGGTGGTATTGCCACCGCCGCCAATGGCCACCTCACCTGCGGGGCACACAGCAGTGGCCGCCGCGGTGTCCGCCGCGGTCCCGGTCACCACTTTGACTCCCGAGATCGGACCGGAGGGACCGGTCGGGCCGATTAGGCCCTGTTTGCCTTCAGCGCCTTTTTCACCCTGAGCGCCTTTTTCCCCTTTCAGACCCTGGGGGCCCTCGGGGCCAGTGGCACCCGTGCTGCCTTTAGAACCCTGGGGACCCTCTGGGCCGGTGGCTCCATCGGCGCCTTTCGGACCCTCAGGGCCAGTTGCGCCGGTGTCGCCTTTGGGACCCTGTGGGCCTACGGGACCCTCGGGACCAGCCGGACCCTCGGGACCTGTGGCACCGGTATCGCCTTTCGGACCCTCCGGGCCGGTGGCGCCGGTATCGCCTTTGTCGCCTTTAGGACCCTGGGGACCCTCCGGGCCAGTCGCACCTGTGTCGCCTTTGGCGCCCTGCGGGCCATCTTTGCCCTCTGGGCCAGCCGGGCCCTCGGGACCGGTGGCGCCAGTGTCGCCTTTGGCGCCCTGGGGACCCTCAGGACCAGTGGAACCCGTATCGCCTTTCGGACCCTGGGGGCCCTCTTTGCCCTCCGGGCCAGCTGACCCCTCGGGACCAGTCGCTCCGGTGTCACCTTTGTCGCCTTTCGGACCATCGGGACCAGCGGGTCCCTCCGGGCCGGTGGCACCTGTGTCGCCTTTGGCGCCCTGTGGGCCCTCGGGGCCGGTGGCACCAGCGTCACCTTTGTCGCCTTTCGGACCCTCGGGGCCGGTGGCACCAGCGTCACCTTTGTCGCCTTTCGGACCATCGGGACCAGCGGGTCCCTCCGGGCCGGTGGCACCTGTGTCGCCTTTGGCGCCCTGTGGGCCCTCGGGACCGGTAGCTCCAGCG
>Ga0190265_10000482_pt1 | contig 28501 bp, 25 predicted proteins | sample Popmic124T_FD_133135 | JGI IMG/M metagenome (GOLD analysis project Ga0190265, IMG submission 133135) | Populus adjacent soil microbial communities from riparian zone of Indian Creek, Utah, USA - 124 T | ecosystem: Environmental > Terrestrial > Soil > Riparian zone | place: USA: Utah | collected...
CGGCATCCCCCTCGGCTGTCAGACGGTGCTTCTGCGTGGCGTCAACGACTCCGTAGACACCCTGCGCGACCTCTTCCATGGGTTGCTCAAGCTGCGCGTGCGGCCCTACTACCTCTACCAGTGCGACCCGGTGCTCGGTACCGGGCACCTGCGGACCTCGGTCGAGAAGGGCCTCGACCTGATGGCCGAGCTCCGCGGCCATACCACCGGCTATGCCGTGCCCACCTACGTCGTCGATGCCCCCGGGGGCGGCGGCAAGGTGCCGGTCCAGAAGGAGACCCTCGTCGGCTACGAAGACGGCGTCTGGCACCTGCGCAACTGGGAGGGGCGGACCTACACCTATGTCGATCCGGCCGAGCGCTAGATGCGGCCTCTTCATCTCGCGCTCTGCTACGACCTGAAGTCGGACTACCTCGCGGCCGGGTTTTCGCCGGAAGACGTGATGGAGTTCGACGAGGAAGACACGGTGGCCGCGCTCGCGGAGTGCCTCCGCGGGCTCGGCCACCGCGTGGATCGGGTGGGCCGGGGCATCGAGCTGGTGCGCCGCCTGGCGGCCGGCGACCGCTGGGACCTCGTGTTCAACATCGCCGAGGGGGTGAGCGGGCGCTCGCGGGAGGCGCAGGTGCCGGCCGTCTGTGAGCTGTTCGACCAGCCCTACACCTTCTCGGACCCGCTGACCTGCGCGGTCACTCTCGACAAGCCGCTCGCCAAGCGGCTGGTGCGCGACAGCGGCCTGCCGACCGCACCGTTCGCCGTGGTCGGCAGCAAGGCCGAGGCGGCGGGAGTCCAACTCGCGCCGCCGCTCTTCATCAAGCCGGCGGCCGAAGGGAGCTCCAAAGGGGTCACCGAGCGCTCGCGGGTGCCGAGCCGCGAGGAGCTGCCGGGCGCCTGCGCCGACCTGCTCGCCGCCTTCCGTCAGCCGGTTCTCGTCGAGAGCTACCTGCCGGGCCGCGAAGTGACCGTGGGTATCGTCGGCAACGGTGAAAGCGCGCGTGTGGTGGGGGTGATGGAGGTGCTCTACTCCAACGGCGACGGCGGCGACTACACGGCGCTCGCCAAGGCCGAGTACGAGGAGCGGGTGCGCTACCGCCTGCTCGACGGCGAGCCCCTGGGCGTGCGGGCGCGGCAGGTGGCCCTTGGCGTCTACCATGCGCTCGGCTGCCGCGACGCGGGCCGCGTCGACCTGCGTTGCGACGAGGCCGGCGAGCCGCACTTCCTGGAGGTCAACCCGCTGCCGGGCCTGCACCCGGTGCGCTCCGACCTCCCCATCCTCTCGCGGCTGGCGGGCCTCTCCTACTCCGAGCTGCTCGGCGACATCGTGGAGGCCTCCGGACGGCGGTGGGGCCTGTGGAGCTGAGCGCCGCCCGCGTCGTCATCGTCCACAACCCGGCCGGCGCGGAGGACGACCCCTCGACGTCGGACGTCCTCGCCCAGGTCGAGCTGGTCGCCGCCGGCCTCGCGGCGCTCGGCCTGCCCTTCCGCAAGCTGGCCGTAGCAGGCTGGAAGCCCTGGGCGAGCCTGCCCGCGGCCCCCGGCACGGTCGTCTTCAACCTGGTGGAGGCGCCGCCGGGGGTGCCGCACGTCCACCCCGGCACCGCCGCCGTCTTCGAGCTGCTGGGCCTCCCGTTCACCGGCTCACCCGCCGCCGTCCTCTCCCTGACCACCGATAAACTGGCGACCCGGGCGCTGCTGGCTGCCGAGGGTCTGCCGATCGCTCCAGGTGGGAGACTGGACCTGGAGCGGCCGGACGTGCTCGACCGGATCCCCGGTCCCTGGATCCTCAAACCCGCCTGCGAGGACGCCTCGATCGGCCTCGAAGGAGACCCGGTCTGCGAGACCCGCGAGGCGGCCCTGGCGCGCGGGCGCCACCTCGCCGGCCGGTTCCCGGGCCAGGCGATCCTCGCCGAAACCTATCTTCCCGGGCGAGAGCTCAACGTCTCGCTCCTCGCGACCGGCGGTGGCGTCGAGGTGCTGCCGATCGGCGAGATCCTCTTCGAGGACTTTCCCGAAGGCATGCCCCACGTCGTCAACTACGAGGCCAAGTGGTTGGACGACTCCTTCGCCTCCATCCACACCGTCCGCCATTTCCCCGAGGATCCCGCGGACGCCGCCCTCCTCGAGAAAGTCCAGGGGATCGCCACCAACGCCTGGAAGCTCTGCGGCCTCCGCGGCTACGCCCGGGTGGACATCCGGCTGGACGAGCACGGCGAGCCGCGCATCCTGGAGGTCAACGCCAACCCCTGCCTCGCCGCCGGCGCCGGCTTCCTGGCCGCCGCCGAAAAGGCCGGGCTTGCGGCACGGGACGTCGTCGGCAGGATCTTGCAGGCCGCCCTAAAAGGGATCGATCTGCGGGAGCCGCGTCCACCGAAACAACACGCCGGCCTCGCCGTCCGCCGAACCCTGGAGCCCGCCGACCGGGAGCCGCTGGAGTCGCTGATTCGTGCGACCGGCTTCTTCAATCCCGAGGAGATCGAGGTCGCACTCGAGCTGGTGGACGACCGGCTCACACAAGGCGAGGCCAGCCACTACCGGTTCCTGGTTGGAGAGTCAGAGGGCCGGGTAGCGGGCTACACCGCCTGGGGACCGATCCCGGGCACCACCGCCTCGGCCGACCTCTACTGGATCGTCGTTCACCCCGACGACCAGGGCCAGGGAGCGGGAGCCGCCCTGCTGGCCGCCGCCGAGGACTGGATGTCCGCCGCCGGCCGCACCCGCGTCTACGTCGAGACCTCCACCCGGCCGCAGTACGCGCCCACCCGGAGCTTCTATCTCGCCTGCGCCTACGAGCTGGTCGCGGAGTTCCCGGATTTCTACGCGCCTGGGGATGGTAAGGCGGTGTTTCTCAAGGTGTTGTAAGTCGGATCGCGAACCCGGCTTGCAGAATAGAACGATCGTTCGTAGCATGGTGCCATGGGCAAGGGCACTGAAACTCGCGAGAGGATCCTCGATCAGGCCGTGCGGCTGGCCAGCCGGGATGGTCTAGAGGGGTTGACGATCGGGACGCTGTCGGCAGAGCTTGGGCTGTCGAAGAGCGGCCTCTTCGCCCACTTCGGCTCGAAGGACGAGCTTCAGCTTCAGGTCCTGCAGATGGCGGTCCGCCAGTTCGAGGACGGGGTCATCCGTCCGGCCCTCTCCGAACCGCGCGGAGAGCCCCGCATCCGCGCCCTCTTCGACCGCTGGCTGGCCTGGGTTGGCCGCCCCAATCTGCCGGGCGGATGCGTGCTGATCGCGGCCTCGATCGAATTCGACGACCGCCCGGGAACGCAGCGCGAGTTCCTCGTCGAGTCTCACCGCAGGCGCTTCACCGCGCTCGCCAGGGCCGCCCGCATCGCCGTCGAGGAAGGGCACTTCCAGCCCGACCTCGACGACACGCAGTTCGCCTTCGACTTCTACTCCGTCATCCTCGGCTTTCACGACTCCAAGCGCCTGCTGCGCGATCCGGAAGCCGGCGAGCGGGCGAAGCGGTCCTTCGAGCGGTTGCTCGCCTCCTGCCGCGCCTAGCCGGTGGTTCCGATCTCGACGACCTCGTCTTCGGCGATCACGTAGGCCCTGTCTCCCGGCCGAGGCCGCACCCCCGCGCCGCCGGTGAAGCCGCCGAAGGCGGGGAAGAGCGCCACCCTTTCGCCAAACAGAAAGCAGGGGAGCCGCTCGCTCTGCCGGCCGGGACCCAGGAGGTGGATCGCCGGGTGGACGTGCCCGGCGAGGACGTAGCCGGCCGGCTCGTCGGCAGGCTCGTCGACAGGATGGTGGCGGAAGGCGAAGGGCGGCTCGATCAGCGGCTCGTCGCAACAGGTGAAGCGCCATTCTTCCGGCGGGTCGCCGGCTCCCCGATCGTGGTTGCCGCGCACCAGGACGACGCCCAGATCCGCGTGGCGCTCCCGCCAGGCGGCGATCGCTTCGAGCGTGCGGCCGGCCCGGCCAGCACGGGCGTGGAAGAAGTCTCCGAGGAGGAGCAGGCGGCGGGCCGCGGTGCGGTCGAGGGCGGCGGAGAGGCGGGCCAGGGCCTCGGTCGTCGTGCCGCCGGGCATGGGCAGGGCAGCGGCGCGGAAGGCCGCGGCCTTACCCAGATGGACGTCGGCGACCACCAGGGTGCCGGTACGCTCCCAGAGCGCGGCTTTCTCAGGGAGTAGCCGAAACGTCTCGCCGAGGAGGCCGATCCGCAGGTCGCTCACCGCTTGCTCTTCCTCTCCTCGGCCTGGGCGGCGGTCTCCAGGCGGGCCTGCATGCGGCGCACCCGGTCCGCGAGCTTCTCCGAGCTCAGCTTGTCGCGCATGCGGGCCACCAGGAGCGGAAAAGCGAGCGGGGAGGGGCGTTCGATCGGCAGCACGGTGACGCGCGATTCGGCCAGGCGGGCGAGCGTGCGGCCCAGGCGGCTCCGCTCGAGCTGCCGCTCCAGCACCTCGCGGTGGGCCTGGTGGAGCAGGAGGTTGCCCGGGTCGTATTGGGCGAAGACCTCGTAGAAGAGGCCGCTCGACGCCTGGAGGTGGCGGGCCGGCTTGCGCTGGCCGGGATAGCCCTGGAAGAGGAGGCCTGCGACGCGGGCGATCTCGCGGAACTGGCGCTTCGCCATCTCCGCCGCGTTCAAGCTGGCGGGGATGTCCTCGAACAGGTTGCCAAGGGAGAGGAGGCCCGCCTCGAGCGCCTCGTCGAGCGGCGCCTCCTCGGGGGAGAGCAGCTCGATGCCGTAGTCGTCCACCGCCAGGGTGAAGGTGATCGGCCGCAGGCGGGAGATGCGCCAGGCGAGGAGCGCCGCCAACCCCTCGTGGACCAGCCGGCCTTCGAACGGGTAGAGGAAGATGTGACGGCCCTCGCGCGAGGCGAGCCGCTCGATCAGCAACTCGTCGGAGGCTGGGATCTTCGACCAGCGGGCCTGCAGTTCGAGGATGGGGCGGACGGCTTCCATCTCCGGTCCGTCGAAAGTGCCCTGCCGGGCCTCCTCCAGCCGGCCGCGCACGGCCGCCGCGAGCTCGGTCGACAGCGGCAGGCGGCCGCCCATCCAGCGCGGCACGGCGCCGCTCGCGCCGCGCGCCTTCTTTACATAGGCGGTCATGTCCTTGACCGAGACCAGCTCCAGGGTCTTGCCCGCGAAGATGAAGCGGTCACCAGGCCGCAGGCGGGAGATGAAGCTCTCTTCGACCGTTCCCAGACGGCCGCCGGAGAGGAATTGGACGCCGAGGGCGGCGTCGGCGGTGATGGTGCCGATCGACATGCGGTGCCGCCGCGCCACCTGTCGGTCGGGTACGGTGTGGAGGCCGTCCTGGTCTACCACCCGTTTGTACTCGGGATAGGCGGCGAGCGCCGGACCGCCTCGGGTGACGAAGTCGAGCACCCAGTCCCACTCGGTGGGGCTGAGGTCGCGGTACGCCCAGGCGGTGCGTACCTCCTCGTACAGATCGGCGGAGCGGAAACCACCGCCCAGCGCCACCGTCACCAGGTGCTGCACGAGCACGTCGAGCGGCTTTTCGGGCGGCGTGCGGGGCTCGATGCGTCCGGTCTCGATGGCGTGGCGGGCGGCGGCGGCCTCCACCAGCTCGAAGGCGTTGGTCGGCACGCAGGTCACGCGGCTCCGCTGCCCGGGCCGGTGTCCGCTGCGGCCCGCCCTCTGCACGAGCCGTGCGATGCCCTTGGGGCTCCCCACCTGGAGGATGCGGTCGACCGGTGTGAAGTCCACTCCGAGGTCGAGGCTGGAGGTGCAGACGACGCAGCGGAGCTCCCCCCGGCGCAGGGCGCCCTCCACCCAGTCGCGCACCTTGCGGTCGAGCGAGCCGTGGTGGAGGGCGATGGTGCCGGCCCACTCCGGGCGGGCGGCGAGCAGCGCCTGGTACCAGATCTCGGTCTGCGAGCGGGTGTTGGTGAAGACGAGGGCGCTCTCCCCCTCCTCGATCGCCGCCGCCACCTGGGGCAGGAGCTTCAAGCCGAGGTGGCCGGCCCAGGGGAAGCGCTCGATCTCGGCAGGCAGGAGAGAGTCGACGAGGATCTCCTTGGCGGCGGCACCCTGGACGAGCCGCCCCATCCGCCCCCCTCCCAGCAGGGCGGCGCGGGCGACGTCCAGGTTGCCCAGCGTGGCCGAGAGGCCCCAGACGCGCAGGTCCGGCCGCCAACCGCGCAGACGCGCCAGGGCGAGCTCCGTCTGTACGCCGCGCTTCGATCCCAGGAGCTCGTGCCACTCGTCCACGACCACCAGGCGCAGGCCGGCGAACAGCTTGCGGGCGTCCGGCTGCGAGAGGAGGAGCGAGACGCTCTCCGGCGTCGTCACCAGCGCCGTGGGGAGCCGCTCGCGCTGGCGCTTGCGTACGGAGGAGGAAGTATCGCCCGTCCGCCCCTCCAGGCGCCAGGGCACGATGAGGCCGTCGAGCGCCGCCCGCAGCGCCTCCTGGGTGTCGGCCGCGAGGGCGCGCAACGGTGTGATCCAGAGCACGGTGAGCGGCGGCGCCGCGCGCCTCTTGCCGGCGCCCGCCGGGTGCTCGGCCAGCCATTCGAGGAGCGGCCCCAGCCAGACGGCGTAGGTCTTGCCCGTGCCGGTCGCGGCATGGACGAGGCCGCTCTCGCCGGCGAGGTAGGCCTCCCAGACCTCGTGTTGGAAATCGAAAGGGGTCCAGCCCCGGGATGCGAACCAGGCTGCCGCTGGGGACGTGCCGCCCACCCTCCCTACTCGACGCCCGTCGACCCGAACCCGCCGCCACCCCGGCCGCTGCTCTCGAGGGAGTCCATCTCCTCCCACTCGATCGTCTCGACGCGGGCGATCACGAGCTGGGCGATGCGGTCGCCGCGCTTCACGGCGAAGGGGGAGTCTCCGAGGTTGACCAGGATCACCGCGACCTCGCCGCGGTAGTCGCTGTCGATCGTTCCCGGGGCGTTGAGGATTCCGATGCCGTGGCGCAGGGCGAGGCCGCTCCGGGGACGCACCTGCCCCTCCCAGCCCGGCGGGATCTCGAGCGCCAGGCCGGTCGGCACCAGCAGCCGCTGGCCGGGTTCGAGGACCAGCTCGCCCGGCACGGCGGCGCGCAGGTCGAAGCCCGCGCTGCCGGGAGAGCCGGAAGAGGGGAGGGGGAGATCGAGGGCGGCGGGAAGCCGCTTGAGCCGTATCCGCACGGCAGGTCTAGTCGGGTACGCCGCCCTGCGGGGCGATACCCTGGCCCGTCGGTGGGGTCGGCGGCCTGACCCCGGGGCGCGGCCGCCCCCCGCGCGGACGGTCGGGGTTGAAGCCCGGGTTGAAGCCTCCCGGCATGCCGCCCTGCGGGATGCCCAGGGAGGCCGGCCAGGGGCGTCCGATCCAGCGGGTGGAGAGGTTGGGCAGGCCGACCTGGGTCCCCGGCCCGACGCCGCCGCCGGTGAACGGCATCCCACCCTGGCTGAGCATCTCGACGGTGAACTGCCACTCGTCGTAGCGCTCCCTGCCGTTGAAGATCAGGATGGATTTCTTGCCGCTCTTGCTCTGCACCCCCCGGATCGGGCCGACCGCGACCTCTTCTCCCTTGCGCGGGCCGAAGTTGGAATCGTCCTCTCCATCCCCCTCCAGGCCGTCCCCGCCGTCCGTCTCCTGATCCCCCTCCAGACCTCCCGGAATCGGCTTTCCGTCGGGCCCTGGAATCTGCGCCTGCACTGGCAGCCCCTGGTCCTGGCCCATGAAGATCAGGCGCCACTTGCCGTCGTCGGTCATCGGGTCTTTCCAGAGCTGGCGGATGCAGCGCGGCTCGATCTCGATCAGCTCCTCCAGGCGGTTGGGGACACGCTGGAAGCGGAGCTGGAAGAGGCGGATGGCCTCGGCGTACTGCAGGCCGCGGAAGATCAGCTCCTCCTCCTTCTCGCGCTGGATGGCCGTGCTCCAGAGCGGCAGGGAGGCGGCCAGCATGATGTTGAGGACGGTGACGGCGATGATCAGGATGACCAGGTTGTAGCCGGCCTCGCCGCGGCGCTGGGGTTTCCCGGGCATCGTCACCACTCGCTGTAGGGGGTGCCGTCGACCAGCGAGGCGAGCGGCGAGCCGGAGTGCACGTCGATGATCCCGGGTTCGCCGGAGGGGTCCAGGTCGCTCTCGGCGGGCGGGTTGTCGGGGTCGACCTCCTCGAGGGTGAGGAGCCAGGTCTCGCTGCTCTTGGTGATCGGGTCGATCGGGATCCGGCGCAGATAGCCGCCGTCGACCAGGGTCTGGAGGGATGCCGGGTAGCGCCCCTTGTCGCCATAGTGCTGGTCGATGACGTCGCGCAGGGTCCGCAGGTTGGTCTTCAGGACCGCCTCGTTGGCCCGTCTCGGCACGTCTTTCAACGCGGGCATGGCGATGGTCGCCAGGATGCCGATGATCGCGATCACCACGATCAGCTCGAGCAGGGTAAAGCCGCGCTGGTGCCTCTGCTGGTGCGTCATGAGACTGGTTTCCTCTCTCTCCGTCACCACTTGTTGTAGGGGACGCCGTTCAGGCCGACCGCTCCGGAGAGCGAGTAGACGTCGTAGACGTCCTCGCCGCCCCAGGAGTCCGCGTCGAACTCGTCCTGATAGCTGCGCAGTCCCCACTCGGCCTCGCCGGTCATGGGATCGATCGGAACCCGGCGCAGGAACTTGACCTTCTTGTCCACCTGCCCCACCACGTCGACCCCCTCGACCAGGACTTCGAGGTCCTTGGGATAGCCGTCCGTGCCGAGGTCCACGGGGATGAGGCCGCTCTCGCTGTAGCGCTTGTACTCGTCGACCGCCGAGCGCATCTGGCGCAGGGCCTGGCGCAGGTCCGCCTCCTTGGTCCGCCGGGCGGTGAACTTGACGGCCGGCAGGGTGACCGCGGCGAGCGCGACGAGAACGGCGGCCACCATCACCAACTCGGCGAGGGTGAAGCCGGCCTGCCGGCGGCGAAGAGCGAGAGGTCTTTTCATCATCATCACTTCCAACAGAATTGCGCCGCTCAGGCTTCCCGGCGACCGGGGGCCCTCTTGACCACGACCCGCGCCGATTGCAGCCCCACCGGTACCGGCTTGAGCCGGGGATCGAGGGCCCTGCCTTCGGCGAACTCGATGAGGCTGCTGCCGCGAGCCAGGGCGCGGAAGGTGACGCGGGCGAGCGTGCCCGTTCCCTGGACGCCCGGCACATCCCCCAGGCGGCTCGCGCCGAGCAGCATGGTGCCGGGACGCCGGGTGTCGGAGAGCACCTGGGAGGCCCCGAGGCCGCCGAGGAAGTCGCCGGCCACGACCTCCTCGACGGCGAGCATCGCCGGATCGAACCGCAGCGTCAGGGGCAGGTGCGAGATCGGCCGGGTGGCGGACGCCTTGATCTCGACGTCGAACGTGGCGCCCCGGGCAACCTCGAGGCGCCCGGGGGTCAGCCACAGGCGCACCGCCTTCTGCACGGCCGCCGGCTGGTAGGAGGCGAGGGCGAAGCCGAAGCCGTCCCCGTAGTCCTGCCGGTGGCTCAGCCGGGCGGCAGGCGATGCCGAGGGGCCCGAGAACAGGGATCCTCCGGGCGGCTCCTCCTCCTCGCTGGGAGGCTCGGGCTCCGGGTCGGGCTGCTGGAAGATGTCGCTCGGCGGGGCCGACGGCACCAGGTTCACCCCGGTCGGCGGGGCCTGGGGCACCTGCTCGGGGGGCAGAGGCTCGTCGAAGCCCTCCTCGCCGGTCTCGCCTGGGCGCAAGCCGCGCGGCAGGCGCTCCAGGCGGCGGCGGATGGCGTCCTGGATCTCCTCCGGGGTGCCCTCGTTGCCTTCGAACGGCCCTTCGACGTCGGACTCGACCCGCGGGCTGCCGCCGCGGAAGGTGATGTTCTGCTCGGTGCCGACCCAGATCGGCTTGAGGTCGTCCTCGGTGATCTCGGCGTTTCTGATGATGTGCGGCGTCAGGGTGAGGATGACGTCGGTGCGCTGGTTCTCCGAGCGCTGCCGGGAGAACAGGCGGCCCAGGATGGGGATCTCGGAGAGACCCGGCACGCCGGCGTCCGAGGTGCTCTCGTCGGAGCGGATCAGGCCGGCCAGGAAGTTGGTCTCGCCGTCCTGCAGGCGGATCGTCGAGTCGATGGTGCGGGTGCCGATGATCGGCTGCTCCTGGCCTCCCGAGCCCTGGACGCGGCCGGAGAGGTTGCTGACCTCGACCTTGACCTTGAGCGTCACCTCGTTGTTGTGGTGGACGCGCGGCTCCAGGTCGATGCGGATGCCGACGTCCTGGTACTGGAAGGAGGTAATCGGCACGATGCCGCCCGAGCCGCCGACGTTCTGGGTGTTGAAGGTGGTCAGCGGGATCGGCACCTTGTCGCCGATCACCAGGCTCGCCTTCTCGCCCTCGGTGATGCGGAGCTGAGGCTTGGCGAGGAGCTGCGCGTCGGTGTTCGACTTGACGAACTGGTAGATGAAGTTGGGGATGGTCAGCACCCAGTTGCTCTGGTTCAGGAACTGGAGGTCGGAGAGGCGCAGGCCGTTGTTGCTGCCCGTGCCGCCGCTGCCCGAGGAGCCGGTGCCGAGGTCGAGACTCTGGGTGACCGAGTAGTTGGAGAGGCTCATTCCGAGGTCGCTCAGTCGGCCGGTGTTCATCTGCAGCAGCTCGACGTCGATCACCACCTCGGCCTTCGACTTGTCGTTGGTCTGGATGATCTTCTCGGCCACCTTCACCCGGTCGGCGGTGTCGCGCAGGATGATGGCGTTCAACTGGTCGTTGACGGCGATCTTCTTGGAGTCCACCAAACTGCGCAGGATGGTCATCATCTCCTTCACCTCGGAGTTCGAGAGGAAGAAGGTCTGGATGACGAGGTCCTCGTAGGTGCGCCGGTTCTGGGGCGTGTCCGCGGCAACGATGATGGTGCGTTCGTCCATTACCTTGTAGAAGTGGTTGGCGGCCCGCATCAGCGTCTCCAGGGCCGACTGCGCCGTCACCTGCTGGAGCTCGACGGCGATCTCCTGGTCCTTCAAGTTCGGATCGAACATGATGTTGATGCCGAAGGCCTGGCCCAGGGCGCGGTAGATCTGGAAGATCGAGACCTGCTGCGGGAAGTCCAGGTTGATCGGCTCGTTCGAGCGCGGGTTGAGGACCGGCGGCTGCGGCCGCTCGCCGCGGCTCTTCTGCTTCATCTGGTCGATGGAAGCCATCTGCCGGTTCTGCTTGCTGGCCATGTAGGCCTGCCGCATGCGCTCGAGCTGCGCCTTGGCATACTGGTTGGTCGGGTCGAGCTGCACGGCCTGCTGGTACTCGACCAGCGCGCGCTCGACGACTCCGGCCTTCTCGTACTCCTGGCCCTTCTCGAAATGGACCTGGGAGGCCTTGATCTTAGCGCGCAGCAGGGAGGCCCGGAAGGTGATGTTGCCCGGGTCGTTCTCGAGCGCCTTCAAATACTGGAGCACGGCCTCGTCCCAGTTGCCGCGCTGGGAAGCGATCTCCGCCTGCCGGTAGCTGTTGGTGGCGCAAGCGGCGAGAGGCCCCAAAGCGAGCAGCAGGATGAGGGTGCGGACGATGGAATGACGCATTCTCTTCAAGAATTCCTCCGAGTCTAGCGGCGGATCGGCAGCCGCTTCGCGGGCACGCCGGGGAAGTCGACGAATTTGATATCGACCGATTCGTAGCCGATCTTGGCCACGATGAATTGCCGTTGGAACACTTCGCCTTCTTGGACGTTGAAGACGTTCTTGCCGTCCGTGAAGACGGCGATCTTCTTTTCCTGGCCGGCCACGGTGCCGATGCACTGCATGGTGAACTCGGGTGGCTTCGGCTTGGCCGCCTCGGCCGCCGCGGCCGCCGCGAGCTCCGCGGCGCGCCGGCGCGCCTCCTCCTGGAGCCGCAGCTCCTCGGCGGTGAGCGGCCGCGGCGGCGGCGGCGGTGGCGGCGGAGGAGGCGGTGGCGGCTCCACGAACCGCCAGGGGTCGCGGCCGGGCGTGTAGCCCGGGGGCACGCGGTCGAGGTCCGCGAGGCGCAGCGCGGCGACGCGGTTGGGCCTCGCCCCCTTGACGTTGCCGGCGCCCGGGAGCTGGCGCACCGCCGGTCCGTCGCCTTCGTCGCCGCCGGGAGCGGCCACGCGGGCGGGCGCGACCTCCTCGCCGCCCCCCGAGGGCCCGAGATAGCGCCAGGCCACGATGAGCAGCAGCAACCCCAGGATGCCGAGCAGCATCTTCTGCCGCGAGCCGGCGTTCATTCCCCCTCCTCCTCGTCGTCCGCGGCGGGGCGGGTGCCCGCGGTGCCCGGCAGCTCCTGGCCCGCCTCGGCTTCGCGGACGAAGACGGTGGAGATGGTCAGGTCGATGCTCAGCTCCGGGCCGTCCTCGCCGCCGCTCCGGAGGTTCACGTTCTCGAGGGTCAGGAAGGAGGGGGAGAGCTCCAGCAGGTTGATGAACTTGCGCAGCTCCGGGTAGGTGCCTTCGACGGGGAAGACGAAAAGTCGCTTGACCAGACCGTACTCCGGGATCTCCTCCTGCTTGTAGGAGATCTCCTTGGGCTCGAGGCCGGCCTTTCTCGCCAGATCCTTGAACTCGGCGGTGACCGCGGTGAGCCGCTGGCTGCGGGTGGCGAGGCGCTCGTCGTAGAGCTGCCTCACCTGCTCGCGGTTGGTCTTCACCCGGTTGACCAGGGTTTCGAGGTTCTGGCGCTCGGCCTCGAGCCTCTGGAGCTCCTCGGCGCGCGACTTCAAGTTGGCGTCCAGCCCCTGCACCGTGCCGGCGTAGCCCAGCCGGTAGACGGAGAACGCCGCGGCGTTGGCCAGGAAGAAGAGCAGGGCGGGTACCCAGACCCACAGGCGCCGGCGCCAGATTTCACCACGGTCGATCATCGCGGAGCCTCCAACGGCAGCTCTTCCACCACCACGGGAGCCTCGCCCGCCCGCAGCGGGGTGCCTCCCGGGATGTACTCGACCGTCAGCTCAAAGGTGGACAGGTTCGTCTCCTCTTCGTCCTGGTTCTCGCGGTTGAAGTCCGGCTCGTCGAAAGCCGGGTGTGCGTACAATCTGTCTACGAATTGGAGCATCGCTTCGTCGCGCCGGGCGATCGCGGTCATCGCGAGGGTGACCTTCTCCGGCTCGCCGGTCGAGAGCGTGCGCCGGGCCTGCGCCGTGGTGCGCCGCTGCTTGTCGCCGCTCGAAGGGGTGAGGCGCAGCAGGCGCACGTCGTTCGGCAGCACTTCGGACAAGCGGTCGAGGAGCAGGCTCCAGGAGAAAGTGCGTTTGGCGATCAAGCTGTTCAGGAAGTCGACCCGCTCGTTCTGCTGCTCGATTTCGAATCCGTCGAGGGTGGCGTTGAGGTTCTGCACCGCCTGGCGCTTCTGCTTGACGCCGGCCTCGATCTTGACCAGCTCGGCCCGCTTGTCCTCCGAGCTCCCGAGGTACTCCCAGAAGAGCTTGACGTTGCCGAGCAGCAGCAGCAGCCCGAGGAGCCAGAGGGCGAGGGCGGCGCGCACCACCGGCCGGCTGTTGACGAACGGCCGGCGCGCCAGGTTGAGCCCGCCCGGATCGGCCGGCGGCGGCGGAAGCTCCGCGGTAACGGGCACCGCCGGCTGTTCGGAGGCGATGGAGCTCATGCCACCTCCCGCCGGGCGGCGCCCACCATGGACGCCAGGTCGCGCCAGGGGGGCATTGCGGACTCCTCGGCGCGCAGCGGCGGCAGGTGCCGGCCGTCGAGCGGCGCGGCGGGGGCGCCCAGGCCCTCCTCCAGCCGGGCGAGCCAGACCGGTTCCTGCTCGGGCGGCGAGACCAGCAGCACGGGGCCGAGCGCGGCGCCGGGGAAGTGCTCGTCGAGGAAGTTGCGGGTGAGCTTCAGATCGCGGATCACGAGGCCCGTGCGCGCCGACTCGGGCATCGAGCCAGTGAACGCCTTGTAACGGTGGAGCACCGGCTCGCCGCCGCGCGCGAAGACCAGGGTGTAGCCCTCCTCTTCGACGACGACCAGGGCGGCGAAGACCGACGGCCCGGGAGGCTGCAGGGCGGCGAGCAGCGACAGGCTGACGTTCGAGATCTGACCCAGGCGCACTCCCGCCGCGGCGAAGGCCTCCTCGATCTGGCTCAGGAGCTGCTCGACGGCGAAACCCAGGAGCAGCCGCCGCGGCTCCTCCTGGCCCGGCAGAGGGGCCACCTCGGAGGCGCCGATGCGCAGGTCGTCCACCCGGAACGGCACCAGGCGGCGCAGCTTCCAGCGCAGGATCTCGTCGCGCGCCTCGGCCGCCTTGGGCAGGTCGCCGCTCTCGCTGAAGGTGACGCGCAGCCAAGCGTCGGGCACCACCAGGGAGGCTTCCTTGATCCCTTTCGGCAGCCCCGCGACCAGGGTACCCACCAGCTTCTGGAAGGCCGCCGGATCGCGCAGGGGGCCGCCGAGCGGACCGTGCTGGAACGCGTCGCGCGGCAGGGCCGCCTCGCGGTAGGAGCGGAAGCGGAAACCCTGGCGGTCGCGCAGGAACTGCCCATGGCGCAGCCGCTCCGCTTCCAGCAGGAAGACGTGAGGCGGCGACGGGACCGGGTCGAGGCCCGCCAGCCGCTTAATCGACGAAGGTAACTTTATTGATCTCACGAAGCGTGGTCACTCCCCGGAAGACCATCTCCAGCGCGGATTCGCGCAGAAACGTCATCCCTTCTTCCTTGGCGGCGCGCTTGATCTCGGAGGCCGGCCGGCGGTCCAGGATCAGCTCGCGGATGTGGTCCGAGAGGTCGAGCAGCTCGGAGACGGCGACGCGGCCCAGGAATCCCGTGCCGTTGCACTCGATGCATCCCAGCCCCGAATAGAACGTGAAATCGGAGTAGATGGCGGGATCGAGGCCGCTCTCCTCCAAAATCTGGTGCGAGACCTGTTCGGGCTGCCTGCAGTGCGGGCAGATCTTCCTTACCAGGCGCTGCGCCAGCACGCAGTTGAGCGCCGAGACGAAGTTGTAGAGGTCGACGTTCATGTTGAGGAAGCGGCCCAGCACGTCGACCACGTTGTTGGCGTGGACGGTGGTGAACACGAGGTGGCCGGTCAGCGCGGACTGGATGGCGATCTGCGCCGTCTCCTGGTCGCGGATCTCGCCGACCATCACCTTGTCCGGGTCGTGGCGCAGGATCGAGCGCAGGCCGCGGGCGAAGGTGAGCCCCTTCTTCTCGTTGACCGGGATCTGGGTGATGCCCTTCAACTGGTACTCGACCGGATCCTCGATGGTGATGATCTTGTCTTCCGAGGTCTGGATCTCGGAGAGGCAGGCGTAGAGCGTCGTCGTCTTTCCCGAGCCGGTGGGGCCGGTGACCAGCACCATGCCGTAGGGCTCGCGGATGAACTTGCGCAGCTTCCTCATCGTCTCGTCGTCGAAGCCGAGGATGTCGAGCCGGAGGTTCTTGAACTCCTTGTTCATCGACTCCTTGTCGAGGATACGGATGACGCAGTCCTCGCCGTGGACCGAGGGCATGATCGAGACGCGGAAGTCGATCGTCCTGCCCTTCAGGCGCAGCTTGAAGCGGCCGTCCTGGGGGGTGCGCTTCTCGGCGATGTCGAGCTCCGACATCACCTTGATGCGGCTGATGATCGTCTGGTGATGGCGCTTGTCGATCGGCTCCATCGCCTGGTAGAGGACGCCGTCGATCCGGTACTTGATGATCACCTCGGTGTCCCGGGTCTCGATGTGGATGTCCGAGGCGCGGCGCTGGATGGCGTTGAACATGGTCGAGTCGACCAGCTTGATGATCGGGCTGGTGTCGGCCGTGATGCGGTCGATCGACAGGACCTCCTCGCCCTCGTCGTCCTCCTGGACGAGCTGGATGCGGAAGTCCTCCGAAGCCTCGTCGAGCACCCTCTGGGCGCTCTCCGACTTCTGCAGGATCTCCTCGATCGCCGAGCGCACGCCGACCTTGACCTCGACCGGCTGGCCGAGCAGCAGCTCCATCTCGTCGATCTTGACGACGTCCGACGGGTCCGCCATCACCACCGACAGGCGCCCGTCGAGCTGCGTCTCGGGGATGAAGCCGTAGCGCAGCATCAGGTCGAACGGCACCCGGCGGAACAGGTCGTTGTCGATGCGGAAGTGGGTCATGTCGACGAATTCGAGGCCGTAGCGGGACGCGAACGTCTCCGCCTGGCGCCGTTCCAGGGCCAGGCGCGCCCGCGCCTGCTCCACGGTTTCGGCTTCGAACTCCTTGTCGGTGACCGTCGTCTTTCCGTTTAAGACCGCCATCTAAGACTCCTCGAACTTCCCAGGATATCAGCGGGCTCCGAATGAAGGGCCCGCAACTACTAGGTGCTAGAACTTCGACGACCCGAGCATGTTGAACAGGGGCAGGTAGATCGACACCAGGAGGATCGCGATGATCACCCCCATGAAGACCAGCATCATCGGCTCGATGAGCGACAGGATGCGCTGCATGCGCGTCTCGATCTGCTCGTCGAGGAAGTCGGCGACGCTGGTCAGCATCTCGTCGAGCGCTCCGGTCGCCTCGCCGACCTTGACCATGTCGATCGCCATGTGCGTGAACACGTCGCTCTTCTCCAGCGCCGCGTGGAAGGGCTTGCCCTCGCGCACCATCTGGATGGTCGGCTCCATGCGGTGCCGCACGTGGGCGTTACCCACCGAGGAGACGCCGATCTCGAAGGCCGGCACCAGCGGGATGCCGCCCGAGAGCAACGTCGAGAGCGAGCGGCAGAATTCCGCCAGGGCGAAGCGGTGGAGCACCCCCCCGATGAACGGGACGCGCAGCTTGAAGCGGTCGAGGGCCAGGCGTCCGAGGTCGGTGCGGCCCCACTGCCGCAGGGAGACGGTGGCGGCGATGATCACCAGCAGGATGATCGGCCAGTTCTGGCTGGCGAAGGTCGACCCCTTGAGCACGACCTGGGTGATGAGCGGCAGCTCGGTGTCCAGCTCGGCGAAGAAGCCCATGAACTTGGGCACCACGTAGACTGCCATGATCGAGATCATGGCGATCGACAGGCCGACCAGCACCGCCGGGTAGACCAGCGCCGAGACCACCCGCCGCCGGGAGTCGAGCACCAGCTTCATGTAGCGGATGAAGCGGCGGATGACCGACTCCAGCTCGCCGCTCCTCTCGCCGGCCTTGAGCGTCGAGGGGTAGAGGCGGGGGAACAGGTCGCCGAAACCGGCGAACGCGTCGGACATGTCCTCGCCGCTCTTCACCCGGTCGCGCACCTCGGTGAGCACCGCCTTGAAGCGGGCGTTGGGCATGCGCTCCAGCATCAGGTCGAGCGCCTGGAGGAGCGGCAGGCCGGCCTTGAGCAGCGCTGCCAGCTCCTGGTTGAAGACCAGGAAGTCCTGGACCGGGATGCGCCCGCGGCGGCGCGCGGCGCCGGCCATGCCGATAGAGCGCGGCACGCCGCGGCGCCGCACCTCGAAGAGGTGGTATCCCTTCTTGCCGAGGTCGTTCTTGAGCGACGTCTCGTCGCTCGCGTTGAAGACCTCCTCCAGCACGCGCCCGTCGGGCGTCCCCACACGGCAGATGAACTGCATTCTTCTAAGGCTCCTTCCTGTTGGCGCGCCGGAGCTCACCCTCCTTCATGGTCAGCACGACCATGAAGGCGTCCGGGCTCCCCTCGCTCTTGGCGAGCCCCAGGCTCACCGTCTGGTCGAGCCAGAGGTTCAGGTTGGTGTGGATCAGCTCGGCCCGGCCCTCGCCGAGGCGGTGGACCTTGAACTCCGACAGCTTGATGCGGACGCCGTCGAGCATCGTGCCGAGGCGGAAGCTCACCTCGTACTCCTCGCCGATGCCGTAGATCACCGACTGCCCTTCGAGGGCCGAGAGCATGGCCTGCGCCTGCGTCTCGTAGCTGTCGTACTTCAGCAGGTCGCGCAGGCGCCGGGTGAGCGGCTCGGGGAGGTCCGACCGCTTGATCGGCGGCGACACCTGCGCCTTGCTGGCGCGCACGATGAGCAGCTCGAGGCGCACCGGCCGCGCCGGGTGGTCGAAGCTGCGCAGCATCGGCACGATCCGGCTGAGCGCCGAGAGCGTGTCGCGGATCACCACGGTGTTGCTGCGCGGCTGCAGCTCGACGGTGCCGCGCGACGACAGCAGCGGGTAGACCATCGGCATCGCGTCGCTCGCCTTCTGGTGCTTCAGCGTATAGGCCTGCAGGACCAGCTCCCCCGCCCGCTGCCCGGCGCGCGGTTGCGCGGCGGCCAGTGCCGGCCAGAGGGCCAAAATCCACAGGAAGCTCGCGATCGAGCGGCGAAGAAGAAGCATAAGGGAACTCGGAAGTCTACCGCAGGAAGGGGCGACGGTCATGCGCCCTGACGTCGGCGACCCGTTCAGACATCGGCGTTCGGGTCCACGATCAGGTGGACCGAGTAATCTTTGTCGTCCCAACTGTAGACCCGCGCCCCAGGCCGGTCCATGCCCTCGACCGTCGGCGCGTCGGCAGCGGCCTGCCGCTGCGCCGCCGGGAGCGGCTCGGCCAGGGCGATCGGGGCGATCGGATGATCGACCGGGACCGGACCGCGTGCCGACAGGGCGGCCAGGGCGAGGACGGCGGCCGACGACCAGCGGCGCCAGCCGGAGAACGACCGCGACGGGGTCTCGAGACGGCTCGCGGTGCGCATCGCCGACACCGCCAGGCGCACGGCGTCGGCCTCGGAGCGCTCCTGGGCGGGGGTCATCTCGTCCGCGCCAGCCTTCAGGCGGCGGAAGACGAGGGTGGGATCGGCCGCCAGGGCCTCCCGCCTGCAGTCGGTGCAGGAGTCGAAGTGCGTCAGGGCCAGCGGCCAGGAGGCGGGCTCCTCCGGGCGCCGGTCGCGCTCCGCCGCGAGGCTCTTCCAGTCGGGGCAGCTCAAAGGTCGTCCTCCGTCGGGGCGGCGAAGCTGCCGGCGTACTCGGGATAGCGCCGCATCAGCTCCTTGCGCAGGTACTTGCGAGCGTTGTGCAGGTGGTTGCGGACGGTCGACTCGCGGCAGGCGAGGATGTCCGCCACCTCCTGGGCCGAGAGCCCCTCGACCTCGCGCAGCAGGAACGCCATCCGCTGCTTTTCGGAGAGGCCGGCGGAGAGCTCGCGGAAGATGGTCGCGACCTCGCCCTGCTGCATGCGCGACAGGTCGCCGTGGGCGCGCGAGTCGGCGGCCTGGAGCAGGTGCAGCCGCACCGGCTCGGCGCTCTTCTCGCGGCTCTTGCGCGACCTCAGGTGGTCGATCGCGAGGTTGCTCGCGATGCGGTAGATCCAGGTGTTCGGGCTCCACTTGAGGTCGAACTTCTGGCGGTTCTCCCAGACCCGGAAGAAGGTGACCTGCACCACGTCGCGCGCCTCCTCGAGGTCGCCGAGGATGCGCTGGCAGAGCTGAATCAGCGGCTTGGTCTTGCGGCCGATCAGCTCGCTGAAGGCAGCCTCGTCCCCGCCGCGCACCCCCAGCAGGAGATCGCGGTCGGAGCTCTCGGCCCAGGGGGTAGCCGGGCTGGCGGAGGGGCGGCGTGAGTAGACGAGCTCGAGCATCTGGTCTATATACGAACCAGCCCGGCGAAGTGTCTATGCCCCACGGCAGGGCAAATTCAAAAAGTGCCGGGCGGTCGCGACCTCATTATACTGCGCGCGAGATGCGCTCTGTCCTCTGGGGGCTTTATCAGCTCGCGACCGGGGCCGCCCTGCTCGCGGCCGGCCCCTTCCTGCTCGCCCGCCGGGGCGGCCATCACCTGCCGGTGATCCCCGGCCGGCTGGGGCGCTTCTCCGGCGAGCCGACCGGCCGCGGCGCCCTCTGGCTGCACGCCGTGTCGGTCGGCGAGGTGGGCGTCGCCGCCACCCTGGCGCGGGCTCTGCCGCCCGACCTCCCCCTCCTCGTCACCACCGTCACCCCCACGGGGCAGGCGCGGGCGCGAGCGGCGTTCGCCGGCCGCGCCGAGGTCGCCTACCTGCCGTTCGACCTCGGCGGACCGGTCGCGCGCTTCTTCCGCCGCTTCGAGCCGCGCGCCCTGGTGCTGGTCGAGGGGGACTACTGGCCGCTCGTGCTCTCCGAGGCGCGGCGGCGGGGGCTGCCGATCGCCGTGGTCAACGGCCGGGTGGGCGACCGCAGCTTCCGCCGGATGCGCCGCCTGCGCCCGCTGCTCGGGCCGCTCTTCTCGGGGATCGACCGCTTCGGCGTGCAGACCGCGGCCGACCGCGAACGGCTGATTACCTTAGGGGTAGACCCGCTCCGGGTCGCGGTCACCGGCAACCTCAAGTACGAGAGCCCCGAGCCGGAGAGGAAGCCGGACCTCGAAGCGATGCTCCAGCGCCTGGCGGTCGGCCGGCCGCTGCTCCTCGCCGGCTCCACCATGGCCGGCGAAGAGGCCCAGGTGCTAGACGCCTTCGAGCGCCTGGGCGGCGGCGAGCGGGCCCTGCTGGTGATCGCCCCGCGCCACCCCGAACGCTGGGGCGAGGTGGCGGCGCTCCTCGAAGCGCGCGGCGTCGACTTCGTGCGCCGCTCGTCACCTTCTAAAGAAGGAGGGGCCGTCGTGCTGCTCGACAGCCTCGGCGAGCTGGCCGGCCTCTACCGCTTCGCCGCCGCGGCGTTCATCGGCGGCACCCTGGCCCCCACCGGCGGCCACAATCCGCTGGAGGCGGCCCGCTTCGGCGTGCCGGTCGCCGTCGGCCCCGCCATGCACAACTTCCGCGAGATGGCGGAGGCGTTCGACCGCGCCGGTGCCTGGCGACGGGTGGCGGACTCGGGCGCCCTCGCCGCCGCCTGGCGCGAGTGGCTGGACGATCCCGCCGCCGCCCGCGAAGTGGGGGGTAGGGGGCTGCGGCTGGTCGAGGAGAACCGGGGTGCGCTGGCGAGGACCCGCGAGATGTTGGATCCGCTTCTTGCGGGAGTGGCGGGAATGGCGGGATGAAGGCTCCGGCTCCCCCTCTATCCCCCTGGCAGCTCCTCTACGGCGGCGGCCACCGCCTGCGCCGGCGCTGGTACCAGGGGCGGGCCGGGCGCCTGCCGCGGCCGGTGGTCTCGGTGGGCAACCTCCACTGGGGCGGCGCGGGAAAGACGCCGCTGGTGGCGGCCGTCGCCGCCCACTTGAGAGACCGCGGGAAGGCCGTCTGCATCCTGTCGCGCGGCTACGCCAGCCAGGGCCGCGGGGTGCGGGTGGTGAGCGCCGGCGAAGGGCCGCTGCTCGGGCCGCTGGTCGCCGGCGACGAGCCGGTGCTCCTCGCCGGCGAGCTGCCCGGCGTCTCCGTGGTGGTGGGGCCGGACCGCCACCAGGCCGGCCTCCAGGCGATGCGCCGCCTGCCGGCCCCGCCCGACCTCTTCCTGCTGGACGACGGCTTCTCGCATCTCGCCCTCGTCCGCGACTTGGACCTCGTCGCCTTCCCGGCCGCAGACCCCTTCGGCGGCGGCCGCCTGTTCCCCTCCGGCCGGCTGCGCGAGCCGCTCGCTTCTCTCGACCGGGCGCACGCCGCGGTCCTGACCGGACTGCCCGCCCCTACGATTTCCTCTGAAGGTCAGGATCTTGCCCAGGCCCTCCGCCCCCACGGCTTCACCGGCCCCGGCTTCGCCAGCCGCACCCTACCTGGCGCGCCGCGCCTCACCGACGGCTCGCCGCTATCCCTGGGAAGCAGCGTCTTCCTGGTGACCGCCATCGCCCGGCCGGACGCCTTCACCGCGGCCGTCCGCGGCTTGGGGTTCGAGATCGCCGGCGAGCTTCGCCTGCCGGACCACCACGCCTATCCTCCGGAGAGCTTGGCCCGCATCGAGGAGGCCTTCAAGGCGAGCGGCGCCGCCGCCGTGCTCTCGACCTCCAAGGACCGCGTCAAGCTGTTCGGCCGTCTCGACCTGCCGCTCGCCGAGCTGCCCATCCGCGCCGAGCCCGAGCCGGCCTTCTGGGATTGGCTGGACGCCGAGATCGCGAGGATCGCTTGAAGAACCGTCCCCTTCGCCACCGCGTCGAGTACGCCCTCTACCGCACCCTGAAGGGGTTCCTGCGCGCCCTGCCGCACACCGCGGCGCGGCGCGTCGGCCGGGCGGTGGGGAGCCTCGCCCACCGCCTCGACCGCAGGCACCGCGAGGTGGCGCTCGGCAACATGGCCCTGGCGCTCCCCGAGCTCGGAGACGCCGAGCGCCGGCGCCTGGTGCGGCTCTGCTTCCGCCACTTCGGCGAGGCCCTCTGCGACGTCGTCTCGTCGACCCGCTTCGACGCGCTGGAGATCTGCGACCGCTTCACCCTGGAGGGCTGGGATCACGTCGAGGAGGCGGAACGGCGCGGCCGGGGGATCTTCATCCTCTCGGCCCACCTCGGTTTCTGGGAGCTGACCCCGCCGATCATCGGCCTCTACCGCGGCCGCATGGACATCGTCGTCCGCCCGGCGGACAACCCGCACCTCGACCGCGAGCTGCGCGCTCTGCGCGAACGCTTCGGCAACGCCGTCATCCCCAAGCGGGGCGCGGCGAGGCAGATGCTCACGGTCCTGCGGTCGGGAGGCCGGGTCGGCATCCTCATCGACCAGCGGGTGCAGGAGAGGGAAGGCATCAGCGTCCCCTTCTTCGGCCGCCCGGCACTGACCAGCCCCGTCCTCGCCCGCCTCTCGCTACGCACCGGAGCCGCCGTGGTGCCCATCACCACCTACCCCGAGCCTGCGGGCCGCTACCGCCTCGTCGTCCACCCCGCCATCCTCCCCCCCGAAGGAGGCACGGACGACGAGCCCACCGTCTCCGACCTCACCCGCCGCTACCTGGAGGTCGCCGAGGAAGACATCCGGTCTCACCCCGAAATGTGGCTCTGGATGCACCGCCGCTGGGATGAAAGAAAGCGCTGACACGGAAAAGACTATTTCATCCCGGAATTGCTTCCGAGATCGCTCCCTGAGCTCAATTGTCCGAGGGAAAAGTCTTTTCCTCCGAGAAATACCCAATCGAAGCGGGCATAGACTCAATGCGCGCCGAAAATAGTCTTTTGCTCCGGCTTTAGGGCTTTTGCCGGCAGCAAAAGCCCAATTGGCCGGAAGTTGAAGCCTCTTTCGCGAAGGAAAAGGCTTTGCGGCCCGCCAGAGACCTTCGCGACAAGGCTGAGGTAGACTTCAGCCCTCAAGAGGAGAGGATCTATGAAAAAAGCGCTAAGGCTGCTCGCACTCGTCGGAGTCATCGCCATGTCGTGGTTCGCCTCCGAGGGTCCCAGCTACGCCGCAGTGGAGTGCTCGACCAGGGACGGCTTTGCCTGTACGGTTCAGGGCGCCTCCGGTCGCTGCCACTATTACGACGAGGGTTCAGGCTGCGATTACTACTACCCCTGCTGGTGCGATCGTGCTTTCGGTCCCTTGCAATGGCGATGTGGACCGAATCCGAGCCAGACTTTCTGTCCTGTGTAGAGCACAATCTCCCCGAAACGACCCCGCCGGTGGATAGATATCTGCTGGCGGGGCCACCACCAACGCTGAGCTAGGACACAACCGAACTCTGGAGACATGGCAATGCCAAGCAAGGACGATCTTAATAAGGCGATCGAGGATGCATTTTCCCCCTATGATCCCAGCGTTGAGGGGAACGACGATTACAGGGGACGGGGGACACCGATAAGCTTTGCGGTATTCGACCGAGACGGCGCCGCAGAACTTTACCGGTCAGAACCGTGGCCTCTTTCGTTTACCGGAATCGGTCAGTGGCTTGACTGTGAGCGCGAGCGGTTTCAAGAGACCACCGGAAAATCTCTGCCAGCTTGGCAGAAGCCAGGCTGGATGTCCGTCACTGAGGAGTAGGCTAGGCATGAATCGCTTTTAGAAGCGCCGGTAACTCACCAGCGCGGATAATTTTTGCAGACAGGTCTAAAGGTCGCAGTCTCGGGGAACCCGAAGGAAGAGCGGATCTGCACCAGCCACATTGAACGGGCGAACCTGCACATTCGGATGCCCGCAAGCCCACGAGGTAGAATGCGGGAAATGCGCCGCATCGGAGAAGAGTTGGTTGCCGGGTACCGCTTCGTTGCCTACTGTTTCCTGCCGGGCTGGTTTGCTATCTGGGCGAACGAGAAGGGTGACACTCTGGACGGAGCGCCCTGGTGGACCGGGCCCCTCGCAACGCTCATCGCGGCGCTCGCTCTGGTCTGTACCCTCCGAATCGAAATGAAACCGTCAGGTGCTCCCCCCGAAGGGGTAGAATAACGGGCATGGACTACGACGATTACATAGGCGAGCAACTATTGGGCGCTGTATTGCACCTCGCCACTGGACTTGGCGACATTAGAAGCCGACTAGCGAGCGCCTATCAAAGTCGGCTTGCCGTCCTAGGGCCACCGCTCCACCAGTTCCCGCCTCCCCTGCAAGATCAGTTTGAGGCGATCATGCAGCGGCTTCAGCACTTCGACAAGCTAAGCCCCGAAGACTGCTCGGACGTAGCATCGAAGATCTTCCATCTTTGGACGTCCTATAACCGCCATTACGGGCGGGTCGCCTAAAGCCAGGGGCTTGTCCCCGCCCGGGCGGGTTGTTCCCGGACTTCCGGAAGGAGGAACGAGCGGAAGGGTACCTCCTTCGGGCCGGTACGGAGGTCCACCGAATGGGTGCACAACTCCGCCGAGCCGGTGGAGGCCTCCACCCACTCGGTGCCGAGCGAAGGAGCGCAGCGCCTGGGCACAGTCCAGGCCGGGAGACACTCCCGGATCTACGGGAACAGCCCCGAAACCGAACCTTCCAGATTGGAAGTTGGGGCAGTTTGTCCCTTTCCGGGCGGCGGAAGCTCGGGAAGAGAGGCTCGGCCTGGGATCGGACCCGCTATACTGATCCTCAGAGGATCCACCCATGGCACGAGCTCTTCCCCTCCCTCCCCCTGGCTTCGATACTCTCTCCGTCGAAGAGAAGCTCGACTACGTCCAGTCTCTCTGGGACCGGATCTTCGCTCACCCCGACGAGGTTCCGGTTCCTGAATGGCATCGGCAGGTCGTTGGGGATCGTCTCGCTGCGCACCGCGCTGATCCGGAAAGCGCGCTGCCCTGGGATGATGTCCGTGACGAGTTGCGTGAGAAGTTGAGGAACCGGCTTCCCCGCGGATGAGCAGGCGCCTTCTCCTCCGGCCGGAGGCGCGCCTCGATGTCGAGGACGCCGCCTTTTGGTACGAGGATCAACGGCAAGGGCTGGGCGATCGATTCACGAACGAGCTGAACACCTTTCTCGATCGCATCGCAGAGACTCCTCACCAATTTCCTGAGGTCGGCGATTCGGTTCGGCGGGGACTTCTGCACCAGTTCCCCTATGCGGTCTACTTCATGCTGGAAGAAGAGAAAGTCGTCGTGCTTGCCATTCTCCACCAGCGCAGGAAACCGGATCTCTGGAAACGGCGGGTCTGAGAGAGCGCCCTCCTCTCCCGCAACTGGGAGAGGAGGGTCGAGGTTGGGACGATTGGGGTCGGGAGGCCCTACGGTACCAGCCGCAAGATCCCCCAGATGCCGCTGTCCAGGAAGTTCGCCGGGTAGTCGCGGTAGAGGTAGTCGCCCGCGATGCCCGAGGCGCGCACCACTGCGTCGAAGTGGCCGCTTGCGCCGTGGCCGCCGCGCACCCCCATCCACTCGGAGTTGGGGTTGAGCGGCTGTTCCCTCCAGGTGTGGCTGTGGAGGGCAAAGGCGTGCATCTGGGTGTGGCCGCCCGGGTGGAGCACCCGGAAGACGAGCGGCTCGTTGACCCCCGCCTTGAAGACCGGGGTCTCGGGGTCCTTGCCGGCGATGAAGCTGTTCGAGAGGACGAGGTGGTAGTCCGGGAACGTACGGGTTTGCTCGGTCGGCACGTCCGGCGCGCGGCCGATGCGGAACCAGAGCGGGTCGGTGCGGTAGTTGACCGCCTTCTGGGCCGACTCCTGGGCGTCCTCGTTGACGATCAGGCTCTCGACCGGCTCGTTGTCGGCGTAGCGCAGGTTGACGTCGTCCTGGAACATCAGGATGAACTCACGGAAGTGGTCGGTGAGCCCGGGGCCGTCGAGGGACGCCACGGCGCGGGTGGGCGGGTTGGCCAGCAGGTTATCGGTCCAGGTCCAGTTTTCCGGCTCGATGATGAGGGACCCGATGGCACCCTTGTTCGAATGCTTGATCGGGTCTGAGGAGCTGAGGTTGGTCGCTCCGAAGGTGACCGGCGTCGCGATGATCGTGTTCGAGTTGTCGACCTCCACATGGCCGGCATACCAGTGGTAGGCCACCCGCTCTCCGGGCGCCACGGTCTGCCGGGCATAGGTCTCGTTCAGGCCGACGTTGGTGCCGTCGCTGTTCAAGATGTCGTAGTAGACGAGCTGCGGGTGGAGGCCCACCTGCATCGAGGGTTTCACCTGGTTGGCGTTGAAGCCCTCGACGATCATCGGCATGGCGTTCCAGCCGTCGAGGTCCGTGTAGTTTTCCGGGAGGAGGTTGGCGAGGATCACCTCGACGCACTCCCCGGCGTTGGCGCGCAGGATGAGCGGCTCGCGCGGCGCCGTGGACTTCATCCGCGGGCGCAGCGGGCTGCCCACGAAGTTCAGGTCGTCCAGGTGGACGAAGAGGATGGCCGTCGGGTCGTGGAGCGGCCCGGAGCGGACGATCCGCTCGGGGTACATCGCAACCGACGAGGTGCGGTAGTTGTAGACCAGGGTGTCGAGGGTCCCCGACTCGTCCGGGAGCACCTCGGACGCCGCGACCGCGGCGACGCGGTACCTGCGGATGGGGGTGCCCCGCGGGCAGGCGATGCGGATCCTTTCCGTCCCGCCCCCCTCGCCCTCGACAGCCCTACCCGGCAGGATGACCCCGGGGATGGGTTCGATCTCCTCGAAGTCCTCCTCGTCTTCCTCCGCCCTGCCTTCAGGGTTCTGGCGCAGGGCTTCCAGATCTCCCTTGTTGGTCTCGGTGATCTCCCGGCCGCGGTAGAGGCGCATCAGGCCCCAGAGGCCGTCCCACTGCCACTCGGAGGCGGCGGAAGGCTTGTAGAGGAAGTCGGCCTGCTGGCCTTCCTCCAGGCTCGGCATCCTCGGGATCTCGAACTCGAACCACTCGGAGATCCCCATCCCCTGGGCGTTCCTGAAGCCGGAGGTGGGGTCGTCGGGCTCGGCGAGCCACTTGACGCCGTGGACGTTGAAGGTGTGCTCCTCCTCGTGCGCGCCGACCACGATGCGGATGTTGACCTTGTCGCCCTCGAAGGCGCGCAGGAGGGGGGTCCAGGGGTCTCCGGGCTGAACGTCCCGGGTGAGCGGAGGGTAGACCGTGGGCTGGACGTCGAAGTTGCCGTCGAACCGGTCGACCAGCGAGGAGTAGGCGAAGGAGAGATCGCCGGGGCGGCCCGCGGCCTGCGTGTTGCCGGCGCCCTTGATGCGCAGGGCGAGCGGCTCGTTGCGGTAGTTGACCGAGGCCATGCCCGGGTCGTCCGCCGAGACGATCTCGGGGCAGGGCGGGGGCGGCGCTCCGACGCCTACCGATCCCTCGCGCAACGGGCAGACGTCGGGCTTCTCGTAGAGGAGCGGTGGCCCGATCAGCTTGCGGCCGGCGGGGTTGATGGCGCGGGCCGGGTCGGCGAACCCGAGGCCCTCGGGGGTGAGGTCGGGGCAGGTCGGGCTGCCCTTCTCGTAGGCGAGCTGGAAGTCCGCGAAGGCCAGGGCGAACTCACGGTGGTCCTTGGCGTCGGGGTGCTTGATGACCGCCTGCCAGGTGGTCGGCCCGCCGTCCGAGCGGCCGCCCAGCACGGTACCGGTCTCGTTGTGGACCCAGGACGAGCCGGCCGGCTCGATCAGCAGGGCGCCGTAGAGCCCGACCTGCTGGTGGGTCGAGGGGCCGAAGTGGTCGTGGGTGAAGACGGTGCGCATGGTGCGGTCCTTGCCGGCCACGGTCAGGAGCGGGTCGGCCCACCAGCGCTGCACGGTCGTCTGGGCGCCCAGGAAGTCGGCGTGGCCGTCGCAGTCGGTGTCCACGTTCTGGTTCGTGAAGCGCGGGTGCACCCGCGGCACGGGGCAGGACGCGGTCGGGCGTCCTCCAAAGGTGCACTCGCCCGGCGGCACGGTCTCGCAGCCGTTCTGGCGGCGGATGGCGCAGATACGCTCCTGGACCTCTTCGGGCGAGAAGGAGCCGTCCTCGTAGTTGTAGCCGTTGGCGGCGCCGTCCGAGGAGGTGACGTCGAACTTCACGAGGTGGATGTGCTGGCCCAGGATGTCGGTAGGGCTCCGCACCTGGAAGTCGTCCACGTGGTACTCGCTGGGTACCAGGTTGGTGAGCTGGTACTCGATGCACTCGCCGCTGTTGGCGCGGATGAAGAGGGGCTCCGGCGCCCGCGGGCTCGGGGTACCCGGCGTCGGGTTCAGGAAGTCGTCCACGTCCTCCCAGAGGGCGGTCATGCGTGTCTGCGGGAAGTGCCAGCCGGCCTTGTTCAGGATGGTGTCGATCTGGATGTCGGCGGCCTTGTAGAGCCGGTCGATGGAATTGACCGGGCAGGGGTTGGCGAAGGGCGCTCCCGCCGCCCGCGGCCGGCCGTTCAGGGTGAACCTGCTGATCGTGGTGCCGTCCGGCTCATAGGTTTTGACGCTGGTGAGCTCGTGGAAAAGCATCGCCAGCTCCTCGACCGGCTCTCCCGTCTCGCTGAGCCAGTTCACCGTGGCCTTGGTGAGCTCCTTGCTGAAGCTCAGCCGGGTCTCTTCGCTCACCGCCTCGCCCGAGACGACCACGTGACGGGGGAGGCCGCCGTCGTCGATCGTGTCGAGCGGCGGATGGGGCGGCCG
>Ga0190265_10000483_pt1 | contig 28371 bp, 24 predicted proteins | sample Popmic124T_FD_133135 | JGI IMG/M metagenome (GOLD analysis project Ga0190265, IMG submission 133135) | Populus adjacent soil microbial communities from riparian zone of Indian Creek, Utah, USA - 124 T | ecosystem: Environmental > Terrestrial > Soil > Riparian zone | place: USA: Utah | collected...
CAGGAGTGGAACAGCGGGGCGGCGATGTGCGTCACCTGGCCGCGTTTCAGGGGGATCTTCGAGAGCAGCGACATCGCGGGATCGAGCGACTGCGGGGACGAGCGGTTCGCCCCCTTCGGCGATCCCGTGGTGCCGGACGTGAGAATCACCGTCTTGCCGACGCGGTCCGGAGTGGCGGGGCGCCGATCCGAGCCCGCGGCGATCAGCTCGTCCAAGGTGGGTTCGCCGCCGCCGCCGGCGTCGTGCCAGGCGATGAAGCGCAGCGTGTCGGCGCCGGCCCGCTCGAGCAGGCCGCCGAACTCCTCGTCGTAGATCAGCGCACGCGGACCCTCGCGCTCCACGACCTCGGCGAGCTGCGGACCGGCGAATGCGGTGTTGAGGTAGAGGACGTCGGCGCCGAGCTTCGCGGTCGCGACCGTCGCCTCGACGAAGCCGCGGTGGTTGCGACACATGACGCCCACGCCATCGCCCGTCCGAACGCCCGCGGCGGCGAGCGAGTTCGCGAGCGCGTTGGTGCGCCGGTCGAGCTCGCCGAAGCTCAGCGTTCCGAGCTCGTCGACGATCGCCGTCGCGTCCGGGCAGAGCACGCTGGACGTGATGTAGCCGGAGGCCGGGCCACGGCCCCAGTCCTTGAGCGTCTTGACGACGCCTACGAGCTTGTCCGGCCGGACCGGCCTGACGATTCCGGCGTCGGCGAGCACCTTGATCCCGCCCGCTTTGTAGACGACCGTGTCCAGCATCGCCTTCGCCCGGCTATCTGTTGGCTGCCCCGCCTCCATGCGGCCGCGGAGTCTGCCACGTCAGCGCTTCTTCTTCTCCCGCGGTGGACGGGGCGGATTTGCCTTGCGCTCCGCCGTCGTCATCTTGCGAATCACGAGCGACCCCTCCTCGACCTGCTGCTGAACCTGCTTCAGCTTCTCCTCGCGTCGCTTGTCCTGCTGCTCGCGCACGGTCCTCGCCATTGGGGAGTTCCTCGCTTTCGATAGCCAGCGTCGCCTCTAAAGTTAGCCGCTCACGACCCGGAGCTGTTGGGATTTGCGTAAGCGTCCTTCTCCCACGGCGGCGAGATGCCTGGATCGAGTCGTCGATAGCGCCGCTTGTCGATGCCTTCGAGCGGCACGAGGCGAATCCCCTCTGGACTGGTCGTACGCTCGCGGAGGCCCTGACCCGGCAGCCGCGGGCGATAGCGGACGCGTTCGCCGCGCCCCAGTCGTCGTCCGGGACCGGGCGCCAGCGGCTCGGCCGGCACGTGACCGGCGTGACTGCCACGGGACACCCGCGTCCAGCCAGTCGCGGGGCCCCAGCGATCGGCGCAGCGTCCGTGCTTGCACCACTGCCAATGGCCGTGGGACGTGACGCGCACGGCGGCGCGTCCGTCGGCCTCGACGCGGACCGTCGCTCCCTCCCAGTCGTCTTCGTGGAAGCCGGGATAGCGATCCGACCCGGTCACCAGCTGCGCGAGCCGACCGATCGGAGTGCGCTCCCAGATCTTGTCGGACCCCGCCCAGGTGGTGTTCGAATCCGGGTAGTAGAACCAGTACTGGATGTAGCGCCGGTCGCCGCGGCGCAGCAGGCGAGTGAATACCGTCACCGGCAAGCCGGCGTCGCTGCGGTGGACGTCCGCGTCGCGATCGTCGGGGCCGACGGCGCACTCGACGGCGCGGCAGGCGCGCCAGTCGACCGGCAGCTGCCGCTCGCCCGGCTCGAAGACGAGCCCCTGCAGGTGGCGCCGAACGAGATCGGCGTCACGAGCTCCATAGACGCCTTGAAGATCCGCGTCGCCATCGTCGCAACCGCCCTTCACCGCACAGACGAGGCGATGCGCGAGAGCGCCCCCGAGCGATCGCCCGTCGACGACCCGCGCCGTCGCGAGCAGACCACCGAGGACGAGCGCCAGGACCAGCATCAGCGCAACCCACTCGACAGAGGCTTGGCCGCGTTCGCTGCCCATCCGAAGATCTTCCATCAGGCCGAGTTACAGGAAGGGGCGAAAGCGCGACAAGGCGCTACAGGAGTGACACGAAACGGCGTGACACATCGGTGTCTATTGTTGTTTAACACAACTGAGCGACGGGCCCGGATCGGGGGCTCGGTAGGTTCGGTCGCAATGGGGTCTGCGCGGCACGACTCGGACGGACGGGGCGAGAAGCTTCCGCGCGGCAGCCACGGACTGCCGCCTGAGTTCATCGCCTACTCACAGCGCGAGCGGCTGTTCGCCGGCATGGCTCGCGTAATGGCGCGCCAGGGCTATGCGGCCACGACCGTCGATCAGATCGCGTCCGAGTCGGGCGTTTCGCGAAAGGCGCTCTACACGCATTTCTCCGGTAAGGAGGACGTCCTGCTGCAGGCGCACCGAGCGGTCGTCGAGCGGATCGTCACAGGCGCCGGCCCGGCGATCGCCGAGCAAGACGACTGGCGCTCCAGCCTGCGCGTGCTATTCGACTGGGGCCTCGAGCTGTTCGCTCGCGAACCGGCACTGGCCAACCTTGCGCTGATCGAGGTGGCAGCCGCGACGCCGGCCTCACGCGCGCTGCAGCGCGAGATGCTGGAGAAGCTGCGAGCCCTTTTCGAGCAGGCGCGCGCCGACAGCGACCGGCCGATTCCCGACATCGCGATCGACGGCATGCTCGGGGGCATGGTCTACGCGATCGCGAAGACGGCCGAGAATGGCGAGGCGGCCCGGCTCCCAGAGCTGCGTCCTCAGCTGATGGCCTGGTTCGCGCTCGTGTTCGACGGACCCCGCGCCGCTCGGCGCGAGCTGACCGGCGATGCCTAGACGACCGGCGGAGCACCAAGCCCGATCAGCAGCTCGAGACGCGTGGCTACGGTGACGACCCCCGCGCGGGCGGACTGCGGGTCGACTACGCCGCGCCAGTACTCGTTGCAGTCGTCGGTCAGCTGTTCGGCCGCGACGCAGAGGGAGTCGTAGACCGCGCTCCAGAGGATCTCGCGTGAGCCGGTGAGCTCGCATGACTCGCCGTCGGCAGAGGGGCCTTGGGCGATCTGCCCCAGCAGGCCGTCGATCTCCTCGCGGCCTCCTGATGCCTCGCGCCCGGCGACCAGGCCTTGGCGGATCGCCTCGACGTGTTCGACCGGGACCTGGATTGTTGTTTCGGACATGGACGTCCCTCCCTTCGTGCTGATCGTGTGTACCGAACATAGGTTCGGGTGTGGACGACTGGACGGCCGAGGCCCGTAACCCCGCGGGGACAGGTGCAGGTTCGTTGCAATCGTCGTAGTCTCTTAGCATATATGCCGTGTCATGTAACGGTGGCTGCGCCGCCATGGCTACGACGCCGATACGATCCCGCGCCGTGAACTTCGATCTCAGCGACGAGCAGGCGGCGATTCAACGATTGGCGCGCGACTTCGCGCAGCAGGAGGTCAAGCCGGTAGCAGAGGAGCTGGACCGCGAGAAGCGCTTCCCCTACGAGATCGTCGCCAAGCTCGGCGAGCTCGGGCTGATGGGCGTGCCCTATCCCGAGGAGTACGGAGGCGGTGGCGCCGACACGCTCTCCTATGCGCTCGTCGTCGAGGAGCTCGCGCGGATCGACTCTTCCGTCGCGATCACCGTCGCCGCCCACACGTCGCTCGGGACGTGGCCGCTGTACGCCTTCGGCAGCGACGAGCAGAAGCGCGAGTGGATGCCCCGACTGACCGCGGGCGAGGCGCTCGGCGCCTTCGGGCTGACCGAGCCCGAGGCCGGATCCGACGCCGGCAACGTCCGGACCACCGCGAGCCTCGACGGGGCCGAGTGGAAGATCGACGGCGCGAAGCAGTTCATCACCAATGCCGGCACCGACATCTCGGGCTTCGTGACGATCACGGCGCGGACCGGTGACGGCGAGGTCTCGAACATCATCGTGCCGCGCGGTACGCCCGGTTATGCGGTCGGTCCGGCCTATCGCAAGATGGGTTGGAACGCCTCCGATACGCGCCCCCTCGCCTTCGACGACTGCCGGGTCCCCGAGGAGAACCTGCTCGGACCGCGCGGCATGGGCTTCAAGCAGTTCCTCCAGACGCTCGACGGCGGCCGGATCTCGGTCGCGGCGATGGGCGTTGGGCTGGCGCAGGGCGCGCTCGACGAGGCGCTCGCCTACGCGAAGGAGCGCCAGGCGTTCGGCAAGCCGATCGCGAAGTACCAGGCGATCCAGATGAAGCTCGCCGACCTGTCGACCGAGATCGAGGCCGCTCGGCTGCTGACCTACAGGGCCGCGATGGAGAAGGACCTCGGTCGCAACTTCTCGCTTACCGCCGCCCAGGCGAAGCTGAAGACCGGCCGGCTCGCGGTGCGTGCGACCGAGGAGGCCGTCCAGATCCACGGTGGCTACGGCTTCATCGAGGAGTACCCCGTCTGTCGCTTCTACCGCGACGCGAAGATCCTCACCATCGGCGAGGGCACCGACGAGGTGCAGCAGATGGTGATCGCCCGAGCGCTGGGCGCGTAGGACCTACAGCTCGCGTTCGAGCAGGCGCGTGGCCGCGCTCGAGGGGTCGAGGCGGCGCGCCACTACCTCGTCGAGCAGCTCGCGTACGGATTCGTCGTCTTGGAGGGACTCCTCGAGCCGGCGGCGCAGGCGACCGGCGGCAAGCGCCAGCACCTCGTTCATCAGGTTGCGCCGCCGCCGTTGCTCCAACGTGCCCTCGTCCTCGATGTGCTCGCGGTGGGCCTCGATCGCCTCGGCGAGCTCGTCGATTCCCTCGTCGCGCGCCGCCTCGGTCTTGACGATCGGGACGCGCCAGCCGTGTTGGGGACCGAGCGACAGCACGCCACGGACCTCGCGGATCATCGTGTCGGTCAGGGGATGGTCGGACTTGTTGACGACGATCACGTCGGGGATCTCCATGACACCGGCCTTGAGCGCCTGGATCGAGTCGCCGGAGCCCGGCATCAGCGCCAGGACGACGGTGTCGGCATGGTCGATGATGTCGACCTCGGCCTGACCGACCCCGACCGTCTCGAGCAGGACGACGTCCTTGCCCGACGCGTCCATCAGCAGCGCGGCCTGCAGGCAGGCCTCCGACAGGCCGCCGAGAGCGCCGCGGTTCGCCATCGAGCGGATGAACACCCCAGCGTCGAGGAAGTGCTCGGTCAGGCGGATGCGATCGCCGAGCAGCGCGCCCTTCGTGAACGGCGACGAAGGGTCGATCGACAGCACCGCGACCTGGCGGTCGCGGGCACGGTAGCGCGTGGTCAGCGCACCGATCAGCGTCGACTTGCCGACGCCAGGTGGCCCGGTGAAGCCGACGACCGCCGCCTTGCCGGTCTGCGGGTAGACCTCGCGGACGAGCGCCCAACCCTCGGGGTCGTCGTTCTCGACGAGCGAGATCGCCCGTGCGAGCGCGCGCTTGTCGCCGGCGAGCAGCTTGTCGGTCAGCTCCGCGGCGGTGGAGGGCCTGGTAGCCATGAGGCGCTGATCCTATGGATCGGCCGGCTGCGGCTACTCGTAAGCCAGCGCGTCGAGCACGTCGAGCTTGGCGGCCCGCCGCGCTGGGCCGATCGCCGCCACCACGCCGGCCAGCGCCGCCAGCACGAGGATCACGATCAGCTGGCCGACGGGATACGCGAGCTCGAAGCCCTCGTCGGCGAGCGGCCGCGAGATCAGCGCCGCGAACAGCACGCCGAGCGCGGTGCCGAGCAGCGCGCCGATCAGCGCGGTGATCACCGCCTCGTAGCGGATCACGCGCTTGACCTGGCGACGCGTCATCCCGACCGCGCGCAGCATCCCGAGCTCGCGCGTGCGCTCGTGGATGGAGAGCGCAAGCGTGTTGACGATTCCAAAGATCGACACGATCACCGCCAGCGCCAGCAGGGCGTAGATCAGGTTGAGCAGGCCGGTGATCTGCTCCTCCTGGGACTGCTTGAGCTCCTGCTGGTCGAGCGCCTCGGCCGACGGATAGCGCTCCTTGACGAGCCGCTTGACGCGCTGCTCGACGGTGGCCGCGCCGGCACCCGACGCAATCCCGACCAGCACGTAGGTGTCGCGTGTCTCGCCAAAGAAGCGCGCCATCGCCGCCTGGCCGATCACGAAGCTGCCGAGGAAGTCGGTGCGGTCCTTGATCGCCGCCACGATCTCGAACGACGTCCGGCGGCCGGTCGGCGTCAGCACGCGCAGCACGTCGCCGATCTCCAGGTCGTTGGACTTCGCGTAGGCCTCGTCGACGACCGTCTGGCGCGACGTCAGGTTCGCGATCGCCTCCGGCGGGCCGTCGGTGAAGTCGAAGTTGAAGACGTCGCCGATCGTCGCCGGGTCGACCCCGGAGATCCGCTGCTGGCCGTTCTCGTCGCCGACCTTGGCGTAGCTGAAGCGGATCGAGCCGACCTCGCCGACGCCGTCCACGCGGCTCACGTCGCGAGCGATGCTGTTCGGGATCGGCGAGAAGCCGTCGGTGCTCTGGACCGTGATGTCGCCCTGGAAGTTGGTGTCGATCGCGGTCGCGATCGAGCGGTTCAACCCGGCGGCGAAGACCGTCACGAAGACGACCAGCGCGAGCCCGATCATCAGCGCCGCCGACGTCACCGCGGTGCGGCCGGGCTTGCGCATCGCGTTCTCGCGCGCCAGCCGTCCGGTCAGGCCGCGCAACCGCTCGAGCGGCCAGCCGGCGAGCGAGGCCAGCGGCTTGACCAGCCGCGGGCTGTAGAGCGAGGCCGAGAACAGGATCGCGGCCGATCCGGCCCCCATCAGGCCGGCGGCCTGGCCGGCGGACTCGATGTCCCCGAACAGCCCGGTCAGCAGCAGTGCCAGCCCGCCGAGACCCAGCAGGCCCGCGACGATCGCGAGCACGCGCCCGCGGCGAGTGCGCTCGGGCAGCGCCGCCTCGAGCAGCGCCGCCATCGGCGTCACGCGCGTGGCGCGCAACGCCGGCGTCAGCGCCGCGACCATCGTGACGCCGACGCCCAGCGCCAGCGCCACGACGACGGTGCGCGTCGCGAAGACGAGACCCGTGTTCGGCAGGTCGATCCCGACCGCCTCGAACAGCGCGTTGATCCCGGCGGCGAAGCCAATGCCGGCGAACATGCCAAGCACGGCGCCCGCCAGTCCGACGAGGAACGCCTCGATCAGCACCGCCGACAGGATCTGCCCGCGCGACGCGCCGAGCGTGCGCAGCAAGCCGAACTCGCGGATTCGCTGGGAGACCGTGATCGAGAAGGTGTTGAAGATCAGGAAGCCGCCTACGACGAGCGCGATCCCGGCGAAGACCAGCAGCGCGACCTTCAGGAAGCCGAGGTCGCTGCCGATCTCGTCGGTCTCGCGCTGAGCGTTCTCGGAGCCGGTCTCGACCTGCACCGACGAGGGCATGACGCGCGCGACGCGCTGCTCAAGCTGCTCCGGCGAGACGCCAGGATCGGCGGCGACCGAGATCTGGTCGAACTTGCCGACCTTGTCGGTCAGACGCTGCGCCTCCGGCAACGTCAGCGTCACCGAGCTCGAGCCGCCCGTCGAGGTGTCGCCGAGCTTGTTGATCCCGACGACCCGGAAGCGCTCGAGCGGCTGCTCGCCGACGACGCCGATCAGGTCGCCGATCTCGATGTCCTCGCGCTTCGCGTTCGACTCGTCGATCGCCACCTCGCGGCCCGTGCGCGGCGGATGGCCCTCGACGTAGGTCAAGGTGTCGAACGGCTTCGAAGCGTCGGAGAACGCGAACTGCGGCGCGAAGCCCTGCCCGAACGGCTCGCCCTCGGCGTTGGTGATCCGGACCAGCGAGAAGATCCCGCCCTCGGCCTTGGCGACCCCCGGCACGCGCTCGACGCGGCTCAGTAGCGCGGCCGAGAACGGCGGCGGCTCGCTGGTCTCCTGGGCGACGATCTCCTTCGGCGTGACCGTGACGTCGGTGCCTTTCAGCGCCGTCGAGAAGATGTCGTCGAACGACCGGTTGATCGTGTCGGTGAGGATGTAGGTGCCGGAGACCAGCGCGACGCCGAGCAGGACCGCGAGGATCGTGCTGAAGGCGCGCAGCTTGCGGGCCGCCAGGCCCTTGAGGGCGACGGAGGTCATCGCGCTACGCGACGGCCTTCATCAGCTCGAGGATGTCGCCCTCGCCGCCCGACTCGCCTTCGTGGGCCACCTTGCCGTCGCGCAGAACGACCAGGCGGTCGGCGTACGCCGCCGCGTGTGCCTCGTGGGTGACCATGATCACCGTCTGCCCGAACTCATCGACCGAGTGGCGGAGCATGTCGAGCACCTCCTCCGACGCCTTCGAGTCGAGGTTGCCGGTCGGCTCGTCGGCGAACACCACGGCCGGCTTGGAGACCAGCGCGCGCGCCACGGCGACGCGCTGCTGCTGACCGCCCGACAGCTCGGCCGGCCGGTGGGTGCGGCGATCGCCGAGCCCGACGACCTCGATCAGCTGCTCGAGCCACTCGGCGTCGGGCGTGCGGCCGGCGATCGACAGCGGCAGGCGGATGTTCTCCTCCGCCGTCAGGACCGGCAGCAGGTTGAAGAACTGGAAGACGAAGCCGAGCTTGTCCCGCCGCAGGCGCGTCAGCTTGGCATCGTCGAGCTGCGACAGCTCGACGCCGTCGACCACGACCGAGCCGCCGGTCGGCGTGTCGAGGCCGGCGAGCAGGTGCATCAGCGTCGACTTCCCCGACCCCGACGGGCCCATGATCGCGGCGAAGCGGCCGCGCTCGAAGCGCGTCGAGACGCCGGCGAGCGCATCGACCGCCGCCTCCCCCTCGCCGTAGCGACGGCTCAGGTCGATGGCGGTCACGATCGGCCCGCCCGTCGTTGCCGGCTGGGGCCCGTCAGCGCTCGAAACGTTCATGGCCCGCACTGTTGCACGCGAGCCAGCCGGATGTGCTCCGGAAAGCGCCTCCATCCTGGGTACCGCTAGCCGCACCTATCATCCGTTGCGAATGGAGCCGCAGGCGATCGAAGCCGCACCGGCGCCTGCCCGACAGGTGCGCCGACCACCTCAGCCGCTGCATGGTGGACCGCTGACGCTGCTGCGCTTCATGCGCCGAAACGGCATGCTCTCGCCGGAGTACGCGCGGCTGCTCGTGGGGCTCGTGCGCCGCCGCTGGCTGACCCGCTACGGAAGGCGGCTGCGCAGCGACGGGATCGCCTTCGTCGCGCCCGACGTGGTGATCCAGATCGGCGCCAAGGGACGCGTCGAGCTCGGGCGCTGGTCGTGGCTCGGCCACGGGACGAAGATCCGCTGTCACGAGGGCTCGGTCTCGATCGGCGCCAAGACGGTGATGGGACAGGAGTGCACGATCTCCGCCTACCAGCACGTCTCGATCGGCCGCGAGTGCGTGATCGCCGACCGCGTGATGCTGATCGACTTCGACCACGGGATGGTCGAGGTCGAGCGGCCGATCCGGCTGCAGGGGATCTACAAGCGCGACGTGCACGTCGGCAACAACGTCTGGATCGGCTACGGGGCCTGCATCCTGCGCGGCGTGACGGTCGGCGACAACGCGGTGATCGGCACCAACGCGGTCGTCACCGACGACGTGCCGGCCAACGCGGTGGTCGGCGGGGTGCCCGCGCGTGTGATCCGGATGCGCGAGGAGCCGCGCTCGCTGCGATGGGAGTGAGCGCCGGCATCGATCCCGACCGCCCGGCGGGCCTGCTGGCGCGCGGGCCGTGGGAGCCCGCGAAGGTCGCCACACGCTGGAGCGAGCGGCCGTTCGAGCCCGACCCCGCCACCGCGGCGGCAGCCGACGCGGCGCTCGCCGAGCTCGGCGAGCGCGGCTCGCCGACCCACGACGGCCTCGGCGCTCGGGTCGCCGGCTACGAGCATGGCCCCCACGGGATCGTGCTCGACATGCAACCCGTCCGCTGGGCGCTGCGGCTCGCCGGCGACGCCGTCGACAGCATCTCGTCGCTGTGCGTGGTGCGCGACGCCGACGGCCGCTGGCTCGCCGGCCGGCGCGCGCCATGGGTCGCGAGCTGGGCCGGCCGCTGGGCGCTCGGGGCAGGCGGCGCGGTCGAGGTCGGCGAGAACCCGGCCGAGACGCTCGCGCGCGAGCTGGAGGAGGAGTGGTCGGTCACTCCGGAGCGGCTGAGCGCCGAGGCGCTGGTGCGGCTCCCCACCGGTCTGCTGCTGTTCGTCGGCCTCGCCCACCTGCCGGCCGGCGCCGAGGTGACGATCGACCCGGAGCACGACATGCAGGCCTGGTGGCCGGCCGAGATCGCGGACTGGCCCGACGAGGCCGACGCGCCACTGCGCATGATGGCCGCGATGCTCGTCGGGTAGCCGCCGCACCGCGGGTGCGGAAAACCGCACCCCGATTCGCGGGGCAGCAGCATTTGAGTCGCTCGGCGCCGCTGGAAGCCTCCTGTCATGGCCAATACCGGCCCGAAAGGAGCAAGCATGCGGCAACGAGAGAACATCGCGGCGCGGGCCGGCCGCTGGAGCGCCCGGCATCGCAGGAAGGCGGTCCTCGGCTGGCTGGCCTTCGTGATCGCCTCGCTGGTCGTCGGCGGCGCGATCGGCGTCGACACGCTCAGCGACGAGGACAGCGGCATCGGCGAGTCCGGACGCGCCGACAAGGCGCTGCAGGAGGCGTTCCCACAGGAGACGAAGGAGTCGGTGCTCGTCCAGAGCGACACGGCGAAGGCGACCGACCCGGCGTTCAGGGCGGGCGTCGCGGACACCGTCAGACTGCTCGCGGCGGCCAAGGACGTGCGCGAGGTCGTAGATCCGTACGCCGCGGACGGCCAGGTCTCGCAGGATGGCCACTCCGCTCTGATCGACTTCGAGATCGCCGGCGACCCCGACACGGCGACCGACCGCATCGATCCCGCGCTCGCGGCGACGGCCGCGGCGGCGAAGGCGAACCCGGAGCTGCGGATCGAGCAGTTCGGCGACGCCAGCGCCGACAAGGCGATCAGCCAGCAGTTCCGCGACGACTTCAAGCGGGCCGAGCTGACCTCGCTGCCGATCACGCTGATCATCCTGGTGCTCGCCTTCGGGGCGCTGGTCGCCGCGGGCGTGCCGCTGCTGCTGGCGCTCTCGGGCGTCGCGGCGACGATCGGCCTGCTCGGCCCGATCAGCCAGATCGCACCGGTCGACGAGGCCGTCAACTCCGTGATCCTGCTGATCGGCCTCGCGGTCGGCGTCGACTACTCGCTGTTCTACCTGCGCCGCGAGCGCGAGGAGCGGGCCGCCGGACGCAGCGAGCAGGCTGCGCTCGAGGCCGCCGCCGCCACGTCGGGCCGAGCCGTGCTGATCTCCGGCTTCACGGTGATGATCGCGATGGCCGGCATGTACCTCGCCGGCGCGGCCACCTTCCAGTCGTTCGCCACCGGGACGATCCTCGTCGTCGCGGTCTCGGTCGTCGGCTCGCTGACCGTGCTGCCGGCGGTGCTGTCGAAGCTCGGCGACCGAGTCGACAAGGGGCGCGTCCCGCTGATCGGGCGGATCAAGGCGCGCACCGCACGGGCTGGCGTCTGGTCGCGGACGGTCGACCGCGTGCTGCGTCGGCCGCTGCTGTCGGCGGTCGTCTCAGGCGGGCTGCTGCTCGCGCTCGCGCTGCCGACGCTCGCGATGCAGACGTCGGTGCCGGGCGTCGACGGGCTGCCGCAGGACCTACCCGTCGTCCAAACCTACGACCGCATCCAGGAGGCGTTCCCCGGCGAGAGCATCCCGGCGGACGTCGTCGTCGAGGCCGAGGACGTCACGAGCGGCGCGGCCGCCAGGGCGATCGACGATGTCCAGACGCGTGCCGCCGAGCAGCCCGAGCTGTTCGAGCCCGGCGCGAGCGTCGAGGTCAGTCCCGACAAGACGGTCGCCAAGGTCGCGATCCCGCTCGCGGGCGACGGCACCGACACCACGTCGAACCGGGCGCTGGACGAGCTGCGCGGCGAGCTGATCCCGGCGACGATCGGGACGGTCGGCGGCGCGACCGCGAACGTAACCGGGATGACCGCGGGGACCGCCGACTTCAACGCCAGCATGAGCTCGCACATCCCGCTGGTGTTCGGCTTCGTGCTCTCGGCGGCGTTCGTGCTGCTGATGGTCACGTTCCGCTCGGTCGTCGTCCCGCTCAAGGCGATCCTGCTCAACCTGCTGTCGGTCGGCGCCGCGTACGGGCTGCTGGTGCTGATCTTCCAGGAGGGCTGGGGCGAGAGCCTGCTGGGCTTCGAGTCGACCGGCGCGATCACCGCCTGGCTGCCGCTGTTCCTGTTCGTCGTCCTGTTCGGCCTGTCGATGGACTACCACGTGTTCATCCTGACCCGGATCAGGGAGGCGGTCGACAAGGGGATGCGGACCGAGCAGGCGGTCGCCGAGGCGATCAAGTCGACAGCGGGCGTCGTGACAAGTGCGGCGGTCGTGATGGTGGCGGTGTTCTCGATCTTCGCGACGCTGTCGTCGGTCGAGTTCAAGCAGATGGGCGTGGGGCTCGCCGCCGCGATCCTGATCGACGCGACGATCGTCCGCGGCGTGCTGCTGCCGGCGACGATGAAGCTGCTCGGCGAGTGGAATTGGTGGCTGCCGAGCTGGCTCCGCTGGCTGCCCCGGATCGCGCACGAGCCTTCGGTCGAGGCCGCGCCAGCGCCGTTCGACGGCGCCGTCGAGCCTGAGCCCGAGCCGGCGCGCGTCTAGTCGGGGACGCGCGAACGAGTCGCCGTCAGGCCGCGGTAGAGCTCCGCGGTCTGGCGCGCGACGTCGGCCCAGTCGAAGGTCAGCACGTGCTCGGACGCCTCGGCGACGAGCCGGTCGCGGAGATCGTCCTCGGTCAGCAGTCGCTCCGCCATCTGCCCGAGCGAGGCGGGATCGCGGGAGTGGAAGCGCAGGCCGACGTCGTCGTTGGGTACGACCTCGCGCAGGCCACCGGTGTCCGCGACCAAGCACGGACAGCCGGAGGCCATCGCCTCGAGCGCGACCAGGCCGAACGGCTCGTAGATCGAGGGGACCACCGTCAGGTCGGCGATTCGGTACAGCGAGTGCAGGACGTCGTCGCCGATCCAGCCGACGAACGTGCCGTGCGCGTCGAGCCCGAGCCGTGTCGCCTGCTCGCGCAGCTCCTGCTCGGCGGTGCCCGAGCCCGCGACGATGAAGCGGACGTTGCCGACGCGCTCGATCAGCCCCGGCAGCGCCTCGAGCGCCAACTGGAAGCCCTTCTCGTAGACGAGCCGGCCGACCAGCAGGACCAGACGCTCGTCGGGCGCGGCGAAGCGTGCGCGCAGCGTCTCGAGATCGTCGACCGGCACCAGGTCGGCGGGATCGATCCCATTCGGGATCACGGCGATCCGCTCCTCTCCGAGGGCATAGATGTCGGAGACGTGCTCCCGCATGTAAGCCGAGCAGGCGATCACACGGTCGGCGCGGTTGGCCATCCAGTGCTCGACGCCGTGGATGTGGCTCTGCGGATGCTTGTCGACCCAGCCTTGGTGGCGACCGTACTCGGTCGCATGGATCGTGACGGCGAGGGGGCAGCGGAAGCGGTTGGCGAGGTGGTCGCCGGCGACCGCCACGAGCCAGTCGTGGCCGTGGACGAGGTCGAAGTCGTAGCGGTCGCCGACCTCGACGCCGGCCGCGAGCATGTCGGCGTTCATGTGCTCGACCCAGGTGACGAACTCACCGAGATCGCGCGGCCGCGCGGGCTCACGCACGCGATGGACCATCACGCCTTCGAGCTCCTCTTCGGCCGGGCTGTCCTCTGACCCTCGCGCCAGCACGTGGACGTCGATCCCCTGCACGACGAGACCCTCCGCCAGCTTGCGCACATGACGGGCGAGGCCGCCCTCGATGAGTGGCGGGTACTCCCAGGAGAGGATCAGGACGCGCATGCTCAGGGTGCGGCGAGCGACGCCAGTGCCAGATCTGGCGCCAGATTGCGGAGGGACGGCTCCGGCACGGCAGCTGAGTCTGCCAGAGCCCCCAGCGCGGCGTCGTGCGCGGCGACGTGACCGTCGACGCGCTCGCGCGGATACTCGGAGGCCAGCTCGCGGGTGACCTGGAACGGCCAGTCGCTGGCCTGAAGCGCCAGCAGCTCGCGCGCCGCACGCTCGAGCGCCGGCCCGGAGGCCGCGCCGCCGGTGGCCGCGGCGACGGTCCGCAGCTCGGCGCGGCGGGCCGTGAAGGCGAGCTCCGCGACGCGCGGCGAGTCCCAGGTCGAGAAGTCCTTGCCGGTCCCCCAGGTCGAGGGCGCGAGCTCGCGCTCGACGGGCTCGACGCGCGCTACGGCGTCGCTCACCGTTGCCAGCTCGAGTCCTTGCTCCGCGGCCTCGGCGATGACCAGGCGCAGCCACTCCAAGCCCTCGTACCACCAGTGGCCGAGCAGCTCGGTGTCCAGCGCGCAGCAGAGCACGCCAGCGCGACCATGGCGCTCGGAGTAGCCGTCCAGGCGAGCGACCGCGTGCTCGACGAACTCGCGCGCGTGCTCGCCCGTCGCCGCCCGGGCGGCCTCCGGGGAGTAGGGACCGCCGCCGTTGCTCCAGGGACGCATGTGGTGGATCGTCCCGTGGTGGTAGTCGCGGTAGCGCGGATCGGCCGGGAAGCCGCTGTGCTCGCGCCAGACGAGCTCCACGGCCTGCCAGTCGATCGGGACGGCGACCGGCCCGGCCGCGGTCGCGACGGGTTCGAGCTGCTCGTCGGCGCCCTGCCCGAGCGCGACCGTCTGGTCGACGCAGAAGACGCGCGCGCCGTGTGGGCCGAGGGCGTTCTCCAGGCCCGGCACGTAGGCGCACTCGGGCAACCAGAGCCCGCCCGACCAGCCGCCGAAGCGCCGTCGATGTCCAGCGATGCCGCTGGCAAGCTGCAGCGCGAGTCCCGCGTCGGTCGCCAGCAGCGGCAGCACGGCGTGGGTCGCCGACGACGTCCAGAGCTCGATCGGCCTGGAGGTCGCGGCTCGGGCGAGGCGCGCGAGCAGATCGCGCCCGCAGGCCTCGACGGCGTCGGCGGCACGCAGGTAGTCGGCGGCGGCGCGGCGGACCTCGGCCGCGAGGCCCCGCTCGCCGGCCTGCTCGAGCCCCTCGGCATCCTCTTCGTGAACCCACTGGCGAGTGTCGCGTAGATACTCGAGCAGCCGTTCGCCCGCCGGCCCCGGCAGAGCCTCGAGCTGGTCGCAGAGCACCGGCGTCAGGCCGAGGGTCAACGGTGCGTGGGTCTCCTCGATCAGGTCGAGCAGCGGCAGGTAGACGCAGGCGATCGCCTCCCAGAGCCACTCCTCGCCGAACGGCCAGGTGCCGAACCCCTCGACGTAGGGCATGTGCGAGTGGAGGACGAAGCTGAGCGTGCCGCGATCGCGGCTCATCGCAGGACGGCGACGAGGTCCAGCGCGCCCTCGAGCGACCCCGAGCGCAGCTCGAAGTCGTCGGCGGCGATCGCCGGCGTGAACCAGTCGTAGAAGCGGCGGGTCAGGCCGAGCCGCGCATGAACGGCGTCCCAGCCGAGCTTCAGGGCGATCTCGTGCGCGCGCAGCTTGCGCGCGTGGAAGAGGCCGAGCAGCTCGACCTCGTCGAAGACCGACTCGCAGAGCGCACTGAACCGCTCGGGCCAGTACTCGCGCAGATGCCACGGGTTGTCCGACTTCTCGGCGCCGGGCGGGGCCAGCGTCAGCACGTTGGGCGTCGAGACGTAAGCGACTCCGCCGGGTCGCAGCATGCCCTTGAAGTGGCGCAGCACGCCGGCGTCGTCCTCGACGTGCTCGATCGTCTGCAGGAAGACCACGGCGTCGCACGGCTCGGCGTAGGAGTCGACGAGGTCGCGGACGAACTCGACGCCGGGACGGCCGTAGCGCGCGCGGGCGTGCTCGAACGCCTCGGGGTTCGCGTCGACGCCGGTCACATGCGCGGCGCGCGTCGCGAGCACAGCGCTCCCGTAGCCCTCACCGCAGGCCATGTCGACGACGTCGAGACCGCTGCAGCGGGGCGCGATCCATTCGTAGACCGCGAGGTGGCGGCGATACCAGTAATTCTCCTCGGGGACGTCGGGCAGCGTCCGCTCGCCGGTGAGGGCGAGCGGCGGCACGTCGTCCGGCTGGTCGCGCTGGACGTATTCCCGAGCCTGCCCCACAGCCGCGTCAGTCTACGGATACCCTTCTCCGCCCAAATGGCCGCCCCCGCAACAGCCGAGGAGATCCACGAGGTCAACGTCCGTTACCACGACCTCGCCGCCGAGCACTACGACGCGAAGTGGGGCATCGACTACGGCGAGCTCGGCCAGGGCCAGGTCACCGGCAAGCTGGCGAAGGCGCTCGGCGCCAGGCCGGGCCGCTACGAGCGGGGCCTCGAGATCGGCGCCGGGACCGGCTACTTCGGAGTCAACCTGGCGCTCGCCGGGACGATCGCCGACTACACGGCCAGCGACATCTCGGAGGGAATGCTGAGCGTGCTGTCGCAGACCGCCGCGACGCTTGGCGTCGAGGCCGCCACCGTCTGCGCGGAGGCCGCCGAGCTGCCGTTCGACGACGAGTCGTTCGACATCGTCTTCGGCCACGCGATCCTCCACCACCTACCCGACCTCGACGGGGCCTTCGCCGAGTTCCTGCGCGTGCTGCGCCCCGGCGGCGCAATCGCGTTCTGCGGCGAGCCGTCGCACTACGGCGACCGCCTGGCGGAGCTGCCCAAGCGCGCGGCCTGGCGCCTGTCGCCGGCGTGGCGGACGATGCTGCGTGCCCGGCCCGCGGAGCGCGACGGGTCGGAGGAGATAGTCGAGGAGGACAACCTCGAGAAGGTCGTCGACGTCCATGCGTTCACGCCCGGCACGCTCGCGCGTCACGCGCGCGGCGCCGGATTCGATGCGGTCAAGGTCCGCGGCGAGGAGCTCGCCGCGAGCCTGTTCGGTTGGGCCAACCGCTCGTTCGAGGCCAGCGCACGCCCCGAAGACGTTCCGCTGCTCTGGCGCAAGTACGCCTACCACGGCTACCTGGCGCTCCAGAAGGTCGACCGCGCGGTGCTCGAGCCGCGCCTCCCCCCGGCGGTCTTCTACAACCTGCTCGTCTCGGCACGAAAGCCCTAGCGGCGGATCGGGGGGCCCTCTATCCCTCGACGGCCTCCACCGCGCCGCCGCGCCGCGGATCGCCTCCGCCCGTGAGGGTGCCGGTGTCGTCCTTGGCGACCGCTTGGACGCCGCCGAAGTAGAGGTTGCGGTCCTGCCAGCGGCGGAGGCGCCAGTCGTGGCCGGCGAGCCAGTCGAGCGCGTCGTCGTCGATGCCGGGCTCGGCGTCGATCAGGGCGCCCTCGACGTGGATGCGAGGGGCGTCCACCGCCGCCTGGGCGGGCATGCCGCCGTCGACGACGTTGGCGATCGTCTGGACGATCGCGGAGCGGATCCGGTTGGAGCCGGCCGAGCCGAGGGCGATCTCGACGTCGTTGTCGGCGAGGACGATCGTCGGGGACATCATCGACGGTACGCGCAGGCCAGGCGCGTGAGCGTGGAAGCCGGAGGGGTTGAGGTCCTCCTCGCCGAGCATGTTGTTGAGGTGGACGCCGGTTCCGGGAACGACGATGCCGGAGCAGGAGCCGTTCGAGCAGGTGACGGTCGCGCAGGCGCCGTCGCCGTCGATCACCGACAGGTGCGTCGTCGAGCCGAGCCGCGACGCGATCTCAGCCGACACCTGGTCGAGCGCGCGCGGCGCGAGGAAGGTGTCGGCGTAGTCGGCGCTCTGCAGCCCGGCGACGAACTCGGAGTCGCGGGCGCGGTTGGTCGAGGCGATCACCTCGGCGAGCGCGCGCACGTCGCCGGGGCGGCCGAGCCGCTCGAGCAGCTCGAGCGCGTCGGCGATCAGGATCCCGCCGGAGGACGGCGGCGGGTTGGTCAGCACCTCGCGGCCGCGGAAGCGCGCCCGCACCGGCCGGCGCTCGACGACCTCGTAGGCGGCGAGGTCGTCGCGCGTGATCAGGCCGCCGCGCTCGAGCACCCAGTCGCTGACGGCAATCGCGACGTCGCCGTCGTAGAGGAAGCCGGGTCCCTCGGCGCCGAGCCGGGCGAGCAGGTCGCCGAGCTCGGGCAGCGCGACGCGCTCGCCGACGCGCGCGGGTCGCCCGCGCGGCTCGTAGATCGCCGTCGCCTCCGGCGTCGAGCGGAAGATCGGCCCGAGGATCGAGAGCAGGTACTCCTGCATCGGCCCGACCTCGACGCCCTCGCGCGCCGCCGCGGCCGCCGCCGGCGTCAGGTCGGCGAGCCGCGCGGTCCCGAAGCGATCGAGCGCCTGGGAGAGGCCGAGCGTCGTCCCGTAGACGCCGCACGACGAGGGCCCGACGTGGAAGACCTGGATCGAGTCGGCCGAGAACGCGACCTCGATCGGCACCAGCGGCACCGGCTCGGGATCGGGGATCCCCTCCCCCGGCGCGGCGACGAAGAAGTCGAGCAGATGGCTCTCGCCGGCGGCCGTATGGATCAGCATGAACCCGCCCGCCCCCGGCCCGGTCAGCGGCGACTCCGCCGCGAACGACATCAGCGCCGCCGCGACCGCCGCGTCGACCGCGTTCCCGCCCGCGCGCAGCACCTCGGCCCCCGCCTGCGCGGTGCGCGGATGCCCTGCTGCGACCACCCCCTTCATCGCGGGGACCCTACTCCGCGCGCGAAGGTGATCTGACGCGACGAAACCGAGACTGGCAAGGAAGCGGGTCTCGACGTGTGGCCAGCACACGAGAGGCCGATGACGCCGCCAGGCGACGGTTTGCAGCCGTCAGATCAGCGGCGGGGGATGAACTCGGGTACGTCGAGATCCCCGAGCGAGTTGGCGGCGACTCGCTCGCGGCGCGTCACGCGCGGCTCGCGGTCGACGTCCGCCGGGATGCCCGGGCTCTGCTCGCGACGCTGGACCTTGCCGCCGTAGCCGGTGGCGACGACGGTGATCCAGACCTCGCCGTCGAGCCGCTCGTCGACCATCGCCCCGAAGATGATGTTGGCGTCGGGGTGGGCCGCCTCGGCGACCGCCTTGGCGGCCTCGTTGACCTCCCACAGCGACAGGTCGCGACCGCCGGTGATCGACAGCAGGATCGACTGCGCGCCGTCGACCGAGGTCTCGAGCAGCGGCGAGGCGACAGCCGCTGTCGCGGCGTCCATCGCGCGCGCCTCGCCCGATCCCATGCCGATTCCGAGCAGCGCCTGCCCGGCGTCGCTCATGATCGTCCGCACGTCGGCGAAGTCGAGGTTGATCAGGCCCGGCAGTGTGATCAGGTCGGAGATTCCCTGTACGCCCTGGCGCAGCACGTCGTCGGCCACGCGGAAGGCCTCGACCATCGAGGTCTTCTTGTCGAGCACCGAGAGCAGGCGCGTGTTCGGGATCGTGATCAGCGTATCGACCTCGGCCGCGAGCGCCTCGACGCCACGGTCGGCCTGCTCACCGCGACGCACGCCCTCGAACGAGAACGGCTTGGTCACGATGCCGACGGTCAGCGCGCCGACCTCGCGGGCGATCTGCGCCACCACGGGAGCGGCGCCGGTGCCGGTCCCGCCGCCCGCGCCGGCGGTGATGAAGATCATGTCGGCGCCCTTGAGCTGGCCCTTCAGCTGGTCGTATTGCTCGAGCGCCGCCTGACGGCCGGCCTCGGGGTCGGCCCCGGCGCCGAGGCCGCGTGTCGACGCGCTGCCGATGTGGATCCGCGTCGGGGCGCTCGACTGCTCGAGCGACTGCATGTCGGTGTTGACCGCGAGGAACTCGACGCCCTCGACCTGCGCGTCGATCATCCGGTCGACGGCGTTGACGCCGGCTCCGCCGACGCCGACGACGCGCAGCACGGGATCGTGCTTGAGCGGCGAGGACGGCTGGTGGATCGGCTCCTGGTCGGACTCGGTCTCACCCGCGTGTCGGATCGGGGCACGGTCGAGGATGTTCTCGGGGATGTCGGCGGAGAACACCGAGCGCAGGCGCTCCTCGGGGGTCGGCACGCCGTCGTAGCGGCTGACCGGTGCCTGCTCGGCACGCTCGCGGGCGGCGGGCGTCTTCGGAGCGGGAGCGGAATCGCGCCGCGGCTGCTCGGCGGCAGGCTCGGCGCGACGGCTCTCCTCGCGGCGAGCGGCCTCGCGCTCCTGATGACGTGGCTTGGCCTCGGGCTCGAGGCCGTCCTCCTCGGTCTTGCGGAACAGGGCCGCGAGCGGCCCCTCTCGCATGCTCGCGCGCTTACCGCTTGCCATTGCCGAGGACCTCCTTAGCCAGCTGGCGGTAGGCGTAGGCAGCCTTGCCGTCAGGGTCGTACTTGAGCACGGACATTCCCTTGACGGGCGCCTCTGCGAAGCGGACCGTCTTGGTGATGCGCGAGGCGAAGACCTGGTCGCCGAAGTTCTCCTCCAGCAGCTCGATCGCCTCCTTGGCGTGGACCGTCCGGCTGTCGACCAGAGTCGGCAGGATTCCCTCGATGTCGACGTCGGGATTGAGGTTCTCGCGGATCATCGAAAGGGTGTTCTGAAGCTGCACCAGTCCCCGCATGGACAGATACTCGCATTGCACGGGGACGATTACCTTGTCAGCGGCCGTCAGGGCGTTGATCGTGAGCAGCCCCAGGCTCGGCGGAGTGTCGATGCAGATGAAGTCGTAGTCCTCGAGGATCGGCTTGATCGCCTTCTCCAGCGAGCGCTCGCGCCCGATCTTCGTCGACATCGCGATCTCCGCGCCGGCGAGGTCGATCGACGCGCAGGCGACGTCGACCTCGCGCTTGCGAATCACCTCGCGGATCGAGACGTCGTGGACGAGCACGTCGTACATCGAGAGCTCGAGCGAGTCGGGGTCGATGCCCTGGCTCATCGTCAGGTTGCCCTGTGGGTCGAGGTCGATGCAGAGCGCGCGATGACCGCTCTCGACGAAGGCGGCCGCAAGGTTCAGCGTCGTGGTGGTCTTGGCGACGCCGCCCTTCTGATTGGTGAAAGCGATGACCTTCGCCTGTGGCGTCACTGATGCCTCCGGATCGGCGTGCATTGGGTCCGCGTTTGCCATTACTCGGTGCCTATTCGCACGGGCGGAGGCGATTCCTGCACGGCGCCGCATAGCCTTTCCGGCCGTGGGCGCCCTCCTCGACAGGCGGCTGGTCTTCGTCACGGGCAAGGGCGGCGTCGGCAAGACGACGGTTGCCGCGGCACTCGGGATCGCCGCCGCGCGTGCGGGCCGCCGGACCCTTGTCTGCGAGGTCGCCGACCAGGAGCGGCTGACCGCGGTCTTCGGCCTGCGCGCCGCGGGCTTCCGCGAGGTCGAGATCGAGCCGTGCCTGAATGCCTTCTCGGTCAACCCCGAGGACGCGATCTCGGAGTGGCTGCGCTACCAGCTGCACTCGCGCACGCTCGCCGGCCTGCTCGGCGGCAGCCGGATCTTCCAGTACCTCGCGACCGCGGCGCCCGGGCTCGCCGAGATGGTCACGATCGGCAAGGTCTGGGAGCTGGCGCAGCTCGAGCGCAAGACGCCGAGCGCCGCCCCGTACGACCTCGTGATCGTCGACGCGCCGGCGACGGGACATGGCCTGGCGCTGCTGAGAGCGCCGCGGACGTTCGGAGAGATCGCACGGGTCGGGCCGATCAATCGCCAGGCCGAGATCGTCGATCGGTTCGTGCGCGACTCCACGACGACGGCGGTGATCGCCGTCGCGCTCGCCGAGGAGATGCCGGTCAGCGAGACGCTCGACCTCGAGCGGCGGCTGCGCGACGAGCTGGGTGCGTCGCTCGACCATGTCTTCGTCAACGCGGTGCTGCCCAACCGCCTCAGCGGCGCGGAGGCGAAGCAGATCGAGGCGGCCAGGAGCGGCACGCCGACGGCATCCGCCCGAGGGGAGCGCTCGACCGGGACCGTCGCCGCGCTCGACGCATCGCTCGCCGCCCATCGCACGGCGCGTGCTCAGCGCTCGCAGCTCGCGCGCCTGCGCCGCGGCCTCGACGCCGAGGCGACCACGCTCCCGCACCTGCTGACCGCGGACGTCGGACGCGATGGCCTCGACCGGCTGGCGACGCGACTGGAGCGTGCGCTATGACCCGCGCGACGCGGATCGACTCCGTCGTGGCCGGCAAGCGCGTGATCGTATGTGCCGGGTCCGGCGGGGTGGGCAAGACGACGACTGCAGCCGCGATCGCCGCCGGGCTGGCGGTACGCGGTCAGCGCGCGATCGTCCTGACGATCGACCCCGCGCGACGGCTCGCCGATGCGCTCGGACTGCCCGACCTCGGCAACGAGGAGCACCGCGTCGATCCGCGGCGGCTCGAGCAGGCCGGGATCCGGGGAGATGGCGAGCTGTGGGCGATGACGCTCGACGCCAAGCTGACCTTCGACGAGCTGATCGAGCGCGACGCGCCCGACGTCGAGACCCGCGACGCCGTGCTCGCAAACCCGATCTACCGCCAGCTCTCGAACGCCGTCGCGGGATCGCAGGAGTACATGGCGATGGAGAAGCTCTACGAGCTGCACGAGTCGGGCCGCTACGACGTGCTGGTGCTCGACACGCCACCGACGCGCAACGCGCTCGACTTCCTCGACGCCCCGGGGCGCCTGTCGCGCTTCATCGACTCGCGCTCGCTTCAGGTGTTCCGCGCCTCGGGCCGTGCCGGGCTCGGCCTGTTCGGTCGTGGCGCGGGCGCGATGCTGGCCGTGCTCGAACGGGCGACCGGCGTCGATCTGCTGCGCGACCTCGCCGACTTCTTCAACGCCTTCGGCGGCATGGCGGAGGGCTTCCGCGATCGCGCCCGGCGCGTCGAGTCGCTGCTGCGCGAGGAGGGCACGACGTTCCTGCTCGTGACCTCGCCGCGCGCCGCCGCGATCGCCGACGCCGGCCATTTCCACGGCAAGCTGGCGAGCTCGGGCATGCCGTTCGGCGCGCTGATCGTCAACCGCGTGCGCGAGCCGGTCGCGGCCGACGCGGACGACGCACGGCTCGGGTCCGAGCTCGCCGACCGGCTCGGTCCGAAGCTGGCGCGCAAGGTCGTGCACGACGTCGCGGACCGCAACCGGCTCGCGGAGCGCGACGCCCGCAACATCGAGCGGATGCGCGCCGAGCTGCACGGCGGCAAGCTGCTCACCGTCCCGGAGCTGTCAGGGGACGTCCACGACCTCGACGGGCTCGCGGCCCTCGCCGCCCGGCTCTTCGCGAAGCGCCGGTCCTAGACGGGCGCCGAGTAGCCGGCGTCGTCCCAGTCGAGCTGCTCGCCAGGGGACGGCATCGCGTCATCCGGATCGACGGCCGTTACGCCGATCTCACCGCCGGCGGCCTCGATCGACGCGATTTCGCTGGCCGCTACTCGGCGACCGCCGACGAGCTCGTACTCGGCCTCTCCCACGGCGACCGGAGTCGCCGGCACGCTCGCCGGCTCCTGGACGTGCGCCGGCGGCTGCTGCTCGAGCAGCAGCTCGTCGGAGAGTGCGCGCAGATCGGGATCGAGGTAGCCGCAGAGGACGTCGCGCAGCAGCGCGCGCAGGTGGCGCTCGACCTCGTCGACGAGCGTTCGCGGCGAGTCCGAGCCGATTGCGTCCATGTAGTCGTCATCCGGGGAGTCGCCCATCACGAAGCGCTCGAGCGCCTGTGCCAGCTCGACGTGGCGCTGTACGCCGCGTCGCTGGCCCTCCTCCGCGCAGAGCACCGCGACGCGCAGCGCGAGGCCCGCGGTCTCGGCGTCGGCGCCGCGCTCGAGCAGGGCGCGCAGGCCGAGCAGATAGTCCGACAGCGCCTCGGACTCGCGCCGCCGGCCACAGCCCATCTCGAAGCGCGACAGTGCCCAGCCGATCGATCCGGCCGGTCGCGTGCGGTCGATCGCGGTCAGGAACTCGCGCAGGTCCGCGTCCTCACCCTCGGCGAGCACCCACGGCGCGCTACGACCGACGCCGCTCGGCTCGAGCTCGAACGGCTGCCAGACACCATCGCCGCTGCGCCGCCAGCCGATCGCCGAGAGCGCCACGCCGCCCGGCTTCCACAGCCGCAGACCGGTGACGAGCCGGCAGAAGCGCTCGCGCGCCTCGCTCAGTGGCGGGTCGGTGTCGGGGCTGACCTCACGCGTCAGCGTCACCAGGACATTGGGCTCGCGGCGCTCGTCGTCGGCGCCGGCGGCCGGGTCGCTCCACAACGCGTCGTCAGGCGCGTCTGTCGCGCCGCCGCGGACGAGCGCGAAGCCGCCACCGAGGTCGACCCGCTCGACGTCGAGGACCAGGCCGTGGACAGGTGCCAGCACGGTCGCCGGCTGGCTGCGGTCGTAGAGCGTCCGCTCGACCTCGGCATAGACGCGCTCGAAGCGCTCCTCCGGGAAGGAGAGATCGGTCGCGTCCTCGTAGAGGCGCTCCAGCATCGCCTGCAACGCCGGCTCGGCCTCGGCGCCGCGCAGCCCGTTGATCCGTAGGTAGGCGGCGGCGCCGGCGCCGAGCGCGGCGCACGCCGGCGGGTAGGTCGGCAGCCGGCTCAACCGCGGCCAGCGGTCGGCGACGAACTTGGCCGTCAGCGGCCGGTAGTGATAGAGCGTCGGCCCACCTCGCCGCGCGCCCTCGTCGAGGTCGAACTCGATCTCGGCGCCCCGATCCTGGTCCTCGCGCAGCAGCGCCGCCGTGTCGAGCGCGAACGCCCGCAGCGCATCGTGAAGCTCTCGGTTCCGCATCCCTCCCCGGTTCCGCAAGCGAACGCGGAACCCTGCAAGGAGATCGCGTGCCGCCCCTGCGGCACTCGCAAGGCCGAAAGAGCTAGGCGGCCACGGTCGCGGCCGGCTCCGCCGGCCGCGCGCCGTCGCCGCAAGCGACGCCGAGCCACTCGCGCCCGTAGCGGCGCATGTCCTCGACCAACGGAACCAGGGCGCTGCCCTTCTCGGTCAGCGAGTACTCGACCCGCGGCGGGACCTCGGGATAGGTGTGGCGAGCGACGATTCCCTCGTCCTCGAGAGCCCGCAGGCGCAGCGAAAGGGTTCGCGGCGAGATCCCCGCGAGCGACCGCTCGAGCTCGCAGAAGCGCGACCGCCCCTCGGCGAGGTCGCGGATGACGAGCAACGTCCACTTGCCGCAGATGATGTCCGCGGTGGCGCAGACGGGACAGGTCACGTCATCGGAGGAAGCCACAGCAACCCCAAGGTTAGCGCAAAGCTTCACGAACTGAAGTGTTGGAGATCTCCGCTAAGTGCGACTATCTGCGGCCGCCTCGGATAGCCTCGCGGCGATGAGGGTTCGGTTAGCGACCACGGTGGCGCTGCTCGCCTCCGCCGTCGCCCCGGCCGCGGTGGAGGCCGCGGAGCCGATCATGAAGCTCGCGGACGTCCGTCCCGGCATGCGGTGCAGCGCGCTGTCGGTGGTCCACGGCACGGCTCCGTCGGAGTTCCAGGTCGCGGTGATCGACGTGCTGCGCGGCGAGCCCGAGACGATCGGCGCGCGAATCCTCTTCCGCGCCTCGGGCGCCGCCGTCGACGCCACCGGCATCGGTCCCGGTTTCTCGGGCTCGCCGATCTACTGTCCGGACGCCACGGGCGTACGGCGCGTGGCGGGCGCGATCTCCGAGGGCATCGGCCAGTACGGCAACAAGGTGGCGCTGGCGACGCCGATCGAGGAGATCCTCGGAGTGACGGCGCGGGCGCCGCAGGCGCGCAAGGCCGGCGCGCTGCTGCGCGAGGCGCGACCGATCGCCAGCCCGTTGACCGTCTCCGGCCTCTCCGCCTCGGTGCGCCGGGCCCTCGCCGCCGCCGCGCGCCGATCGAGCACCTCGCTGCTCGCCGCGCCCGCCGGGCCGGCGCTCCCCTATGCGCCCTATGCGCCCACGCCCGGCACGTCGATCGCGGCCGGCATCTCGACCGGCGACATCACGCTCGCCGCGATCGGGACGGTGACCTATCGCGACGGCGACAAGCTGTGGGCGTTCGGCCACCCGCTCGACGCCGCGGGCCGCCGTTCGCTGCCGCTGCTCGACGCCTACGTCTTCTCGGTGATCGACAACCCGCTCGGGATCGACGACTTCACGACCTACAAGCTCGCGACCGCCGGCCGGCCGATCGGGGAGCTGACCAACGACGGCCTCAGCGCGATCGCCGGCCGGATCGGCCCAGCGCCGGCGACGATCCCGCTGACCGTGCACGCCCGTGACGAGACGAGCGGCCGCGCACGCACGCTGCGCGTCCGGGTCGCCGACGAGCGCGACCTGGATCTCGGCACCGGGCTCGACGAGGTCGGCTCGATCGCCGCCGGCGAGGCGATGGCGACGGTTCTCGGTGCGGCGCCGCCGCGCTTCACGACGTCGATGTGCCTGCGCGTCCTCGTCGCCCAGCGGCGCAAGCCGTTGCGCTTCTGCCAGCGCTACTTCGAGGGCTTCGGTCCGCTCGACGACCTCTCGGCCGCCTTCGGGCTGATCGACGGCTACGAGTTCGGTCCACTCGGCATCCGCTCCGTGGCGGTACGGATGCGTCTGCGCCCGGTCGTCCGCGAGGCGTTCATCCTCGCCGGTCGAGCGCCGCTGCGGGTGAGCCGCGGCCAGCGCGTCCGTGTCCGCCTGCTGCTCCAGCGCAGCCGCGCAGGGCGTCGGCAGATCTCCTTCCCGTACCGCGTCCCACGCGGCGCCAAGACGGGTCCCCGGATCCTCACGGTTCGGGGCCAGACCGCCGGCGGCGGTGGGCTCGGCGGCCTCGAGGACTTCTTCGTGGAGCTGTTCGGCGGCGGCGGGGGCGGCAGCCCGGTCCGCTCGGTCGGCGAGCTCGCGACGCGGATCGCCGCGCTCGGCAGCCCGGAGGGCGTCCGCGCCAGCCTCAAGGCCAAGGACAAGGGGCCTGTCGTCTACAGCGACAAGCGCCTGCTGATCCGCGGCAAGACGCAGATCCCCCTGATCGTGCGCGGAGGCAAACGCGACTAGCTCGGCGCCAGCGCCTGCTCCACCGACGTGGAGCGCTGGCCGCCGGAGGACACGAGCAGCTTGAAGTCGTGCGGATGGGTGGCCGCCTTGAGCGCGTCCTCCATCGACACCCGGCCGGCCTGGACGTGGGCGAGCAGCGCCTGGTCGAAGGTCTGCATGCCGTAGTAGGCGCCCTCGGCGACGACCTCCGGCAGCTTGCCGGTCTCCTCCTCGTTGAGGATCATGTCGCGCACGCGACCGGTCATCCTCAGGATCTCGCAGGTCGCGACGCGTCCGTTGCCGTCGGGGGTAGGGACCAGCCGCTGGGAGATCACGCCCTTCAGCGTGCCGGCGAGCATCGCGCGCGCCTGCTGCTGCTCGGCCTGCGGGAAGAAGTCGATGATCCGGTTGACGGTCTCGGGCGCGTCGACGGTGTGCAGCGTCGAGAGCACGAGGTGGCCGGTCTCGGCGGCCGACAGCGCGGTCCGCACCGTCTCCTCGTCGCGCATCTCGCCGATCAGGATCACGTCGGGGTCCTGGCGCAGCACGCGACGCAGCGCCCGCTTGAACGAGCCGGTGTCCTCGCCGACCTCGCGCTGGTTGATGATCGACTGCTTGTCGGGGTGGAGGAACTCGACCGGGTCCTCGATCGTGACGATGTGCTTCGCGGTGTTCGAGTTGATGTGATCGATGATCGCGGCGAGCGTCGTCGACTTGCCGGAGCCGGTGGTACCCGTCAGCAGGATGATCCCGCGCTCCTCGTCGGCGAGCTCGTTGATCACCGACGGCAGCAGCAGCTCGTCGATCGTCTTGATCTGGATCGGGATCGCGCGGCAGACGATCGAGACCGAGCCGCGCTGGCGGAAGGCGTTGACGCGGAATCGCGCCAGTCCGACGATCGAGTAGGAGAAGTCGACCTCGTTGTCGCCGCGGAACTCGGTGAGCTTGTTCTCGTCCTTGACCATGTCGAGCACGAGCTGCTCCATCACCTCGGCGGTCAGCGGCTCGCTGCCCTCGAGCGGCATCAGCCGTCCGTGGCGGCGGATCATCGGCCGCGCCGGCACCTTCAGGTGGAGGTCGGAGCCCTCCTGCTCGACGAGCTGCCGCAACGCATGATCGAGATCGAACACGCCTCTCTCATCGGCCCGCCGGGCGCTGCGCTTTAGCCGTGCGGCGAGCTACGCGACGTCGCGGAGCTTCTGGGCCTCCGCCAGCGACTGCAGCTTCTTGAGCGACTGGTTCTCGATCTGGCGGATGCGCTCGCGCGTGACGTTGAACGTGCGGCCGACCTCGTCGAGCGTGCGCGGATGCTCGCCCCCGAGCCCATAGCGCAGCTCGAGCACGCGACGCTCGCGGTAGCTGAGGTTCTCGAGCGCCTCCTTGAGAGCTTCCTTGGTGAGGATCTCGGCGGCGCGCTCGTAGGGCGACTCGGCGCGCTCGTCGGCGATGAACTGGCCGAACTCCGACTCCTCCTCGTCGCCGACCGGCTTCTCGAGCGAGACCGGGGCCTGTGCGGAGCGCTTGATCGAGTCGACCTCCTCCGGGTCGATGCCGGTGACGTCGGCGATCTCCTCGGGAGTGGGCTCGCGGCCGAGCTCGGTGACGAGCTTGCGCTCGGCGCGGCCGATCTTGTTCAGCTTCTCGACGACGTGGACCGGGATGCGGATCGTGCGCGCCTTGTCGGCGAGCGCGCGGGCGATCGCCTGGCGAATCCACC
>Ga0190265_10000484_pt1 | contig 28285 bp, 27 predicted proteins | sample Popmic124T_FD_133135 | JGI IMG/M metagenome (GOLD analysis project Ga0190265, IMG submission 133135) | Populus adjacent soil microbial communities from riparian zone of Indian Creek, Utah, USA - 124 T | ecosystem: Environmental > Terrestrial > Soil > Riparian zone | place: USA: Utah | collected...
CCTGCTGGCCGCGCTGCCGCAGAATGAAGGCGGATACTTCGCCATTTGGAAAATCGTCCTCTTCGCGTTGGCGATGTTGGCCTGGGCGCACAACTCCGCTTGGGCGGAGAAAGACCTTCGAACGATACGGGTCCCGAAGGCCGTGTGGATTCCGGCCATATTCGGATCGGGCCTCATCGGTCTGGTGGTTTGGATCTTCATTCCGATGTTCTGGGTCGGATTGCTGGTTTTCGCGGTGCTCTATCTGCCGGCGATTCTCTCGTACGTCGTGTATCGAAATAAGCGTGTCGCGCCCGCGCAGACAGTGCTATCGATGGCGCACATCAACAGAATCGCGCAGGGCAAGGCAGGTAAGAAAACCGATTCGACGCATGCCGGCGACCGGGCGCGCATCAAGATGGCCGATGGAAAGTCGCCCGCCTGGCCGACCGATCCGGTCGAGCACACCGCCTATCAAGCCATGCAGGACCTTTTGTTTGACGCGATCTGGCGGCGCGCGAGCGACGTGATGATGGACCTGCTTCCGAACGAGCCGATGAAAATCGTTTATCGAATCGACGGCGTGGATCGGTCGCGCGACCCGATCGATCCGGAAACGGCGCCGCGGGTGTTCGCCCACTTGAAGCGCATCGCGAGTCTGAACTCCGAAGAGCATCGCCGTCCGCAACAGGGCGGATTCAAGGCGACCATCGGCGCCGGCGGCGGCGGAGACAAGGCCGTGGACGTCGATTTGAAAACGGCGGGCAGCACGGCCGGCGAGCGCATGCAGATGAAACTTTTCTCAGCGGAGGCGAAATTCCGCCTGCCCGACCTGGGATTGACCAAGACCCAGTTGCCGGTGCTGGAGCAGATCGTCAAGGAGCCCAAGGGCGTCGTGATCGTGAGCGGTCCGCGGGGCAGCGGCGTGACCAGCACGCTGTATGCGATTCTGCGCAGCCACGATGCTTTCATGCAGAACATCCACACGCTGGAAGTCACCAAGTCGCTGGACCTCGAGAATATCACGCAGCACGTCTACGACAGCGCCGATGGCACCGTCACGTTCGGCCGGCGCTTCCGATCGATCCTCCGCACCGAGCCGGAGGTCGCGATGGCCGGCGACACGCCGGATGCTGAGACCGCGGCACTCGCCGCGGCCGCGGGCCGCCAGGGCAAGAAGGTCTATCTGGGCATGAGCGCCGGAGACACCTTCATCGCGCTGCGGCGGTATTTGCAGAGCGTCAATGACAATGCCCTGGCCGCGTCGAGCCTCGTGGGCATCACCAGTCAACGGCTGGCCCGCGTTGTCTGCTCCGCGTGCCGCCGGGCCTACAAGCCCGATCCGAATCTGTTGAAGAAGGCGAACCTCTCGGCGGCGGAACATCGGCCGTTCTATCGGCCGCCGAATCCCGACGAGCTGGAAGTCGACAAGCAGGGCAATCCGATTTTATGCGCGCTGTGCCAGGGATCCGGCTACGTCGGCCGCACGGCGATCATCGAGATTTTCTCGCCCGATGCAGAGATTCGCGGCATGATCGCCAAAGGGGTTCCGATTCCGAACATCAAGGTTGAAGTTCGCAAGCGCGGCATGCTGTACCTGCAGGAGATCGGACTGCACAAGGTGTACGAAGGACAAACGTCGATCGCGGAAATTCTCCGCGTCACCAAAGAGGCGGAAGCGCCGGCACAGCGCGCCAAGGCCACGGCATGATCCGGCCGTTGGTCCGCTGAAATATCCATGGGGTGAAGTCATGTTATTCTCGCTTGTCGTCGCATTGATGGTCATTCTGATCGCCGCCTTCTGGGCGTATCAGGGGTTCTTCAGCGCGCTGATCATGTTCTTCGAGTCGGTGGTCGCCTGTATGTTGGCGTTTGGCTTCTACGAAGTGCTCGCCGGCATGTGGATCGAGCAGACCGGCCCCGGGCTGGGCCACGCACTGGCTTTCATGGGCATTTTCCTCGGATCGCTGCTGCTTCTGCGCATGGCGACTGACAAGCTCATCCGCGACAACGTGACGCTGCCGCTGGTGCTCGATCGCGCCGGCGCCGCCGCGGCCGGGTTCTTCACGGGCATGATTACTGTGGGCGGGGCTTTGACCGCGATCCAGATGCTGCCGATCGGCACGGGCGTCTTCGGGTTCGAGCGATATTCGACCGACAAGAACGGACTCACCCTGAGCAACGGCCTCGGTCTGTTTCGCCCCGATGAATTCGTCTGCGGCTTGGCGGGCATGTTGTCCAACGACCGCTTTGGCGGGGACGTGAGGTTTTCCGAGGCGAAGGCCGACTACGTCAAGGCGCTCTATTCAGCGCGGGCCGTTCCGATGAGCGAAGAGAACATGTTCGTTCAGGAAGGCAAGGTCAAGGTCAACGCATGGTGGCAGGTTCCGCAGATCGACAAGCCGACGCATACGCTGGAGAAGGCCACCGGGAACATGATCCGCAACTTCGCGTCGGAATCTCCGCTGAAGGCGAGCAATACGTTCGTCGTGTGCAACGTGAGCGTCGCGAAGGATGTATCTGGACCCGACGGAAAGGGCGCCGTTCGCTTTCGCGTGCCCCAGTTTCGGCTGGTTGGCCCGCCGCCGTCTGACGAGGCCGTGCGGCAGATTACCAAGCCGCAGGTCATTCTCGCCAGCGGCATGACGGATATTTACACCCACCGCAAGCATGGTCCCAAGAGCGTGTCCGGCGAGCAGCGCAAGCGGCTGACGGCGTTCAGCCCCGTCACCGATTTCATTCTCAGCGACGCCGAGACCAAGGTGGTGGAGGACGGCGACTCGTGGAAGTTCGACGTCGCGTTTGAAGTGCCCGCCGATTTCACGCCCTGGTATCTCGAGTTCAAGCAGGGCGGCCGCGCGGATTTGACGCGGGTGAAGATGTCGAAGGAACCGCCGTCTTATGCATCAGGTCCGCAAGGGCAAGGCGGCAAGCAAGGCCTGGTCGAAGAACAAGCTCCGCAGACCGTGGGCGCGGCGCCGGGGGGTGCATTGCACGTTGCGAACGCCATCGAAGAGCGGACCGAGGCGACAAGCCTGATTCCGATTCCGCTGGATAAGAACGACTCGGCGGTTTCGACCCGGCTTTCCGGCGGCAAACTCGCTGCGGAAGCGCGTTTCTGGGTGGTGCCGAGAACGGACCTGCCGTCCGAGGAGCGCGTGACCGAATTCGACGTGCCCGAAGGCAAGCGAATGGTTCAGATCGGGGCCGACGTTCTGAAGCAGAGCAGCATGTATTCTCGCGCGATCGGGTTCGCCAATCGCGTCCTCGCCCAGATCAAAATCATCGACGACAAGGGCAATGAGTATTACGCCATCGGTTTTTATGCCGCGGCGGAGCAGAACGGCACATGGACGATCGAGGTGCAATACGATCCGAATTCCGAAGTTCCCGAGCGCGCGCTCAAAAAGCCTACCAAGGTGACGCACAACATCATGAACCAGGCAGGAAAGGACAAAACAAAATTCGGCTTCCTTTTCATCGTCGAGCCTGGCGCGAAGATTGTGAAATTCAGCGCCGGCGCAAAGGAAACGCAGACGCTCAATATTGAAGTGCCATAATAGAGGCATATTTTTGAATTGCATTGGGATGGAGCCGATCTCGTGCTGTCCGTTTTCAGGGAATTTGCTCTTCGCCTTCCTGTCGCGAGACTATCGGCGCTGTCGCTGGTTCTGAGTCTCACACATCCATCGCCGGCGTTTCCACAGACCACGCAACCGACCTCCGCTCCTTCCGCGCCGCGTTCGGCCGAGGCAGGGCCTGAACTATCCCTCGACGGCGGCGCGCGGATTCTGCAGCAGGTGCAGGACGCCATCGTCAAGCTCGTGCGCCGCGTCGATCCCTGCGTCGTCACCATTCAGGCCGACCGCATGCCGTCGAACCTCGGTGGAGATGAAGACGTGCCGGCGCGAACGTGGATGAGCACCGGCGCCGGCGTCATCATCCGGCGCGACGGCATGATTCTCACCAGCCAGCACGTGATCGATCGCGCCTCGGCGATCTACGTCGTGTTGCACGACGGCAGAACGGTGCAGGCCATTCCCATCGCCGAAGACCGCCGCGCCGATCTGGCGGTGATCCGCATCACCGGCGGCGAATATCAGGCGGCGCAACTGGCCGAAAGCGATTCGGTGAAGCGGGGCAATATCGTCGTCGCCCTGGGCAACCCGCTGGGCCTGGCGGGTGACGGTCAGGCGGCGGTGAGCCACGGCGTCATCAGCGCTATCGGCCGGCCGCTCCCCGAGAATTTCGGCCGCGACGAAGACCGCTACTACGGCGACATGATCCAGACCACGGCCCCGATCAGCCCCGGCAACTCCGGCGGGCCGCTTATCGACATTCACGGATGCGTCGTCGGCATCATCACCGCCGTCAGCACGCGGTCTGACGGGCACGAAGGCATCGGCTTCGCCGTGCCGATCAATCGGCACACGCGGGCGATCGTCGATCGCCTGCTGCGCGGCCAGCCCATCGAATACGGCTATCTGGGCGTCGAGGTCGAGCCCGTGCCATCCTCGCCTCGCTCATCGGGCGATTCGACGTCGCGCGATGGCGTCGTGGTCAACTCGGTATTCCCGGGCGGACCGGCCGAGCGGGCCGGCCTGCGCGGCGGCGACCGCATTGTGACCGTCAACGGCGAGCCGGCCCGCTCGGTCGAGAACTTCGTGCGAATCATCGGCGCCCTGGGGCCGCAGCACGTCGCTTCGATCCGTTTCGTCCGCGCCGAGAAAAAGCGAACCGCCAACGTCACGCTCACGCGGCGTCCCTCGGGCGAGCCGAAGGCGATGCCGGAAGTTCGTCTCTCCTTCCGCGGGGCGGAGCTGGGCACAGTGAAGCCGGCCACCCGGCTGATGGCCAATCTGCCCGAGAACGCGCTGCTGGTCATGCGCGTCGATGGCGACTCCCCCGCCGACCGCGCCGGTCTCACGCCCGGGGACATCGTGGTGCGGGTCGACGGAAACTCAATCTCGCAGTCGTCGTTCGAGGCGTTCTCCGATCAAGGCAGAGAGATCGTGCTCGGCCTGGCGAACGGCGGCTCGATCATCGTAAAACAGCCGCCGGCAGCCCATCCGCAGTGACATCGTTTTGGCATCCAGTGAAGCAGCGACGGTCGTCATCCTGAGGAGCACCAGCGACGAGGGATCTCGCGACGCGCGCGAAAAAGCGATGCTTCTGAGCCTAAAGGCGATCCCTATCGTCGACTGCAAGACCAGTCATGAATTGCACGTGGGAATGCCTCGACTATGATGCACCGCATGGAGACCGCAATGGTTGACGAACTCACAATGCCCATTCCCGACGTGCAGAGCCTCACGACCTACATCCGCGACGTGCCCGATTTTCCGAAGCCCGGCATCGTCTTCAAGGACATCACCCCCCTGCTGGCCTGCCCCACCGCCCTCTCGATGGCCGTGGAGTATCTGACGCAGCCCTATCGCCGGCAGGCGGTTGACCTGGTCGTGGGCGCCGAGAGCCGCGGGTTCATCTTCGGCGTCGCGGTGGCGCGAAATCTGTCGGCGGGTTTCGTGCCCATTCGCAAGCCGGGCAAGCTGCCCGGCAAGACGATGAAAGTCGAATACGAGCTGGAGTACGGGCGGGACTCGCTGGAAATCATCGAGGATGCGATTCGTCCCGGGACGCGCGTGCTGATGATCGACGATCTGCTGGCCACGGGCGGGACGATGCAGGCGTGCTGCGAGCTGGTGCGCGAGTTCGATTGCGAAATCGTCGGCGTCGCGTTCTTGATCGAGCTGGGTTTCCTGAAGGGTCGCGAACGGCTCAAGCAATATCCCATCCATTCGGTGGTTCACATCTAAGCGTTCGCAGCGATTTTCGAGAGATCGAGACCCATTAGCAGCACGCAACATTCGACCAACGTCACCTCTCCGCCGCGGCAGCCGGAGAACCTGGTGCTGGCGTCGACCAGTCCGCGGCGGCGCGAGCTGATGCAGGGCCACGGCTACCGGTTCGAGGTGATCGGGCCGCCGTTCGAGGAGCCGGGCGAGCGGTCCCAGGTCTCCGGCCCCGCGCATGCCGAAGCGCTGGCATTCTACAAGGCATCCTCGGTCGCGGGCCGGAATCCGGACAAGACGGTGCTGGGGGCCGATACGATTGCGTGGATTGATGGGCAGATCATCGGCAAGCCGAGGGATCGGGCAGATGCGAAGCGCATTTTGACGCTGCTCTCAGGCACGACGCACGACGTCATCACCGGCGCGGCGCTGGTTCACGCCGGGGCCGATCGCCGATTGATCGAGTACGACGTGACGGTCGTTCGGGTGCGGCCGCTGAGCGATGCCATGATTGAGGCATATCTGGACACGGGGCTGTGGCGGGGCAAGGCCGGGGCCTACGGGATTCAGGACGAGGGCGACCCATTCGTCGAGGCGATCGAGGGGAGCCGGACCAACGTGGTGGGTCTGCCGATGGAGCTGCTCTCGCGGATGTTCGCGACCTGGTGCGCCGAGCTTCAGCCGGCGTCGTAGTCGAGCGTGAGGATGGAGACGTCGTCGGCCTGGGAGAGGCTGCCGGGCATGGCGTCGAGCGTGGTGCGCAGGCGGTCGAACAAGGCGGGGGCGGGCATCCGCAGCAACTCGGGAATTCCGGGCTCGAACGTGGGCAGGCCGGGCATCGGCGGGCGCCGGGCGATGAGCACGGGCTCCAGGCCGTCGCTGTAGATGAAGACGCGGTCCCCCGCGCTAAGTGTCACACTTTCGTCACTGAATCGCTCGCCGGCGCCAATGCCGAGAAGACACCCGTCGCCGTGCAGCTCGCGGATGCCGCCGTCGCGGCCGACCAGCAGGGCCGGCGGATGTCCCGCGACGGCGTATTCCAGCGTATTCGTTTCCGTATTGAGCACGCCGTACCAGCCGGTAATGAACTGCGAATCGGGCAGGCCCTGCTGGGCAAGCAGATCGTTCAAATGGCTCAGCACCTCCGACGGCTTCACGATCTCGTATTCGTCGCGGTGGATTCGCTTCGGGCGGATCGCGTGCTTGATGTACATCGTGAGCAGCCCCGCCGCGACGCCGTGGCCGACCGCGTCCGCCAGATAAAAGCCCCAATGGGATTCGTCGAGGCGGAAGATGTCGAAGATGTCGCCGCTGACCCAGGAGCAAGGGCGGAACATCGACGAGAATTTGTACGGGCCGGCGGTCAGGGTGCCGCGGGGCAGAAAATCGCGCTGAAGCTGCGAGGCAAGCTGCAGCTCTCGATTGGTCGCTTCAAAGCGGCGGGCGAGGTTTTTTCCGAGCCGCTGCATCGCACTGTATTGCAGATCGAGCTGCAGGATGAGCGGGCGAATGTGCGCGAGGGCGGTCACCGAACCGCGCAGCATGTCGAACGAGCTGTCAGGATTGAGGCACACGCTGCCCGCGTCAAAGCCGGCGAACCGCCACGGCCGGTGGGTCAGGACGACCACGCCGATCTGGCGCTTGCGCAGCAGTTCAAGCTGGCGATGCGCGCTCTGCAGGCCGTCGTCCTCTCCGCCCGACGGCTTGCCGACGACGTCGCAAAGCACGATGGCGTCGAAGCGATTGAGCACGCCAAAGTCGTGTAGATTGTCGAGAGCGATCCGTTCGCAGGCGCACCAGTCGGCCGCGAAGAGCCGTCGCACCAGCGGACCGGGCTGGGAACGCGGATCGATCAGCCCGACACGATGCCGTCGCGGCGGCATGGGGCTGCAGGCCGCGGGAGCGGGCGAGCCGGTTGTTGATGAAGAAGGGCTCATCGAGGTCCCATATCCGAAGCTCGGTCCGGCGGGTCGGTCAAAGACGAGAACCGCCCCCCTCTTTTCGGGCAGTGTCGAGGGCGGGTTCAGATGATTCCGTGTTTCCGTTTGGCCCCCCGAACCTAAACCATCCTGAAAAAGGCTGAACGCACCGGCGATTTTCGCGGCTCCCGCTCGGTCGATCGGTTCCGGCGAAATGTTTATTAGGATTGCTCATTGTTCCGAGGATTCGGGACTCGCAAGCGGATCCGGATTTGAAATTTGAAATCTGAGATTTGGGGTTTGGGACGAAAGCGAACTCATTCCGTGATGGATGCCGGGAGGCTGACGCGGTCGCCGGGGGTGATGCCCCACTTTTCAAATTGGCCGGCGCGGACTTCGAGGGCGTACTTGGCCGGCTCGATCGAGGGGTAGCCGATTTCGTTGAGCGCTTCCATCGTGTAGGTCATCACGATTTGGCCGTCGGAGCGGATATATGCGATGTCTAGGGGAATGATGGTGTTGCGCATCCAGAAGCTGCGCAGGTCGTCGTACTCGAAGACGAAGATCATGCCCCGGTCTTCGGGCAGCTCGGCTTCAGTCGTGTTCATCAGGCCGAGCTGGACGAGGCGGCCGTTCTCGGCGGTGTCGCGGGCAACGTAGGCGGTGTAGGTCGTGCGGCCTTCGATCTGGATGGACACGGTTTCCATTTTGGAGAGGTCGTTTTTGTCGGTGGAGTTGCGCGGGACCTCGGCGCAGGATGTCAGATTGAGAAATGGAAATGCGGTCATGGCGATGACTCGAGCAATAAAACAGCCCATGCACTTTCGTGCAGGGTGCTGTGGGGGAATGAGCGTCACGGCTGGGAGCCTCCCGTTAACGGGCGAGGTGTCAGGTCGATTTCAGGCTCCTCCGCGGCGCGCTCGAAGCTCTCGTGAAAGCCCTTGGGGGTTTCGACTTTGAAGCGTGAGCCGGCCGGCGCGCCGCCGAGGTTGATGTCGTTGAAATCGACCTCGATGCGACTTTTGTCGTTTATGTTTTCGGTGACGACGCGGATGGGAATGTCGCGCTGGGGGTCGACGAAGATTTCGACACGGCTGTATTTGTCTGCCAGGCTCGAATGCGGTCGCGGGGCACAGTGAAGGTGTTTTGTGCCGGGCGGATCGCCCTTCTCGGGCTTCGCCAGCGACACTTCGAAGTGGCGGAGAATCTCGACGCGCTTCTGGCCAAAGGGCAGCGGAAAGGGACCCTTGCCGAGTTCGAACGGGTCGATCTTTTCGCCGCTGCTCATCTGGCGGCGAGTGACGTTTTTGCCTGCATCGCTGCGCTCGACGTACCACTCGCCGTCGAAGGCGTAGAACTCCTGGTTGGAGCTGACGACGCCATCGGCGACGACCTTCGTGAAATGGACGAGGAATTTGGCGCTCGGCTCGCCGCGAGCGAAGTGCAGCTCGCCGATTTTCTTCTGCTCCGATTCAACCGGAATCGTGCTGATGTGCCTGTAAATCAACTTGGCGGAGAGGCCCTTGATGTCCTTTCCGCGCGTTTCGAGACCGTCGAGCAGGTTGTCGATCTCCGGATCGCCGGAGCTGGTCGGGGTGGGTGCCGCGTCAGAAGGCTTTTGTGTTGACGCGGGTTGAGAAGCGGGCGGCTGGCCGGGTTGTGCAAGCAAAGCGCTGATGGACGCGAGAAAGATGACCGGAGCGCTGCAGGCGAAGATTGAAAGGTGTCGCCGCATGATTGTTGGAGGCCGCGTGCCCAGCAAATTCATGAGATTGGTTGCCATTGATGATCCTATGCGCTTGGAACGAGGGTCGCAACCTTGCTGCCGTATTTGCCACGCTCGCCGGCGCAACTTATGCTCAAGCGGCGATGTTTCGGCAGTATACACGAGAAACGCCGGGGCGGCCGCTCTGGGCGCTGGCGGCGATGGTTCTCGCATTCGCGGGGACGATCGGCTTGGCGCAATGGACGGTCGGCGTTCGCAGGCTCGCGCCGCGGCAAGCGCTGCCGGACTGGCCAATCGTGTTCACGCTGCCCGACACGTTTCATTGGATTCGGGCCGAGGGGGCGTTGATAAAGGGGGACCGGCGGTCGAAGCTTCACGCGGTTTATTTAGGCCGGCATCCGGACCACGGGGACTGCATTTTAGCGGTGCATTGCGATCCGGAGGGCGGCGCGGCGGATGCATCGGAATTATTGGGTCGGGGCTTGCGCGCGATTGTCGGCCTCGAAGAGGTCATCCAAATCGGCCCGCTGCACGGTTCATTGATAACTCTGACCGACGATGGCGAACGGGAACTTCAGGCGGAGGCGGTGAGTCCCGAAGGATTGAGAATTTCGCTCGTCTTGATGGGGGAAGCGTCGCTCAACACGATGAAATCGACGATGAAGCGCGTCTGTGAGTCGGTTGAAATCGTTGATCCGTGACCAAGCCCCGCCATTCCGGCGGAGTCGTTTTCCTCGAGGCACACCATGTTTGTAATGGTTCTTTCATGTCTGTCTCTTGGGCTCGGTCAATCAACGCAGCCGGCGCGCGTCGCTTCGGTTGAGCTGGCCGAACCGTATTTTGACGGCAGCTATGGCTTTTCGATTCGTGCCCCGGCGGGATGGGAAGTCATTCGACGGCGCGAGCCGATGGCGCTGGCGACGGTTTTATTGCGAATGGTCGAGTCGGCATCGGCGCTTGATCCGCGCGTCTTTATCGTCGAGCACATGACTTCCTCGCGGCCATTGACGATCGAGGATCGCCTGCGGCTCGCGGTGGCGGGCGTGGCGATGGAGTTGCCGGATGCGAAAGTCGAAACGAAGGCATTGAAAATGATTGATGGGCGTCCCGGCGCGACGCTGGCGGCCAGTTATCCGATGGGCGACCAGACGCGGTTTCGACTGCTCTCGATCGTGGAGATCGCGCCGCGAAATTATCTCATGCTCCGCTGCGACGGCGCGGGCGCGTCGCGCGCGTCGACGGAGCCGATCTATCAGGCCGTGCTGGAGTCGCTCAAGCTGCTGGCATCGCCGCTGAGCGATGAGGCGTTGAAGGAGGCGCTGGATGCGGGAGCGAAATGGATCGAGAGCGTCAATGGCGAGGCACTGAAAAAGGCGCTCGCGTCGGAACAGTATTTTGTGTTCGAGGTCGGCGGAAAGCCCGTCGGGTTCGTGGAGATTTATCAGCGCGCGTCGACGTTCAAAATGCACGACCGGCGGCATGAGGGTATCGAGATCTACGAGCAGTCGTGGACGTTCGAAGGCGAGAAGGTCGCCAGGCGGCAGCAGAATCGGATGTTTCTCGGCAACGACCTGGTGCTGGAAAAATGGCAGACCAGCACGAGCACGTGGCTGAAGGCGGATGGCGATCGGCTCGAACAATTTGAGAATGCATACGAAGAGGGTCTGCGCGATCACGACGTGCTCGTGTCGGGGCAGACGCCGAGCTTTTCGGTCGCGATGCAGCAGAATTCGCCGCTGAAGCTGCCGCGCACCTACGTGTCGCGCGTGCTGGTGCGGCTGCTGCCCCGGTTGATCGACAAACTTGCAGAAGCACGGAGACTGGCCTTTGTCAGCTTCGATCACGAGCGCGCGGGGTTGATCGTGCGGGTACTGGAATTCACGGGGGCTTCGGCGCTGCCCGGTGCAGATGGGTCGAAGAAAGCGTTCAAAATCGAGGATCGGGAAGGCGTCGCCGCGGAGCCCGCGGAGGTGTACGTTGATGAAAAGGGAAATGTCCTCCTTGTGAAGACGCGGGCGCTGACGATGCGTCCCGGCACGCTCGATGAGCTGAAGCGGCTTTTCGAGCCGCGCGTGCTCGAAGGCGATGAGGCCATGGCGCGCATGGAGCAGGCCTTCGATCAGAGTCAGTCGCGATTCATCGGCGGACGATAGTGGCGGCTTGCAGTTGGGAAGTATCGAATCGCCTCGACGTCGGTTATTTCTCATCAGAACAAAATCACGTTCGCTGTATGGGATCTCCGCCGCCCCTCCGGGGCGGACTGAGTCTTGCGGCATTTTGTCCACGGGTTCCGCTTTGCTCCACCCGTGGCTACATCCTGTCGCCCAATTTTTGGGGCTGGGGAGAGCGTTCAAAGAATAAGCATCGCGTCGCCGTAGCTGTAAAAGCGATAACGCTCTTCGACCGCGGTGCGATAGGCGCGATGGATCAAGTCCATTCCCGCAAACGCGCCCACGAGGGCCAGTAGCGTGCTGCCGGGAAGGTGAAAATTCGTGATCAGGGCGTCAATCCAGCGAAACCGAAATGGCGGATAAATCAGAATGTCCGTCCAGCCGGTCGCGGCGCTCAACTCATTTTCTGCGCCCACCGTTTCGAGCACGCGCACGGACGTTGTTCCCACTGCGACAATGCGGCCGCCGCGCGATCGCCGCTCTCGAATGCGCACCGCCGCATCGCCCGTGAACTCGAACCATTCGGCGTGCATGCCATGGTCCGCGAGATGCTCCGCCTCCACCGGCTGAAACGTGCCGAGGCCGACGTGCAAGACCACCTCGACAGTGTCGATCCCCAGGCCGCGGACACGGTCAAGTAGCTCCGGCGTGAAGTGGAGGCCGGCCGTCGGCGCCGCGATGGCGCCAGGCTCCGCGGCGAACACGGTTTGATAGCGCTCGCGATCAACTGTGTCACGCACGTCGTTTTGACTTTCGCGGCTGATGTATGGCGGCAACGGCATCGTGCCAACGAGATCCAGAATTTGCGGGGCGGGGTCTGCGGGATGGACACGCACCTCGCAACGCCCGCGCTCAAGCCGGCGCACAAGCTCCATTCTGACCGCCTCGACGCCGGATCCCGCACTCCCGCGTCCTCGCGGATCGACTTGCAGCACTTCACCGGTCTTCAACCGGCGCAATCCGCCGAGCATGACCTCCCAGATACCGATTTCGATCTCGCGAATGAACAGGCCCTCAACGCGTCCGCCTGTCGCCCGTCGCGCCAAGAATTTCGCGGGCAGCACGCGCGTGCGATTCACGACCAGCGCGTCACCGGCATTCAGATACTCAGCCAGATCGCGGAAAATGCGGTGCTCGATTTCGCCCGTGTCTCGGCGGACCACCATCAGGCGCGAGGCGTCCCGCGGCTCGACGGGCTGCTGGGCGATCAAATCGGGGGGAAGCTCGAATTTTAGTTCGCTCGTCCGAATGGGCCTATCCCGCGTCCTGCGTGACTTATGACCGCGTGAACCGGCCGATAAGAATAATTCAGCCCCTTGTAACCCGCCAAAACTTTACCGGGGGAAAATCGAATTCTACGATATTATGAGAAGAGATTGCCGCTCACGACAGGGGCCGCCCCATCTCTATGATTCTGCCGGTCTCACCCGCACCAAGGCCGGCCGGCTAACGAGAGTACGTTCGTCGTGTCAGCACCTTTGAAGTGACTACGGCGATGGATCGGTAACAGGCGATGATCTTGTGGAGGCAAACAGGATGTCACTGATACCCAAAGACCATGTGTTGCACCGATGGTTCGCGGGGCTTGTCGAGGCCAGCTTTCAGACCGAGATCGGCATCGCCGAGCCGAGCGTGCTGGATTACTTGACCGACCTGCTCACCGAGTTCGTTCACGTCGAGCGAATTAATCTGCTCTCGGACGGGCGATCCGTGGAGGAAGTGGCTGCGGCGCTGTCGGCCGTGCAGATCGGCGGGCCGGCGTCGGACGAGGTGCGGCGGCGCGATTTTCACCGGCACATCGGCGACTTCACCCTGTTTTGGACAGGCGTCTACCCGGAGAACCTTCGGCGCATGCACCGCCGCGGGGCGAAGGACGATCTGATCGATTTTTTTGACCAGGGAAAGCGTTCGTACGCGATTGCTTCGCACCTGAGCACGGGAAATTCCGAGCCGCCGGCGGATGTGCTGAAGCAGTTGAGCGACCAGTTTGAATACTGCGTCTACGGGCTGGGACTGGTGCGCAAGCAATGGGAAAGCTCTGGGAACGGCCCGGGGGGATTGGTTGTGGGTTGACGCGAAATCTACTGCGATGACCCGAAACGGAGCCGCGGGCTATTGCCCGTTCGCCGTCATGGTTGTTCGTGCCGTCCCTCAGTTGCCGGCCGGGATGTCGTGCGCGATCTCAATCGATCCAGATACCACTGTCGACACTGAGCGGCCAGCAGCCCCTCCTCCCCGGAGTACATCGGCGGCGCGGCACTGAATTGCTGTCCCGTCAACTCAAAGAGAACCTTGCGCGCGACGTCGCGTACCTGTCGAACGTCGCCGCGCGCGGCTTCACCTGTCTCGACAGCCTTTCCACTCGCTGAGAGAAATTGGCGAGCCTCCGCAATTTCCCGCTCAATCGCCAAAGGCCCGGCGAATTCTTCAAGGTCATTGAGGGATCGAACAAGATTTACGAACATTCCGCACTCGTTCTTGGGATACGGAAAGCCCGGAAGAACATCGTCGGGTTTGAACGGCCCGAGCAACGACTCAATCGATCCGGTGTGTGCCATTGCTAAGACACCCAACGATTCGATGGCCTGTGCCCGGGCCAGGGGGCCGGGTTTCGCCGCAAGCGCGAAATTCAGCGGCAGACACGAAAACTTCGGCTCGATACGACCGAGTCCCGCCGCCGCCGCCGCGGCCCCCAAGTCTCCATCCTTATCCCCGCTGCGTGCGGTTCGCGCGAGCAATTCCAGCGGCGGCAGGTGCTTTTTATCCACCATGAATGCGAGCGCCGTGGCCGCCGACTCGCGAACGGCTTGATCGGGATCGTGCATCATGCTGCCCAGCGTCCAGACCGCCTCCGGGTGCGAACATGCCTTCAGCGCAAATATCGTGAGGCTGCGGGTACTCGGGTCCGCATTCTCCAATGCCAGTTTTTGCAGAACCGGAAATGCGCTTTCGCCAAGGCCGGAGAGCTTGGAGACGTAATAGACACGTTCCTGCAAATCGGTTGCCCTCGCCACGCGCCAGGCAAACCAATGCGCGCGAATGGTGTTCCGCATGAGTAGAACGCACAAGAAGACCAGGATCAGCGCGGTGATTGCGAATGGAAACCAGAAGCTACGTTTGGGCGCGCGCTGTGATCGCGAGTCGGCCCGTGTCAGGCCGGGGCCTGTTGCAGCAGTTCCGGCGCTCGCATTGGTTAATGGGTTATCTGTCGGCTCGTTCATCGATTACGACGCCTCCGGCAATTCCATCATCGTCAAGTGAATGATACTCGCACTTCCACAATGATGAACAGGATTCACAGACTCGGCGTCCCGCTTCCTCGGGGGCGCGGCGCCGTAGACCTTGCCGCCTGATGAGCGGTTCGGTATTCTCGCTGTAGCATGAGCGCGCTGCTTGACGAGAATCAAATCGCGAAGGTGCTCGACCGCGTGGCGGCCGAAATCGCCGCCTCCATTCCGCGCGGGGCGTCGCTGGGAGTCATCGGCATTCGCAGCCGCGGCGATACCCTGGCGTCCCGGCTGATTCGACTCCTTGAAGCACGCGGCTGCGAGAACATCGCCTTCGGAACGCTCGACATCACGCTTTATCGTGACGATCTTGCCGAGATCGGCCCGGCCGCCGTGGTGCGCACGACGGAAATTCCGTTCGACGTGGCGGACAAATATCTTGTTCTCGTCGATGACGTGATTTATTCAGGGCGTTCGATCCGCGCGGCGCTGGATGCGATCAAGGACCTCGGGCGACCGCGTGCAATACGCCTGGCAGTGCTGGTGGATCGCGGCGGGAGGGAGCTGCCGATCCAGCCGGATTTTGTCGGCGTCCGCGCCGAAGGTGAGAACAAGCACATCACCGTCATGTTGAAGGAAACCAACGGCCTTGATCGCGTGGAGATGGAAGAATGACGCCCGGCCGGCCCGTCCAGCAACCGCACAATGCCGCGGCCTCGGCGCGTGCGACGCAGCGCGAGTCCATGGTCTGGCCGCATCGCAATCTGCTGACGCTGGAGGAGCTGAGTGCCGATGAGATCAATCTGATTCTGGAGACGGCCGAGGCGTTCGAGGACGTCTCGACGCGCAGCGTAAAGAAGGTGCCGGCCCTTCGAGGCCGCGTGGTGGTGAATCTCTTTTTTGAGGATTCGACGCGGACTCGAACGAGCTTCACGCTGGCGGCGCAGCGGCTGAGCGCTGACGTAATCGATTTCACCGCGAAGACCAGCTCGCTGAGCAAGGGCGAGTCGCTGCGGGACACGGTGCGGAACATCGAAGCCATGGGCATCGACGTGATCGTCAGCCGCCACCCCGCGGCCGGGGCGAATCATCTCATCGCGCGCAACGTGAAGTGCTGCGTGATTAACGCCGGCGACGGGCGGCACGAGCATCCCACACAGGGGCTGCTTGATATCTATACGATGCGCAAGGCAAAGGGCCGCATCGACGGGCTAAAGGTGGCGATCGTCGGGGACGTAGGCAATTCGCGGGTGGCTCGATCGAACCTGCATGGGCTGCTCAAGCTCGGCGCTCAGGTGACGATGGTCGGCCCGACGACGATGGTTCCGCGCGTGTTTGAGAAGATGGGGGCGACGGTCGAGCACGACTTCGACGCGGTGATCGGCGAATTCGACGTCATCAACATGCTGCGCATTCAGACCGAGCGGCTGGGCTCGAACGTGTTTCCGAGTCTGAACGAATACACCCGGCTGTTTGGCTTGACCAACGACCGCATGAAGCTGGCCAAGCCCGATGTGCTGGTGATGCATCCCGGACCGATCAACCGCGGCGTGGAGATGTCGGGCGACGTGGCCGACGGGGCCAACAGCGTAATTCTGGAGCAGGTGACGAACGGGCTGGCGGTGCGGATGGCGGTCATGTTTTTGTGTACGCAGGCGCTGGGTGCGGGGTCGTAATGCGGTCGGGCAACATCGTTATTCGAAACGGGCGCGTCATCGATCCGTCGCAGGCGATCGACGAAATCGCGGACCTGGTCATCGAGGACGGCAAGATCGCGGCGATCGGGTCGCGCGTGGTGGATGGAACGGGGGCGGCGAAATCGGGCAAATTGCGTTCCGGAGCAGAAGTTCTCGAAATCGACGCCACGGGCAAGATCCTCTGTCCCGGCCTGGTCGACATGCACGTTCACCTGCGCGAGCCGGGCAACGAGGACGAGGAAACCATCGCGTCGGGCAGTGCCGCTGCGGTCGCGGGCGGGTTCACCTCCATCGCCTGCATGCCCAACACGATGCCGGCCATCGACAACGAGGCGGTCGTCGAGTTCGTGCTGCGCCAGGCCGGCCGCGCCGGGCTGTGCAACGTCTATCCGGTGGGCGCCATCACCAAAGGCCGCGAGGGCAAGGAGCTGGCCGAGATGGGCCAGATGGTGCGTGCCGGTGCGGTGGCATTCAGCGACGACGGCCGCGGCGTCGCCAATCCCAATACGATGCTCCGCGCCATGCAGTACGCGCGGATGTTCGACAAGCTCCTCATCCAGCACTGCGAAGACCCCGATCTGGCCGGCGATGGATGCATGAACGCCGGGCTCACCGCGACGCGGCTTGGCCTGCCGGGCATTCCCGCGCTTGCCGAGGAGGTCATGCTGCAGCGCGACATTCTGCTCGCTGAAACAACCGGCGCAGCCTATCACGCCGCCCATATCTCAACCGCGGGCGCGGTGGAACTCGTTCGCCGGGCCAAGCAGCGCGGGATTCGCGTGACCGCCGAGGTCTGCCCGCATCATTTGCTGTTGACCGAAGAGGCGGTCGCGGATTTCGACACGAATTACAAGATGAACCCCCCCTTGCGGCGGCAGGCCGACGTGGATGCGTGCCGCGTTGGTGTCGCCGACGGCACGATCGACTGCCTGGTGACCGATCACGCGCCTCACGGCGCGGATGAAAAGGCGTTCGATTTTCAGGCGGCGCCCTTCGGGATCGTCGGCCTGGAAATCGCCCTCCCGCTGTTTGCACAGGCCCTCGTTCACGCCGGGTTGATATCGTGGCCCCAGCTTGTCGAGCGAATGTCGACGATTCCGGCTCAACTGCTGGGAATCAAGAAAGGAACTCTTCGCGGTGGCGAAGATGGGGACGTGACGATTATCGACCCTGCGGAAACATGGGTAATTACACCCGATCGCTTCTGCTCACGGAGCCGCAACACCCCTTTCGGCAGTCAAAAAGTGACTGGCCGAGTCACCCAAACCATTGTGGGAGGCCACGTTAAGTTCGACGTATCCAGCGGCGTCAACTATGCGTCGGATGCCATGGCGACGATGATGGTGGCCTAACCACGAGAATCACGCAATGAGACCTTCTCCCGCGATGGGCATGTCGGATTTTTCTTGCAGCTTTTGCGCCTTGGGGTACACTTTCAATGAGGTCGGATAATGCATGAGACGCGGTCTTTTCGCCCGGTCTTATTGCTGAATCCGGCCGCGGTTGACGCCGATTATCGGATGGATTCACGTCGCAGGATCGACACATGCGAGCTCCATTTGAGGTTTATCGAGATCGCGCCGATGTTCGATCCGCGAGTACAGTTTTTATAAAGGCGGGGAAATAGCGGCTGCAAGGCGCGGACCGTCCGCCGCAGGCCCCGAGCGCCAGGCGTTTCGAGGCGACCCAGTGACGGCAGAGTTTGAGCGAACGCAAAGGTCGCGACCATCAACTTGCGGCCAGGTGTTCGTTCCCAGCGTCCGAGGAGTCTCGCCATGGCATTGAATTTCCCGCCCACTCCGATTCCGCTCGGATCACCGTATCTGAAATCGCCGCCGATGCTCGATCGCAAGGGCGTCATCGCAGATGGGAAACTGCCGCGGGATCAGCGCAACTACACCCGCCGTGACCTCGACTGCAACCTCTGGCTCATTGACTCGGGCGCCCAGAGCGTGGTGCGGTGCAAGACCGATGACATCTCGGACGCGGGCGTGTTCGCCAGCGCCCCCGTGGGTTATGGACTTGGCGTGGGCCAGCGCTACGAAGTGCGCATCGCTTCCGCGGCCGATTTCATATCGAGTTCTCCTCATCAGGCGCCGTCGCTGGGGTATGGCACGGTGATTCGCCTCGAAGTCGATCTCACGAAGGGCGAGTCGCACCGCGTGGGTTTTGCCATCCGTTTCGACGTACCTCAGCTCATCCCGATCTAACGCTTGCTTGGCCTCAGCACCTTATGGGTGGCTGGTGCGAACCACCACAATCCACCCGCTGCTTTTGCGGCTTTGCATCGAAAAAGTCGTTCACCATCGGGACGATGACGGGCATGCGCTCCATCAGCGTGACGTGTGTCGTGTTGGACAATATGGCCAATCTCGATGCTGAGCGCGGCCGCAGGTCGCCGTGAATCTCGTCGCCCTTGAGGCGGAACATTTCCGCGATGTGCGCAAGCCGTACGCCGTCGGCATCGCCGTGGATGAAAAACATCGGCGCTTGGGTGGCCTTGAGCTTGTCGGCGCCGAAGTCGTACGGTTTCAAATCCATCGCGATGACGCGCTTGACGAAGTTCGGGAATTCGTCCGGCGTCGGGCTCAGTTTCTTGTATTCGGTTTCGATGGGCGAGCCTTTGAATGATTCGGCCGTGAGCTTTGGGAACGCGTCGAGCGCTTCCTTGACGAAGCCGTCGAGGCGGAACGCGGCCGAAATACTGACAACCTTGCGCACCTTTTCCGGATCGCGGATCGCACACTGCATCGCGACGCCCCCGCCCATGCTGTAACCGATGAGGTCCGCTTTTGGGATTTTGAGATGATCGAGCAGCGCCGCCACGTCGTCGGCGAGTTAAGTAGGGTGGGTCGGCCTTTTGACCCACCACATCAAGGGAACCCTTCCGCCGTCGAGGTGAGTCGATAAAGCTGACCCAGCCTACGCGACTTCAGTCCCCATGATTACCTTCTCGGCTGATACCGCATCGCCACCGCCCCCGAGCCGAACTCCAGCCGGCTCACGAGGTTCAAGTCGACATATTTCGATAGTCCCGCGAACAACGTCGGGCCCGTGGCCTGCTACCCTGGGATGACCCACCCCCGCGGCTCCGTCCGTCATGTTTCCCTTGGCCTTCTGCAAAACGCACCCGTCGACGATTGCAACCTCAACCGCGGCGCGCCTTCTCGATTGCAGCGACGTCGATTTTTTTCATCGTCATCATCGCATCGAACGCGCGCTTGGCGGCGGCGGTATCAGGATCGGTTACAGCTTGGGTCAGAGCGATCGGGCTAATCTGCCAGGACAATCCCCATTTGTCCTTGCACCAGCCGCACGCGCTCTCCTGGCCGCCGTTGCCGACGATCGCGTTCCAGTAGCGATCCGTTTCGGCCTGGTCGGTGGTCGCGACCTGGAACGAAAACGCTTCGTTGTGCTTGAGCGCGGACCCGCCGTTGAGCCCGATGCAGGGAATTCCCATCACGGTGAACTCGACGGTCAACACGTCCCCTTTCTTCCCCGACGGAAAGTCTCCCGGTGCGCGGTGTACCGCGCCGACGGACGAATCGGGAAAGGTCCTGGCGTAAAACCGCGCCGCGTCTTCGGCGTCGCCATCGTACCAAAGGCAAATCATGTTCTTTGCCGGCTTATTCATGTCACTTCTCCATCTTGATGAGCCAACCGGGGCCGGAGCCGATGTGCTCACAATCGAAGGCCCTGTTCATCGGCGACAGTGCTTTGGTTCAACTCTGCCGTTTCACCATCTCGTTGATCCAGATCGGGGCGAACGGCGACGTACAACCTTTCGAGCACGGATAGTCGCGATAGATCCCCAGCTTCTCGCCGATGGCGATCGCCCGCTTGCGGAGCTTGGCGTGGTGAACGCCGGTTTCCGCCAGCGCCGCGTTCATCGTCCACTGCGTCTCCGGCGGCGCAGCGGCCATCTCCGACTCGATGCGATCCAGCGTCGCTGGCAGGTCAATTCCCTCCGCACCCTTCGCAATCTTCGATGCGGTGAGGCTCCATCCCGCGCGTGCCGCCCATCCGTCATCATCCTCCATCCACTTTAGGCGAAGCATCTCCTTGTCGGGATGCTCCTTGAGGATGTACGAGTTGAACCAGTCCGCCACCCACGCGAACGTGGCCGTGCGCACCATCTTGTCCAGCTCCGCGGCCGTGAGCGACTTGGGCTTCATCAGCAGGATCGCCAGCAGTTGCGCATCGATGTTGCCGGTCTTCCACAGTTGCAGCGCCAGTTCGTGATCGGCCTTGATCTTCTTGGCCAGCCCGCGAATATCGCCCGTCGCGACGCCGAACGTCTTGGCCTTCCCTGCGCCGTTCTTGACGTTCCAGGCCCGCCGCTTCTCATCGCCCATCGATTCGAGTTTCGCCAGCGCTTCCTTGAGGGTCATTGCCGTCGTTTCCTTGAGTTTCATGGCCGCGATTGTAGCGCAGGGGCAACAGCGCGGGCAAGCGATTCGCGATCAATGGCTGACCACCTCGCTTTCTCAAGAACAGTTTGCGTGGGTGCTAATCCATATAGGGTATGGTTCTTACCCCCTTTCGCGCCTTGTGTCGCGTGACTCGTGATCCGCCGCGGGACAACTCATGCTTTTGCTATACATCCCGGACCGATCGAAGCAGCAAGGGCGCCGCTTGCCCTTGGCGAGCATGTCGCAGGCGGTCTCAATCCGCTTCACGCGCGTCTCTGCCTTTTTACCCGACGTGATCCAGTGAATGAAATCCCGCCGCGCGGCCGGCGTGATCTCCGACCACGCCTCCCGCGCCTTTGTCGGCGCGGCAGCGAGAGCCTTCCGCAGATCGGCCGGCACTTTCGGTTCCGGCTCCTCTGCCACTGGCGCGATTTCCAGCGTGACGACGTCGCCCGCCTCCGCGCCCGCCGCTTCGCGCATCTTCCGGTCCACTTTGAGCCAGTGGCCTCCCTGGCCGTCCGGCTCGAGCGTGGCTCGAAGGGGCAGGCCATTGAGGGCGCCTTCAACTGTCGTCTGTCCCCGCGAGGGGAGCTTCGAACTGGCCTGTTTTGGCAGGGTCAGAAAGGTCCAGTTCAAAGACGCGCTCTGGTGAGGGACGGCCTTCGCGGTCGCCGCCGGCCGGAAGAGTGTCGCACTGAAACGGATCCTGGAAGCGGTTTTGGAATCGCCAAGTTCGGCAGTGGCGGCGGCCTGTGTTGCGACCTCCGCCGACTTCGTGGACGTCCTTTTGGCCATTGCGTTCACTCCATGTCCTGCGGATGCTCACGTGCCTTGCAATGTATTGAAGAACGAGCCGTGCCAACCAATGAAGGCGGGCTCGCGCCTCGTACCACACGCTAAGCCAAACCTCCCCGTCTCCTCGTCAAAGATCATGCGGTAACCGTCGTCATTGTTCTGCACGTTTGTGTTCACTTGAGCGGATCATCACATTCCCGTGATTGAGCTTCAACCTTCTTGATCGGGAATCTCGGGTTCGACCAGCTTCGCAAGTTGCTCCAGCGACTCCTGCCAGCCGAGATAGCACGCCTCTGGCGGAATCGCAGCGGGAATGTTCTCCTGCACGATGTTCACCTCCGTGCCGACGGAGACTTTCTTGAACGTGTAGGTCGTCCGCATCTCCCCAGGGAGATTGGGATCGTCGAAAACGTCGGTCGCGACAATGCGTTCGCCGGGCTTCAACTCAAGGTATTTGCCGCCGAAGGCCTGGCTTTTCCCGGTGGAGAAGTTCGTGAAGGACATCTTGTAAGTGCCGCCTACTTTGGCGTCGAGATGGTGGACGGTGCAGGTGAAGCCATGCGGCGGTAGCCATTTGGAATTCGCAGCCGCGTCAAGGACCGCCTTATAGACGCGCTCGGGCGGCGCCTTGAGGACTCGGTGGAACCGGATGGTGCTCGTGGCCGTCATCTGCTTAGCGTTCGTTTCTACTGTTTTGGTAGTCATCGCATACCTCCTTGAGGAATTCTAGCGAGCAGCAAACCAGCCATCATTTTCACTCTGCGGGGTTAGTTCGCGAGCCGCGCGGTCGGAAGCTCCCGCCGCGATTCCAACAGGTCTCGATACTCGCGCAACGGAAAGTCCGCGTTCTTCCACCGCTGGCGGTACCCGTCTTCGCCATGTTCGTCCAGCACGCGGCGGAGGCAATTGATGCACTCGCTGGCGAACTCGCGGAGGCTACATTCGACGGCCATCACCAATTCGCCGTGGCGGGATCGCGAGAACGTGTCGGCGAACCGATACACGCTCACGCCTACGTGGTATGAGCTTAGCTCTGACGGTGGAATGCTGATTCATGGTGGCTATGGGGGAATAGCGACCCAGCTCAGCAGCAGGAGCCGCTCAACCTACGTCTCTCCGCAGCCTTCTTGGTCAGCCGCTCGAACTTTTCGTCCAGCAGCTTGGCCTGCCCACGAAAAAAGCCACTGGCCAAGAACCTTTGCTAGATTCGGACCAGCGACCTGTCGCCACGTCATAATGCGCCGCGCGGGCATGCAAAAAACGCCACATTTGATAATCGGGGCGACTAGATTCGAACTAGCGACCTTCTGCACCCCATGCAGACGCTCTAGACCAGGCTGAGCTACGCCCCGCTGGCCGCGAATCAGCTCGCGGCCACAAGAGATTAGATTCAAAGCTCAGCGTCCTGTCAATTTCCGCGCTGCCGAATCTGTCCCGACAGATGTTTTGTTGCAGAACATCGAGCAACCCTGTTCCTCATGAGAATCCCTGCACCAACCGCGACACGCACAAATCTAACGGGCGCTTGTTTGCGTCTGTTTCGGTCCGTTTGCGTATCACCCCCCCAAAAACAAACAAATCAACGCCGGAAAACCTCCCGCCTCGACTCAATTTTTTTCGATTTTCGACTTTTCGGAGTTTCGATTTTTTCGGTGTCCCGGCGTCTCCCGCCCCCCTTTGTGCCTTTGTGCCTCTTGTGCCTTGTGCCTTCTTTCCGCGTTTTGACTTTTCGGCGTTTTGGCGTTTGGCTCGCCGCAATGCGCGACACCTGCAACGTCTGCAACCACCGCCTCGACCCCGACGACGCGCTCGTGTCATTCCCCTGCCACGTCCGCGCCTTCCTCGGCCAATCGTTCAGGCTCTGGCGCTGCCCCGGCTGCCGAACCATCCACTGCCTCGACGTCGTCGACCTCGATCTCTATTACTCGAAATACCCCTTCGCCGCCGCGAAGCTCGACCTGCTCTGGCGAATCTTCTACATCAACCTCGCCCGCCGCTTCAAACGCGTTGGCCTGCAAAAGAGCAGCAAGCTCCTCGACTACGGCTGCGCCAACGCCCTCTTCGGCCAGGCCCTGCGCCAGCGCGGCTATACCGGCTACTTCGGCTACGACCCCTATCGCCCGAAGGATGGACTCGGCGATCCCGCGATCCTCGACAACGGCCCGTTCGATTACATCCTCCTGCAGGACGTCATCGAGCACGTCGAAGACCCGCGCGCGTTGCTGAAAGAAATGGACGTCCACCTCGCTGCCGGCGGCCACATTCTCGTCGGCACGCCCAACGCCGACCGCATCGATCTCGCCCGGCCCGACACATTCAAGAACGAGGTCCACGCCCCCTACCACCTGCACATTTACACCCGCGAGGCCCTGGAGCGCTTCGGCCGCGAGTTCGGCTGGACCCCGGTCGCCTTCTACGACCGCTCCTACCACGATCGCCCCTGGTTCGGCATGAACACCCGTGCCGCCAAGGTCTATCAGGGCCTCACCGATGGCACCTTCGACGCCTTTTTCGACCCATTCCACACCGGCCGCGCGCTCTGCTCCCCGCGCTTCTGGTTCTACGCGATCTTCGGCTATTGGCTGAGCTACCGCTCTGACATGTCGATCATGTTCAGAAAAACAGAGCCGCGCCCGTAAGGAAGCGGTTGGCGCTCACGCGCGGACCGGCATGAAACACGAGAGAACCGGCCTCCGTTTGACCCGCTTCGCTCGCCATCGCTATATTTGCCCGATCGCTCGTTAACCTTCGCGGGCGCCGAAAGGGGAGTCGCGTTGACCGTATTCATTGGAACTCTGCTGGCCGCCTACGCCCTCGGCGTCGTGTCGCTATTCTGGCACATCCGCCAAACCTCCCGCCTCGTCGGCCAGGACGCCAGCATCCCCATCCCGGCGACAATCGCCGCCGATCTCCCCGCCATCGACGTCGTCGTCCCCGTCAAGGACGAGGAGCACAACATCGCCATGTGCCTCGAAGCCCTGCTCCGCGAAGACTATCCCCGCGCCCGCATCCTCGTCGTCAACGACCGCTCCACCGACGGCACCGCCGCCGCCGTTCAGACCATCCAGAACGAGCACCCGCAGGTGAAGCGCGTGGACATCACCCACCTGCCGGCCGGCGCGTTCGGAAAACCCAACGCCATCGAAACCATCACGCCGATGCTCACCGGCGACATCGTTTTTTTCATCGACAGCGATATTCAGGTCAAACCGGGGTGCCTCGCCGCTGTCGTCGGATTCATGCGAGCCAACAGCCTCGACTGGTTCGCGGCCTACGGCGAGCCCTCGCTCACCTATTTCTGGGAGCGCCTGCTCGTGCCGCTCTTCGGCGCCATCGCTTATAGCTGGTACGACCCGCGCAAGATCAGCGACCCCAACTGGCCCGACGCCATCGGCAGCGGCTTCATGGTCGCCCGCCGCGAGGCCTACCTCGCCATCGGCGGCCACGGCGCGGTGAAGGATCAGTACGACGAAGACAGCGCCATGCTGCGCCGCGCGAAAAAAGCCGGACAGACGCTCTCCTTCGTCATCTCGCCGAACCTCTACGTGGTGAAGCTCTACGGCAATCTGGCCCGCACGATTCGCGGCTTCAACCGCACGCTGATCGGCGGACTCAAGACCATTCCGCGATTTCTCATTACGGTTCACGCCCTGCTGTTCGTTTCGCTGCTGCCCTATCTGCTGTTGATTGCAATTCCACTTCTTATGGCCGCCGGCGTCGCGGTTCCATTTGCAAATTGGTGGCTCGCGGTGGCCGGCCTGCACCTCGTTCTGTCCAACATTCTGATCTGGCAGATCTATCGCACCGCGCAACTTCCGCTACGCACTTCCCTTCTCCATCCGATCGGATCGGCCGCCGCCATCTGGATTTGCGCCCGCGCCGCCGGCGACCTGTGGCGGGGAAAGCCGATCACCTGGCGTGGCACTTCCTACACCGGGACGGTCGCCGGCGCCGCGCCCGCTGATGGGCTAGCGAACCCGCCGGTGCGGACCGGGCCATGAGCCGGGTCGCGCGCGTCCGGTTGAATCCGTGCGATTACCTCTTCTGGGGCCAGCATCGCATGAACGCCCGCAAGGGCGAAGCCGGCAACATCGCGTTCATGCTGCTGGACCTTGAGGGCGACATTTCGCCCGAATGGCTGCAGGCGGCGCTGTGTGCCACAGTGCAGGCACACCCCGTGCTGCTTGCCCGTTTCGGCGCGACGCTTTTTCTCGGGCGGCCGTTCTGGCAAATGCGGAGCGACATTGCGACGGCAGCCGATTCCGCTTCGCAAAGCGCCCTGCTCGTCGAGGATTGGCGGGCCGCGGATGACTGGCCCTCGCGGCTTGAGGCGGTATCGAGCGTCGGAAACGTAAGCGGGTGGGATCTCCGTCGCGGGCCGCTCGTTCGCCTGGAACTCTATCGACTGCCGCAAAATCGCTCTCGACTGATTTTTCGCTGGCCCCATCCGCTGATGGACGCTGAGGGCGCGCAGTGGTTTTTGAATGAGTTGACGCGATGCGCCGACGGCGGAGACAGCGCAAACGCACTCCCGCCCGGGCTTCGATCCGATCAGGACGCGATTGATCCGCTGGGTTCATTCAGCTCCCTCGGCCGTTGGAAATTGTTCAAAAAGGGAACGTCCTATCAACGATCCGCGTCGAAGTTTCGTATTCGCCAGATGCCGCCGAATCCGGCGCGTGGACCGACCGATCATCGCGTGATTCATCGCAACTGGACTGCGGAACAGACGCGCGAGATGCAGGCGATCGCAAAGCAGCTTTCGCCCGTGGGGCCGCGACTGTACGCGCGGCACCTGGCGGCTTGCGTGGTGCGGGCGATACATTTGCTCTATTCGGAGCGCGGCGTTGACACCGGCGCCTATCTGATCACCCTCCCGATCCGCGTCGGCGCGTCGGACCCGGCGAATTCGCTTTTCGCGCGCCGGCCGATGATCGGAAACTATCTCGTCTCGCCGTTGCTGTGCATTGCTCGCGAGCACGCTGACGATCAAAAGGCCGTGGGCAAAGCGATTCATGCGCAGCTCACCGACTACCTTGCCCGGCGCGGCGACCTGCTCCAATGGGCGATGATGTGGGCGGCCTCGCTGATTCACGCGTGGGCGTACGAGCTGATTTTTTCGTTGCCGTTCGGCGGAGGCCGCTTTTCGACGGGCTTTTCGATTTACGGCGAGATCGACCCGCCGGTGCGGAAGATCGGCGGCGCGACGGTCGTGAACCTCTGGGGCGGCGGGCCGAATGTCAATCCTCCGGCACTTAACCCGGTCTTCTCCCGCTTCGGCGACCGCCTGAACCTGACGATGACCTACACCCGCCCGGCTGTCTCGGACGAAACCGCCGAAGAATTCGTGCTACTGATCGAGAGACATATGTTTTTTGACGCGTAGGCGACGATTTTTCCGGATTTTCAAGCCCAATTTGATATGGTCCCCCCCCCCCGGAAAAGCCTGAATTATCCTGAAATTCCTGTCGGCGATTGGCGGCCGGGGTTCCGGCTGCCATGCATCATTAAGCAGGAATGCTCCGCGCTCCTTCGGGAAATTCTCGGAAAGGGATCGCCGAAGGAGTGGGTGCGAGAAGGGATTCTCGCGCTAGCTCTAGGGTTTTGCTTCAAAATTGGTGGGTCATAAGGCCGACCCACCCCACGGGCTACGGGAAGAGTTCGCGGTGCAGCCAGGCGCGGGTGGATTGCCACTCGGCGTCGATGGTGCGCGAGGCGAGATCGAGCAGCGCCGCGATCTCGTCTCCGGTCAGGCCGGCGAAATAGCGGAGCGTAACGATCTCGGCGCGGCGCGGATCGATCTTTTCCAGCTTCTTCAGCGCCTCGTCCACCGCCAGCAACTCGGCGGGATCGTGCGGCGGGTTCGCGGGCACGTCGTGAAGCTCCTGCGGCCGTTTGCCGCCGCCGCGTTTCTCCGCCGTCCGCTTGCGGGCATCCTCCACCAGAATCTGCCGCATGGCCCGCGCGGCCGAGCCGAAGAAGTGGCGGCGATTCTCAAAATCGACCTGCTGCCCGGCGGTGAGGCGGATGAAGAGGTCGTGCACCAGTGACGTAGCCTGTCTCGCGGCGGCCGGCGACTCGCGGGCGAGCTGGCGCTGGGCCATTTGGGTCAATTCGTTGTAGAGCACGGCCCACAGACGATCCCGCGCGGCCGCATCGCCGTGGCCGGCGGCGTTAAGAAGCTGGGTGACGGTGCCGGGGTCGGGTGACATTCTTGTTCCTGACGAGTTCATCATAACGCCTGTCAGAATAAATCGAAAAAAACTGCGCTCGCCCATGAGATTTGTCACATGCAGATTCGTAAGGCGGACAATGGGTTCGCCGTCGTGACATTCAAGATGTGAAGGAGCGGCGATGTTCAAACGAGGAATGAGAATGTCCAAAAAGATGCTGGTGTTCGTGGCGATGATCGCGGTGCTGGCGCATGGGCCGGTCGGGTGCAAGATGGATGGAGGCCTGAATGAACACGGCGGCGGCATTTCGTGCACGCCGAATCAGTGCTGAGGGGGAAGCGACGAAGCCACGGAGCGACGGAGCCACGAAGGGTTGGGGTGAAATGATGCGACG
>Ga0190265_10000485_pt1 | contig 28274 bp, 20 predicted proteins | sample Popmic124T_FD_133135 | JGI IMG/M metagenome (GOLD analysis project Ga0190265, IMG submission 133135) | Populus adjacent soil microbial communities from riparian zone of Indian Creek, Utah, USA - 124 T | ecosystem: Environmental > Terrestrial > Soil > Riparian zone | place: USA: Utah | collected...
CCATGTACCGCAAGATGGCGAAGTACCGGCTCGTGAAAAGCCGCGATCGCCGCGAACCGGTCGCGGGCTGAGACACACCTGAGACACTCCGTGAGACGCTCGCTCGACGTGCGTCCTCTGGACACCTTCCAACGCTGTCACAGCGCGGTGTGACAACCGGCGCGCACGCGACCGTACGCGCCGGACAATTCCCTGCATTTCTGACGTGGCACACCGCGTGCTCGACAACGCGCAATGCCCGCCGATCCGGTTGAACACGGAACGCCGATCGAAGGGCGCTACGCCAACCTGTTCCACGTGGGTTACAACGCCGCGGAGTTTCTGCTGGACTTCGGGCAGTACTTTCCGGCCGACAACGGCGAGCAGATGCACACGCGCATCATCACGCACCCGGCTTACGCGAGAGCGTTGCTCGGGGTGCTCACCGAGTCGATCGCGGAGTACGAACACAGCTTCGGCCCGATTGCGCCGGTGGAGTGAGCGACAGGAATCATGGCCACGTACAACGCGGTCGCCGCCGTCACGCACGCGGTGCTCTCGCTGCTGCGCGACGCCTGTCCGCGCGATGTCTTCCCGGAGGCGCAGTTCGAGCCGCTGCTCATCAACGGTCAGCCGCCCGCGTTCTCCGACGGGGCCACACTGCTCCTGTACCGCGTCGGCCTCAACGGCCGCCGGACCGTTCAGTACCCCACGCGACCCGACGGCCGGCGCCCGCGGCCGGCTATCGCGCTCGATCTGTTTTATCTGCTGAGCGTCTGGGGGCGCAGCGTCGAGCAGCAGCAGCGGCTGCTCGGATGGTGCATTCGCGAGCTCGCCAGCCACACGGCGCTGCCGTCCGGAGTGCTCAATCAATATCACCTCGGACAGAGCGACACGTTCAGCGCGACCGAGGACCTGGAAGTGACGTGCGAACCACTGTCGCTCCAGGACCTCTCAGCAATCTGGGACGTGCTGAAGCCGCAAGTGCCGCTTTCCATCGGATACGTCGTCCACATGGTGCCGATCGAGGCCGACCTCGTCGCCGTCGGCGTGCCGGTGCAAACGCGCTGCTTCGACATGGGCGTCCCGCCATGGTGATGGCGGATCGGTTCCACGCCGCCGAGCGCCTCAGCATCGTGACGCCCCTCGGCGTGCAGTTCGTCGACGACTTCTCAGGCACGCCGATTGGCAGCGGGCTCGAGGTCTGGACGTGGCCCGCGAATGCGCCGCGCCTGCGCGTGCCCGCACGCCGAGCCGGTTCGACGACGTATGCGGCGCACGGCCTCCCGGGGTTCCGCAGTTTCGAAACCGGCGAGGGCGACGACGCGTTCTGGGCGAAGTGGCTGGCGGAACCGAAGCGCACATTCGTCGTCGAGGCGCGAGATCTCGACGGGCGGTTCCTGCCATTGCAGTTGCGCGTGGAGTTGCCCGTGTTCGGCAGGGCGCGGCCCTCGTGCCCCCTGGCGTTGCCCGCAAATCGGCGGCACGCGGTGCCGCTCTTCTCGGCGCCGACGCGATCGGTGCCGGGCAAGGCGGCGACCGTTCGCGCCGATCTGTACGACCGATCGCTGCGCGGCCCGGCGGCATGGGCCGTCGTCGAGGCGCGACTCGACGGCCGCACGATCGCGCGGGGGATGTCGGACCGCGGTGGCCGGCTCGTGCTCTTGTTTGCGTACCCAGAACCGCAGGCGTCATGGGCTTCACCGCCAATGGCGGTGACCTCTCCGGCGTCGGCGCCGATGGTGCCGCTCTCGGAACAGCGGTGGCCGATCGAGATCGTCGTGCGCTACGACCGCACCACCGAGGTCCGAAAGGTGCCGGACCTGTGCGACGCGCTCGCGCAGGCGCCGGCCCGGGTCGTCGCCGACGCGGCGAGCTCGTCGCTCGATTTCAGCGGGACTACGCTCCGGTACGGAGAGGCGGCCGTGCTGCGCACGGCGAACACGTTGGGCGAAGAGCGCGGACGCCTGCTGGTCGTCACCGGCGGGTCGCCGCTGTAAACGCGGCACAGGAGGAAGGCGATGCCAGAGTACTTAGCGCCGGGCGTCTACGTCGAGGAGACGTCGTTCCGTGCGAAATCCATCGAAGGCGTCAGCACGACGACGACGGGCTTCATCGGTCCGTCGCGCTATGGTCCGATCGCGCTCGAGCCCGACATCATCACCAGCCTCGGTGAATTCGAGCGTACGTACGGCGATCGGGGCCGTTTGCACTTCGCTGACCAGGTGCTCGACAACTACCAGTGGCACGCGGTGCGCGCGTTCTTCGAGGAGGGCGGCAAGCGCCTGTACGTGTCGCGGGTGTTCCGCCCGCTCGGGTCGATCACCACCGACGCTGCGGACACTGCGTATCACCCGCTGACGGAAAGGGAAGACAACACGAGGCGGGCGAAGAGCGGCACATCGTACCGCGATGGCCATGCGCGGGCGTGGCTTCCGGGCGGTAGCGCCGCTCCCACCGACGGCGGTGGGTCCATGCTTGTGCGCGCGCGATTCCCCGGTGCAGCCGGCAACCTCCGGGTCCGTTTCACGCTTCGCCTCGGCCAGAACATCCTCACCGCCGACCCGGACGGGAATGCCACGCTCAGCGGCATCAGCGAGCGCGACGTCGTCTGGCTGCGCGACGCCACGGTCACCAGTCCGCCGACGCAGACCGGCGGCGCGTTCTACCGGGCACAGTCGGCGTTCGACACGACGGCCCAGAAGCTCGTCTGGACCTTCAAGGGCCTGTCGGCGAGCCCGCTGCCTGGTGCCATCGGCGGCGGGGACGTTCAGCTGACGGGGTTGAAGCCGGATGACGACGAGGAGCGCAGCGACAAGGTCCGGATCCTGACGGTCACCGTGACGGTGCTCTATCCGGATGGGTCGACCGCGACGTGGGACGGCCTGTCGCTCGATCCCGAGCACACACGTGAAGGGGCGCCCGACTCGGTCTTCGCGCGCTTCGCGCTCGCACCCAGCAATAGCGGCCTGGCGCGCACGCTGCCGATCGTGCTCACCCGAAGCAGCGGCCTCACCGACGGGCTGAGCATCTTCGCCGCGATGCTGCGCGCCAAGTCGGGCCTCTCCAGCGCGCTCGAGAACGAGACGTCGACCGATGCGCAGCGGTCCATCGACATCGAGCTGAAAGGCGGCAACGACGGCAAGCGCCCGGAGGCCGCTGACTACGAAGGCGTTGCCGACGAGAAGGAGCTGCTCAAGACCGGACTGAAGCAGTTCGAGGACATCGAGGACATCTCGATCGTCGCCGCGCCAGGATCGACGTTCGGCTACGAGAGCACCTACCGGGCACACGCCGCGTCCATCGTCAACCTGCTGCTCTCGCACGCCGCGCGCATGCGCTACCGCATCGCGGTGCTCGACGCCGGCAATGAGCAGTCGATCTCGGCGGTGCGCGCGATGCGCGCCAAGATCGATTCCACCTACGGCGCCCTCTACTACCCGTGGGTGCGCGTCCTCGATCCAGTGACCGGCCGCGAAATCCACTTGCCGCCGAGCGGCTTCGTCGCCGGCATCTACGCGAGAAACGACGTCAACCGCGCCGTCTACAAGGCGCCGGCCAACGAGGTCGTGAACCTCGCCATCGGCTTCGAGCAGCTGCTGAACAAGGCGCAACAGGACGTGCTGAACCCCGAAGGCATCAACTGCTTCCGCTTTTTCGAAGGGCGCGGCTTCCGCCTGTGGGGCGCGCGCACCGTCAGCTCCGATCCCGAATGGAAGTACGTGAACCTGCGCCGCTACTTCGCGTACCTCGAACGATCGATCGATCGCAGCACGCAGTGGGTGGTGTTCGAGCCCAACGGCGAAGCGCTGTGGGCCAACGTCCGCCGCACGGTCGAGGACTTCCTGTTGAACGAATGGCAGTCGGGCGCGCTGCTCGGCGACAAGCCCGAGAAGGCGTACTTCGTCAAATGCGACCGGTCCACGATGACGCAGAACGACCTCGACAACGGGCGGCTGATATGCCTGGTCGGCGTCGCGCCGTTGCGGCCAGCCGAGTTCGTCATCTTCCGCATCGGCCAGTGGACCGCTGACCGCAAGGTCTAGCCGGAGAAGGAGTCCAGTATGGCAGTCGCCCGCGAGCGTCCGTACGTCCAGTTCAACTTCCTCGTCGATCTCGGCACAGGTATCACCGACGGCCCCGAAGCGGGGTTCCAGGAAATCAGCGGCATCGGGATGGAAGTGACCGTTGCCGAGTATCGCAACGGCAACGACAAAGAGAACAGCGTTCGCAAGATCACGGGGCTGAACAAGTCGACCGACGTGACGATGAAGCGCGGCGTGATCGGTTCGCTGAACCTCTATCAGTGGCTGAACCAGATCCGCAACGGCGACCAGAGCGCGTACCGCACCGTCGTCATCCAGCTGCAGAACGAGGATCACACGGCGGTGGTGCAGGAGTGGAAGCTGCTGCGCGCGCGCATCATCAAGCACACCAGCGGACCGCTGAACGCGAAGGGCACCGACGTCGCGATGGAAGAGCTCGTGCTCGCCTACGAGCGGCTCGAGATGGCGTAAATGACCGCGACCGCCGGCGTTCGCACACCGGGTCTCTACTTCGAGACGCTCGCTCCCGAGCCGCGCGATGTCCTGCCGCGCCTGGACGTCGCCGCGTTCGTCGGGTTCGCCGCGTCGGGGCCGCTCGACGTGCCGGTGCCGATCGAGGATGCGGCCGAGTTCGAGGATATCTTCGGCCGCGACCTGACGACCGGCGCGGCTGGGCAGCGGCTGCACACGCAGCTTGCGCCGGCGGTTCGCGCGTTCTTCCGCAACGGCGGCCGCCGGTGCTGGGTCGTGCGCGTCGCGCGGCGCCCGGCGGCCAACCACTTCGCGCTGCCAGGCATCGTCGACGTGCGGCGCACGCCACAGGGCGTCACGTGGAGCCCGGCGACCGCGCGCGCACGCTCGGAAGGGAGCTGGTCCGATTCGATTGCGGTCAACACGACGCTCATGGTGACGCCGCTGCCTCCCGGCGCAGTGGAGTGGGGCGGCGGGACGCGCTCGTTCCTGGTGGCGCTCGACACCGGCAGGAGTGCAATTCGGCCGGGCGAGCTGCTGCGCGTTCACGTCGATGTTCCGGGGGTGTCGGCGTTTGTCGCGATCCCCGAGGACCCGATCGCGGATGCGACGGGACACGTCGAGGTGTCGGCAGACAGGGCGTTCTGGGTCGAGGAAGCCGACGCGGAGCCGTGGCCGTTCGATCCCGCGCAGATCGCCGCCGCCGCGCGGCACGTGCTGCCCGGACGTGTTCGGGAGCCGGTGGAGATTCTTCATGCCACGCGCACTGACGGCACGCTGCGCCTCGCCGTCGTGAACACCGGAGGCCGTCTGCTGCGCGAGGGAAGCTGGATCGAAATCGACGTCTCGGCGGCGACGCCCGCCGGCGGCTCGTGGATGCTGCAGGTCGAGCGAACATACCCGTCCATGCCGAGCGGATCACCGGCGCCGTCCGCCGGTGCGGTTCTCGAATTCGAATCGGGTCGTGCCTGGCGCCTCTCAACTGCGCCGATCTCTTCTCCGCCCTTCGCGGTGAAGCAGGTCAACGCGTTGACATTCGAGTTGTGGACGCGTGATGAGAAGAGCCGATCCCTTCGGCTGGCAGATCTGGGGTTCGCACGTGGCCACAGTCGCTATTGGGGACGTTTGCCCACCGACACCGATCTGTTCCTGGCGCCCGAGCTCGCGCTCGTCGATCAGCGCACGCTGGCCCGCGACGTCCTGCATCCGCGGTTCCCGCTGGCGGGATCCGCGCGCGCGGATGACCGTGCGCCCGCGGCGTGCCTGCCGCTCGGCGTTCCCGCCCTTCTGCGGCGCGAGTTGGAAGAACACGCCGAGCCGCCGCTGGCGCATGACGGTCTCGATCACATCGCGGCGGATTTGTTCCTGGATCCGGCGCTCCGCGACGCGTCCGTCGAGAATCTCCTGGAACAGGCTTTCCGCGTTCGGAACACAGACGCCGCGTCGCGGCGGCTGCTGCACGGCATTCACGCGCTGACCTATATCGACGAGATCAGTCTGATCGCCGCACCCGATGCGCTTCTCAGCACACTGCCCGGCTTGCAAACGCCGCCCGCCCCGCACGGGGTGACGCTTGTCGCGAGGACGACCGCCACCGGCGTGACGCTCGAATGGCCGGCGGTGCGGGACGACGCCGTCAGCTACACCCTGCAACAGTCGGAGACATCCGACTTCGCGATGCCGTCGCTGTCCGAGCGGCTGGTGCCCGGCACGTCCACCGTGCTCGTCACGATAGACGGCGTGAACACGCGTCGCTTCGATCGACTGCGCGGCACCTGCGCGCCGAGCCGCTGGTATCGCGTCCGTGTGGAAGGTCCCGGCGGCGGCGGGCCCTGGTCGAACACGGTTCGCATCCTGCCGGCAGCCACATCCTTCGAACCGGAGGCGCAGCTCGCTGCCGACGCACCGGTGCTGACGGCGATGCGATCGAGCGAGCAGCTCACCTTGTCGTGGACCCACACGGGGGCGGCGCGCTACCGGCTCGAATCGTCGGTGGAACCGACCTTCGCCGCGGCGTACCCGCTGTTCGAGGGGACCGGCGTGAGGTTCTCGATGAGGACGCAGCTCGACGCGAGGTTTTTCCGCGTACGCGCGCAGGCCGAGCCGCCGGGTGCGTGGTCGAACAGCGTGCGTGTCGGCCCGGGGGCCGACGGGGCGTTGTCTCCCGCCGCCGGCACGCACGTGACGATCGACAAGACGTGCGCGCTCGACGTCAACGCCGGACTCCTCACCTTCTGCGCGGCGCGCGGCGACGTCTTCGCGGTGCTCGGCACGCCGGCGTTCGACAAGGACGGTCTGTCGCTCGACGAGGACAACGTGCTCGCGCACAAGACGGAGCTCGTCACGCCGTTTCTCGCGCACGACGATCGGCGCACCCCGAGCTTCGGCGCGCTCTATCACCCGTGGCTGGTCGTGACGCAGGAGGGCGCCGCGGACGCGGAGCCGCGAATGGTGGCCGCCGCAGGCACGATCTGCGGGCTGATCGCCGCCCGGACGCTGGCGTACGGCGCCTGGTTCGCGCCGGCAAACCGGCCGCTCGCCGGCGTCGTGTCGACGGCCCGCGCCGTCGATCGCACGTCGTGGGCGGCGCTCGATCGCGGGCATGTCAACGCCGTGCTGCTCCAGCCGCACGGGTTCGTGACGCTCGGCGCGCACACGCTCACCCCTGACACCGACCTCCGCGAGATTTCGGTGCGGCGCTTGCTCATCCTCCTGCGCCGGCTGGCGCTTCGCGAAGGGCCGTCGCTCGTCTTCGAGCCGAACGGCCCCGACTTGACGCGCGCCGTCCGGCGTCAGTTCGAGCGCGTGCTCGGCGATCTGTTCATGCGCGGCGCGCTGGCTGGCCGCAGGCAGGGCGAGGCGTTCCAGGTCGTGGTCGACGCGACGAACAATCCGCCGCAGAGCGTCGACCTCGGACGCCTCATCGTCGAGCTGCGCGTGGCGCCCGCGCGCCCTCTCGCGTTTCTGATCGTGCGCTTCATGCTGCGTGCCGGCGGTACGGCCACCGTGGAGAGTGCCTGAGATGGCCGCCAACACGACGCCGTTCACGACGTTCAACTTCCTCGTCGAGATCACGCTCGGCAGCTCGTCCACGAAACTCTGTGACGCGGCGTTCGCCGAGTGCGACGGCCTCGAAGCGACGCTCGACGCCCGCGCCATCCGCGAAGGCGGACGCAACTCCGGCCCGGTACTGCTCGCCGGCGGCGCCGCCTACTCGCAGCTTACGCTGCGGCGCGGCCTGAGCTCGAACGCCGATCTCTGGACCTGGTTCGAGCGGGTGGCGGGCGGCGAGCGCGGGCTGCGCGCGGCGGTGGAGGTGGTGATGATGGCCGCGGATCGCACGACCGAGCAGACGCGCTTCGTGCTCACCGGCTGCGTGCCCGTCAAGCTGCGCGCGCCCGCGCTGAACGCGCGCGACGGCCTGCTCGCGGTCGAAGAAATCCAAATCGCGTACGAGTCGCTGACGCGGCGGAAGCCGCAGTAGCCGGAGGACCAGTGCCCGAGCCCGCCAACCTGAAAAAGGCGCACATCCGCGAAATCTGGTTCCTTCCCGACGGCGCGATTCGCGAGGACAACCCCAAGGGCGGACCGGCCAAGGAGTTCGACGTCCAGTTCAATCCGCACACGCTGAAGATGACGTACGCGACCCAGAAGGCAAACGCAGAGGCGCCAAAAGGCTCACCGACGCAGTTCCTCGGTGAAGTCACGACGAAGCTCACGATGGAGCTGGTGTTCGACGCAACGCAGCCGATCGGCGCGCAGGGCGGGCGTGCCGACGACGTCCGGACGCTGACGCAGAAGATTGCGTACTTCCTCACCCCGCAATCAGCCGGCACGCCACCGGGGCTGCGCTTTCAGTGGGGATCGACGCTGTTCGAAGGGGTGCTCGATTCGATGGACGAGACGATCGATCTCTTCGACGAAGAGGGACGTCCGCTGCGCGCCACGGTCGGCGTGGCGATGACGCAGCAGCGCATCACGTACGACCCGAGCAAGCAGGTCTCGCCGGGCGGCGCGACGGGGGCGCGCCCGTTTGGCGGTGGCGGAATCCCGGGTGTCGGCGGCTCGGCGCCCGGCGCGCGAATTCCGGGCCTGGGCGTGCCCTCGGTGCCTGGCACGGTGCCGCTCGCGCAGGCCCGCGGCGGCGAGGCGCTGGCGCAGCTCGCCGGGCGCGCGGGACTTCCGGACTGGCGGGCCGCCGCCACGCTCAACGACATCGACAATCCGCGGCAATTGATCACGGGCGCGCTGCTCGAGCTGCCGCGCCGCGCCGGACTGTAGCGGAGGAGGACGACAGTGGCGGTCATCATCAACGATCTCGAAGTCGTGGTCGGCGCGGAGGAGCCGCGCCCCCCGGAGGAAGCGGAGCGTGCCGAGGCGGCGCCGTCTCTACGCCCCGAAGACATCAACGACATCGTCGAACGACAGGTGCGTCTGCTGACGCGCGTGTTGGCGCACTGACATGCCTCAGCCGTCCGACGTCCCCGGCTTCTATGCGGCGCGGCCGATTTTCAAGATCGACGCGACGGAGCGTCCCGCGCTTCGCGAGGGGTTGCTCGAGATGCTCGTCGAGGACACGACGGCCGGGCTCACCAGGTGCGAGGCGACGTTCACGAACTGGGGGCCAACGAGCGAGGGCACCGGGTTCCTCTATTTCGACCGCCAGGTGCTCGAGTTCGGGAAGCCGTTCGTCGTCGAGGCCGGCGCCGGTCAGGCGGCCGGCGCGATCTTCGACGGACGGATCAGCGGGCTCGAGGGCCGTTACCTGCACCAGCGTCCGCCCGAGGTGCTCGTCTACGCGGAGGACCGCCTGCAGGATCTGCGCATGACGCGGCGGACGCGGACGTTCCCGGACGTCAGCGACTCGGACTTGTTCCAGCAGATCGCGTCACAGCACTCGCTGCAGGCGAGCCTGGACGTCAGCGGTCCGACGCACAAAGTCATCGCGCAGGTGAACCAGAGCGATCTCGCGCTGGTTCGCGAGCGCGCCCGCTCGATCGATGCGGAAGTGTGGATCGACGGAAAGACGCTGCACGTGCAGTCGCGCGCGAAGCGGCAGACCAGCGACCTCGCGCTGACCTTCGGCGAGGGGCTGCACGAGTTCGCCGTCACGGCCGACCTCGCGTCTCAGGCGAGCGGGTTCACCGTGACCGGCTGGGACGTGGCCGGCAAGCAGAAGATCAGCCACCGCGCGACGTCGTCGGTCATCACCGGCGAAGCGGGGAGCGACACCGTGGGCAGCGGCATCCTCGACCAGGCGATCGGAACGCGCGAACAGCAGGTCGTGCACGCGCTGCCGCTGACGACCGACGAAGCGCAGGCGGCCGCCGAGGCGTACTACCGCCGTTCGGCGCGGCAATTCGTCACGGGACGCGGCGTCGCGGAGGGCGACGCGCGCCTCCGCGTCGGCACACGCCTGACGCTGAGCGGACTCGGCGCGCTCTTCGACGGCAAGTACTACGTCACGCGCGTCCGCCACACGTTCGACATGGTGCGCGGGTTCCGCACGGCGTTCGCGGTGGAGCGTCCGGGGGTGGCGGCATGACCCTCCTCTCGCACGATCTCATGGCCGACGCGATGGGCGAACGGCTTCCGCACGGATACGGGGGCCGCTTCTACGGCGCCTACCCGGCGCTCGTCACCGACATCAAGGATCCCGACGGCATCGGACGCGTGAAGGTGTCGCTGCCGTGGTCTCCCGACGGCGACGCCAGCGGGTACGAGGCGTGGGCGCGCGTGGCCACGCTGATGGCTGGCAACAACCGCGGCACCTGGTTCGTGCCCGACAACAACGACGAGGTGCTGATCGTATTCGGCGGCGGCGACCCGCGTCATCCGTACGTCGTCGGCGGCCTGTGGAACGGCAAGGACGCCACGCCGGAGAGCATGGACAGCGGCGGGAACAACAACGTCAAGAAGATCCTCTCGCGCAACGGCGTCGCGGTCACGCTAGACGACACCGACGGCAAGGAGAAGTTCATCGCGGAAACGCCCGGCGGTCAGAAGGTGACGCAGAAGGACGATGGGGCCGCCATCGAGATCGAGGACAGCAACGGCAACAGTGTAAAGCTCGAGTCGGGCGGGATCACGGTCACCGCGTCGGCGAAGGTGACGATCAACGCCGGCAACATCGAGATTTCAGCCGGCATGGTGACGGTCGACGCCGGCATGTCGAAGTTCAGTGGCGTGGTGCAGGCCGACACCGTGATCAGCAACAGCGTGGTGAGCTCGTCGTATACGCCGGGCGCCGGGAACATCTGGTGAGGTGATGATGCACAGGATCCATTGGGCCGCGCCCGCTCCGACCTGGATCGCGGCTGCCGCGCAGGCGAACCCGGCGGATCGCGCAACCGCGATCCGGCGCCCGATGCTGCTGCGTTTCGCGAGCGACGCGTTCATGCAGGAGTATGCGGCGATCCTCGACGACGACCCCGAGCGTCTCGCCGAGATCGAAGCTCGCCCCGGCGAAACGTGGCGCGAATATCCGGGGGCGCCGGCGCTGCCCGCCTCCGATGCAACGCTGCTGGCCACGCCGGTCCGCAGGAAGCTGGGCGCGCACTTCAAGCGGACCGCCGTGGGCCAGCTCGCGCAGGCCAGCTTCGAGGCCGCGAAGCTGATGGACGTCAAGAAGATGTCGGAAGAGACGGCGGCAGGTCGGACTCCCGTTCTCAAGCTGTTTCAGTCTTCACATCAGCGCTTCTACCTGGTCGCGGCCAGCCTCGTCTGTCGCTTTCCGGGACTTCCCGATCACTTCGTCGATCCCGCCAAGCAGGAACGTGCCTGGTTCGTCGTCCGCCGCCTGGTTCCCCGAAGCGCGGACGTGAAGACGTTCGATCCAAGTCAGGCCGACGAGCACGCGTTCGTGACGAGCGATACCGGATCCACGTGGGTCCAGGTGCCGGCGCCGGCAACCACCGGTGCGCCGCCTGTGCTCGTTCGCGGCGAGGAGAAGCTGCCGATGTTCGGCACTCCGTACATCGGGCGCGATGGCGTGGCGCGCCGGCTCTTCGCGGGCCTCGTGCCGGTGTCGCGGCGCGAAGCGTATATGGGCGCGCCGCGCGACAGGCCGGCGGCTCCCTCGATGGGCGAAGGGCCTGCCGAAGCCATGGGCGCTTTCCCGGAGCCGGTCGACTCGCGCGTCCTCATGCTCATCGACGACGTCATCGGTCCGTGGCGGACGCTGCAGGCGCAGGTGCAGAACCTGAACGCTATGTTGTCCGATCCGGACACCGCAAAGGCCAGAGCCGAGCATCCTGATGAGCCTCGGAACATGGCGCTGCAGATGCGCGATCAGACTCTGCACTCCTCGTGGCTCGTGCTGCTGGACCTCGCGGCCTACCTCCGCCGGTACCTGCCGGCGGTGAGCGCCGCCATCGACATCGGCACGCCGGCGGCGCTTACCACGGATGCTGAGCGGAGCCTGTACACGAAGCTCACGCAGGTAACCTACTTCTCGGGGGATCCCGAGACCGCGATCACGCTGGCGCAGGCGCTTGTGCGCTTCGACCTGCAGTACCGCACCACACTCGAGCTCGGGCCAACCCTGCTCAGCAAGACTACGCGCGCGCACTTCGCCTCGCTGCCTCGTTTCGCCTTCGCGGCGATTGCGTGGCCAGACGCCGACAAGACCCAACAAGACAGATTCCTGGAGCGCAGTGCCGGCCCTGGACCGATCGCCATCAAGACCGCGGTCGAAGCGGCGCTGAAAGAACGAGCGCCCGATGCGTCGGTGCCGCCTCCACCGGCGACGGCACAGGCCGCAATTCCCGTCGATCGCACGACGCGCTTCGTGCTCCGGTGCGTCCTCGATCGGCCGCACTGCGGCGCGGTCGCGCCGCCGATTCTCAGCGAGCCGACCGAGCCGTTCGCCATGGCGGCGTACTTCGATCCCGATGCGCCCGCGCGACAGATACGCATCTCGCTGCCGGTCGACACTTCGCCGGCGGGTCTCCGGAGGTTCCAGAAAGGTGCGTCGTTCCTGATTTCGGACGTGCTCTGCGGCCAGGTGAGCGCCGTACGCAAGCTCACGCTTGGCGATCTGGTGCTGTCGGTCCTGCCGTGGCCGTTTCACAAGGACCTGCCCGAGCCGGACGTCACGCCCTGCCAGGACGGCATGGTGTGCTCGCTGTCGATCCCGATCGTGACGCTGTGCGCGCTGATCCTCCTGATCATCATCGTTCTCCTTTTCAACACCTTTTTCTTCTGGCTGCCGTGGCTCATCTCGTGCTTCCCGCTGCCGCTCAAGGCCAAGGAGCAGGCGTGATGGATCAGGGCCGTCTCTTCGGACGCGGCATCAGCTTCCCGCCGCGCATCGGCGCCGACGGCCGCGTCGCGTGGTCGGAAGCGAGCGACAACATCCGCGAAGGGATGCGCGTGGTGCTGGCGACCGCGCTCGGCGAGAGGATCATGCTGCCGCATTTCGGCACCGATCTGCGCGAGCGGCTCTTCGAGCCGAACACCGTCGCCACGCGGACACTGATTCAGAGCCGGATCGAGTCGGCCCTGCAGCGGTGGGAGCCGCGCGTCGCCGTCGAGTCGATCGTCGTGGAACAGGATCCGTCGGACGAAACGGCGGCCATCGCGACGGTCGAGTACCGGCAGAAGGCAAACCAGGCGTCCGGGCGCTTCAGCGTCCGCTTGCGAACGGGCCGATAGACCACAGTCATGCCGCTGACGATCCCCGAACTGGACGGCAGGAGCTACGGCGAGCTGGTCGAGGAAGCGCTCGCCCGCATCCCGGTGCACAACCCGGAGTGGACGAACTTCAACGACAGCGATCCGGGCGTCACGCTGGTGCACCTGTTCGCCTTCATGACGGACACGCTGCTCTACCGCGCGAACCGGATCCCGGAGCGGAACCGGCTGAAGTTCCTGCGGCTGCTCGGCATCCCGCTGCAGGCCGCGTCGGCGGCGCGCGGCGCCATTGTGATCACGAACGATCGTGGTCCGCTGGAAACCGTCGCGCTGTCGGACGGGCTGCCGGTGCAGGCCGGTGCGGTCAAGTTCGTCACGCGCAACGCGCTCGACATCCTGCCGGTGCAGTCGCGCCTGTTCGTTCGACGCAGCCTCAGCCCGACGGAGGTCGCCGCCGCGCGAACCCGCTACGACGTGCTCTACGGGATCTACAAGGACACGACCACGGAGCTCGAGTTCTATGAGACGACGCCGATCGAGCCGCCATCGGCCACGACGGGCGTCCCGATCATCAGCCTCGACCAGTCCACCGTCGACAACAGCCTCTGGATCGCGCTGCTGGCGCGGCCTCGCGAGGGCGTCGCGGATGCGCGTGCGGCGATCGCCGGCCGCACGCTGACGCTCGGGCTGATGCCGGCCGTCGAGGAAACCGCGCGGACGATGCGGCCCGGCGGCGACGTCGCTCCCGAGGCGCCTCCGCCGCTCGTGTACGAAATCAGCACCGGTGCCTCCACCGCGGCCGGCGCCCCGATCTATGCGCCCCTCGAGAACCGGGCCGACGCAAACGCTCTCGACGACCTCACGCTCGTGCAGCTCACGCTGCCCGGCACGATGGGCGTGTGGGATGACCTCGAACCGCTGCAGGACGGCGTCGGCGATTTCCCGCCGGCGCTCGACGACGAAAAGATGCGCGGCCGGGTCATCGCATGGATCCGCGTCGGGCTGAAGAAGAGCGCGATGCCGACGCAATCGGCGCTGAAAGTGCGATTCAGCTGGGTTGGCATCAACGCCGCGCGTGTGGACCAGCGTGTGATGGTGAAGGGCGAGCAGATCGCCGACGGCAACGGCGAGCCCGACCAGGTCTACGTGCTGGCGAACCGGCCCGTCATTACTCCCGTGATCGGCACGCCGGCGGCCAAGCGACGGGGCGACGAGGAAGACACGGTGCGGCTGACGGTAAACGGCGAACCGTGGACGCGCATCGACGATCTGCTGGCCGCGCCGCCCGAGGTCCCCGTCCGCGAGGTGTCGTCGAAGCCGGGCACGCCGCTGCGCGCCGGCGGCGATCCCCATGTGTTCGTGGTCGATCGCGAGTCGGGCGACGTGCGGTTCGGCGACGGCCTCCGCGGCGCGCGGCCGCGCGGGCCGATTGTCGCGAGCTACGCGTATGGCGGCGGACGCTCGGGCAATGTCACCATCGGCGCGATTGCCACCGCGCCGCAACTGCCGGCCGGATTCGCGGTCTCGAATCCCCTTCCCACGTGGGGCGGCGACGAAGGGGAGACCGCCGCGCAGGGCGAGCGTGCGATTGCGCGCTACATCCGGCACCGCGATCGCGCGGTGACGCCGGACGACTTCTCCGACATCGTCCGGCGTACGCCGGGCATCGAGCTGGGGCGCGTCGACGTGCTGCCGCTCTATCACCCGCGCCTCGGTTCGCCATCGCCCGGCGTCGTCACGCTGCTCGTCGTGCCCGACGATCCACGCCGTCCCGAGGCGCCGGAGCCCGACCACTTGTTCCTCGAGGCGATCTGCCGCTATCTCGAGCCGCGGCGCCTCATCACCACCGAGGTGCACGTCAGCGGACCGGTGTACGTGCCGGTGTGGGTGTCGATCGGTATCGACGTCGTGCCGGGCTACGACGTCGCGCCGGTCCGCGAAGCGGTGAAGGAAGCCGTCCGCACGTTCCTGTCGCCCACCATCGGCGGTTTCGAAACGAAGGATCGCCTCACGGGCGAGGGGTGGCCGCTCGGCAAACCGGTGGAGGCCAGCGAAGTGCTCGCCCGCGTGACGCGTGAGCAGGGGATCTCCAAGGTCCGCCCCGTCCTGTTGTTCGACGGCAACGGCGCTGCAAGGGACCAGATCCCGATCAGGGACCTTCAGCTTCCGTACCTGCAGCGAATCAGCGTCTCGATCGGCGAGGCTGAAAATCTCTCGACGCTCGTGTCAGGTCCACCCGAGCCTCAGGGGCAGATCAAGCGCGTGCCCGTGCCGATCCTGCCCGAGGAGTGCTGATCCGTGGATGTGAATCGCACGCGCGTTCACCTCGTCTACGGCGATCTGGACTGGCGGATCACGCCGCAGGACACCGGTTTCGACTACGAGCGCGGCAGCGTCATCCTGCATCGCCTGCCGTTCGTGTTCCCGGCGCGAGGAGCCGAGCGTCCGCCTGAGCCCGACGATCGCCGGGGTGCCGGGCGCGATCGCTACGGAAACTGGTACTGGATTTCACCGGATCGCAAGAGCATCAGGTTCCGTGGGCACGAGGGCACGGCATCGCAGCACTTCTGGGCCGCAACCGATCGACCGGTCCGTTGCCGGCCCTCCGACGAAGGCGACTTCTTCTCTGACTGCCAGCCCGCGCCGCCCGCGCCGCGTCTGCTGTCAGGGCTCGCGGTCACGACGAATCACTACCTGATCGTCGGCGTCGTCGACGATCCGGCGCTGCTCGTGTTCGATCTGCACGACGGCGGTCCGCCCCTCGAGCTGGCGTGGCCGGCGCAGGCGCCGTTCACCGCGTTCGACATCGCGCCGACCGTCGACGGCGGCGCGTGGATGCTCGATCGCGCGCGCCGCGCCTATCTCGGCATCGATTGCCACTTCGAGTTCATCGGGGCGGCCGCCGCTCCGTCCGCCGGTCCGGTCTTCACCGACGCCGATCCCGGCGCCGCTCCCGCGTCGGCCCGCCCCGTCCCGGACTCGCTGGTAAAACCGTTCACGCTCGACGGTGTCGCCGATCCGATCGCGATTGAAGGCCTGCCCGATGGCACGGGGCTCGTTCTCGACGTGGGCGCCGGCTCGACGTCGAATGTGCACCGCTTCCGGAACGGCGAGCCCGAGGGCGAGCCTGCGCCGCTCGAGCTGTCGAGCATCGGGACCGCGGCGATCCCGCTGCGCGGCCACGATCTCGCGTTCGTGCCCGACGATCGATTGCGACCCGGCGTCGAGGGCCTCGTCTACGTCACGGCGTCGAGCGGCAACCAGACGTTCGTGTTCCGGACGCGCCCCGACAACCCGCTCGTCGTGCGCGATGCCGAGCCATCGTATTTCCCGATGCGATTCGCCGCCGGCAAGGGGCTCGTCGCGACTTCTGATGGACCGTATTACGACCTCGACGACCAATGGGTGGCACTCGCCACACAGCCGCTGCCGCGCCACAAAGTAGCCGCGACGCTGAAGCTTCCGCGGCCAGGGAAAGCCGGGGTTCGGGAGAGCTTCGACGGCCGTGAACCGCGTTGCGTCTGGCACCGGCTGCTCGTTGACGCGTGCATTCCGCCGGGCACGTCGATTCGCATCGAAAGCCGCGCGGCCGACGATCTCGGCGCGCTGGCGCCGGATTCGGCGACGCCGTGGCAGGACGAGCCGCCGTTGTACCTCCGTCGTGACGGATCCGAGATTCCCTTCTACCGCACGCCGCTCCAGGGACGGAGCGATCACACCGGGACCTGGGAGCTGCTGTTCCAGCGTGCCGTCGGGCGCTATCTGCAGCTGCGGATGACGCTTCGGTCGGTAGACGCCGGCGACGCGGCCGGCGGCGATGCAAAGACGGCCGGCCGCAGCACGCCGCGCGTCCACGCGCTGCGAGTGTACTATCCGCGCTTCTCATATCTCCGCGAGTACCTCCCGGCGCTCTATCGGGAGGACGCTCCGTCGGCGTCGTTCCTCGATCGGTTGCTCGCCAACGTCGAGGGCTTCTACACCGCGATCGAGGGACGCATCGAGCAGGCGCAGGTACTCTTCGATCCGCGGACGGTGCCCGCGGAGTACCTCGAGTGGCTGGCGGGCTGGTTCGGCGTGGCGCTGGATCCTGCCTGGGACGAGGGGAAGCGGCGCCTGTTTCTGGCGCACGCGCACGAGCTCTTTCTCGAGCGCGGCACGCTCGGCGGCGTGACGCGTGCGCTGCGGCTGGCGCTCGATGACTGCGCCGATGAATCGGTGTTCGCCAGAGCGTGCGCCGGCGGATGCGGCGCGCCATCGCCGTTCACCGTCCGCATCACCGAGGGATTCCTGACGCGGCCCGCACCGCCGCCGGCCGTCGACGCGAGCACCGGAACGGTCACAGAAGACAGGAATAGGCGATGGACGGCGGCTGAGGGCGCGTCGGCGCTGCACGCGCGGTTCGCGGCGTTTCTCGAGCGGCAGTACGAGAACGTCGACCGTTTGAACGCCGCGTGGTCGTCGACGTTCGACCGATTCAGCGAGGTGCGGTTCGCGCCGACGCGACCCGCGCACGACAGCCGTCGCCGCGACTGGTCGGCGTTCGCGCGCACGCAGCTGTCGCGTCCGTACCTCGAAGCCGGGAAGGCCGACGAACCGCTGTACCGGCGGTTCCTCGGTCACCGCTATCCGCAGATTGGCGACCTGCGCAAGGTGTGGGGCCTCACCGATGAGCAGACCGGACCGCATAGCTTCAGCGACGTGCGTCTGCCGGACGAGCTGCCGTCGAACGGCCAGGCGCTCGACGACTGGATCACGTTCGTGTCGTCGTTCTTGTCGACCGAGCGCCGCGCTCACTACTTCACGGTATTCGTACCGGCCGCGATCGACGAGAGCGAGGCGACGCACACAAAGCGGCTCGACCTCGCGCGCCGGGTCACCGCCGCCGTGAAACCCGCGCACGCGGATTTCGACGTGGCGCTCTATTGGGCGTTGTTCCGGATTGGCGAGGCGCGCGTCGGCCTCGACACGGTGCTCGGTCAGGGATCCCGCTTCGTGGCGATTGTCCTCGGCCGCACGGCGCTCGCCGATGGCTACCTCACCGCGCGCACGCCCGGCGGTGAGCTCGATCGATTCATCACGGGCCGAGACCCGCTCGGGTCGTCGGGCCCCTCGAATGGCTGGAGTGTGTCGTGACTACATTCACCACGGAGCTGCCGGCGACGCGGCCGCTCGATCCATCCAAGCGCGTGCGTTACACCGCCGGCCTGGTGCTTGGCGTCGACGAGTTCACGCAGGAACAGACCTATCACATGGCGCGCGACCGGCTGCTCACCCGGTTGCTGCACGGCTACGGCACCGTCTCGGGCCTGATGGTGACGGTTCGATCGAGCGGACAGGGGCCCGAGGTGGTCGTGTCTGGCGGGGTTGCCGTCGATCCACGCGGACAGATCGTCTGCGTGCGATCCGCCCAGTGCGCGCGCCTCAACGCCTGGCTGCAGGCGAACGCCGACGATGTCAGGAGGCTGGGGGTGGCGTCGCCGGACGTCGTGTCGGTGTACGTGGTGCTCAAGTACCGCGAGTGCGAGGCGGACTGGGTGCCGGTGCCCGGCGGTCCGTGTCGCATGCAGGAGGACTCGCGCATGCCGTCGCGTCTGGTCGATGGCTTCGAGCTCACGCTCACGCTCAGACGCCCGGAACAGGCCGAGGAGGATGCGATCCGGCGGCTCGGTCAACTCCTCGCGTCGATCGAGATCGACGACAACGGTGGCACGTACTCGACGAATGAGGACGTGGCTGCCGCCGTTCGCGGCGTGCAGGTTGCGGTCGCGTCACCGCCGACCGCGACGCTTCGCTTTGCGAAGGCGACGGCCCCCGAGCGGATGCGGATGCTGTACCGCGTCTGGGCCACCGAGGGGCGTCCGTCGACCGTGCCGGCTGGCGAAGGCGGCTGCGACAGTCCTCGCGAGGAGTGGCTGCAGCTGGCGCGGCTCGACTTCGCACTGACCGCCACGCAGCAGGTCGCCGGCACCGTGGCGCTCGACGAGAGCGAGCGGCCGGTTCTGGTGCCGTCCCGCGTCCTGCAGGAAGGCGGTGGCCATGGCTGAGACACGGCTCAACACGCCGATCGTCGACGATGACGGCGGCATTCGCTACGTCAACTTCTTCAACGGACGCCTGCTGTCCGCGGAAGATCTCGAGCACGAGCGCGATGCAGCGCGCCGGCATCAACAGCAGCTCGGGCGGGGCGTCGGGACGGGAATCATCGACGGCCTGCACGTGACCACCGATTCGGCCGGCGGCAAAGTTCTTCGCGTGACGAAGGGCTTCGCCGTCAACCGCCAGGGGCAACTGCTCGCGCTGCCCCAGGACGTCGACATCGCCCTGCAAATCACCGCACCAGCATCTGCATCCGCATCAAGCGACGACGCGGGGCTCTTTGGCGACTGCAGGCCGCCGACGCCCCAGGTGATCACCACGGCGACCGGGCTGTACGTGCTGCTTGTCGGGCCGGCGTCGGCGCTGCGGGAGCACGCGCCGAACGTCGGACTGCGGGATCAGGGCGTCGCCGCCCGATGCGACTTCGCCTGGGCCGTGGAGGGCGTGCAGTTCGCCGTTCAGCGCATCGAGCCCAGGAGCATCGGCGGCGGTGGCGATGCGACGATCGAGCGTCTCCAGGCGGCCAGCGACACGCGAAGCCTGTCGCTGCTGCGTGACCGCGCGGCGCACGCCTTTCTCGGCACCGACGCCGTCGCCAGGCACTTTCCGGACCTGCTGCTCCGGCAGCGTCGCGAGTCGCCGATGACGTCGTACGGCGAGATGGACCGGCTGTGGCGCGAGTACCCGTTGCTCGCCTGTGACGTCCCGGTGGCGATTTTCCAGTGGACCGGCGCCGGCCTGCAGGTCGTCGACATGTGGGCGGTCCGGCGGCGCCTGACCCCTCGAGCGCTCTCGGCCACGTGGCCTGTGCCACTGAGCGCGCGCCGCGTCGCCGAAGCCGAAGCGGGCTTCTTCCACTTCCAGGAGCAGCTCGCGTGGCTGTTCGGTCTGGTCCGCGATCCGCACGCGCTCGAGGCGCGAGAGTACTTCCGGTATCTGCCACCGGCCGGCGTGCTGCCGCTCGGCAAGGTGCCCGACTCGATCGACCCAGGCAAGCTCGCGTTCTTTGCCGGCCATACAGTCCGCCGCCCCGCCTTCATCGCGGCAGCCGCGGTTGAACCGCTGCTCCGCCAGTCGCTGGCGTATCCGGCGATCGATCTGACCGCCCAGGACGATCGCGGCGGCGTGCGGCCGGAGCTCGTGTGGCTCTACCAGGTGCGCGAGAACGAGCGCGAGAACCGTAGCGCGAAATCGGAACGGTACCTCGTGTTCGCGACAGGGCACATGCCGTACGCCGGCCACGCCCGCTTCGACCTCTCCTGGTGTGATTTCAGCAACTACTCATCGCTGAGACTCGGCGCACCGGGCGCCTGACCTGAAAGGCAGACTATGGCCGACCTCGAACACGTACAGCCGGGTGACCTGATCACGTCGCAGCTGATCAACGACATCATCGACGCGCTGCGGAACCTCGACGCAAAGATCGACAAATGCTGCGAGGAAATCAAGCCGACGCCGACGCCGACGCCGGGAAAGCTCTTCATCGGGTCCATCGATCCGAAGGAAGCGGCTTTCGATCAGCTGGTCGACATCATCGGGGGCGGATTCATCCCCGACGAAAAAGGAAACGTCGTCGTCATCGGCGACCAGCCGGTCGTCAAGTTCGGGAAGATCACCACGTCGGTCATCCAGGCCGTGGTGCCAAGACTCGACCTCGAGAAGAGCACCAAGGTGAGCGTCATTGTAGCGAACGCGAACGGCAAGGTAGGAGCCTCGCTGATGGTGGGGCCCAGGACCCCCGACGTAGTGTTCGTTCCCACGCCGCCCGAGGTCGTGGAGATGATGTTGAAGATGGCCGAGGTGACGAAGACCGACGTGGTGTTCGATCTCGGCTCCGGTGACGGCCGTGTCGTGATCATGGCGGCGGAGAGGTTCGGTGCCGGCGGCGTCGGAATAGACATTGACCCGGTGCGCATCAAGGAAGCGCGGGCGCTCGCGAAGAAAGCCAAGGTGACCGATAGGGTCGCGTTCATAGAGGGCGATCTCTTCACCGAAGACCTTTCGAAAGCCACCGTCATCGCGCTCCATCTCCTGCCTGATCTGAACCGGAGACTCAGGCCACAGCTGGAAAAGTTGAAGCCCGGCACGCGCATCATCTCGCATGCGTTCGACATGGGCGATTGGGTACCCGACAAGCAAGAGCGGGTCAAGGGACCCGACAAGCTACACGACGTCTACCTCTGGATAATCCCGTGACATCGAGGCTCCATGTTTGACCGGGGATCGGGCGCCGCGGTCCGCGTGAGGGTGCGGGCGAGGCGGGATGTGTGCGGCGCGCGTGTCAGCGCCGCGGCAGCCATCGGCCGGGCCGAACTGCACCCGCCCGCGTTGCCGCCGTCCGCGATCTTGTGCGTCCGATGGATGCGCGTGGCCGAATCGATCGGCGCGCCGCACGACCTGGCCGCTCGCCGCCGCTTCGAGCGCGCGCTGCAGCTGACAGTCGCCGAGCTGGCGCGCGGAGCGTTGCGGCCTGCCGACGGCCCGATCAGCCGGTGCGACGCCGTGCTGTTCGACGATCTTGCCGAGCTCCTCGCGTGCCTGGCGCGAGACTGGGTCGACGGTCGTGCCGCGGACCGCTGGTGGTGGCGAACGCTGCTGCGCGCACGCGCGTCGCTGGAGCTCGTGACGAACACGTGGGCGGATGCCGGGCCGCATATCGCGCCGGCGTTCCAGCGGCTGGCGGCGAGCGGCGGCGCCGCGGCGTTCGCGTCGGCGCTCGACGCGAGGCAGGTGCGGCTGCTGGCTGCCGCGACGTCGCTGGCGCACGGCGGACCGTCTGTGACAGACCTGCTGATCCGCCGGGCGCCGGACCAGCCGATGGCGCCTGCTCACGTTCCGGCCGGCACGGGCCGCATGTCGACGATCGCCGACGCGGTGACATCGCTCGCCAGGCGCTACGGCGCGGCCTCTTCGTCGACGCCGCTTCGCTACGACCAGTGCGCCCTCGTCGCCCTCGCGGCGGTGGCCCGTCACAGCCAGCGGCTGCTGCAGCAGACGCGATTCGTCGATGCGTTTCACGCTGCGCTCGATTCGATGAGATCTGAAGCGAAGACACCGCTTGTTGATACTTCCCTCACAGGCCGCGATCGACGTCGAGACGAACGTCACGGCGTGCGCGACACGACAGCGGCGATCCCTCCTTCGCCGTCCGAGGCACCGGAATTGCTGCGCCGTCACGAACATGTGCAGCTGCAGGGCGCCTACTGTGGTGATCCCGCGCCGGATCCCGCCGAGACGATCGCTTGTCACATCGATAGCGGCATCGCCGCCGACGGAGCCTCGCAGGTTTCGGAGGCGTCGCCATCGACTTGTCCCTCCACGGCCGTGGTGTCGCCCGTTGCTCCATTCACCGACACGCCGCTCGGCGGCGTCTTCTATCTGCTGAACGTCGCGATCGCGCTGCGCCTGTACGGCGACTTCACGATGCCGCGGCGGCGCGGCCTTCCGCTGTCGCCGTGGGATTTCCTCGCGCTGGCGGCGGAACAGTGGCTCGGCGAGCCGCTCGACGCGGCGACGGCATCGCTGCTGGCGCGCCTCGCAGGGCACGCGCCGGGCGGGCGACCCGGCGATCGACTCTTCAGGCGCGACCGTCTCGCGCGATGGGTGCCCCGGCTCGTCTGCCGCATCAACAGGCGCGTCGCCTGTGCCCTTGGCGAGCCCGCGGAGGGTGCCACCGCGCGGCGGCTGCTGTGCCACCCCGCACGTGTGTACGTCACGGAGGCGCACGTTGATGTGATGTTCGATCTCGAATCGCTGCCGGTCGACATCCGGCTTGCAGGCCTCGATCGCAATCCCGGCTGGATTCCGTCGGCAGGTCGCATCGTCACCTTGCACTACTCATGAGCGCGTCCAAACATTTCGCACTGTACATCTACGCGGCGGTGCTCGAGTTGCTCGCGCGCCTGACGCGTGAGTGTGGAGAGGCGGCGTTCGAACGCTGGCCGTTCCTGGCGGGTTACAACAACGAGCTCGTCGCGCACGGTCTTGCCGGCCGTGCCACCGCCGACGCACCCGCATCGTGGAGAGGGACGATCGAGACGTGGGAGCGTGGCGTCGCGGAACAGTTGCCACTCCGTGCGTTGCGCGAGCGGCTCGCGCTCGGGCACGAAGGGCTCGTGCTCCTCATGATCGCGGCAATCGTCGACGAGGACCCGCGCTTCGTCTCAGTGTTCGAGCACCTGCAGGGCGATGGCCGTGTGCGTCCCGCCGCGAGCCTCCTCCGGTGCTGGTACGACGGGCGCGAGGCGGCCGACGAGGGAAGGGCCGCCGTTCGACGCCTGCTTGCCAGCGGACTGCTGGCTCCCACCGGCTCCGCCGGGCTCGATGCGCCGGTCCACGTCCCCACGGCGATCGCCGACAGCATGCGCGGGCACACGCCCGTCGAACCGATCGCCGGCCTCAGATACGTCCCAATCGATCGTCTCGTGTCGCTCGAGCGGTTCATCGCATCCGGCGATCTGCGCGTTCGCGCCTCGCGGCTCGCCGCGCTGCTCCGCACCGGCGACGTGCCGGCGGTCGTCATTCGTGGGCCCGATGGCAGCGGGCGCCGCACCCTCGCTGGTGCGATCGCGCGCGAGATGCGCCGCGCGGCGCTTCATGTCGATGCGTCGGACGCGACTGGTCGGCGGGACGATGGCTGCTGGCGGCTGCTGGGAACGCTCAGCGCGCTGACCGCGGCGCTGCCGATCGTCTCGTTCGACGTCTCGCCGGGTGAAGCGGCGACGCTGCCAGCGGCTGCTGGTCTCTCTCCGATCGTATTCATCCTCGGGCGCCACGGCGGAATCAGCGGCGCGCTGGCGTCGAGCGCCGTGACCGTCACGCTGGAGATGCCTGGTGAATCAGAACGCGCCGAGCATTGGCGCAGCGCGCTCGGGGACAGCTGCTGCGCCGGCGATCTCGACGCGATCGTCGGCCGCCGCATGACGGGCGGCCACATCCGCCGCGGGGCGCGCCTGGCGCGTGCCTCGGCGGCTATGGATGGCCGGGCGACGGTCACGCCCGGCGACGTGCAGATGGCGACGCGCGACGTCGGCCGCCAGGCGCTCGAGACGCTGGCGACGCGGCTCGATCCGCTCTGCGACTGGGCGCGCCTGGCGACGTCGCCCGCCACGCGGCGCGAGCTCGCGGCGCTCGTGGCGCGCTGTCGATGGCGGGAGCGGCTCGGCGCGGCGGCCGGTCCACTTGCCGGCGGCGCCAACTCCGGCGTTCGCGCACTTTTCACCGGTCCGAGCGGCACTGGCAAGACGATGGCCGCCCGGCTGATGGCGGCGGAGCTGGGCAAGGACATCTTCCGCCTCGACCTCGCCAGCCTGGTCAGCAAGTTCATCGGCGAAACCGAAAAGGCCATCGATCGCGTGCTTTCGCGCGGCGAAGAGCTCGACGTCGTGCTGCTGCTCGACGAAGGCGACGCGCTGCTCACCTCGAGGACGAGCGTGACCACGTCGAACGATCGATACGCCAACCTCGAGACGAACTTCCTGCTGCAGCGGCTCGAGTCGTTCGAGGGCATCCTGCTCGTCACGACGAACGCCGCCGATCGCATCGATCGCGCCTTCGAGCGGCGGATGGACGCCGTCGTCGAGTTCAGCGCGCCGGGTCCGGCCGAACGGCTCGCAATCTGGGACGTGCATCTCCCGCCGGCGCACGGCGTTCCCGGCGATCTCGTGCGGGAGATGGCGGTGCGCTGCGCGCTGAGCGGCGCGCAGATTCGCAACGCGGTCGTGCACGCGACGCTCGTGGCGCTCGATCGCGGCAGCCGGGTGCTCGCGGCCGACGTCGAAGCCGCGGTGCAGCGCGAGTACGCCAAAGCCGGCGCGGCGTGTCCGCTGCGTCCAGGGGTCGCGCTCGAACACGCGGTGCATCACGACGGAGCGGCATGAAGTCCGCGGCCCGTGCGCCCGCACCTCGAGAGGCGGCGACGCCTTCGCGCCCGTCCGCCGCACCCTCGGCGCCCGCGCCGTCGCCCACCAGGGGCCGTCCGGCGCCAGGCGGTCCGCCGGCGCTGCGTCTTGCCGAACCCGCACCGGCACGCGCAGCCGAGCCAGCAGCGTCTGCGCCGGCACCAGTCGCCGCGCAACCGCAGCGGCCGGTGGAACCGCAGCAGGAAGAACGTATCGCCGAAGGGGCCTTCTGGAGTGTCGTCCGCGGAGTCGCGCCGGACCTCGAACCGATCATGAGGAACGGCGTCTGGCTCTGGCTCGAGGAGCAGATCACAGCCGCCATCAAGGGCTTCGTCGACGGGTTGTTTGCGCCGGTCCGCGCCGTGACGGGCGTGGCGGCGACGCTGACGAAGGTGTTCCAGTCGCTGGTCGAATGGATGCAGGAGGCCGCGGCAAAGATCGCGGAAGGCGACTGCAGCTCGATCACCGAAGCGGTGGAGAAGATCGAGCAGGTGATCTCCGGGATCATGTCGGCCATCACCGACAAGGTTCAAGGGCTTGCGAAGAAGGTCAGCGGTTTCTTCACCGGTCTATGGGACCGGTTCGGAGCGCCGATCTGGGAGATGCTCCAGCAGATCGGCGGCGACATCTGGGACGGCATCCAGCGGCTGGGGCGCCTGATCTGGGACAAGACCACGTCGCTGCGCGAAGGCGTGATGGGCTTCGTGTCCGGCGCGTGGAAGTGGATCAAGACGAAGCTCGGGATCGGCGACGGTCCGGAGGGACAGAACGGCCTGGTGCAGTGGGTCCAGGCGAAGGCCGAGGAGGTGTGGAAGGGGCTCAAGCCGCGGATCGAGCCGTACAGGAAGCAATTGATGGTGATCGCCGGCATCCTGCTCTGGCTGTCGCCGGCCGGACCCTTGCTGGCGATTGGCGCAGGCGTCGCCGGCGTCATCTACGGCATCAAGTGGATTCGCGAGCACCTGCGCAACCGCGACGACATGGTGGCGCAGCGCGGCGTGCTCGAGGGAACGATCATCCCGGCGCTGATGCGCGGGATGGATGCGTTCACGGGCGCGTTGAAGCCTGTCGCGGCACAGGTCACTGCGAAGATCGGCGAGGTCGTCGGCGCACTTGGTCAGTTCGCCGGCAGCCTCGGCTCATCGCTCCTCGAGTTTGCGACGGGGCTCATCGACTGGGTTGCCGAGCAGTTCAGCGCGCTGTGGAAGTGGGCCAATGAAAAGCTGACCGCACTCGTGGAATGGTTCACCACCGGGCTGGCCCGGCTCAAGGCGTTCCTGCAACCCGTGCTCGACGTCCTTCGCAAGGTCGGCGAGATCTATCTCGATATCCTGAAACTCCCGCTGCTCGCGGCCGAGAAGGTGTGGCACAAGATTCCGGCCTGCATTCGCGACCCGTTCGTCAACTTCCTGATCAACCAGGTCCTCAAGCGCATCCCGCTCTTCAAGCAGGTCACCGAGTTTCTGCCGCAGTTGTGGGCAAAGATCATGGCGACCGCGCTCCCGATCCTCCGCAAGGTCTTCAAGGAAGGAAAGCTCAAGGACGCGGCGCTCGACGTGCTGGTGCTGGTGCTCGACGCGCTGCAGGTGCCGCTCGAGCTGGTGCAGACGGTGATCGCCAAGGGGAAGGCATCGATCGACCTGATTCTGGACAAGCCGCTCGAGTTCCTGACCAACATGCTGGCCGCGCTCAAACAGGGTGCCACCCAGTTCGGCCAGGGCATCGTCAAACATCTCCTCTCAGGTCTCCAGAAGTGGCTGTTCGCGGCCGCCGAGAAGGCGGGCCTGCATCCGCCAACCGAGCTCACCTTCCGCGCCGTCTTCGACTTCATCCTCGAGGTGCTGGGCCTGAGCGTTGACAAGGTGCTCGAGCGGCTCGAGAAACGAATCGGCCCGGAGAAGATGGTCCCCATACGGAAGGCGCTTGCCGTCCTGTCGAAAGTCTGGGAGTGGGTCAGCACGCTCCTGAACGAAGGGCCGGCGGGGGTGTGGAAGAAGCTGACGGAGAAGCTGGGGAATCTCTGGCAGGGCGTGCTCGACGCGGCCGTCGGCTACATCACGAAGACCGTCACGGAGGCCGCGATTCCGAAACTGACCGGGATGCTCGCCGGCGGACCAATCGGCGTCGTCATCAACGGCATCATCGCGATCTGGAAGGCGCTGCAGACCTTCGCGAAGCACTTCAAGCAGATCCTCGAGATCATGAACGGGGTGTTCGACACCGTCGGCGACATCGCGCGCGGCGCGATTGCCGGGGCCGCGAACATGGTCGAGAACCTGATGGATCGCATGCTGCCCATCGTGATCGGGTTCCTCGCGAACCAGCTTTCGCTCGGCGACATCAGCGAGCGCATCGAAGTGATGCTCGTCGCGATCCGCGCCAAGGTGGTCGAGGCGGTCGACTGGCTCATCGACAAGGCGCTGGCGATCGGCGGCGCCATTCTGGGCCTGGTCAAGGCCGGCATCGCGAAGGTGACAGAGTGGTGGAAAGAGGAAAAGAAGTTCACGCTGGATGCGAAGGAGCACATCCTGAAGTTCCAGGGCGAGGGCGCTGACGCGGAGATCGTCGTCGAGTCGAGCCCCCCTGTGCTGCTCGGGGACTTCCTCACGAAGAGGAAGGCGAAGGCGATGACCGGGCCGCAGAAGAAGGACTGGGAAACGATCGACGAACACAGGAAGACGATCGTGAAGCTCAAAGCGAAGACCAAAGGAGCCTTTGGCGTAGAAGACGGCGCGACGATCTCGAAGGCGCTCACGGCAATCGCGAGCCTCCTTCCGAATCTCGGCCACGATGTTCTTCCGCCATCAGAATTGGTCGAAAAGAAGGTGCTCACGGTGAAGAGGGAGGAGTCGAGCGAACTTGGCCAGAGGATACACGTCAAACCGCTCACCTTGAATCCTGGCAAGTTGTCCGGCAGTGATCCCCATGACACCAACGAGATATGGGACGCCGTCAGCATTCGGCGGAACACATTCGTGCGCGGGCATCTGCTGAACCACCACGTGCACGGCCCAGGCGAGAACTACAACCTGGCGCCCATCACGATCGCCGCGAACAACGAAATGACGAGGGAGGTCGAAAGTCACGTGAAGGAGGCGGTTCTGACCCACCGCAAGATCGTCGAGTATCACGTGACCATGGAATATGA
>Ga0190265_10000486_pt1 | contig 28191 bp, 27 predicted proteins | sample Popmic124T_FD_133135 | JGI IMG/M metagenome (GOLD analysis project Ga0190265, IMG submission 133135) | Populus adjacent soil microbial communities from riparian zone of Indian Creek, Utah, USA - 124 T | ecosystem: Environmental > Terrestrial > Soil > Riparian zone | place: USA: Utah | collected...
ATAGCAACTTGAAGGCAAGATGAACACCCACCGCAAAGTCCACGTAAAGACGTTCGGCTGTCAGATGAACGTCTATGACAGCGAGCGCATGGTGGACCTGCTTGCGCCGCTCGGATATTCGCAAACCGAAACTTTGGAGGATGCGGATGTCGTCATCCTCAATACGTGCCACATTCGTGAGAAAGCGGCCGAGAAGGTCTATTCGGACCTGGGGCGCGTGCGGCAGGTCAAGCGCCACCGCAGTGCGAACGGAGAGGAGACCATCGTCGCCGTAGCGGGTTGCGTTGCGCAGGCGGAAGGGGCGGAGATCCTGCGCCGTGAGGCCAGTGTCGATGTGGTCGTCGGGCCGCAGAGCTATCACAAGTTGGCTGACGCCATCGGTCGGGTGCGCGCGACGGGGCAGCCTGTGGTCGACACGGAGTTTCCCGGAGACGCCAAATTCGCTGCTATGGGGAAGCGCGTCGGACCTCGAACCGCAACCGCCTTTCTCACGGTGCAGGAGGGCTGCGACAAGTTCTGCGCTTTCTGCGTCGTCCCCTACACCAGAGGTGCCGAATACTCACGCACTGTCGTCGAAGTGGAGGCAGAAGCGCGCCGTCTGGCGGAGGCAGGCGTCCGCGAGATCACGCTGCTCGGCCAAAACGTGAATGCGTATCACGGTGACGGACCCGATGGTCGGCCCTGGTCGCTCGCGCGTCTTGTTTCACGGCTGGCGTGCATCGAAGGCCTGGAGCGGCTCCGCTACACGACCAGCCATCCGCGCGACATGACCGACGACCTGATCGCCGCTCATGGCGATGAGGCAAAGCTCATGCCGTTCCTGCACCTGCCGATACAGTCAGGTTCGGACCGCACTCTGGCTGCAATGAACAGGAAGCACACTCGAGAGGACTATCTGTCCTTGGTGAAGCGCATTCGCTCCGCTCGCCCGGATATTGCCCTCTCGACCGATATCATCGTCGGTTTCCCCGGCGAGACTGAGCAAGACTTCGAGGACACGCTGGACCTGCTGGAGCATCTGCACTTCGCGCAAACCTACTCCTTCAAGTACAGCCCCAGACCGGGCACGCCTGCCGCCGCCATGGCGCAGCTTCCTGACGCGGTCAAAATCCAGCGCCTACAACGCGTCCACGACGTCGTTGCCAGACAGCAATTGGCCTTCAATCAGGGCTATGTGGGGCGTCGGCTGCGGGTGCTGTTTGATAGGCCGGGGCGGCGCCCGGGCCAATTGGCCGGCCGTTCACCTTACCTTCAGGCCGTCCACGTTCAGGGTGACAATTCGTTGATTGGCTGCAGCCTGGAGGTTGAAATACAGGGGGCTGGCCCCAACAGCTTGTCGGGAACTATTGTGGGCAGAGCTCCTTGAGGGATATGGATCAAACCATGATAGGCTATGATCTGAGGGTTGGGTTGCTTCGGCTAACGATGGAGGCCGACTAGTTGACGGGCGTGCGCGGGCCAGCAGCGTCGGGACTTGCAAAGACGCTGAAAGGGGATCAGGCACGCTTAGTCGTGCCCTTCGAGGACAATAGGCATCTCAACCGGCTGCTGGGCGAGTACGACGGCCACCTGGCACTGCTCGAGGAGCGTCTCGGTATCGAGGCGCACGCCCACGGCAACGTCGTAACCCTGACGGGGCCGGCGGAGGCGTGCGAGGTCGCGCGCGAGGTTCTTGAAAAGCTCTACATGCGGATTCGACAGGGCGAGGACATCGGCCCCGGTGATATCGATGGGCTCTTACGGCACGCCAGCGCGGAGGCGCCCCCGGCCGACGGTCTTGGGCAAATCAGGACACGTCGTAAGGTCATAACCGCTAGGTCACCCAACCAGAGCGCGTACATCAAGGCGCTCGACCGCGTCGACCTGGTTTTCGGGCTTGGCCCTGCTGGCACGGGCAAGACCTATCTAGCTGTTGCCTACGCCGCCCAGTGCCTCGAACGAGGCCAGGTCGAACGGATCGTCCTATCGCGGCCGGCTGTGGAGGCGGGGGAGCGACTGGGCTTTCTCCCGGGCGACATGCGGGAGAAGGTCGACCCTTACCTGCGGCCGCTCTACGACGCACTTTACGATGTCCTCCCGGCCGCCAAGGTGGAGCGGGACTTGACGACTGGAGTTATCGAGATCGCACCTCTCGCGTTCATGCGCGGCCGGACGCTGGCGCATTCCTTCGTCATCCTGGACGAGGCACAGAACACATCCGCGATGCAGATGAAGATGTTTCTCACGCGGATCGGCGAAGGCTCAAAGATGGTGATCACTGGGGACCCGAGCCAGATCGATTTGCCACTCGGGCAGGAGTCTGGATTGGAGCAGGCGGTCTCCCTCCTGAGTGATGTGAAGGGAATCGAGACAATAAGGTTCAAGTCCGCTGACGTCGTCAGGCGCGACCTCGTGGCACGCATCGTCGAGGCCTACGACAAGGCCGGACAGATTCGCTGATCGGTCGGACCCATGGGCGTTGCAGGCGAAAGCATTTCCGTTCCGGCAATCACCGATGTCTCGGAAGAGACCAGGGAGCCTCCTGAACATTTAAGGCTCACCGTCGTCGGGGAAGCAGGCGATTGGAGCGGGATTCCTGCCCTTGTCGATATCGTTCGCGAGTCTGCAAGGGCCATTGCCAATCATCCGCGCTGCGCGAAGGCGCGCGGGCGTGAGGCAAGCGTCGTGCTGGCGGACGATCCGCTGCTCCGCTCACTTAACCGCACATACCGCGGCAAGGATGTTCCCACCAACGTGCTGTCATTTCCGTTCCAGGCTAGGCCGCCCATTGAGGATGGCGCAGCGTATCTGGGCGATGTCATCCTCGCAGCCGAGACCGTTGCGCGCGAGGCCGCGGACCAAGGCACGCCGCTCGGTGCCCATTTTCAGCACCTGGTGATACATGGCGTCCTGCACCTGTTGGGGTTCGATCACGAGACCGATGCCGAGGCAGCCGTGATGGAGCGTATCGAAATCGAGGTGCTAGCGGGGTTCGGCATCGCCGACCCCTATTCAATGTCTGAACCGCACGCATGAGCAAGCAGGCAGAAGATAGCGAACGCACTCCTCAACCCGCTCCGGATGGCGGGGGAGAACCCTCGCAAGGTTGGCTGGCTGCGTTGAGAGCGAGGCTCGGGTTGGCGGGTGCGCCGACTCTTCGCGAGACGCTCGAGCAGGCTCTCCAGAATGCGGCGGAGGGACAGGCCATCTCCGCTGAAGAGCGGGAGATGCTGCTGCGAACGCTGCGGTTCGGGGCGCTCAAGGTGGAAGACGTGATGGTGCCGAGGGCCGACATCATCGCGGTGGAGCAGAACCAACCCATCCGCGAGCTCCTCAAGACATTCGATGCGGCGGGCGTATCCCGCATCCCGATCTATCGGGAAACCCTGGACGATCCGCAGGGCATGGTCCACGTCAAGGACGTGCTGCGGTGGCTGATGGGAGCTGCGCTCGGTCGGCCCGCGACGGAAGGCTATGTGCCGCCTTCCGCAATCCGCCAGGCCGTGCCGCCTCCGGATCTCGCGCGCGCAGATCTTTCAAAGCCAATCTCCGCAGCGAAGCTGGGGCGGCCCATGATCTTTGTGCCGCCCTCAATGCCGGCCGCAAATCTGCTTATACGCATGCAATCGACGCACAATCATATGGCCCTGGTGGTCGACGAGTACGGTGGCACGGACGGGCTGGTGACGATCGAGGATCTCGTCGAGGAGATCGTGGGCGAGATCGAGGATGAACATGACGAGGCGGCGGCCGCCAACATCGCGCGCGATGCCAAGCTGGGCCTCGTTACGGCGGCGCGCACGCCGGTTCGCGAGCTCGAGCAGCACCTCGGCCTGAAGCTGCTGACTGCGGAAGAGGAAGCCGAGATCGATACGCTCGGCGGCCTTGTCTTTTCCCTAGCGGGCCGCATGCCCGTACGAGGCGACATCGTCAAGCATCCCGCCGGCGTGGACTTCGAAGTGCTGGACGCCGACCCGCGCCGGGTCAAGCGGCTTCGGATCCACGTCCACCGGCCCGAACTCTCCTCTGACGCTCCCTGAGACTTGACTTGGGCGTAGCCGCAGGTGCCTTTTCCGTCCCATCGGGGGACGGATGCCATCCACACCGACGTCAACGTTTGCCGACCGGCTCAGCCTGCTCACCGGCTGGCGCAAACGAGCTGTCGCGCTCGGAGCGGGCGCCTTGTCCGTGCTGGCTCTTGCCCCGTTTTTCCTTGCTCCTGTTCTATGGCTCACGCTGCCCGTCCTGGTTTGGTTGATCGATGGGGCCATTGCTGGACCGCCGGACGCGGGGCGAAAGCGCTGGTACGCCTCTTCCACGATCCTGGCGGCGGAGATCGGCTGGTGGTGGGGGTTTGGATACTTCCTCGCAGGTTTGTTTTGGATCGGTGAAGCATTTCTCGTGGAGGCGCAGAGCTTCGCGGTCTTCATGCCGTTTGCGGTGCTGCTGATGCCGGCCGGTCTTGCGCTGTTCTACGCGGCTGCCACCGCTCTTGCGGTCCTCTTCTGGCGCGCGGGTGCTTGGCGGGTGCTCGCCTTGGCCTTGACGCTTTCAGCGATGGAGTGGTTGCGCGGGCATGTGCTGTCCGGGTTTCCCTGGAATGTGCTCGGATACGCGCTGACCTATCCGCTGCCATTCCTGCAGAGTGCCTCCGTACTGGGGCCTTACGGACTGACGTTTGCGACCGTCCTGATATTCGGCCTTCCGCTGGTCTTGTTGTCGGCTCGTGAAGATCGCAAGCGAAAAACCGCAGCGCTGGCGATTGCCGTGTTGCCCCTGATCGCGATCGGCGGCCTCGGCCAGCTGCGTCTGTCGATGGCAACTGCCGAGACTCTCCCGGGCGTCAAATTCCGCATCGTGCAGCCGAGCATTCCGCAGCGGGAGAAATGGGTCGCGGGAAACCAGGAACCCATTTTCAACGAGCATGTCGCGCTCTCCCTGCGCGATGGCTCCGGCAAAATCGACAATCTTGCAGGCATCACGCACGTGGTCTGGTCGGAGGCGGCGATGCCCTTTATGCCGCTTGACACGCCGCCAGCGCTTGCCGCCATAGGCAAGATGCTCCCAGAGGGGACGCTGCTGATCGCGGGTGCTCTGCGGGCGGAGCGCGCCCCGCCAAAATCGCCGCGCCTTCGCAACTTCTTCAATAGTCTGCTCGTGTTCGGCAAGGGCGGGCTGCTGCTGACCCTCTACGACAAGATCGACCTCGTGCCCTTTGGCGAGTTCCTGCCATTGCGATGGCTTCTTGAATCCATCGGGTTGCGGCAACTCTCCCACACGATGGGCAGCTTCGAGTCCGGCTCCACCCCGCGTCCTCTGCTCCAGGTTCCCGGCTTGCCGCTCGTCGTGCCTCTCATCTGCTATGAGGCGATCTTCCCAGGGGCGATCGTTCAAGGTCCGGTGCGGCCGGGGGTCATCATCAATGTGACCAACGACGGCTGGTTTGGGAACACGACCGGTCCCCGCCAGCACCTGCACCAGGCGCGCGTGCGCGCCGTTGAAGAGGGGCTGCCGCTGATCCGGGTGGCTAACAACGGCATCTCCGCCGCCTTCGATGGTTACGGCCGCGTTCTCGGCCGTCTCGAACTCGACCAAAAAGGAGTTTTGGACGTCCCGCTACCCGTCGCCTTGCGGATGCCGCCCTATGCGCGATTTGGAGATTTGCTGTTCTTTACGATCTGGTTACTCGGGGCGGGCATTCTAGGATGGGTGGTGTGGCGTCCGCCGCACACGTGATTATGCGTAAGCCGCGGTTGGTCTTGTGCGCAGCACCAAAGTGGCGCTTATGTCGGCGGAAACCATTGACTGTGTGCTGAACTAAGGCGCGGGACTGACATGCCAAGACCGACCGGGACCGCCGACACCGTGGGTGGTGAGGACAAAGGTCAGCGCCGTCCTAATCCCATCGATGTGCACGTCGGCAGCCGCGTCAGGTTTCGCCGCATGCTGCTTGGCATGAGCCAGGAGAAGCTCGGCCAGAAGCTGGGACTGACCTTCCAGCAGGTGCAGAAATACGAGAAGGGCATCAATCGGATCGGTGCCAGCCGCCTGTTCGATTTGGCCCAGGTGCTGGGAGTCACAGTACAGTTTTTCTACGAGGAGGCACCGGCCGGCGAAAGTTCAGCCGAAGAGGCCGAAGGTGCGGCGGAACGGCCCGATGAGCACTCCATCGTTGAATTCCTCCGTAGCCGGGATGGCCTGGAATTGAACAGGGCATTCGTGCGCATTTCGGACGCCAAGGCGCGCCGCGCTATCGTAGAGCTGGTACGTAGTCTCGCCAACGAAGATGCAGCCGAATAGCGCTGCTTTTTGGGCAGCTTCCCCGCCTTTAGGCATTCTCGGCCCGCGCCACAAATGACGCGGCTCCGTGGGCGAGCGCGCATCTTGACCCCCGCCTGAAACACTGCAAGAACGCTGGCGATTTCTGTTAGCCAAGGGGTGTGCCAAGTGTCGCGCAAGTCTTACCTATTCACCAGCGAGTCGGTCTCCGAGGGGCACCCCGACAAGCTGTGCGACCGGATCTCGGATGAGGTCGTCGATCTGTTCTTCAGGGAGGGTCCGAAGGCTGGCATCGATCCTTGGCAGTTGCGCGTGGCCTGCGAGACCATGGCCACGACGAACCAGGTCGTGATCGCCGGTGAGACCCGCGGACCCAGGACGATTACCAAGGATTGGGTCAGTCACGTCGCGCGCCTCGCCATCAAGGACATCGGCTACGAGCAGGACGGCTTCCACTGGGAGAAGGCCGACATCAAGGTTCTGTTGCACCCTCAATCGGCCGACATCGCCCAGGGTGTCGACAGCGGCGGCAACAGGGATGAGGGTGCAGGCGACCAGGGCATCATGTTCGGTTACGCGTGCCGGGAGACCCCGGAACTCATGCCGGCGCCCATCTATTACAGCCACAAGATATTGCGCCTCATCTCCGAGGCGCGGCACTCCGGCAAGGAGGCCGTGCTCGGCCCGGATTCCAAGAGCCAAGTGACTGTTCGCTATGAGGACGGCAAACCGACCGGCGCGACCCAGATCGTGGTCTCGCACCAGCACCTCGTCGAGTCGATGACTTCGGCACAAGTGCGCGAGCTGGTGGAGCCCTACGTCAAGAAGGCGCTCCCCTCCGGCTGGATCAGCAAGGACACGGTCTGGCATATCAATCCGACCGGCAAATTCTTCATCGGCGGTCCCGATGGCGACACCGGTCTCACGGGCCGGAAGATCATTGTCGACACCTACGGCGGCGCTGCGCCCCACGGTGGCGGTGCATTCTCGGGCAAGGATCCGACCAAGGTCGATCGCTCCGCCGCTTACGCAGCGCGCTATCTCGCAAAGAACGTGGTGGCTGCGGGACTCGCGGACCAGTGCACCATCCAGCTGGCCTATGCGATCGGTGTCGCCAAGCCGCTGTCGATCTATGCGGATATCGGGGGGAACCCGAACAAGATCGATGCGGCAAAGCTGGAGACCGTGCTCGGCGAGCTCATGGACCTGTCGCCGCGCGGCATCCGCAAACATCTCGACCTCAACAAGCCGATCTACGCGCGCACTTCGGCTTATGGGCATTTCGGACGCGATACGGACAAGGATGGCGGTTTCTCATGGGAGAGGACCGATCTTGCGAGCAAACTCAAGTCAGCGATGGCGTGAGTTTCACTTCCCAAGTTCGGGAACGCTGACGTGGCCTCCCGCGCTCGGCCGGAAGGTGCGCGCCGCAAACTGATAGCTTTCGACGACAAGACTTGGCAGGCGCTGCACCAGCTTTCGCTCGACTGTTTGAAATCGATGCAGGAGCTTGCCGATGAGGCGTTTGCGGACCTCCTCAGGAAACATCGCCGGCCGGTGACGCTCAAGGATGCGTTGCGCGAGAGCGCGAGGCTGCTCCCAGCCAATGATCCGGTTCCTCGACGTAAGCCCGGCAAGACGCCGCGCAAGCGCTAGCTCCGTCCGCATCGGGAGAGCGAAGTGTCGGACAGAGATGCAGTTGGGCGCGAGCTGCCGTCCTACGGACGCCGTCGCGGAAGGCGACGGAGCGGGAAGCAAGCCGAACTTTGGAGCGAGGTTCTGCCCCGGTTCGCGCTGGCGGTCGACCAGGGATCGACGCTCGATCTGCCGAACTGCTTCGATCCGCGGGTTAGGGAGGTTTGGCTCGAAATAGGCTTCGGTGGCGGCGAGCACCTCATCCGGCAGGCTCGGACGCACCCCGATGTTGGAATAGTCGGTTGCGAGACCTACGAGGATGGCGTCGTCAAGGTTTTGAGCGCGCTCGAAACAGAGCGCCAGACCAACGTCAAGCTATGGGCGGTCGACGCACGTGAACTGATAAAGCAGCTTCCCGCAGCCTGTCTTGGGCGTGTGTTCATCCTGTTCCCCGACCCGTGGCCCAAGAAACGGCACCATAAGCGCCGGCTCGTCGCGCCGCGGACAGTGGACGAACTCGCACGTGTGATGCGCCCCGGTGCCGAACTGCGGGTCGCGACTGACATCGGCGAATACGCGACGGCCATTCTTCTGGCTGCGGCTTCGCATCCTTGCTTCCGTTGGCCAGCAACCGCGCCGGCGGATTGGCGGGAACGCCTGTCTGATTGGCCTTCGACGCGCTATGAAGCGAAAGCTCGGGCGGCCGGACGCCGCTGCTACTACTTTCGTTTTGAACGGAAATAGTTAAACGGCGCCATGTTCCGTTACTGTTCTTGTACTTGACGCTTGCCAAGAGGGCATCGGACGCCTACTATAAAGGCGCTCATGATCATCTCAACTCTGAGAGTGGGCCCTCGGGGTCCGCTCTTTTTGTTTTGTAGCGGCCTATGAGCGCCCAAATCCAACTACCCGAGTTATGCTCGCGGAGCTGAGAACAGTGACCGGCGCGATTTATGAGGCGCGCTTCATCCGTGAGACCGGCGTGGCGGCAGAGGTTGCGGCGCTCATCGAGGCGCCATTGAACGATCTCGGTTTCCAGTTGGTACGAGTCACGGTTTCGGGTCGCAACGGAACAACAGTCCAGATAATGGCGGAACGGCCTGACGGCACCATGACGGTAGAGGACTGCGCGCTTGCTTCGCGCAATATCTCCCCGCTCCTTGATGCCCACGATCCGATCAAGGGGCAGTACACGCTGGAGATTTCCTCGCCGGGGATCGATCGCCCGCTGGCGCGGGCATCCGATTTCGACGCTTGGGCAGGGCACGAGGCAAAGATCGAGACCAAGGACCTGATCCAGGGCCGCAAGCGGTTTCGTGGCCTCTTGCAGGGGCTGGCTGGCGAGGAGGTCAGTCTGGCGCTGACCGCGGACCAGGGCGGCGGTACGGTAAATCTTCCGATCGAAGGGATCGCCGAGGCACGTCTCCTGCTGACGGATGACCTCATTCGAGAGACGTTGCGAAGGGTGAAGAAGGCAGCCGCCGCCGCGAGTGCGGCTGGTGAAGTTTGAGTGGTGTGGAGGGTGCCAAGTTATGGCGCAACCAGGTGTAAGCGCGAATAGACTTGAGCTTTTGCAGATCGCCGATGCGGTCGCGCGCGAAAAGTCGATAGACCGGCGGATCGTGATCGAGGCCATGGAGGATGCGATCCAGAAGGCGGCGAAGTCTCGTTACGGCGCCGAGAACGATATACGTTGTGAGATCGATCCCAAGTCGGGCGAGACCAAACTCACGCGCGTGCTGGAGGTTGTCGAGCAGGTCGAGAACGATGCGACCCAGCTCACCGTGGCAGACGCCATGCGACGCAATCCCAATGCCAAGGCCGGCGACATGATCGCTGAAACCTTGCCGCCGCTGGATTTCGGGCGTGTCGCGGCGCAGAACGCCAAGCAGGTCATCGTCCAGAAGGTGCGGGAAGCGGAGCGCGAGCGGCATTTCAACGAGTACAAGGACCGTATCGGCGAGATCGTCAACGGCACCGTCAAGCGCGTGGAATATGGAAACGTCATCATCGATCTCGGCCGCGCCGAGGGCATCGTGCGGCGGGATGAAATGATCCCACGCGAGAACGTGCGTCTCGGCGATCGTCTGCGGGCCTATATCTATGATGTGAGGCGGGAGCCGCGGGGTCCGCAGATTTTCCTGTCGCGTGCGCGGCCGGAGTTCATGTCGCTGCTGTTCCGGCAGGAAGTGCCGGAAATCTACGACGGCATCGTCCAGATCAAGTCGGTAGCCCGGGATCCTGGCTCGCGGGCCAAGATTGCCGTGATCTCGAAGGATTCCTCCATCGATCCCGTGGGCGCCTGCGTCGGTATGCGCGGCGCGCGCGTGCAGGCGGTGGTGGGCGAGCTGCAGGGCGAGAAGGTCGACATCATCCAGTGGAACCCGGATGCCGCGACCTTCATCGTCAATGCTTTGGCACCGGCCGAGGTCACCAAGGTGGTGCTGGACGAGGATTCCAACCGCATCGAGGTGGTCGTGCCCGAGAGCCAGCTCTCGCTCGCCATCGGCCGGCGCGGCCAGAACGTGCGCCTGGCCTCCCAGCTGACGGGTTGGGACATCGATATCCTGACGGAGCAGGAGGAGTCTGAGCGCCGCCAGAAGGAATTCACGGAGCGCTCGCAGCTCTTCATGGAGGCGCTCGACGTCGACGAGGTCATTGCTCAGCTGTTGGCGACCGAAGGCTTCGAAACGGTGGCCGAGGTGGCGTTTGTCGACTCCGGCGAGATTGCTCACATCGAAGGTTTCGACGAGGACACTGCGAAAGAGATTCAAACACGCGCGCGCGAGTTTCTGGAACGGCAGGAAGCTGAGCGCGACGCGCGGCGCAAAGAACTGGGCGTCGCCGACGAACTCGCGGCTGTCCCTGGCGTGAGCACCGCCATGCTGGTCGCCTTCGGCGAAAACGACATCAAGACGGTCGAGGACCTCGCGGGGGCTATCCCCGATGATCTGATCGGCTGGACCGAGCGCAAGAAGGAAAAGGACGCGGAGCCTGTCCGTCACAAGGGGGCGCTGGACGGGCTCGAGGTCGGCCGCAAGGAGGCCGAGGAGATGATCATGGCGGCGCGCATAGCCGCGGGTTGGGTGACGGAAGAGGACCTCGAGCGCATGCGCAAAGAGCAGGAGGCGGCGGCAGCCGCAACTGCTGCGGCGGCCGAGGCTACCAAAGAGGCTGCTATGGCGGCGCCTGTGGCCGTCAAGGCTTAGGGCGATGGCGCGGCAGGGACAGAGGCGCGATGGGCGTGGACGCGACAAACGGCGAGGAGGACCTGCATTCGGCGGGTCCGATGCGCCTGTGCGCGGTCTCCCGCACGCCTGCTGATCGAGACGACCTCATTCGCTTCGTTGCGGGCCCGGATGGCTCGATTGTTCCTGATCTCGCCTGCCGGCTGCCCGGACGGGGGGTTTGGGTCGGTGGAACCCGGGCTGTTGTTGAGGCTGCTGTACGCCAGAAGGCGTTCAGCCGCAGCCTGAAGCAGCAGATCGTTGTCCCGGAAGACCTGCCCGCCAGGATCGATCATCTGATGGCCAGGAGGTTGGGGGAGGCCGTCAGTATCGCGAACAAGGCCGGCCTTCTGATCGCTGGTTTTGCGAAGGTCGATGCCCTGATTACTGCGGGGCGCGCGGCAGTTCTTATTCACGCAGCGGATGGTGCGGCGGGGGGTGCCTCGAAACTCGACCGCAAATACAAGGCTCTGGTCGGCGCGGAACAGGCTGAGAATACAGTAGTGAACGAATTGACCGGGCCTGAATTGGACTTGGCCATCGGCCGGTCAAATGTGGTACATGCTGCGGCGTCCGAAGGCGGCGCCAGCTGGAGGATTCTGCAGGAAGCCCGACGCCTCCGGCGCTACCGGTCGGGCGAGGCTCTGAAGGCGACGAATTCGAACACAGGACGTGCATGAGCGAGACGAAAGAGACGGCTGATAAGACCCTTAGCGTTGCCCCGCGCAAGCCTCTGAGCTTGAAGCGGACCGTTGAGTCCGGGCACGTGCGGCAAAGCTTCAGCCATGGCCGGTCGAAGTCGGTCGTCGTCGAGAAGAAGAAGAAGCGCACCATCGCGTCGCCCGGTGAAGGCGACAGCCAGGTCGCGTCAGGGGACGGCGGCCAAATCGACACGCTTCTACCTGGCGGACTATCGACCGATGAGATGGATGCGCGCCGCCGCGCTCTCGAGGGTGCCAAGGAACGCGCCGAGGTGGAGGCGCTGGAGCAGACTAAGCTCGAAGGTCAGCGCGCCGAAGAACTCACGGAGCACGCCAAAGCGCTGCCACAGCCGAGCACCGACGGTCCGGCGGCCGAGACGGCGCCGGAGTCCTCGCCGGCCGTAGCAAAAAAACCGGAGCCGGTCAGAGGTCCGATCGTCGTGCTTCCTTCGGCCGATAAGCCGAAGACTGATATCCGGCGGACCGAGGCAGCCCCCAAGCGCAAGCTCGACGTAGAGGTCGCAGACGACGACGATGCGCGCTCCAAGAAAAAGGGTGCCAAAGTCACCAAGGCACCTGTGCGCCCAGGTGACGAGCGCCGCGAGCGCGTCAAGCTTACGATCAACAACGCATTCGACGAGGCGCAGCGCCAGAGGTCACTTGCATCGCTGCGTCGCAAGCGCGAGCGTGAAAAGCTCAAGCAGGCGGGCATTCAGCAGCCGCGCGACAAGGTTATGCGCGAAGTGATCATCCCCGAGGTGATCACCATCCAAGAGCTCTCCAACCGCATGGCGGAGCGGGCGGTCGACCTCATCCGCCTGCTCATGTCGCAAGGCGCGATGCACAAGATCAACGACGTCATCGATGCCGACACGGCCGAGTTGTTGGTGCGCGAGTTCGGTCACACGCCCAAGCGCGTGTCGGAGGCGGACGTAGAGGAAGGCTTCACCGGCACGGCCGATGTTGACGAGGACCGTCTTGCGCGGGCACCCGTCGTCACGATCATGGGTCACGTGGACCATGGTAAGACCTCGCTTTTGGACGCCATCCGGCAGACCAACGTCGCGGCCGGCGAAGCCGGTGGCATCACGCAGCACATCGGCGCCTACCAGGTGACCGTGCCGGGCGGCCAGAAGGTCACGTTCATCGATACGCCTGGCCACGAGGCCTTCACCGCCATGCGCGCGCGGGGCGCCAAGGTCACGGACCTCGTGGTGTTGGTGGTTGCTGCCGACGACGGTGTGATGCCGCAGACGGTGGAGGCGATCAATCACGCCAAGGCCGCAGGCGTGCAACTGATCGTCGCAATCAACAAGATCGACAAGCCAGGTGGCGATCCCCAGCGCGTGCGCACGGCTCTGCTGCAGCACGAAGTGATCGTCGAGAGCATGTCCGGCGAGACGCTCGAGGTCGAGGTCTCCGCGCTCAAGAGGACGGGCATCGACAGGTTGTTGGAAGCCATCCTACTTCAAGCCGAGTTGATGGACCTGAAGGCCAATCCGAATCGAGCGGCTGAAGGCGTCATCATCGAGGCCAAGCTGGAGCGCGGCCGTGGGCCCGTGGGCACTGTTCTGGTGCAGCGCGGCACCCTGCGCGTCGGCGACGTTATCGTGGCTGGATCGGCGTGGGGTCGTGTGCGCGCGCTGATCGACGATCAGGGTGAGCCGGTTTCGGACGCCGGTCCGTCGGTCCCGGTCGAGATATTGGGCTTCGATTCCGCACCGGAAGCGGGGGATCCCTTTTCTGTGGTTGAGAACGAGGCGCGCGCCAGAGAGATCACCGACTATCGCGTAAGAAAGCGTCGTCAGACCCTGGGCTCGGCGGGCACTGCACGCACCCTTGAGCAGATGATGCAGCAGCGCAAGGAGGCTGGGCGCAAGGAGTTCCCGCTGGTCGTCAAGGGCGATGTTCAAGGGTCGGTGGAGGCCATCCTTGGTGCGCTGAGAAAAATCGGCAACGACGAGGTAGAAGCCAGGATCGTGCACTCCGGTGTCGGCGGGATAACGGAGTCCGATATTTCGCTCGCTTCCACGGCGAAGTCGGTCGTGATTGGGTTCAACGTACGCGCCAACGTGCAGGCCAAGTTGGTCGCGGACCAGGGTGGCGTGGAGATCCGTTACTACAACATCATCTACGATCTGGTGGATGACGTGAAAGGCGCCATGTCGGGCCTTCTGGCACCGTCGGTGCGCGAGATATTCCTCGGTAACGCCCGCATTTTGGAAGTGTTCAACATTTCCAAGATCGGCAAGGTCGCCGGCTGCCGCGTGACGGAGGGCAAGGTGGAGCGTGGTGCAAAGGTGCGCCTGATCCGCGACAACGTGGTCATCCACGAGGGGACCCTGTCTACGCTCAAACGCTTCAAGGACGAGGTTCGAGAGGTCCCGGCTGGCCAGGAATGCGGAATGGCATTCGCCAACTACCAGGACATCCGCGCCGACGACGTGATCGAGTGTTTCAACATCGAGACGGTCGCCCGCTCGCTGTAGGTCAGGTATTCCAACCTCCGGGCCGGACAGCGTTGCAGAACCGATGGAGACATGGCGACAGGCCCGGGGTGGCTGGCGCCCGCTTTCATGGCTAGTCGCCGCAACGAGAAGAGTAGCGGACCCTCACAGCGCCAGTTGCGCGTGGGCGAGTTGATCCGCCATGCTCTTGCAGAGATGCTCTCGCGCGGCGAGATCTATGACGATGTCCTCGCGTCGCATGTTGTGACCATACCGGAGGTGCGCATGTCGCCCGACCTTCGGCTTGCCACGGTCTATGTCATGCCCCTGGGCGGCAAGGACATAGAGCCGGTACTGACCGCGCTGGACCGGCACAAGAAATACATCCGCGGCGAGATTGCGCACGAGGTCAACCTCAAGTTCGCGCCCGACATCCGCTTCATGGCCGACGAGACGTTCGACGAAGCCGATCGCATCAATCGCCTGCTGTCCAGCGAGAGGGTGCGCAAGGACTTGGCCAAGTAGTCATGGCGCGACGCAAGAAGGGCAAGGCCGTCCACGGCTGGCTGGTTCTCGACAAACCTGCGGGCATGACATCGACGCAGGCGGTCAGCGTAGTGCGGAGGCTGTTCGATGCCCAGAAGGCCGGACACGCAGGCACTCTGGACCCCCTTGCGACGGGAGTGCTTCCCATCGCGCTTGGGGAGGCGACCAAGACCGTTCCTTACGCCGTGGAGGGAGAGAAGGGCTATCGCTTCACGGTGCGCTGGGGCGTGGAGACTGATACGGATGATGCCGAGGGACGCGTCGCCGAGAATTCGGATAGCCGCCCTGAGAAGCGAGCAATTGAAGACTTGCTGCCTCAGTTTGTCGGCGAGATCCTTCAGAGGCCGCCCGCCTTTTCCGCCATCAAGGTAGACGGCGCCCGCGCTTACGATCTGGCGCGTGCCGGCGAAATGGTGGAATTGGCGGCTCGGCCGGTTCAGATCGCTTCGCTTACCCTGACTGCGATGCCCGATAACGAAACTGCCGTCTTCGAGGCCGCATGCGGAAAGGGCACCTATGTTCGTGCGCTGGCGCGTGACATGGGGCGGCAACTCGGCTGCCTGGGTCATGTCATCGAACTGAGGCGCACGCGCGTGGGGACCTTCCCGGAAGCCGATGCCGTCGCAATGGCATCACTGCAAGCCGTCTCCAAACAGGGTGAAGACGCGCTGGAAGCGCTGCTGCTGCCGGTCGAGGCGGCACTCTCCGGGCTGGCTGGGTTCGACGTGGCCCGGAAGGATGCGGCGCGGCTCCTGCAGGGTCAGCCCGTGATCATACGCGGCCGCGACGCGCCTCCTGAACTCGCGGCCTGCTATACGATGTGCAGTGGTCAGCTGATCGCGCTGGGGCGGGTGGAAAAAGGCCAGCTTCTTCCGATGCGTGTGTTCAACTTTAGTGGGGAATAAACCCATTCCCCCAGGCGGAGAAAACCCAGTTTTCCCTCGCATTCAATGGCCGCTGGTGTATAAGGCCCCGTCCCGCGGGCCGCATGCTGTGCAAACGCGGGGTTCGAGCGACCTGTGCTGGACGACATCCTGGCCATGGCCGCAATTCTCCTCAATCACAATGAGAAAGGTGCCCGATGTCGCTTAGCTCAGAGCGTAAGCAGACTATCGTCAAAGAGTTCGCAACAAAGAAGAACGACACAGGCTCGCCGGAAGTGCAGGTGGCACTTCTGACCGAGCGCATCAACGGCCTGACAGAACACTTCAAGACACACAAAAAAGACAACCATTCACGTCGCGGACTGCTCAAGATGGTGAGCTTGCGCCGCCGGCTCCTCGACCACGTTAAATCCAACGACGAGGGGCGTTACCAGAAGATCATCGAGCGCCTTGGAATTCGCCGTTAGCGGGAGCGCCTTGCCTGCATCCCGGTGCTGCTCATGCCCGCGGATGTTCGGTACTGGTGCGACACCGCAGTGCGCGCGGCGTGATGGGATTCGCAAAGAGAAACGAGACACGACATGTTCGATAAACAACGCGTTGAAATCGAGTGGGGCGGGCGCAAGCTGAGCCTCGAGAGCGGGCGCATGGCACGCCAGGCCGATGCTGCAGTTTTCGCCCAGTACGGTGAGACCAGCGTGCTGGCGACAGTGGTCGCCGCGAAGGCAGCTCGCCCCGGCATCGATTTCTTTCCGCTGACCGTGAACTACCAGGAGAAGACCTACGCCGCCGGCAAGATTCCCGGCGGATTTTTCAAGCGCGAAGGCCGCCCGAGCGAGAAGGAGACGCTGACCTCGCGCCTCATCGACCGGCCGATCCGGCCGCTTTTCGTCGAAGGATTCAAGTACGAGACGCAGGTGGTCGTCACCGTCCTATCGCATGACATGGAAAACGATCCGGACATTGTTGCCCTGGTCGCCGCGTCGGCCGCTCTTACGCTTTCGGGTGTGCCTTTCCTCGGGCCGATCGGTGCGGCACGGGTTGGTGTCATCGGCGGTCAGTTCGTGCTGAACCCGATGATCGACGAGATGGCCAACAGCGACTTGGATCTCGTTGTTGCCGGCACCGGCGATGCGGTGATGATGGTTGAATCCGAGGCCAAGGAGCTTACCGAGAAGCAGATGCTAGAGGCCGTCATGTTCGGCCAGCGCGGTTTCCAGCCGGTCATCGATGCTATCATCAAGCTGGCCGAAAAGGCCGCCAAGGAGCCCTGGAACTTCCAGCCGCCGGATGCGTCCAAGTACACGGACAAGGTCAAGGCACTGGTCGAGGCCGATCTGCGCAAGGCCTTTGCAACGCCCGAGAAGCAGAAACGGCATGAACTCGTCAGTGCCGCGAGCGCCAAGGTGAAGAAGGAGCTTCTTGCTCGCGACGCGGATGCCAACGAGCAGGTGCTGTTGTCTTCCGTATTCAAGGCGCTGGAATCGGACGTGGTGCGCGGGGATATCATTCGCACCAGCCGCCGGATCGACGGACGCGACCTGAAGACGGTGCGCCCCATCACGTCGGAAGTGCATGTTCTGCCGCGGACCCACGGGTCAGCACTGTTCACGCGCGGGGAGACGCAAGCCATCGTCGTCGCCACGCTGGGAACTGGCGAGGACGAGCAGTTCATCGACGCGCTCGAGGGTACACGCAAAGAGCGCTTCATGCTCCACTATAACTTCCCGCCGTACTCCGTCGGCGAGACGGGGCGCATGGGTTCACCGGGCCGGCGCGAGATCGGCCACGGCAAGCTCGCGTGGCGCGCGGTGCGCCCGCTGATGCCGTCGCAGGAGGAATTCCCCTACACGGTGCGGCTGGTTTCCGAGATCACGGAGTCCAATGGCTCCTCCTCGATGGCGACCGTATGCGGCAGCTCGCTGGCCTTGATGGATGCTGGTGTGCCCCTAAAGCGGCCGGTGGCGGGCATCGCCATGGGACTGATCAAGGAGGGCAACAGTTTCGCCGTACTGTCGGATATCCTCGGCGACGAGGACCACCTCGGCGACATGGACTTCAAGGTGGCAGGCACCGAGAAGGGCGTGACGGCGCTGCAGATGGACATCAAGATCACGGGCATCACCGAGGAGATCATGCGGGTCGCCCTGGATCAGGCCTACGCAGGCCGAATGCACATCCTCGGCGAGATGAACAAATCCATCACGGGCTCCCGCACGGAACTCGGCGAGCATGCTCCGCGCATTGAAACGATCAAGATACCGGTCGACAAGATCCGCGAGGTGATCGGCTCAGGCGGTTCCGTCATACGCGAGATCGTGGCGCTTAGCGGCGCCAAGGTCGACATCGAGGACGACGGCACGATCAAGATCGCGGCTGCCAAGCGGGAGGCGATCGAGGCGGCACTCGCGCGCATCAAGGCGATCGTGTCCGAGCCGGAGGTGGGCACGATCTACAAGGGCAAGGTCGTCAAGATCATGGAGTTCGGCGCCTTCGTGAACTTCTTCGGCAGGCAGGACGGGTTGGTGCACATTTCCCAACTTACCCAAGGCCGGCCGGAGACCGTCGGCGAAGTTGTGAAGGAGGGCCAGGAGGTCTACGTGAAGCTCCTTGGCTTCGACGATCGCGGTAAGGTGCGCCTCTCTATGAAGATCGTGGACCAGGCGACGGGAGCGGAAATCCCGCGTCCCGAGGGCGAGCCCGAGGAACAGTTCGAGAGCCGGCCGCCACGTCGGGACCGCGGCGGCGATCGGGGGGGCGGTCGCGAGCGCCGGCGCGGTTGAGCGAGCCGTTCTTTGCCGGATTTACGACAAGTCGGCCGAGCCTGGACTTTAAGGCTCGGCGACAAAAAGCGTACAGCTATCGCTTCTGGATGGTGACGCTCGGAAGCTTGATCTCGACGGTATTGCGCTGACGCTCCCAGTAGAGGTAGCCGAGCACAGCGACGGCCACCAGCAGGCCACCGATCATAAGCGATTTGATATCGGTCATGGTTGCTCCTGTCAGGTGCCGGCACGAGGCGTTTCCGCCCCAGTGTTGTCGCAAGCTTGAACGCAGCCGCCGTGCTTGCGGTTCCGTGAAGAAGGTGGTTTCAGGGTCTCTCCGGCGTGGCGCACTCGGTGGCAACCTTGCCGGATCTGTCCATGGAGGCCAATTTGCGCAGCAACGCGCGCACGCACTCCGGCAGTTCAACCTCAATGATATCGCGAGACTCCTCTCGCAATTTTCCGCCGATCCGCTTGATTATCCTGTTTGTGCTCATGTCTCTCAGTGCGCCTCTTGCTAACATAACGCAGCTGCGGACTCTGAAGTTCCGATCGGCTATATCGCTGGTTTTATTGCCAATCAGAGGCACGGGCCTGTTAAGCTAACGCTTTGCTATCGAGGACTAATCCATGCGCCGCCAATCGCTGATCGAATACGCCCAGCCGTTGCAGGGTACTGAGGTTCCGACACCGACGCCCTCGGGAACGGAGGTGTTGTTGCGCGTCACCCATTGCGGCGTGTGTCACTCCGACATTCACCTGCAGGACGGCTATTTCGATCTGGGCGGTGGTCAGAAGCTGGACGTTCGCAGCGGCCGGCCCATGCCGTTTACCTTCGGCCACGAAATTACAGGCACAGTGGAGGCCGCCGGCCCTGACGCGAAGGGCGTCGACATGGGCAAGCGCTATGCCGCCTATCCGTGGATCGGATGCGGCAAGTGCGGGCTGTGCGCGCGCGGCGACGAGCACATGTGCAACGCTCCGCGCGCACTCGGGATCACCGTCGACGGCGGCTACGCCACGCACGTGCTGGTGCCGCATCCGCGCTACCTTCTCGACGTGGACGGGATTGCGCCCGAGATTGCGGGCCCGCTCATGTGTTCGGGGCTTACGGGCTACGGCGCGATCAAAAAGGCGCTGCCGTACCTCCATGCGGGTCCCTTGCTGATTGTCGGGCTCGGCGGCGTCGGCATGATGGGACTGCAGTTTGCCCGTGCTCTGACCGACCAGCCGATCTTTGTCGCCGACATCGACGCGAGCAAGCGCGAGGCAGCAGTCAAGCTCGGCGCCAAGGAAGCTTTCGACCCGGCCGATCCCGCCGCGCGAAAGGGCATCTTCAAGGCGACGGGCGGAGGTGCCGGCGCGGCGGTTGATTTCGCTGGATCGGACAAGTCGCTCAATTTCGCCCATAGCGCCGTGACCAAGGGCGGTGCGGCCATCATCGTCGGCCTGATTGGCGGCAGTTTCACGCTGCCCGTTCCCATGTTCCCGCTGCGCGCGCTCACGATCATGGGCAGCTACGTCGGCTCGATGGCGGAAGCGCGCGAGATGCTCGACCTGGTGCGGGGCGGCAAGATTGATCCGATTCCCGTCGAGAAGCGGCGGCTCGATCAGACCAACCGCTCGCTCGACGATCTGCGTGCAGGCAAGATTGTCGGACGCGTCGTCATCACGCCATAGGAAGGCACGGCAATGAAAATCGCTGTGATGGGGTCGGGCGGTGTCGGCGGCTATTTCGGTGCGCGTCTGGCGGCGTCCGGCAACGACGTGACGTTCATCGCGCGGGGCACGCATCTGGAAGCGATGCGGGCCAAAGGATTGCTGCTCGACAGCGACATCGGCCGCCTGCATCTGCAGCCGGTCAACGCTGTCGCCGGTGCGTCAGACGTGCCGGAGGCTGATGCGATCATCTTCGCGGTGAAGATGCGCGACACGGAAAGTGCCGCTCAGTCGCTACGCGGGTTGACGGCGAAGGGAGCGACGGTTTTTACGTTCCAGAACGGGGTTGAAAGCGCGGCGCGCGTGGGCGGCATTTTAGGCCGGGACAAAGTCGTCGAGGGGGCCGCTCGCATTGCTGCAAGCATCTCCGAGCCCGGAGTTATCAAGCAGATCGGCAATTTTGCGCGCATGGAGTTTGGCGATGCGGGCGGCGCGCACGGAGACGCTACAAGAGCCTTCCACGAGGCCTGCATCGCAGCGGGAATTGATGCGGCTCTATCGGACAACATAGCACGCACCATCTGGCTGAAGTTTGCGATGCTGGCTCCGATGGCGGGCATGACGGCGCTCACCCGCGGGCCCATCGGGCCGGTGCGCGACGCACCTGCTGCTCGTGCGCTGCTTCAGGCCGCGGTCAACGAGGCGGTTGCGGTCGGTGTCGCGCTCAAAGCCGGGCTTGAGATGGAGGATGCGGCCAAGACGATGCGGCTCATCGATGGCCTGCCCAGGGCCATGATGGCGTCGATGTGCCATGACCTGCTGGCGGGCAAGCCGATCGAGATTGACGGGCTTTCCGGTGCTGTGGCGCGGCTGGCGCAGGCGAACGGCGTCAGTGCGCCGACGCACGCGTTCATAGCCGGGGCGCTGGCACCTTTCAGGGACGGGAAGCCTGCGGACTGAGCGGCTATGGGTGCGATTGCCGCACTAGTGCGGTACCTGCCTGAAGTCCGGCGCCTGCGACCAGAAAATTCGCGCGGTCCCGTTGACGTGTTCCGGTTCTCCGGTGGTGAGGAGTTCCGGGACTGGGCGGCCGGTGCCCGCTGCTTCGCCTCCAACAAAGTCGCGGCGCCGGTTGAGGTAGTCCTCCAGGCTGTCGGCGACGATTCCCGGCTGGGACAGGAGCTGCGTGAACGGCGGCAGGCGGCGGCGGAACAGGTGTTCGACCAGCGGGTAGTGTGTGCAGCCGAGGATGGCACGATGCGGCGGCGTGCCGCCTGTCTGCGCCAGCAAAGCCGCAACGCACTGTGCGATCATGCCATCTAGCTCAGCCTCGGGAGCGCCCCTTTCGATCCCACCCACCAGCTCGGCGCAGGTCTGCTGCACGACCGTAACTTTGGGGCAGCGCTTTCGGATCTCTTCCGGGTAGGCGTGGGAGGCGATTGTTCGGGTGGTGCCGAAAACCGCGATCGTGTCGGTATTGTACTTCTGAGGGTACTGGGGCTCCGTGACCGCCCACGGCGTCTGGGTAGCCGCCTCCACCGTTGGGGCGACGATGCCGAGGATGTTGTGGCCCAGCCAGCCGCTGACCGGCAGCCAGTCCTTCTGGAGCGTGCGCGCTGCCACGCACGTCGCGGTATTGCAGCCGAGCAGGACGAGCTTGCAGCCGCGCCGGAACAGGGCCTCTACCCCGTGTCGCGTGAGGGCGACGATCTCGTCCGAAGGTCGGTCGCCGTAGGGGACGTGCGCGTGGTCGCCGAGATAGACGAAGCTGATGTGCGGGAAGCGCTCAACGAGCGCGCGAACGATGGTAAGCCCGCCGTGGCCCGAGTCGAACACCCCGATCATGCGATTCAGATGCCACTATATCAGCAGTAGCGCAATCGCCCGGGCGGCGCCTACTCGGCGGCCTGGGATGGCGGGCGTCCGGCCCCAGCGGCGAGCTGCTCCTGTGCCTTGAGGACCTCGAGCGTCGGCATGGAAACGGCGTTGTAGCCGCAGTCGACGTAGTGGACCTCGCCGGTTACCGCCCCAGACAATCCGGAAAGTAGGTACAGACCCGCGCCGCCTACTTCGTCCAGCGTCGGGGTGCGCTTCATCGGCGCCGTCTCACCCTGGAAGTTGAAGATGCTGCGCGCGTCCGAGATGCCCGCACCGGCCAGTGTGCGCATGGGTCCCGCAGAGAGCGCGTTGACGCGAATGCCTTGCGGACCGAAGTCGGCGGCGAGATAGCGGACGCTCGCCTCGAGTGCGGCTTTCGCGACGCCCATGACGTTGTAGGACGGCACCACACGCTGCGACCCGCCGTAGGTGAGGGTTAGCATCGAGCCGCCGTTTGGCATCAGGGCGCCGGCACGCTTGGCGACCTCCGTGAAGGAGAAGCAGGAGATCACCATCGTGTTGGTGAAATTGTCTCGCGTGGTGTCGGAGTAACGCCCCTGCAGCTCGCGCCGATCGGAGAATGCGAGTGCGTGCACGACGAAATCGAGCGTGCCCCAGGTCTTCTTGATCTCGGCAAAGGTGTCGTCGACCGTCTGGAGGTCGCCGACGTCACAATTGACGATGATCTCGGAATTGACCGACTGCGCGAGCGGGATGGCACGCCGGCCGAAAGCCTCGCCCTGGTAGGTGAAGGCCAGCTTCGCGCCGTGGCCCGCGAGCACCCTGACAATGCCCCAGGCGATCGAGCGCTCGTTCGCGACGCCCATGATCAGGCCGCGCTTCCCGGCCATGAGCGGCGCCGGCTTGGCGATGTCTGTGTTCGTCATGACGTTTGATCCGTGCGCATGTCTGGAACTCGTCCGCCCAGTTTCGCCGCTCGTCCCCGCTGATGAGGCCCGGCATTGTTATCGTGTGGGCGCCACCTTTGATAGTCGCCCCCTCTGCAATGGTTGATCGGTACGCCTGTTCTCTAGGAGCCGCAGCGCCCGAATATGAGTGTGGCGTTGGTGCCGCCGAAACCAAAGCTGTTCGACATCACGCACTCGAGCGCTGCGCCATCCTTGCGCTCGCGCAGGATGGGGACGTCGGCGAATTCAGGATCGATCTCGTCGATGTTGGCGCTCTCGCACAGGAAGCCGTTGTTCAACATCAGGAGTGAGTAGATTGCCTCCTGCACGCCGGCAGCGCCCAGCGAATGTCCGGTAAGGGACTTGGTCGAGGAGATCGGCGGGATGGCTTTGCCAAAGACTTGACGGATCGAGTCGATCTCCACCTTGTCGCCGACGGGCGTGGCTGTGCCGTGGGGGTTGATGTAGTTGATTTTGCCTACGCCCTTTCCGTCGTTGCCCTGCATCGCCATGCGCATGCAGCGGATGGCGCCGTCGCCCGCCGGGGCGACCATGTCGTAGCCGTCTGATGTTGCGCCGTAGCCGATGATCTCGCCGTAGAGCTTGGCGCCGCGAGCCTTCGCCCGCTCCATGTCTTCCAGCACGACGACGCCGGCCCCGCCGGCAATGACGAAGCCATCGCGGTTCTTGTCGTAGGCGCGGCTCGCGCGTGCCGGGGTCGCGTTGTACTTGGAGGACATGGCGCCCATGGCATCAAAGAGAACCGACAGCGTCCAGTCGAGTTCCTCGCAGCCGCCGGCGAACACCACGTCCTGCTTGCCCCACTGGATGAGCTCCGCACCATTGCCGATGCAGTGCGCGGAGGTCGCGCAGGCGGACGAGATCGAATAGTTGACGCCCTTGATCTGGAAAGCGGTAGCAAGGGCAGCCGACGGTCCCGAGCACATACCTTTCGGCACCTCGAACGGGCCGACCTTCTTTGGGTCCTTCTCGCGCGTGACGTCTGCGGCGCGAACGATCGCCCGCGTAGACGGGCCTCCAGAGCCCATGATAATGCCGGTGCGCTCATTGATCACGTCGCTCTGCTCGAGTCCGGCATCGCGGATTGCCTGGTCCATGGCGATGTAGTTCCAGGCGACGCCGGCTTCCATGAAGCGCCGCGGCTTACGCGGGATCATGCCTTCCCATTCGAGGTCGACGGCGCCATGCACCTGGCAGCGGAAACCCAGCTCGGCGTATTTTTCGGCGCTTACGATTCCAGACTTGGCCTCCCGGAGCGAGGCAAGGACTTCCTGGGTATTGTTTCCGATCGATGAAACAATGCCCATGCCGGTGACGGCCACCCGTCTCATGCAGACCTCACTTCGCCCTCTGGTGCCGTTTCTGCCCTGGGATGATGGCAAATGCGCATGTGCGACCGCGCGGACATCAAGCGGTCGCGGGTTGCTCGCCGGGGGCGAACAAGCCAACACGCAAATCGGTCGCCTGATAGACGACCTGGCCATCCGCTGTCATCACACCGTCGGCGATAGCCAATTTCAGCCTGCGTAGGATGATGCGCTTTACGTCGACGACGTATTGCACGCTTTTGATCGACGGCACGACCATGCCGCTCAGCTTGACCTCGCCGACGCCAAGTGCGCGGCCCCTGCCCGGTGCGCCGAGCCAGCCCAGGAAGAAGCCGGTAAGCTGCCAGAGCGCGTCGAGGCCCAGGCATCCCGGCATTACGGGGTCGCCCTTGAAGTGGCAGGCCCAGAACCAATCCAAAGCAGGGTTACCGGCGACCTTGAGCTCCGCCACAATCTGGCCTTTGCCGTGGGCGCCGCCCGTCTCGGTCACGCTGGAAATGCGGTCAAACATCAGCATGGGCGGTAGTGGTAGCTGGGCGTTGCCGAGACCGAAAAGCTCGCCTCGGCCACAGGTCAAGAGGTCTTCGTACTCGTAGCTGCTAGGGCGCTCCGCCATGCGCTGCCTGGGTCCCCATCCCGCTTGATTGTCAGGGTTCGAGGCCCTGTTTCCGCTATGAGGATTTCCTAACACACCCAACCGCCACCCAAAAGCCCGTCGCGCCCGGCGGCGGCACGCCGTTGCGGGGAGGAAGAAGCCGGTCTATATTGATTATTCAGGCAATTTGGAGATTGTGCGACGAATTGCTGAGTTATTATGCCCGTCTGGGACTCTATACTGATCGTGACCTCTGGAATGACCCCAGTGACGCCAATGACTGCGACAGGTGTCGGTGACCGGCTGCGCCAAGCCGGGCTTCGGCCGACTCGCCAGCGGGTGACCCTGGCAACGCTGCTGTTTGCCAACGGTGACCGGCACGTGACGGCTGAAATCCTCCACGAAGAGGCCGTGCGGGCCGGCGAGCGGGTGTCGCTCGCCACGGTTTACAATACGCTCCACCAGTTCAAGGGCGTTGGCCTGCTGCGGGAGATCGCGATCGGTGGCCAGCGCGCCTACTTCGATACGAATACGTCCAACCACAACCACTATTTCCTCGAAGCGGAAGGAACGCTCATGGACATCCCGAGCGACGCCATTCGCGTCGATGGGGTGCCCGAGCCGCCGGAGAACCTCAAGATTTCGCATATCGACGTGGTTGTGCGGCTGGTGCGCAAATAGCTACTTGATGAGTTCGTTGGGGCTGGTGCCCCACAGCTTGGATTGCTCCACGAAGCCCCGGTAGTCCCCGATCGAGATGCGGCACCAGCCGTTCTCGCAGCTTATGATGCTGACGAGCGTGCCCGCCTCCACGCGCGCAATGGCGTTGGAGCTTTCGCGGTCATCATCGTGCAGCAACGCCGACGCCCGCGCCGGTTCGCCATCCTTGATCTCCCAGGGAAGTACCAGAGCGGTTCGGCGGCGGCTGAGCAGGCTGCCGTGCACCCAGCCGATGGTGCCCGAAGAATCGCGGATTTCCCGCCAAACTTGGTGTTCGCGGAGGATTTCCACGGGCAGTCCGGTGCGCTTGAACACCCATGACGCTGGGTATTCGTTGCCTGGCCCCTCGCGCAGCTGGACCCGATCGGATTTGAGGCTGACGTAGCGCTTAAGGGCTCCACTACCCGCTGCGGGGGCGGGGACTTGCGCTCGAGTCGAGGGGGCCCCTGCCGCAAGGCATGCGGCAAGGAGGCAAGTCACCAGCAGGCTCGGCGTCCAAAGGGTCAAGGACGGCTCCACTTTGCTTTCGGGAATGCATGATTTGGCATCCCATCGCAAGCCGGCATCCCCGGCCGAACTCCGCGAAGCCCGGCCGATGACTCAGGAGGGTGCCGGATTTTGTCATCGTCATGGTATCTGATACACAGTGCCGGGCCTTCGTTCCGAGCGTGCGGGTCCGACCCATCCACAATTGCGGCGAGTCTTCGTGGTCATGCCGACTAACGCCAAGAAACCCCTGGTGATCGTCACGCGCAAGCTGCCGGAGGCAGTCGAGACCCGCATGCGCGAGCTGTTCGATGCGCGTCTCAACGTCGACGACCGGCCGATGTCGGCGGCGCAGCTGGCGGAGGCGGTGAAGACGGCGCACGTGCTGGTGCCTACCGTGACCGACCGGATCGACCGGTCGCTGGTTTCGCAGGCCGGTCCCCAGCTGAAGCTGATCGCCAACTTCGGCAATGGCGTGGACAACATCGACCTCGATACGGCGCGGGTACGCGGCATCATCGTGACCAATACGCCCGGCGTACTGACCGAGGACACCGCTGATATGACCATGGCGCTGATCCTGGCCGTGCCGCGGCGGCTGGCGGAAGGTACCGCCGTGCTGAAGGATCCCAAGAGCACCTGGACGGGGTGGTCGCCGACTTGGATGCTGGGCCGCCGCATCTATGGCAAGCGGCTCGGGATTATCGGCATGGGCCGCATCGGCCAAGCTGTGGCCCGGCGCGCCAAGGCCTTCGGCCTGCAAATCCACTATCACAACCGCCGACGCCTCGGCGAAGAGCTGGAGCAGGAGCTGGAGGCGACCTACTGGGACAGCCTCGACCAGATGCTGGCACGCATGGACATCGTCTCGGTCAACTGCCCACACACGCCGGCGACCTATCATCTGCTGTCGGCGCGACGATTGAAGCTTCTGAAGCCGACCGCCTATATCGTCAACACGGCGCGCGGCGAGGTGATCGACGAGAACGAACTCGCGCGGCTGGTCGAGGCCGGACAGATCTCGGGCGCGGGGCTCGACGTGTTCGAGAACGAGCCCGCGATCAATCCCAAGCTGCTGGCGAGCGATCGCGTCGTGGCGCTGCCGCACATGGGGTCCGCCACGCTCGAAGGCCGCATCGACATGGGCGAGAAGGTGATCATCAACATCAAGACCTTCCTCGACGGCCACAATCCGCCGGACCGCGTGCATCCGGCGATGCTCTGAGGTTGCTCCGCGCATGGCGGGCATTGCCGGCACTTCTCCCGCGGAAGCAAACGCGCGGACGTTGAAGGCGGCGGCGGGGCTGTACCACGCGTATTTCACCGGCTTGATTCTGACGCTGGTGACGCGCCGGAGCGCGCGCGATGCGGCCGAGTGGGTGTTTCGCGTCTTCCGGCACCAGCATCATGAGAAATTCCTGTCGAGCTTCGACAAGCTCGGCCTGCGCGGCATGCCTGATGCGGTCGCATGCGCGGCGTACCACTATCTCTCCAACAGCGTCGGCGGGGTCGCCGTCGAGTTCATGCGCGAGAGCGACCGCAAGGCGTGGGTAAACTTCGTGCCGCCGCGCTGGATCTATCCGGGCGCCAGCATTTGCGGGGTGCCGAGCGAGGTGTCGCGCGCGTTTCTCCACGGGTGGTACGCGCAGAACGGGGTGTCGCTCGGCAATCCGCGGCTCGGTTTCGTATGCACGGCGCAGACGACAGACGGCCAGCATGGGCTGTCGGGCTATTTCATCGAGCACGATCGCGAGCTTTCCCCGGAAGAGCGGCTGCAATTCAGGCCCGGCGAACTGCCGCCCCCGTTCGATCCTGCCGCGGCGCCGAAGCTGCCTGCCGAGGGCTGGCCGGCCGAGCGGCTTGCGAAGGCCGAGCGCAACTATGCCATGGAGTACATCCGCTCGGGACTTCCGCGGCTCGCAGAGATTTTCGGGCCGGCAGAAGCGGGTCACCTAGGACGCGTCACGGGCAGGCTGGTCGGCGCCCAGCTCTACAGGGAGACGGCGGGACTACTGGGTATCGCCTCGGGCGGCGCGGAAGCTTTCGGTGCCTTCATGATGCGGCTCGCGGTGGGCGAAGGCGACGAGGCGGAAGCCGCGTTGCAGGGTGATGCGGTGCTCGTGCGGCGCGCGA
>Ga0190265_10000487_pt1 | contig 28019 bp, 23 predicted proteins | sample Popmic124T_FD_133135 | JGI IMG/M metagenome (GOLD analysis project Ga0190265, IMG submission 133135) | Populus adjacent soil microbial communities from riparian zone of Indian Creek, Utah, USA - 124 T | ecosystem: Environmental > Terrestrial > Soil > Riparian zone | place: USA: Utah | collected...
CGGCGCGCCAGCTCCTCTTCGAGGATGCGCGTGAGCGACTGGAGATCGCGGGTCGAGGTGGCGGCGATGCTCACCACCTCCACGCGGTCCAGGTCGAGCTTCAGGATCTCGGGCGGCTCGGCTTCGACCGGCAGGTCGTCGCGGAGCTGGTCGAGGGCCGCCCGCAGGTCGTTGGCGGCCTCGTCCACGTTGGTGCCGCGCGAAAACTCCAGGCGCACCCGGCTCGATCCCTCCTCCGACTCCGAAGTGATCCGCTCCAGGTTGGGCAGCCCCGATACCGCGTTCTCGATGGGATCGGTGATGATCTCCTCGATCTCCTGCGGACCGACGTTCGGGTACTGGATACGGACGGTGAGCTGGGTGAACTCGATCTCGGGCAGGAGGTCCACGGGCAGGCTGCGGAGGGCCACAATGCCCACCACGATGAGGATGAGAAAGGCCATGGCCGTTGCCACGGGCCTCCGGATCGACAGGGCGGTGATGCCAGCCAATCAGCCTCCTTCCCGGGGCGCCGCCGGCGGGCCGCCGCTCTTCAGGAACTCCTCGCTCGGCGGCGGCTCGGTGCCGCGCTCGCGCGCCAGCCGTTGCTGCTTGTCCATGTAAGCCTCCAGGAGATCCTCGCGCTGCAGACCCTGGAGGCGGAGCACGCGGTCCCAGGTGGTGGGACGGACCCGCGCCGTCGCACTTTCGTTACCCGAGAGCAGGTTCTGGCCCACGATGACGACCCACTCTCCGGGCCGGACGCCGCGGACGCCCACCTGGGCCCGCCCTTCGGCGATCACCTCCACCGGCCGGAGCTGCACGGGGCGCGGCTCCGCGGGGATCTCGGACGAAGAGCTCTGAACCATCGCCGGGCCGCCGGCCACATAGATGCCCCTGACCCCGGAGCGCGGGTCCTCCCACAGGGCGCTCGCCGGCACCAAAGTGGCCTGCGCGCTCTGGCCATAGAGCACGTCGACCGTGACGAACATGCCGGGCCGCAGCCGTCCCGCTTCGTTGGCCACATCGATCTCCCCCACGGTGCTGAAGCTGCTCGCTTCGAGGAACGGGGAGATGCGGGTGAGCGTCGCGGAGACCGGGTTTCCACCGAAGGCCGGCGAGCCGATGCGGACGGGCTGGCCCGTCCGGACATAGCCGAGCATCTCCTCGGTCAGGGGCACCTCCACCACCAGGTCGCTCAAGTCGCCCAGGAGGAAGAGCACGGCGCCGGGACCGGCCAGCATCCCGACCTCGGCGTTCCTCTGGCCGACGCGGCCGGCCACCGGCGCCCGGACCACGGTCCTGTCGAGGGCGGAGCGGCGCTCCTGCACGGTGGCGCGGGCCTGCTCCACGACGGCGTCGGCCTGGGCGGCGCCGGCCTTGGCCGAGGCGAACTGGGCCTCTTGGGTCTCCAGCATCATCTCGCTCACCAGCTTCTCCCGGGCGAGGACGCGGGTGCGGACCACCTGCGCCTCCACCTCGGCCACCTGTGCCCGCGCCTGCTGGGCGGAAGCCTGGGCCAGGCGCACGCTCGCCTCGGCCTGCCGGAGCTGATCGCGGAGGGTGTCCCCATTCAGCCGCACGAGGGGCTGGCCCTGTTGCACGGCCTCGCCGTTGCGCACCAGGACTTCGAGTATGGGAGCTTCGATCTCGGCCCGTACGGCGACCTGGTTGTCGGCCTTGACCACGCCGTTCAGCCGCTCTTCGAGGGGCAGGGTGCCGCGCCGGGCGGGCACGGCCTCGACCGCGGGAGCGAGTTCTTGCCGTGGGGCCTCCTCGTCCCCCTGGCAGCCGGTCAAAACGGCCGCGAGGGCCAGAGGTCGGGCAAGCTTTCGGAAGGTCTGGGTCATGGTCTCAAGATCCTGCAGGTTCCACGCCGGAGAACCCGCACCTCTACCCCTGGAACAGGGGCGGGCCGGCCCGGATTTCCCTCATTTCACGTTCGCGACGAAGCGGACAGCCCTGCCAGGAAGCCGGCCAGCTCGACCGCGTCCTCCAGCCGCGCGCACCGGTCATGGAAGACGAAGCCGATGGTCCGCCCTGGCGCGGGCTCGCGGAAGGGAACGTAGCGCACGAGGCCCGAGCAGTCCAGGCCCGCCGCGACCGTCATCTGGGGGAGCAGGGCGCACCCGCTCCCCGCGGCTACCAGGTGCCGCAGTGTCTCGAGGCTCGCCGCCTGCACCGGGTTCAGGGCGGAGTCCGGGGTCGTCCCGCAGGTCTCCAATGCCTGTTCCCGAAGACAATGCCCCCGCTCCATCAGAAGCATCTCCCCGGGCTCGATCTGGCCCAGGGTGACCTCCGGCTCCCCGGCGAGCGGGTGATTCGAAGGCACCGCCAGCAGGAACGGCTCGCGCAGGAGAGGGGTCTCGGTCACGCCCCACTCTCCCGACGGCAGGCAGACGACGGCCGCGTCCAGCAGCCTCTGGCGCAGCATCTGGAGCAGCGACTCCGTCATCGCCTCCGTCAGCACCAGCTCGAGCTTCGGATAGCGCGCCCGGAGCGCGCCGAGGAACCGGGGGGCGTAATAGGGCCCGATCGTGGGGACCAGCCCGAGCCGGAAGCGGCCCACCAGGCACTCCCCGCAAGCCTTCCCCTGCCCGATGCCGGAGAGCTCCTCCAGCATCGAGCGGACGCGCCGCACGGCCAGTTGCCCGGCCGCCGTCAGCGACACGTGGCGGGAGGTGCGCTCGAACAGGCGCTCTCCCACCGCCTCCTCGACCTTCTTCACCGCCGCGCTCAGAGAGGGCTGGGTGATCGACAGGTCGTCCGCGGCTTTGCCGAAGTGGAGCCTCTCCGCGAGAGCGGCCACCGCGCGCAGATCCCGGATCGAGAGCCCGTCGAGCTTATCCATAGGAGAATCCGATCGCATCGATAGAGCTCCTCGTCTTGTTCCGGCTGGACGCGTGTGGTTTCATTATCTCAGAGCCTGGAAGCAAAAGGGAGCTGAGCAGAACGACCGCGAAGATCGCCCGGGTGGAGGCTTGCCAGCCTGAATCTTCTGGGATTGTGCAAGTGCAGTCATGACCTGGCCCGGCCGATGCGAACCGCATCCGCCGGGCCAACTCTTTTTGATCCGATTCCTAGCGCCGGCAGGAGGCCGCTTCGGGGTAGCGCACCACGCGCTCGAGCTCGGCCGCCGGGACATCCGCGAGGAACTCCGTCTTGCGGAACGCGGCCGTCACCAGCTCCCGGTTCAGCTCCCGCGTGTAGGGGACGAGGCGGCGTGCCACGTCGCCTTCGATGTCGGCGTCCAGGTCCAGCACCCGCACCGGCGTGGAGCAGGAGAAGTCCACGTCCTTCAGATCCAGGCTGCGGACCTTCCGGCGGTCGCGGGTGCGGAAGTGGACCCGTCCCCTGTCCACCTCGTAGACGATGCTCCACTGGGTGTAGCCCGGCTGCGCGACCTGGTCGAGGGTGTCGAAGGCATAGCGGACAGCATCGGTCCCCTTCGCCTGGAACCCGCGGACTCTTTCGGCCGCGCGGCCAAAGCGGGCGAGGGACGAGCGCCCCTCCGTCTGTCCGCCGCGCAGCGACTCGGCATAGGTGCTGTTGGCGAGCGCCGCCACCGGGAGCTTCTGCCCGGTGTGGGCCACCAGCCGTCCGTCCAGGTACTCCACCGTGGCGACCTGCCCCTTGCGGTCGGCGACCAGGTAGTGGAGGGGCGCGTCGCCGGTGATCCGCAGAGCCTTGTCGGCCTGGAGGGCCTCCTCGACCGTGGCGTGGTTGTCGAGGTGGTACTGGATCCACTGCAGGACGTCCACGGCCGGCCGGGCGTCCGCCGCCGGGTACTCGCTGCCGTCGAGCCACATCAGCTCGATGGTGAGCCCCTTCTCGTTGATGCCGCCCGAGGGGAAGTCGCGGCCGTACTGGTTGAAGGTCACGCTGCCATAGCGGGACACCCAGCTCGCCGGCTTCGGATCGTCCATGGCGTCGGCCTTCCGGGCCACGCCCCGCTTGTTGACGACCAGCATGCCGTCCCCGACAGACCAGTCATAGTTCTTGCCGAACACGATCCGCCCGCCGTCGCGCAGGCAGAACGTGGTGCAGGCCGAGGCCGGCGCGGAGGACAGGGAAAGGACGAGGAGGGTGGCGGTCAGGATCTTCATGCGCTCTCTTACGAACGGGCACGCCCGCGGGTTTAGCCCGGAGCGGCCGGGAGGTCGTCGAAGGGCTCCAGAATCCCCTCGCGCAGGTCGCCCAGCACGTCGCGGGCAGCTTCCGCGTGCTCTTCGGGGACCTGGATCAGGACCGGGCCGACGACCGGGTTGACACCTCCGATACGGCCGAAGAGCTCCTGGAGCTGGTCGCCCTTCTTGACGTACGGGATCTTCTGTTCCATGAGCAGGGATTCCGCCAGGGCGATGGCCCCAGGATCAGCACCGTCCAGCACCGTGACGAGGTTGAGGTCCGGATGCTCCTCGGGAATCGGAGGAGTGTCCGTCAGGGGGACTTCGCAGTCCACGCAAACGTAGAAGCCTTCTCTGTACTCGCTACCGCATTCTGGGCAGTACATGGCAGGCCCTCCTCTCACCATCAGTATAGCGGGGAAGCCCGTCTCACCAGCGGGTAAGGAGCTTTCACCCGCGGGTGTCCGGCCCCACCCTGGGGTGGGGCGAATCCCCTACCCCTGATACCCGCGGATCATCTCCTCCAGCCGGTCCAACCCCCGGCTCACTTCGTCCAGGCTCGGGCCGAAGGAGAGGCGGACGTGCTGGTGGAAGCGGGAGAAGCGCTGGGCGCGGCGGCGGCCGGGGTTGACGTCGAAGAAGACGCCGGGCACGCAGATCACCTTGTGCTCCAGGGCGGCGCGGAAGAAGGCCATGCCGTCCGAGATAGGCTCGGGGAGGTCTCTCACCGAGACGAAGGCGTAGAAGGTGCCGGCGGGCTCGGGATGGACCCGCATCCCCAGCTCCCTCGCACGGCGGAGGATCAGCTCCCGCTTCGGCAGAAAGGTCTCCCGGATGGCCCGGGACTCCGCGGTCACCAAGTCCGGATTCATCAGCTCCACCGCCGCCCGCTGCTGAGGGCGCGAGCCGCCGCCGTCCAGGAACGAGCCCGCGCTTTCAATGGCCTCGATCACCGAGCGCGGACCCAGCGTCCAGGTCACCCGCCAGCCCGGATAGCGCCAGTTCTTGGTCAGGCCGTCCACGATGACGACAGGGTCGCGGTCCACGTCCTCCACATAGCGGGCGGCGCTCACGGTCGGGCCGGGCTCCCCCTCCCCCGCGTCCCAGACGTAGTGGGAGTAGAACTCGTCGATCAGCAGGGTGCAATCGAGCTCTCGGCCCACGTCGATCCACTCGGCCAGCTCGTGGCCGGAGACCAGCTTGCCCATGGGGTTGCAGGGGTTCGAGAAGAGCAGCACGGAGAGGCCGCGGCCGACCACCTCCCGCCGCAGGTCCTCGGCCGAGAAGGTGTAGCCCTGCTCCCGGCGCAGCAGGATCGGGATCGCCGTCACCAGGCGGAAGATGTCGAGCAGCTCCTCGTAGGCCGTGTAGTCCGGCAGGAAGTGCCCGAGGTTGACCTGGTCGAGGGAGGCCACGGCCCGCGTGAGGGCCGCCCGGCCGCCGCCCGAGATCGCCACGTTCTCCGCCGTGTACTGCGACCGCATCCCCTTGCGGTAGAGATGGTTGTAGAGCGCGGCCACCGCTTCGCGCAGCTCCGGGACCCCCGCCACCGGCGCGTAGTAGTGATCGGCCGGGTCGATCGACAGCGAGGTTACCCGCGGCGGTGCGCCCGGAAGCGCGCCGGTCTCGGGCTGGCCCTGGCCGAGGTTGGACCACCCGGGGTCGCCGGTCCGGTAGCCCCGGGCCATGGCCTCTTTCGTGACGTAGACGACTCCGGTCCGCGGCACGGCGCGGAAGGCCTGGAGGGCGGGGGCGGCGGACGGGGATGGGCTGAGCATGGCGGGCAGATCCTACTGCTAGACTCCGGCGCATGAAAATCCTCCTGCCCCTGACGCTCGCGCTTCTCGCCATCCCGGCAGTCTCGGCGGGGATGGCCGGGATAGACGCTCCCGCGAATGACCCCGTCTCGGATGAATCGGCCCGCCTCCACGACCTCTTCGACAGGGAGTGGGAGTACTGGCTCAAGGAGAGGCCGCGCTTCGCGACCAACGTCGGCCGCCACGAGTACAACGACCGCCTGGAGGAGGTCACCCCGGCCGACCTGGAGCGGCAGACGGCCGCCGCCCGGAAGTTCCTCGCCGAGCTCGGCAGGATCGACCGTTCCAAGCTCCCCGCAGCGGACCAGGTCAGCGCCGAAATGCTCCAGCGCCAGCTCGAGGACACGATCCGGGATTACGAGCTCGGGGCCTGGCAGATGCCGTTCAACGCCGACTCGGGATTCCACAGCGACTTCTCGCAGCTTCCCACGGACGTGCCGCTCTTCACGGTCAAGGACTACGAGAACTACATGGCCCGGCTGCGTGCCTGGCCGCGCTACGTGGGCCAGCAGATCGAGCTGATGCGGACCGGCCTCAAGAGGGGCATGACCATCCCCCGGGCCACGCTCGACGGCTACGACAAGACGATCTCCGCCCTCGTCGTGGACGCGCCGGAGAAGAGCGTCTTCTGGAAACCGTTCGAGAGCTTTCCGTCGACGGTGCCCGAAGCGGAGCGGGAGCGGCTGCGCCAGGCCGGAAGGGAGGCCGTGATGCAGGGGGCGGTCACGGGCTACAAGGCTTTCCTAGACTTCTTCCAGAAGGAGTACCTGCCCAAGGCCCGCACCACCATCGGCGCCTCGGAGCTGCCGGACGGCCGCGCCTTCTACGCCCAGCAGGTCCGGAGCTTCACGACGCTCGACCTCTCCCCCGAGGAGATCCACAAGATCGGCCTCGCCGAGGTGGAGAGGATCGACAAGGAGATGCGCGAGGTCATCCGCAAGACCGGCTTCCAGGGCGACTTCGCCGCGTTCCTGGAGTTCCTCCGCAAGGACCCGCGCTTCTACGCCAAGACCCCCGACCAGCTCCTCAAGGAGGCGGCCTGGATCGCCAAGAAGATGGACGGCAAGCTCCCGGCCCTGTTCGGACGGCTGCCGCGCGTCCCCTACACAGTGCAACCCGTGCCGGCCCACATCGCGCCCAAGTACACGTCCGGCCGCTACGTGGGCTCGCCGGAGGGCAGCACCCAGCCGGGGATCTACTGGGTCAACACCTACAAGCTGGAGGTCCGGCCGCTCTACAACCTGGAGGCGCTCACCCTGCACGAAGCCGTGCCGGGCCACCACCTCCAGATTGCCCTCAACAAGGAGCTGGAGGACCTGCCGAACTTCCGCCGCTTCAACTACCTCTCGGCATTTGGAGAAGGCTGGGGCCTCTACTCGGAGTGGCTGGGCCTGGAGGCCGGCTTCTACACTGATCCCTACAGCAACTTCGGCCGCCTGACCTACGAGATGTGGCGCGCCTGCCGCCTGGTGGTGGACACGGGCATGCACGCGATGGGCTGGACCCGTCAGCAGGCCATCGACTACCTGGCCACGCGCACCGCCCTCCCCCTCCACGAGGTGGAGACGGAGATCGACCGCTACATCTCCTGGCCCGGCCAGGCCCTCGCCTACAAGATGGGGGAGCTGAAGATCAAGGAGATGCGCCGCCGCGCCGAGAAGGAGCTGGGCACCGCCTTCGACGTCCGCGCCTTCCACGACGTGGTGCTCGGCAGCGGGTCAATCCCGTTGACGGTGCTGGAGAAGAACGTGGAGAGATGGATCGGGGAGCGGAAGGCGAGCGCGTCTAAGTGAGGCAGGGGGAGGGAATCCCCTCCCCTTGCCATCCCGGAGAAGCGTCAGTTCTTCTCGTTGAAGTTGACGAGCGCCTCGGTCTGGCCGCTGCCGCTGCCGACGGTCACGTTGACGTTGCGCTTCTCATCGTCCGTCTTGCCGACGAGCATGATTGTCTTCTGGCCGTCCGTCTCGTACGAGCTCCGCTCCACCTTCAGACCGGCCCCCTCGAGCTTGGACTTGTAGAATTCCGCCACCTGGTCGACCGAGTCGGTGGACTTGAGGGTGAACATGGCGCTCCGGCCCTCGGCCGTGGTGGCGTCGTAGGAGCCCTCGATCGTGGCGCCCGCGTAGGTCGGCACCCAGGAGGGGAGGTTCTTGGGCGCGCCGGCGCTGGTTCCGAACACGGCCTCCTCGCCCTTGTCGGTGGTCACCTTGAGCGTGCCGCCGTCGCCGCCGTCGCCGGTACTGGAGCCGTCGAAGGTGGTCGTCCCCTCCTTGGTGGTGAAGGTGAGCTTGCCTTCCTCGATGTCCTTGGCGTTCATCGTGATCACTTCGCCGGTCTTGGTGTTCTTGATGGTGAGGGTGCCCTCGTCCGAGTCGGACTCGACCACCTCGAGCTCGGGGTTGGCCCGGACCATCAGCTCGGCTGCGGCAAGGGTCGGATTCTTCTCCATCTTGTCGGCTGTCTTCTTGATGAACCGGCCGCCCATGAAGGCGAGGCCGCCGAGGACGAGGATGCCGACGATCGCAATGGCGCCGCAGCCGATCGCCACCCATCCGAGGGGGCTCATCTTCTTCTTGCCGGGCACTGGAGGCGGGGTCATGGGCTCAGACATCTCTGGGTTCTCCTGAAAAGTTACGACGGACTGTCAAAGTCGATCGGGGATCGCCAACATCTACGATAACACCGACGGTTTCCCGACACTCACCTTGGGCGGATGGATCGGCGGATCGTTACCACAGGAGCTTCCAACGAGCTACTCTGGTCTCGGATACAATCCCGCCGGCATGAACGGGGTGGATCTAGGAACGCAGCTCCCCTTATGGAGCGCCATCCCGTTCGCGGGCATCCTGCTCTCGATCGCGCTCTTCCCGCTGCTCGCCCCACAGTACTGGCACCATCAGTACCCCAAGATCTCCCTGCTCTGGGGGCTGCTGCTGACCGTTCCCTTCGTCTGGGCCTACCGGGACGAGGCGGTCCACGAGATCCTGCACGTGGCCTTGGCGGACTACCTGCCCTTCCTGATCCTGCTCGGGACCCTGTTCACCATCGGCGGCGGGATTTACGTCCGAGGATCGCTCCGCGGCACGCCGGGAGTGAACGCCGCGATCCTGGCGGTGGGCACGTTCCTGGCCTCGTGGATCGGGACCACTGGGGCCGCCATGGTCCTGATCCGTCCGCTGCTGCGCGCCAACGCCCACCGGCGGTACAAGACGCACACCGTCGTCTTCTTCATGTTCCTGGTGGCCAACATCGGCGGCTCCCTGACCCCCCTGGGCGATCCACCCCTGTTCCTCGGCTTCCTGCGCGGGGTGCCGTTCTTCTGGACCTTCAATTTGGGGACCGAGATGCTCCTCGTCTCGGTCCTGGTGCTCGGCATCTTTTTCGGGCTGGACTCGCTGCTCTGGCGGAGGGAGGAGCCGCAGGTGCGGTCCTGGACTCCGGAGACGCGGGAGCGCCTGGGGATCGAGGGGGGACACAACATCCTCTTCTTGGCGGGAGTGCTCGCGGCGGTGATCGCCTCGGGCGTCTGGCACCCCGGCGAGGTGACTGTCCTGGGAGTCCACGTCGGGATCCAGAACCTGGCGCGCGACGCCGTGCTCGTGGCACTGCTTCTGGGCTCCTGGTTCAGCACCAGCCAGAGCACCCACGAGAAGAACGGCTACACCTGGGGTCCGATCCGGGAGGTGGCGATCCTGTTCGCGGCCATCTTCGCCACGATCATCCCTGTGCTCGCCATGCTGCGGGTCGGGGAGAGCGGTGCCATGGCCGGGTTGATCCGCGCCGTCCAGACCCCGGCCCAGTTCTTCTGGGCCACGGGCGTGCTCTCGTCCTTCCTGGACAACGCGCCCACCTACCTGACTTTCCTGACCACCGCCCTGGGGCGGTTCCACCCCGGCATGCCCGAGCGCGAGGCGATCCAGCAGCTCATCGCGGAGAGCCCGAAGTACCTGGCGGCAATCTCCACCGGCGCGGTGTTCATGGGGGCCAACACCTACCTCGGCAACGCGCCGAACTTCATGGTCAAGTCGATCGCCGAGGAGTCCGGGGTCGAGATGCCTTCGTTCTTCGGCTACATCCTCCGCTACGTGGTCCCGTTCCTGCTTCCCGTGTTCCTCGTGGTGACCTGGGTCTTCTTCTAGGAGGTCCGATGCGTTGGTACGAGCTGGTGATCGAGGGATCGGAGGACGCGCTGGAGCTCCTCTTGAAAGACCATCCGGGCGAGGTGATCCGCGGCTCGGAGCTGCGCCTGGCCTCGGAGTCGTTCACGGACCGCATCCTGGAGTTCCTCCACGCCCAGACTCATCACCTCGTCTTCACGTCAGCGGATCATGCCCGGGAGCTCGCGCAGGCCATCCGCCAGCAGAAAGACCTTCGGATGGAAGCGGTCCGCGAGGTGGTGGAGGGACGCTTTGGGTTCAAGGCCGAGGCGTACAACCCCGAGATCGGGGCGAAGATCCACGACGCCCTCAACTCGGACCTGCCGGACGGGATCGCCTGCATCGACCTCGAGAAGGAAGAGCGCCATCCCGGCGCCAAGGGGATCGAGCTGTTCACCCCGGTCCACGACTATGTCTACAAGGCCCGCGGCACGATCGTGGGCACGCCCCCGGGTATCCTCGAGATGAACCGGCGCCTCCACCGGCTCGACTTCGTCCACGAGGAGCCGCTCGAGCTGGTGTGCAGGGAGGCTAGCCTGCCCAGTCCCGGGGCTTGAGGAACTCCTCATAGAGACGCGCTTCGGGCGTGCCCGGCTCGGGCTGCCAGTTGTAGCGCCAGCGGACGAGTGGCGGCAGGGACATGAGGATCGACTCGGTCCGTCCGCCGGATTGAAGCCCGAACAGGGTGCCGCGGTCCCAGACCAGGTTGAATTCGACGTAGCGCCCCCGGCGGTAGAGTTGGAAGTCGCGCTCGCGCTCGCCGTAGGGGGTGTCCCGTCGGCGATCGAGGATGGCGAGGTAGGCGGGGAGGAAGTGGTCTCCGACGCTGCGCAGGAGGTCGAAGCAGCGCTCGAACCCCCATTCGTTGAGGTCGTCGAAGAAGAGCCCGCCGATGCCTCGCGGCTCGTTGCGATGGCGGAGGAAGAAGTACTCGTCGCACCAGCGCTTGAGCCGCGGGTAGACGTCCGGCCCGAAAGGCCCGCAGGTTTCCTTCGAGATCGTATGCCAGTGGATTGCATCTTCCTCGAACCCATAGTAAGGGGTGAGGTCGAACCCGCCGCCAAACCACCAGACCGGCTCGTGCCCGGGCTTCTCCGCAAGGAAGAAGCGGACGTTCATGTGCGTCGTGGGGACGTACGGGTTCCAGGGGTGAAACACAACCGAAACTCCGAGCGCCTCGAAGCTCCGTCCGGCCAGCTCCGGCCGCTGTGCCGTGGCCGAAGGAGGCAGCCCTGGCCCATGGACATGGGAGAAGCCCACCCCTGCCTGCTCGAAGACCTTACCCCCCGAAAGAACCCGAGACCGTCCGCCGCCCCCCTCCGCCCGCTCCCACGACTCCTCCTGGAAGAGCCCCGAGCCGTCCTCCGCCTCGATGGCCGCGCAGACGCGGTCCTGGAGGTCGAGGAGGTAGGCCTTGACGGCGGGGGTGGACTCTGGAATGTCCAAAGGAGAGAGCCTACTCCGCCCGGATCGGGAAGAGCTCAGCTTGTCGGGTGTCGCCGTTGGGGACGGGATAGGCGCCGGTCCAGCAGGCGGTGCAGTAGCTGTCGGGAGGGCCGCTCACGGAGGCGAGCATGCCTTCGAGGGAGAGGTAGGCGAGGCTGTCCGCCTCAATGTACTGGCGGATCTCCTCGATGCTGTGGTGCGCGGCAATCAGCTCCTCGCGCGTGGGGGTATCGATCCCGTAGTGGCAGGGCCACTGGGTCGGCGGCGCCGAGATGCGGAGGTGAACCTCGGCCGCGCCTCCCTCCCGGATCATGCCCACGATCTTGCGCGAGGTCGTGCCCCGCACGATCGAGTCATCCACCAGCACCACCCGTTTGCCTTCCAGCAGATCCCGCACCGGGTTCAGCTTGATCTTCACCCCGAAGTTCCGGATCGACTGCTTGGGCTCGATGAAGGTCCGGCCCACGTAGTGGTTCCGCACCAGGCCGAACTCCAGTGGCAGGCCCGACTCGCGGCTGTACCCCATGGCCGCGAAGAGGCCGCTGTCCGGGACCGGCACGACGATGTCGGCGGCCGCGGGCGCCTCCCGCGCCAGGCGTGCCCCCATCTTCAGCCGGGACTGCGACACCGCGTCGCCAAAAACCTTGCTGTCCGGACGGGCGAAGTAGACGTGCTCGAAGATGCAGCGGGCTGGCGGCGAGGTCTTCGACAGCCGGAAGGTCTCCAGCTTGCCGTCCCGCGAGACGATCACCTCCCCAGGCTCCAGCTCTCGCACCGGCCTCGCTCCCAGCAGGTCGAAGGCGCAGCTCTCGGACGCGAAGCAGGGGAAGCCATCCAGGTCGCCCAGGATCAGCGGCCGGAAGCCGTTCGGGTCCCGCGCCGCGATCAGGCACTTGTCTGTGTTGAGGAGCAACGAGTAGGCACCTCGCACCTCCTCCAGAGCCAGCATGAAGGACTCCACCATGTCCTTGCGCGGCTTGCGCGCCATCAGGTGGAGGATCACCTCCGTATCACTGGTGGTCTGGAAGATGGAGCCGTCCTGCTCCAGCCGCTCGCGGATCTCATTTGGATTGGTCAGGTTGCCGTTGTGAACGATCCCGACCGGTCCCATCGAAGTCTTCACGACGATCGGCTGGGCATTGGCCACGACGCTGGAGCCGGCGGTTGAGTAGCGGGTGTGGCCGATCGCCCGGGTGCCGGGCAGACGCTCTATCACCTCTTCCTTGAACACGTCGGAGACGTGCCCCATCCCCCGCTCCAGGTGGAGCTGCCGGCCGTCCCACGAGACCATGCCGGTGCTCTCCTGACCCCGATGCTGGAGCGCGTAGAGCCCCAGGTAGGTCAGCTTCGCCGCGTCATCGCAGCCGTCGATTCCGAAGATGCCGCACATGCAAGGCTCTAAACGGTCACGCCCGCGCGAAAATTCTACCTGTTTACAGACCTAGCGCCCTGGGCAGCGCCGTGGACCAGATCTCGTGGAGCCCGGCCACCGGGGCGCGCAGGGCCTCTCCCCCGCTCTTGACGACAAGGTCCTCGCCGCCGGTCTCGCCGATCTCGGCGGCGGGGACCCCCATCTCCTCGGCCGCCTCCAGGACCCGGTCGAGCTCGGCGGGCGAGCAGGCCACGATCGCCCGGGCCTGGGTCTCGGAGTAGAGGTCGGCCCCCACCATCGGGACTTCGACCGTCACGCCCATCCTCCGGCCCATGCAGGCCTCGGCAAGGGAGATCAGGAAACCGCCCTCCGAGAGGTCGTGAGCGGTGCGGAGGTGCCCCTGCTGGATCAGGTGCCGGAGCAGCTTCGCCAAGCGAAGCTCCGCGTCCAGGTCCACCTCGGGTGGACGGCCCTGCTCGATGCCGTGGAGGAGCCGCAGATACGCGGCGCCGCCGTGCTCGGAACGGTCGCGGCCCAGGAGCACCACCCGGTCGCCACGGTTTGCGAAGGCGGACGTCGGCAGGTTTGCCCCCCCTGAGATCACCGGGACGACACCCACCATGCCGACGGTCGGAGTCGGGTAGATCGAGCGGTCCTCGGTCTCGTTATAGAAAGAGACATTGCCCGAGATGACCGGCACGCCCAGTGCCCGGCAGGCCTCGGACATGCCCAGGATCGCCTCGCGGAACTGCCAGGAGATCTCGGGCCGCTCCGGGTTGCCGAAATTCAGGCAGTCGGTGAGCCCGACCGGCTCCGCCCCCACGCAGGCCAGGTTTCGCACCGATTCGGCAACAGCCTGCATGCCGCCCCGTCTCGGGTCGAGATAGCAATAGACCGGGTTTACGTCCGAGGTCATGGCGAGCCCGATCGGCGTCCCCTTGAGGAGCAGGACCGCGGCGTCGCCCCCCGGTCCCTGCATGGTGTTCGTCCGGACCGACCAGTCGTACTGGGTCCAGATCCACTCCTTGCTGGCCAGCTCGGGGGTGGCGAGCATCCGCTCGAGGCTCCCCCGGAGGTCTTCGGGCTGGACGACCTCGGGGGCGCGCTGCCGCTGCTCCAGGTCGGACGGCGGCGCCAGGGGACGGCGGTAGACAGGGGCCTCCTCGGTGAGAGGAAGGATCGGCATGTCGGCCACGGTCGAGCCCCGCCATTCAAGGACGGCCCGGCCGGTGTCCGTGACCTCGCCGATGTGCGCGACCTCCAGGCCCCAGCGCTGGAAGACGCGGACGAGCTCCTCCTCCCGACCTTTCTGCGCCACAAGCACCATGCGCTCCTGGGACTCGGAGAGCATCATCTCGTAGGGGGTGAGCCCCGCCTGGCGCAGCGGCACGTTGTCGAGGTCGAGCCTCATGCCCGTTCCGCCCCGGCCGGCCATCTCGAAGGTGGAGCTGGTCAGGCCGGCGGCGCCCATGTCCTGGATGGCCACGATCGCGCCGGTGCGCATGGCCTCCAGGCAGGCCTCCAAGAGGACCTTCTCGGTGAACGGATCGCCCACCTGCACGGTTGGCCGCTTCTGCTCGCTCTCGGAATCGAACGACTCTGAGGCCATGGTGGCCCCATGGATGCCGTCGCGGCCGGTCCGGCTGCCCACATAGAGGACCGGATTGCCCATGCCGCTCGCCCGGGCGTTGAAGATCTGGTCGCGCTTGGCGACTCCGAGGGCGAAGGCGTTGACCAGGATATTGCCGTTGTAGCAGCGATGGAACCCGGTCTCGCCGCCGACCGTGGGGATGCCCACGCAGTTGCCATAGTCGCCGACGCCCCGGACCACGCCGTCGATCAGGAAGCGCATGCGAGGCGCGTCGATCTCCCCGAAGCGCAGGGAGTCCATGCAGGCGATCGGGCGCGCCCCCATGGTGAAGATGTCGCGCAGGATGCCCCCGACGCCGGTCATCGATCCCTGGTAGGGCTCGATGTAGCTCGGATGGTTGTGGGACTCCATCTTGAAGACCGCTACCCAGTCATGGCCCACATCCACCACCCCGGCGTTCTCGCCCGGCCCCTGGAGCACGTGCGGCCCCTCGGTGGGGAACTCCCGGAGGTAGACCTTGGAGGACTTGTACGAGCAGTGCTCGGACCAGAGGGCGGAGGTGATGCCGAGCTCGGTCCAGTTCGGATCACGCCCCAGGATCTTCTGCAGCCGCTCGTACTCCTCCGCGGTCACCCCGAGGGTGCGGGCGATCTCCGGAGAGACCTCCGGCTCCTGGACCATCACTGCAAAACTCCGACACCCGACTCGACCAGGCTCTGGAACAGACCGAGCCCGTCCGTGTTGCCCAGGATCTCCTCCGAGCAGCGCTCCGGGTGGGGCATCATGCCCAGCACGTTCCCCCCCTCGTTGCAGATGCCCGCGATCGCCCGGGCCGATCCGTTCGGGTTCCATTGAGCACCCAGATCACCCGATACTGCGGGCGAGCCGTCCGGAGCCACGTAGCGGAAGACCACCTGGCGGGCGGCTTCCAACCGGTCAAGCTTCTCGTGCGAATCCTCGTAGTTCCCCTCTGCATGGGCGATGGGCATGCGCAGGATCTGACCGACCTCAAAGTGACGGGTGAACGGCAGGTCATTGCGCTCGACCCGCAGGAAGACGTCCCGGCACTGGAAACGGAGGTTCTGGTTGCGTCGCATGGCCCCGGGAAGCAGCCCGGCCTCCAGAAGGATCTGGAAACCATTGCAGATGCCGAGCACGAGCCCTCCGGCTTCGGCATGGCGCTTGACCGCGGACATCACGGGGGACAGGGACGCCACCGCCCCGGCCCGCAGGTAGTCGCCGTAGGAGAACCCGCCCGGGATCACGACGAGGTCGCAGCCCTGGAGGTCCTCGTCCTGGTGCCAGAGGAAGGTGACGTCCTGCTCCACCACGTGCTTGAGGACGTGGTAGGCATCATGATCGCAATTGCTGCCAGGGAAGACGACGACGCCGGCCTTCATGAGAGCAGCTCCACCGAGTAGTCCTCCACCACGGTGTTGGCGAGGAGCTTCTCGCACATTTCGCGCAGCTCGCGGTTGGCGCGGTCGGGATCGTCGGTGCTCAGCTTGATCTCGAAGCTCTTGCCGGCGCGGACGTCCTCGACGTCCGGGAAACCGACGCGGGAGAGCGCATCGCGGATCGCCTTGCCCTGCGGGTCCAGGATCTCGCGGCGCGGATAGACCGTCACTCTTGCCTTCAAACCGTCACCTCCAGCCAGGGATAGGGGTGATCCTGCGCGGTCACCGCCATGCGCGCCGGGCACCGCTCGCGGTCGAGAACCTCCCCGATCGCCGAAGCGGCGAGGGCGGGCAGGTTGTTGGTCTCGGAGAGGTGGTACAGGACCACCCAGCGCAGGCGGTCGCCCATCAGCTCGGGGAGGCCGTCGGCGGCATCGCGGTTCGAAAGGTGACCATGCCGGCCGGCGATCCTCTGCTTGAGCATCCAAGGATAAGGGCCGTTGCGCAGCATGTCGAGATCGTGGTTCGTCTCCAGGATCAGGACGTCCACGTCCCGGAGCCGTCCCCAGGCGAGGCTGGTCCGGCATCCGATGTCGGCCACCAGCCCCACCCTCCTGCCGAGAGAGTCCTCCACCACCATGCCGATCGGCTCGCGAGCGTCGTGCGGCAGCGAAAACGGCTCGACAAGGAACCCCGCGATCTCGCGCGGCTCTCCCGACCTCAGGATCCCCCTGGTCACGGCAGACAGGTGCACCTCCTGCCGCAGACGGGTGCCGGCGAGAGTGCCCGACGTGGCATAGACCGGGATCTTGAGCTTGTGCGCCAGGCGGTCCGCGCCGCGGCAGTGGTCCACGTGCTCATGGGTGAGGACGAGCCCTCCGAGCGTCGCCGGATCGAAGTCGAGCGTCTTCATCCGCCGCATCAGCTCGCGGCAGGAGAACCCGGCATCGATCAGCAGCCGGTTCGGTCCCGACTCGACCACCACGGAGTTGCCGCCGCTGCCTGACCCGAGGACTCCGATCCGCAAAGGCGGACCGTCCAGCCTCTCGGGAAGGGCTCTCCGGACGGGCGCGGGCTGAGGAGCCGGAGGCGGCTCTTCCGTTGCCAGCGGCGACGCCTCGCCGAAGTCCAGCAAGCCCTGCTGGACAACCGAGTTCCTGGGCCGGATGGAGCGGCGGGGGAAGAGGGGCGACACACCCAAAAGGTACCACAGGTACCACCCGCTGGGGGTCTCTTCCGGTAAGGCCACCAGAAGCTGTGCTCCCTGACAGGAAAGCCGAACATCTGTCCGATCTTCCCGACAGTCGAGGCTCTCTCCAGAGCGAGCAGCCCAAGGGCATAAATCTCCTTCCTTGAATGGCTTACCCCTGGAATCCGGCAGCGGCACGGGGCGTGCCTTGGCTCACGGGCATGCCCGCTCTCCTTGCACTGCTCCTTCCCTTGCTTCTGGCCAGCAGTTCTCCGGTCCAGAGCATCGAGTCTATCGAGATCCGTGGACTGAAGGCTCTCTCCGAGGACACGCTTCTCCACTACCTCGGGCTCGCTCCGGGCCAGCCGCTGGACGAGGGAGCCCTCAACCGCAAGATCAAGGAGCTCTGGAACCGCAACCTGGTGGACGGCGTCGAGGTCGAGAGCACCTCCACGCCCGCTGGGGTCCGTCTGCTGATCACGGTCTCGGAGCGTCCGGTCCTGCGCTCGATCGACTATGAGGGCCTGAAGCGGATCACCAAGACCGACTTGCAGGACAAGATGAGCAGCCAGCGCATCCGGGTGCGCGAGGGCGAGCCGCTCTCGCTGGGTGAGCTGCAGCGGATCAAGACGCTCATCGAGGAGATGTACGGCGAGAAAGGGTACCGGTTCGCCACCGCTCAGTATTCCGTAGAAGATGTCGGTCCCAACGAGAAAAAGGTGGTCTTCGCCGTGGACGAGGGCAGCCGCGTCCGCATCTCCGACATCGATTTCGAGGGCAACGCGGTTTACAACGACCTGCGCCTTCGGCTGACGATGAAGAAGACCAAGGAGAGCGGCCTGATCACCCGCATTACCAAGAAGGATGTCTACGATCCGGCGAAACTCCAGGAGGACCTCGACAAGCTCCGCGATCTCTATCAAGCCTCCGGCTACAAGAACGTGGTCATCGGCGATCCCAAGGTCGAGGTGCGGGCGCTCAAACCCGGTGCCGCGCGCCGCATGTCCATTACCGTGCCGATCGAAGAAGGAGAGCGCTGGAAGTTCGGCCAGGTGACGATCGAAGGCAACCAGATCCATTCCGATCAACTGCTGATGCGGGTGTTCACCCACGAGACCAGCGGCTGGCTGCGCTCCAAGGTGATCGACGACGCCGTCAAGAAGATCGAGAGCGCCTATCACGACACCGGCTACATCTTCGCCAGAGTCGAGCCGGAGCTCGTCGAGCGAGAAGATCACCTCGCCGACCTGGTGGTGCACGTGCAGGAGGGCGAACAGTTCAAGGTAGGCCGCATCGAATTCGAGGGCAACGACAGCACCAACGACAAGGTGCTGCGCCGCGAGTTGCGCCTCTACGAGGGCGGCCTGATGAGCCTCACAGCCCTCCGCAACAGCGTCCTCAAGGTCAACCAGCTCGGCTACTTCAAGCTGAACGACGAGGACCCGGTCGAAATCGACACCGACACGGAGAAGAAGGAGGTCAACCTCCTCCTCAAGGGCGACGAGGCGGACCGCACCGAGGTGCAGCTCACCGGTGGCTGGAGCGAGGTGGACGGGCCCTTCGGCCAGTTCGGCGTCAACACCAAGAACTTCCTCGGACGCGGCGAGCACCTCGGCGCCTCCTTTCAGTCCGGTGACCGGAGCGACTCCCTGGACCTCTCCTACACCATGCCCTGGTTTCTCGACCGGCCCCAGAGCATCGGCTTCCGCGCCTTCGACCAGGCGTACGAGTACGGCGATATCGAGGACCTGGACTACTACGCGCGCGACAGCCAGGGCGCCGTGCTCACCTACGGGCGCAACTTCCGGCTCTTCCAGTCCGCAAGCCTCAGCTACAACCTTTCCCGCTACGATGATCGGTACAACGTCCTGCTGGCCGATGACACCATCACAACCATCCAGGGGTTCATCAACAATTCTTCCTTGCGGCCCATGTACGTTTTCGACAGCCGAGACAATCCCTTCGATGCGAGCCGCGGCAAGAGGCTGTCCCTGGCAGTGGAGTACGCGGGCGGCTTCCTGGGAGGGGACAACTACTTCATCCGGCCGGAGGCGTCATTCAGCATCTTTCAACCGGTGAGCGACTATCCCACCCGCTCGGTGCTGGCGTTCAACGCGAAGGGGGGCCTGATCAACTCCTTCGACGGCTACGGCATCCCAACCCTCGAGCGCTACTTCCTGGGCGGTGAAAGCAGTATCCGAGGCCACGAGCCCCGCTCGATCTACCTGCGCGATTCCGAAGGCAATCCCCGGCGCGACAAGAACGGAGCCGTCCTCGGCGGCGACCGTTTTGTCCAACTGAATCTGGAGTATCACTTCCTGCTAGGCGGACCGTTCCGCCTGCTGCTGTTCACCGATGCGGCCAACGTCTTCGGCGAGGGCCAGACTTTCGACCTCTCAAATCTCCGCACCACGGCCGGAGTGGAGCTCCGCGTCCTGTTGCCGATGTTCGGCGCACCGCTGCGCTTCATCTACGCCAAAAACCTCGATCCGCGGCCGCAGGATGACTTCGAAGACTTCAAGTTCAGTATCGGCACTAGCTTCTGAGATCAGAGCAGGTCTCACATCAGCGCCGGGCGGCTTCCACGCTCGGGGTCCAGATGGCGGCCAGAGCCCGCCGGAAGTTGCCGCCCAGAACGCCTTCGATGTCCGGATCCGAGTAGCCGCGGCGGATGAGCCCTTCGGTGAGATCAAAGACCCGTCGGGGGGAGTCCACCCCGTCGAGGTCCATCTTCTCCCGGAAGCCGATCTCCTTCTTGTAGGCCCCGCGGATTGCCTGGCGAGCGTTGGCGGGGAGGGCGTCCCATCCGGCCAGGTCCGTGTCGCTGCCGATGCCGGCGTGCTCAATTCCCACCAAGCGGGCGATGTGATCGACATGGTCCAGCAGATGCTCGAGAGTCGTAGGCTCGCTGTCCCGCACGAACATCCGCATGAACGTGAGACCCATCACGCCCCCCTTTGCCGCCATCGCGCGGATGGCCTCGTCGGTTTTCGAACGCGGTTGCCGCGGCACCAGCGCCCGGCAGTTGGAGTGGGTGATGAGCACCGGCCGCTTGGAGACTTCGAAAGCATCGAGGGTGGTCCGCTCGCCGCAATGCGAGACGTCCACCGCCATGCCGAGGCGGTCCATGCGGCCGATCACCGCCACGCCGAAGTCGCTCAACCCTTCGTCGCGGCGCTCGGTGCACCCGTTGCCCAACAGGTTGCGCGCGTTGTAGGTGAGTTGAGAGACACGTTGGCCGTAGCGGTAGAACAGGTCCACATCCTCCACGGTACGGAAGTGGACCGAGTCCTGGACGCCGAGGATGATTCCGGTCTTGCCGGACTTCTTGATCCGCTCCAGACCTTCCATGTCATCAATGCGGGCGAAAGTGTTGCTGTGGTGGGCGATGAGTCCGTTCCACAGGAGATGAAAGCGCACCACGTCGTCGTACTGCTGCACTCCGCCGGCGACGTGCAGTACGGTGTGCCCGGAGGCTCGGACGTGCGCGAGGTCGGCGGCCGAGAAGGAGGCAGGGTCCTCGAACCAATTTCGTCCCGGCAGACGGAACAGCGACGGCAGGCTGAACGGATTCAGCATGTCGATGACAAGACTCCGCTCGACGAGTTGGACTGCGCGAGCCGAGTAACGGGTTGGCGAGCCGGCGAACAGTGCAAAGCTGCCGAGGTTGAGAAAGGGGCCGGCCGCCGCGCCGAAGCCTGCGACAGCGGTCCCCCGCAGGAAGGAGCGACGGGTAAGGTGCGGCTGGGGCGACGATTCCCGGAGAGAGCTGGCCATGGACGAGACTCCTTTCTGGAAGGGTAGTCTCGGCCGCGGACAAAAGCTTACAGGCACTTTCCGGGCCCCCGCCCGGGCTCCGGAAAGTGTCCGAGGATCGAGAAGAGCTCAGCTCCCGATGTGGAACCGGACCCTGCTGTCGCCGCAGTCCGAGATCACCCAGAAGGTATGCCAGCCGCCCGGCAGCTTGTGGACGAACTGGGCGCTGAACTGGTCGTAGAAGGTCGCGGACCCGACCGAGGTATTGTCGAAGCCCCACTTCACCGAACGCGGACCGCCGGCACAGGTCACGCTGAAGCTCGACGTGAAGTAGGCCGAGTGCAGCGCGCCCGGCAGCGGATCGGTGATCGGATACGAGCCGCCGTCGATCGGATAGACGATATTGACCGGCGCCTGGGCCTGACCGACGCCGGCCAAGGCAAAGAGAGCCAGGACAAACGAAAGAGCAACCAGCTTCTTCATACAACTCCTCCTGTATCCAAGTCGAGGGCCGCGGACCTCCCGCGGCCTGCAAGTGCTATTGGGCGGAGGCCTACTCGACTTGTTACAGAACTAAGAGAATGAACTGACCTTGCCGCAGTGAGCCGCCGTCAGCTATCCGCTCTCTGTCGGTCCTGGCTTCCGCCTCGATCTCAACGACGGCACCTCCTGTGGGTCCGGAATTTCCACGTCCGGGAAAGGACTGCCACCGAGCCTACGCCTTTCCTTCTCGGACTTACCCTCTTCTCAAAGTCTCTGGCACCTCTTCAGGGCGCGAAGTCGACACGTGGCCCATGGGCTAGCGTCAGGTGAGCGGGGGACGGGTGCCCTGGCCCTCCCCCTGGCTTCCTCCGTCTGAAGAAGTTCGCGCTTTTAACGGACTTTTCTGGCAACAACCCAGGTCGAGATCGGCCATCCAGCAGAGTTGTGTGTTGCGATCCAGTGGAAGGGGTGCCACCGCGCGTGCGGGATCGGTTCATAGCGCATACCGAGCCAGATGTAAGGCCAAGCCCAAAGATTACCCCAGCCTCCCACTTCCAGCACACGACCGTGCGGACTAACCATCAGCGCCAATCCGGCGGGGGTAAATCTCCAGAAATCTCCGGGCACGTTGTGAATGGGATTGATGAAACAGGTCGTGTGGACCGCGATGCCTCCTGGGCGCAGAACTCGGAAGCTCTCGTCGATGGCGACCTGGGGATTACCCCGGACATGCTCCAATACCTGATCGCTGACAATGGAGTCGAAGGAGGCGTCCTCAAAGGGCAAAGACGTGATGCTGACCTCCGGATACGAGACATTGACGATGTTTCCATCGCTAAAACCGAGAATTCTACACAAGGGCTGAGAATCGCTGATCGACAGAACAGGCGCCCCTTGAGCCATTGCAGTACCCAAACCAGCGAGCCTCTGGTACATGAGATAACGTGTCACATGCGGCCCTCTATCGAATCCGAGCGACGTCAACCGCAGCAGCTTGTGGCTCCCCTTCCTCATCCAGTTGGCTATCTGGCTGCGCAGGATCGTCGACCTTGTGAACGCACCATGGGGCGCGGCTTCCGCGCTCAGCTCGGCTACAAGCGTGCGGAATGAACCGAGAGCTGCCTCACCGGATAAGCTGCCCAACATCGCCCCCAACAGCCTCCGCTCCTCGCTTGTTAGCTGCTCGGCAAACTCACCGAGTTGGTCAGCCACTTTCTCGTGCACGGACTGTTTCGCCAGTTGCTCCTCTTTCATCTCAAAACTCCGCGAACCAGGAGGTGACAAAATCATCCACTGCCTCCTTTTCCGGCCATGCCGGTAGCGTTCCACTCCTGATGAAATTGCAGACGAGTTCGGCAAGAGGTCTGCCCTCAATTGAGGGCCATAGCTCGCAGACTTCGTACGGGTATCCCTCCAGGCAAAGGTTTTGGGTGACCTGCAGCGTGCCTCCCTCCTGACTGGAGGCGCTCACAAGATCCGTCAACAGTGCCTCGAGAATCCTCTCACGAGCAAAGTTCTTGGCTCGCTGGATCCCGACCTCTCTCCTCTCCATGAGCCCTTGCCGATCTCCGAGAGATGTGACGACCGTCTCTACAAATCGGTCAGGATCTACACGCTTCCGATTTCCGCCCGAGGCAAGGGGCACAAGAAAGCCCGCGCCAGGTGGCACTGTTTCCCGAAATCCGTTGTAACATGGAACCACAGGTGGCGTTCCGCAGGCCATGGATTCCACTGGCGAGCGGCCGAAGGTCTCAAATGTGCTTACGGCTGCACTGACGAAGATATCCGCTGCATTGTAATAGCCCACCAGCGCCTCCAGACCAGGTCGATAGATGAGCCTTACGTTCCCGATCGAGCGTGCCCGCTCTGTACACTGGTCGAGGTATGCCTGCCGAAAGAAGTGATAACAGATGACTAGCTCGGCTCGCCGACATAGCTTAACCTTCCCGAATGCATTCAACAAACCCAGAATGTTCTTGTCGTCCGCAACCCGCCCGGTGTACAGAAGAATGTCACGATCCACGGGAAGACCGAGGAGCGGACAAAGACTCTTCTTGCTGCTTGCAAGAACTCTGAAGGAGCCGAGATCCAATCCTGGCAGATAAGAAGGTTCACATTGAAATCCGAAGAGTGAAAAGGCACGACCAGCGGCGGAGCAACCCGTGTAAACGCGATCCCGGTGCTGGCGCAACTGGGAAGACAGCAGCATAGCATAGGCGTGCGGAGGGTAGAAGTGGTTGTAGCGGGGGATGATCACGAAAGGCGTTCTGTCGCCGGTCAGACGGAAGACGGCATGCCAGAGAAATGCGCCGCTACACTCGCCTATGATGTAGTCAAACTGCTCGGAATACTGGATCGCCAGCTTGAAGCAGCGATCCGGGTCCAGGCCATTGCCTCTAGCGATATCATTCAGGGTGTACTCCCGGCCAGGGAGCACCATCGCCGATACCTCCGCGCGAGGAAGCAAGGGCTCCCACTCGGCCAGGTTACACTCGTCGATGAAGAGCAATCTCGGCTTCCTGTCCCCTGCGGCAAGCGGCAAATCTTTCACACCGGATTCCTCTGGAGAATGCGCCGGCCGGAACGCGAGTCACGATGGCCTGAGCACTGGATCGCCATGCCACCGAAAGAGGCGTCCCGGCCGGGCACCTGAGCCACTTCCTCACCGAATCCAGGCTACGATGAAGTCGCCGCCGCCCGCTGCATCGAGATCCTCGTCGATGAGCTCGGAACCGGACTCCTTCGCACGCGCAAGAATCCAGTTGAGGACGTTGTGCTCTTGCTCAGGCAGTTCCTGGGCGAACTTCTCCAACTTGCTGGTGAGGCTGTCGAGATCGGACCTGTTGATTGCCATCTCCTTCTCCTTCTGCGAATGGCTCGAAGCATCCTTACTCCGAGCCGGTTGTCCCGTGGTTAGTTTGGCCTAGTGCCCAAGCAAGATCAGCGAGCAACGGCGACCAGCCGCAGCACCCTTCGGCGCTCGACGCGCTTCGGTGTCTGCGAACATACCGGTCGTGAGGGCAACCGCCTTGACAAATCCGAAACCACGGACAACGGCTGGCGCGGTCCATGTCTGTATCCGTCTGAATCTGAGCACTGACGAGATTAGGCGAGGCCAGTAAATCCGCCAGATCCGACTCAAGAACGTTACCAAATCTGAAAGCTGAATTGCCCTGGAATCGGTCACAGGCCGCAATCTCTCCCTGCGGCTCAATGGTGTAGATGCTTCCCATGCAATTCTCACCGAACACACAAAAGCTGCCATTCCCTTGCTCCAGCCGCCGAATGAGATCGGAGATCTCCTGAAAAGAGATCCGGTCCACGTAAGTTGGCCACCAGAGACGGAAGAGGTCCCGCAGAAAGTCGACGTAACGTGAGAATTCAAGATAGTCTCCTGGCAATCTGCGATCGGGCTCACCATCTGGAACGACGTTCAGAAGTGATACCTGGCGAACCCCGATTGCGAGGAAATATTCAAGAGTTCGGTGAGCGCCCAGCGCGATGACCTCGTCGTCGACCACCATCTTGATCTCGAACGGGATTTCGTCTTGCTTGAGTCTCTCGATCCCGGAGCGCACACGTTCCGATGTCGGTCGTCCGTGGATATCGAGACGCCGGAGGTCATGGACCTCCGGCGGACCGTCCAGACTGATACCCACTGCGAACTTGTAGTCCTTGAGGAATCGAAGCCAGTCGGAATCGAGAGTCGTGCCGTTCGTCTGAATCCGGTTGTAGATCCGCAATCCGGGTGAACGAAAACGTTCCTGCAGCCACATGGCCTTGCGGTAAAAGGATACCGGACGCAGGGTGGTCTCACCCCCATGCCAGACGAATTCCACATGACCGACCCCGGAGGCCGTACAGGCGGCCTGGATTGTGCGGGCAAGCACGCTGAATGGCATCACTTGGTCTTTCCCCTCAGCCCAGGAGCGGCAATAGGTACAGCGCAGGTTGCACAGCCGAGTGCCCTTCACGATGAGGGTCAGGACCTTGGGCAATGTCCGGGCCGAAGTGGTCGGCCAGGCGAGCAGCCGGCGATAGACTTCGACCTCCTCCGCGCTCAGGACGGCTTCCGGAGGCAGCGCTCCCAATTCGAGAAGTGAGGGGTTGCATGCACTCAGACTCTTGAGAAGCAACGAGAGCGCCTCCTGCTCTCCGGGCGCCAACTCGGCCATTTGTTCCAAATGCCCGCGGACCGAGTCGATCAGGGTACCATCCGGAGGAAACTGGCGCTGGCGCAACCCATCCAGTGGAAAGAACGAGGCGTTAGGGAGCAGATCACTCTTCGGCATACTGCACCTTTGATCCATTACCAATGCCGGTTTACGGGTAAGGCCAGGCTCAGGAAGTTGTTCCTCTCTTCAAGCATGAGGCCGAGCTCGCAGAACTTGCCCAACGTAGCTTGGATATCGTCAAGGCCGACATCCGCCGAGCCATTCCTCTCGGCCAGGAACTTGGAAATCGATCCTGGATTGCGCTCCGATTCTCCGGAGAACTCGTAGACGTCCGCCTCCCAATCCTTAAACAGATGCACTGCCGCGTCCTTGGTGCGCCGATCAACGATCTGCATCCAGCCAGGTGCACGTTGGTAAACCAGGTTGGGCCGGGGCTCGCCTTTCCACGCAGCCCGCCAAAGGCGAATCGTCTCTTTTAGATCTTCGTGGTGGTCCGAGGGAATCGTGGAGTCCATCTCATATTTGAAGAAGTAGGCGATCTCCTTGAGGTCGATTCTGTCTTCGGGATATACGAATCGATAGGCGTCAAGGGGTTGCACAGTCCGCACCGGGAATGAACTGTCGAAAAAATAGGGACTGAACCGCTCTAGCCAGATACGGGCAGCCCCCGAGGGGGGCGGAAGGTGCTGCAGCAGCGGCAGGACTCGCAACTGCTCCGCGTAGTCGGCCTCGGTCTCGCCCGGAAATCCGGTCAGGATGTTCCAACTCACTTGCATTCCGTAGTAATGCGCCCACTTTAAAAGGCGCACGTTGCGCAGCATCGTGATGCCTTTTCGCATCAGGCCGAGGATGTGCGAGTTGAGGCTCTCGATCCCGGGCTGAATCCTGTTGATTCCTGCCCGTGCCATCGACCGGAGCTGGTCCGGGCGGAGATTGGCTTTGACTTCGTAGAATATCCGGTAGTCGAAGTGGTGCTCGGCAAGGGAACTGCAGAGCCCTTCGACGTAGCGATGATCTATGATGTTGTCCACTGCCTCGAAGTTACTGATTAGATACTTGGACGACAATCGCTCCAATTGGCCTATCACAGAGGATGCCGATTTCGAGCGGAATTTCATACCGTTGCCGTTCAACCCGCAGAACGTGCAGTGCTGCTTCTCCCCCCACCAGCATCCACGCGACGTCTCCAACAGGAGAAGCGGAGGGCGATTGTTCAGAACGATTTCGGTTCCCAGGCGAAAGAGCGTCGCAAAGTACTCGTCATAATCCGGATCCGGAAGTGAATCCATATCCGAGATTCTCAGGGACGGCCCATTCTCCACCAGCGCGCCTTCATGGCGACCGATTACTCCGCAAAGTCCCAAAGGACTTTCGCCCTGCGAAACTCGCTCAATGATCTGCGGAAGCACCCTGTCCCCCTCGCCTATGACGGCATAATCGATGAAGGGCAGCGCGCGCATGTACTCGCGGCCCATGGTGCCGTCGAAGTTGGCTCCACCGAAGAGAATGATGATTTCGGGGTGACGCTCTTTGATTCTCCGCGCCAGGGAAAACGCCGCATTGTTCTGCTCGAACGTCGTCGTGAAGCCTAAAATGGCGTAGCGGCTCCAATCGACTCCTTCCGCCCACCGATCGAGCCATGCAGGTATGAGGACGTTCCGTAGCTCACACAGAAAGCGAAAGCCCGTATGCCAGCGTTCCAAATCGTCAGCGAGAGCTTTGAATGTGTTGCAATAGTCAGTCTCATTGGGCAATCCATCAAAGATACTGGCAGAAAAGAGCCATTCGCCGAGGAGGTCATCCCGGCACATTTTTGAGATGTTGGCGTAGAGCTCCCCGCCTATTTCCGCAGCGAACTCAAGGTTCAGATAGAGAACATCGGCTTCGTACCCAGCCTTCTTCACACATGCCTTCAGAAGGCCGCACTGGATCGACGGGCGCTCAGCCATCGCGAAAGGCATGTTGACCAGAGCAGTTCGGAACGAGCTGAGGGGTACATCCGCAGCCATGCTCGGCAGCTCCTCTCGAAGAAATCTTGGAACCTTGCCGACCGGGCCCTGGGAGAGGCTCAGCCGACGCCTCCTATAATTCTAAAGTGCTCATGGACGCCAAAGCGGGACAGCAAATGCTGATCAGCCCCGATCGTGCCAGAGGGAATCGAGAAGAAAGGAGCACGAGGGGAAGCGGAACCTCGGCGTAACTTGTTCATGGAGGTTCCTGGGCCGAGGGATTTTGGTAGGGCGACAGGCAGATTCCCTGGAGAATCACTCTCGGAGGCTTCCTCAGATAGCCTCGGAGGCGCCTCGAAGGCTGCTCTCGTCGCCAAGCGGACAGTCAGAGAACGTGCCAGAGGAATCGAGAAGAAGGAGCGCGAGGGAAAGCGGAACCTCAGCGTAACTTGCTCATAGAGGTTCCTGGACCGTTGGGATTTTTGGCTGGAGACAGGCAGAGTCCCTGGAAAACCATCCTCGGAGGCTTCCTCAGAGAGCCTCGGAGGCACCTTGAAGGCTGCTCTCGTCGCCAAGCGGAC
>Ga0190265_10000488_pt1 | contig 27929 bp, 27 predicted proteins | sample Popmic124T_FD_133135 | JGI IMG/M metagenome (GOLD analysis project Ga0190265, IMG submission 133135) | Populus adjacent soil microbial communities from riparian zone of Indian Creek, Utah, USA - 124 T | ecosystem: Environmental > Terrestrial > Soil > Riparian zone | place: USA: Utah | collected...
CGCCGAGATCGCTCGCCTCTTCGAGTGGTCCTTCACCCGTGCCGATCCCGACCGGGTGATCGAGCGGGTCGCCGAGCTGGAGCCTCAGCTAAGGCCGGCGGCTTGATGACCAGAACTTACGGACGTGTCTACTAGCGCCGCGCCGCGCCGCGGTGCTCGACATCGCTTCGCATGGGTAGGTGGATCGCGGGTATTGGGGGGCCGACCCAAAAAACGCATAGACGGAGAGGAGTTGAGAATGGGCGACGAGATTCGCAACAAGGACGACGCCAAAGGGCGTGTCAAGGAGGCGGCCGGGGATCTGACCGGCGACGACGAGATGAAACGTGAGGGCAAGCTGGACCAGGCGACCGGCAGAGCGAAGGACGGTGTCGAGAAGGTCGCCGACAAGGTCCGAGAGGCGATGAGGAAAGACTAGCCTCCGGGCTGTCTCAGCGGAAGAGGTCCTCGTCGAGGGGTCGGCGCAAAACAGCGGCGCCGGGCCCGTTCTCGGCGGTGAGGAAGCGCTCCAGGCCGCGCACGATGGCGACCGGGACGCGATTCGCCTTGTCGTGAGCGAGGTCGGCAGCGGCAGCGGCCTGGTCGGCGATCGCAATCAGGGTCGCCTCCAGCTCGCGGCCCTCCGCGTCGGTGCGCCCGCGCCAGTCGTCGAGCGGGACGATCCCGGCGCAGCCGATCGCCACCTCGGCCTGGCCGAGGCGCCAGGCGCGGCCGAAGCTGTCGGAGACGATCGTGGCCACTTCCGCGCCGGAAAGGTCCCCGAGTTCGGCCCGGATCCGCCGGGCAGAGGCGTCCGGGTCTTGCGGCAGGAGCGTCACGGTGCCCGGCTCGGGGAGGTTGGAGCTGTCGATGCCGGCGTTGGCGCAGACGAAGCCGTGGTGCGTCTCGACGATCAGCACGCCACGCTCGGCGCGCAGGACCTCACGGCTCTCCGAGAGGATCAGCTCGACCAAGGCCGGGTCCTTGCCGAGCAGCGCGGCGAGCCGGCGCGCCTCCGCGCCCGGGGTCTCGGCGAAGAGCCGGCGTATCCGCCCCTCCGCCTTGGAGACGATCTTCTGCGAGACGACGACGACGTCGCCGTCGTGAAGCTCGGCATGGGCGGCGATCTCCGCACCGACCGCCATGCCGTCGCTGAACTCCGGCAGGCCATGCACGGGCACGACTCTCACGGCTCTCCCACTCATTCCGCCGTGCTTTTCCCTTGCCACCCCGAGGAAAGGAACAGCGCGGCATCGGGGCGAGTGGTCACAGTCCCAGCGCCTTCGCCGTACGCCGCGCCCGTCCCGGACGTTCCTCCAGCTCGCGGGTCAGGGCGACGACGTCGGCGGGCGTGTCCAGGTCGAGGGCGAGCGAGGGAAGCTCCTCGACCGCGAAGGGAATGTCCGCCGCTCGCGCCGCGGCGACGTGACGATCGAGGCTGCCCTCGCCGAAGGCCGGCTCGATCGCCCGTGGCGGCGAGAGGACGAGCGCGTTGGTGCCGGTCCCGTGTCTGTCCGGCACGATCGCGACATAGCGGCCGGGGACGCCGGTGAGCAGGCGATCCAGCTCGCGCGGTGCGAGCAGCGGGCAGTCGCCCGCGAGCAGGATCGCGCACGAGGCCCCGTCGATTTCGGCGCGGGCGATGCCCGCAAGCGCCGCCACCGAATGTCCCTCGTCGGCGGGATCCGGCACCACGTCCACGGCGGTCGCGATATCCGCAGCGATTTCCTGCGCGAGCGGATCGCCGCTCACCAAGATCGTCCGCTCCACGGTGCGCGCTTCGCCGACCGCCTCCAGCACGTCACCCAGCATGGCCGCGACAAGCGCCCTGCGCCGCTCGTCGTCGATCTCCGTGGCGAGCCGGCGCTTCGCCGCCGCGAAGCGCTTCACGGGGAGTACGGCGGTCGCTTTCACCTGCCGGCGAGGCCCTCGGCGTAGTCGAGCACGATGCGCGCCAGCCTCGCTCGGGCGGCGGCGCCGTCCATCAGGGTGGGAGCGGCCTGGGTGGGGACGTCAGCGGGAGGCGGATCGGGGTCGCCCTCGTCGACGACCATCGCGTCGATCAGGCTCGTGTACAGCGAGGCTACGCCAGCCGCGGTCGAGGGACGGCCGATCGCCGTCATGAAGCGCTCGGTCGGACCTTTGACGACCTCGCCGGCGACGTAGGGGCTGACCGCCACTACAGAGGCTCCGGAGCCCGCGATCGCCTCCCGCATCCCGGGCACGGCGAGGATCGGGCCGATGCTGATCACCGGGTTGGAGGGGCCGATCACGATCGCCTCAGCGTCACGCAGGGCCGCGGCCACCTCGGGAGTCGGCTCGGCCTCGGCGATCCCCTCCAGCTCGACCGCCCTCACCGCCGCTTCGCCGCGGTCGAGGACCAGGTACTCCTGCAGGTCCCGCCTGCCGGCGTCGGTCAGCACCTTGGTCCGCACCGGCGCCTCGCTCATCGGCAGCACCCGGGCGGCGACCCCGAGTGCGGTGGCGATCTGCGCCTGGGCGTCGGTCTGGCGACCGCCCGCCGCGAGGAACTCGCGCCGGTAGAGGCAGGTGGCGAGGTCGCGGTCGGAGAGGCCGAACCAGTCGGGGGCGCCGAGTTTCGACAGCCGCTCGAACACCGTGAAGGTGTCGTCGCGGATCCCCCAGCCGCGCTCGGCGTCGATTTCGCCGCTGAGCCAGTAGGTGACCAGGTCGGGATCGGGGGAGACGTGGACGCCGAGGATCTCGATGTCGTCGGCCGTGTTGGCGATCACGGAGAGATCGGCGCCGATCTCCTCCTGCATCCCGGCGGCGAGTTTGGCGCCACCCGTGCCACCGGCCAGCAGGGCGACCTTCATGCCGAAAATCCCGGCCTGGGGTGCACGGCGAACGGCCCAGGCATGCTTGCCTCCCTCGTGCTCACGTCCAGTAGTCGCCCTGCGGCAGGCCGGTGAGACGAATGCCTGCATGGGTCTTGTAGCGGGCGTTGATCGAGATCAGGAGCGGCGTCAGCTGCTCGACGATCCGCGCCGTCTCCAGGGGGCCGGCGTTGACGGCGCGCAGGCCGGGGATCAGCTCGACCAGGGTGGCGACTCGCGCCTTGTCAGCCTTGCGGTCTCCGCAGACCAAGACATCCTCTCCAAGCTTGGCACCGAGGTCGGCGAGGGTGGGGGCGGCGATCGTGTGCAGCGCGGCGACGACGGTGACGCCGTCGGGCACCATCTCCTGCGCTTGCTGGGCCGCCGATCCCTGCCATACCCCGAGCGAGCGTGTCGCCTTGCCGCTCACCGCCGCGGCCAGCGGCACCGTGCAGTCGACCAGGATCTGGCCCGGTTCCAGCGCCGTACGCAGGTTGTTGAGGTTCTCCGACTGCGCTCGGAAGGGGACCGTGAGGAAGACGACGCCGGCCCGCTTCGCCGCTTCCTCGTTGAGCAGACCCTCGACCTCGGCGCCCGGAACCGCGTCGCGAATTTGGCTCGCGGCCTCCTCGGCACGCTCCGCCGACCTCGAGCCGATCGCGATCGGCTGCCCGGCCTTCGCCCAGCGCAGCGCCAGACCGGCGCCGAGGGCGCCGGTGCCGCCGACGATCGGGATCGGTTCGGTCTCGGCGCTCGGTCGCTCCGCGTTCACAGCGGGCCAGTCTATGCTCCGCGCCCTATGAGGCTGGAGGGACGCAAGGCGCTGGTTACCGGCGGCGCGAGGGGGATCGGCGCCGCGATCGTCGCGCGGCTCGCCGCCGAGGGCGCCGAGGTGTGGGTGGGCGACGTCGACGTCGAGGGGGCCGAGCGGGTCGCCGGCGAGACGAGCGGCCACCCGATCGAGCTCGACGTCACCGACCTCGACTCGGCCCGCGCTGCGGTCGAGGCGGTCGGCACGCCGGACGTCCTCGTCAACAACGCCGGCACCGACGAGTTCGGCTTCTTCACCTACACCACCCCCGAGCAGTGGCAGCGGGTGCTCGCGGTCAACCTCGGCGGCGTCCTCAACTGCACCCACGCGGCGCTGCCCGCGATGCAGGCAGCTGGCTACGGGCGGATCGTCAGCATCTCCTCCGAGGCGGGCCGCGTCGGCTCCAAGGGCTCGGCCGTCTACTCGGCCGCGAAGGGCGGCATCGTCGCCTTCACGAAGGCGATCGCCCGCGAGAACGCCCGCTACGGGATCACCGCCAACTCGATCGCCCCGGGACCGATCGAGACGCCGCTGCTGATGGGCGCCAAGGAGTTCGGCGAGATCGGCGAGAAGGTGATCGAGACGATGAAGGAGGCGACGCAGATGAAGCGCCTCGGCCGGCCCGACGAGGTCGCCGCCGCGGTCGCCTTCCTCGCCTCCGATGACGCCACGTACGTGACCGGCGAGACGCTGGGCGTAAGCGGCGGCCTGGGCATGGTCTGATCTACGCCTGAACCTAGACTTCCCCCGTGGACAGGATTCCCAGCACCGTGCGTATCCGCGAGGTCGGGCCGCGCGACGGCTTTCAAAACGAGCCGGAGACGATCTCCACCGCCGACAAGGTGCGGCTGATCGACATGCTCTCCGCGAGCGGTCTGGAGCGGATGGAGATCACCTCCTTCGTGCGGCCAGACGTGATCCCACAGCTCTCCGACGCGGAGGAGGTGCTCACCGCGGTTCAGCGCCGCGACGGCGTCGCCTTCTCCGTTCTGATCCCCAACGAGCGGGGCCTGGAGCGGGCGCTTCGGCTGCGCGACCGCTTCGACGAGGTCAGTGTCTTCCTCTCCGCCTCCGAGACGCACAACCGCGAAAACATCAACCGCACGATCGAGGAGTCACTGTCCGGGTTGGAGCGGACGCTTGCCACCGCCCGCGAGGCGGGCTTGCGCTGCGAGGGTGTTATCTCGGTTTCCTTCGGCTGCCCCTACGAGGGCGAGGTGCCGCCGGAGCGGGTCTTGGCGATCGCCGAGCGGCTCGCTGCCGCCGGCTGCGAGGAGGTCGGCTTTGGTGACACGACCGGCATGGCCAATCCCCGCCAGGTGCACGAGTTCTTCGCCGCCGCCCGCGAGAGACTCGCCGGGCTCGAGCTCACCGCCCACTTTCACAACACCCGCGGCCAGGGGCTGGCCAACGTGCTGGCGGCGCTCGAGCAGGGCATCGATTCCTTCGAGTCGAGCTTCGGCGAGCTGGGCGGTTGCCCGGTGCCGCTAGGGTCGACCGGCAACGTCTCGACCGAGGACGTCGTCTCGATGCTGCACGAGATGGGGATTGAGACCGGCATCGACCTGCCCCGGCTGATCGAGGCCTCCCGTGCCGCCCAGGAGGTGCTCGGCCGCCCACTCGGTGCCCACGTGCTGCGCGCGGGTCCAGTCGAGTGGGGCGGGGCGGAGTAGGCTCGTGGGGATGAAGAGCGACGCCTTCAGGCGAGCAGCCGAAGCGAAGGACTTCTCGCAGGGCGAGGAACTGTTCTCGCCCGAGGTGGTCTTCCGCAGCCCCGCCGTGTTCAAACCCTACGTTGGCATCGATGCCCTGCGGGTGCTGCTCGGCACCGTGGTCGAGGTCTTCGAGGTTTTCCGCTATCTCGACCAGGTCGAGACCGGCGACACCGCCGCCCTGGTCTTCGAGGCGAGGGTCGGCGACCGCGAGCTGAACGGGGTCGATGTCCTGCGCTTCGGAGAGGACGGCTTGATCGCGGAGATGATGGTGATGATCCGCCCGCTCAGCGGCCTCAACGCGGTAGCCGAGGAGATGGGGCGCCGGCTCGGCGTCACCTCGGGCTAGTCCCATCCCGGCGATCGATCCCGGATCCGTCTAGGCTCACCGTCGCCGTGACCGATATCCGACCCGCTTTTGAGGCCGCGCTCGCCGGCGGTCCCCAGCGCCATCACGAGAAGACCGCCGAGCAGGGCAAGCTGCCCGTGCGTGAGCGGGTCGAGCTGCTGGTCGACGCCGGGTCCTTCGCCGAGGAAGCGCTGCTCGCCAACTGGGACGAGGAAGGGCTTGGCGCCGACGGCGTCGTCACCGGCCTGGCGACGATCGACGGTCGCCGCGTCGCCCTGATGGCCAACGATCCGACCGTGAAGGCGGGCTCCTGGGGCCCGAAGACGGTCGAGAAGATCCTCCGCATCCAGGAGCGGGCGCTGACGCTGCAGGTGCCGATGGTCTACCTGGTCGACTCGGCCGGGGCGCGGATCACCGACCAGGTCCAGATGTTCCCGGGGCGGCGTGGCGCCGGCCGCATCTTCCACAACGAGGTGCGGCTCTCCGGGCAGGTGCCGCAGGTCTGCCTGCTGTTCGGGCCGAGCGCCGCCGGCGGCGCCTACATCCCCGCCTTCTGCGACGTCGTGATCATGCGCGAGGGCAACGCCTCGATGTACCTGGGGTCGCCGCGGATGGCCGAGATGGTAATCGGCGAGACGGTGACCTTGGAGGAGATGGGCGGGGCGAAGATGCACACCGGCGTCTCCGGCTGCGGTCACTTTCTGGTCAAGAGCGACGAGGAGGCGATCGACCTCGCCAAGCGCTACCTCTCCTTCATGCCGGGCAACTGGCGCGAGGAGCCGGCGACCGCGGAGCCGGTCGCACCGTCCTCGGATGCCTCGATAGCCGCGATCGTCCCCGACGACGAGAACCAGCCCTTCGACATGCGCGAGGTGCTCGACGTATTGCTCGACGCCGACTCCTTCCTGGACGTGCACAAGCGCTGGGCCAAAGAGCTGATCGTCGGCTATGGCCGGCTCGACGGTCGCGTCGTCGGCGTCGTCGCCAACCAGCCACGCCAGAAGGGCGGCGTCCTCTTCGTCGACTCGGCCGACAAGGCGGCGCGCTTCATCCAGACCTGCAACGCCTTCAACGTGCCGTTGCTCTTCCTCGCCGACGTGCCCGGCTTCATGATCGGGACCGCGGTCGAGCGCCAGGGGATCATCCGCCACGGGGCGAAGATGATCAGCGCCGTCTCCGAAGCGACCGTGCCGAAGCTCTCGGTGATCGTCCGCAAGGCCTACGGCGCCGGCCTCTACGCGATGGCCGGGCCCGCTTTCGAGCCGGACTGCTGCATCGCCCTGCCCAGCGCCTCGATCGCGGTGATGGGCCCGCAGGCGGCGATCAACGCCGTCTTCTACAACCAGATCCAGGCGATCGAGGACGAGGCGGAGCGCGAGGCGTTCGTCACCGCCAAGCGCGAGGAATACGCCGCCGACATCGACATCCTCCACCTGGCATCCGAGCTGATCGTCGATGCGGAGATCCAGCCCGAGAACTTGCGCGATGAGCTGATCCGTCGCTTCGCCTTTGCGGCTAGCAAGGACCGCTCGTTCGCCGAACGGCGCAATCCAGTGACGCCTGCTTAGGACCTATCCCGGTAGGGGTTCCACTTAACTTTTTCCGAAGACAGGTCGAGGCTGTCCGTGGGCCTCGCCGCGGAAAAAGTACAAGACGTTCCACCCCTACCGGGATAGGTCCTTAGTCGAGCGAGTCCGCCAGCTCGACGAAGTAGTCGAGGGCGGCGGGGTTTGCCAGGGAATCGCGGCTGGCGGCTTGCTCGGGGGGCGTGCCCATCAGGATCCGCTTCACGGGCACCTCGAGTGCCTTGCCACTTAGGGTGCGGGGCACCTCCGCGATCTGGAAGATTTCGTCGGGGACGTGGCGGGGTGAGCAGTGGGCGCGGACGCGGCGGGCGATCTCCTTGCGGAGATCGTCGTCCAGCTTGGTGTCCCCGCGGAGGACGACGAAGAGCGGCATCCAGCCCTCGGTGCCGGGACGGGGAATGTCGACGACCAGCGCGTCGAGGATCTCGTCGACGCCGAGCACGGCGCGGTAGATCTCGCTCGTCCCCATGCGGATGCCGGAACGGTTGATGGTCGAGTCCGAGCGACCGTAGATGACCGCGGTGCCGCGCGAGGTGATCTCGATCCAGTCGCCGTGGCGCCAGACGCCCGGGTAGTGCTCGAAGTAGCTGGCCCGGTAGCGGTTGCCGTCCGGGTCGCCCCAGAAGAAGACCGGCATCGAGGGCATCGGCTCGGTGACGACGAGCTCGCCGACCTCGTCGATCACCGAGTTGCCTTCCTCGTCCCAGGCCTCGACCGCGGCGCCCAGGGCCCGCGCCTGCAGCTCGCCGCGGTAGACGGGCAGCAGCGGCGTGCCGCCGACGAAGGCGGTGCAGAGGTCGGTGCCGCCGCTGGTCGAGAACAGCCAGGTGTCGGCGCCGAGCTGCTCGTAGACCCAGTCGAAGCCCTCGGGGGAGAGGGGAGAGCCGGTCGAGCCGACGGCCTCGAGACGATCGAGATTGCGCCCCGCTGCCGGTTCGACCCCGGCCTTCATGCAGGCGGCGATGTAGGAGGCGCTGGTGCCGAACATCGTGACGTCGGCCCGGGTGGCCAGGTCCCAGAGCACGCCCATGTCCGGATGGCCGGGGTTGCCGTCGTAGAGGACGATCGCGGCCCGGGTCAGCAGTCCGGAGACGAGGAAGTTCCACATCATCCAGCCGGTCGTCGTGAACCAGAAGAGGCGGTCGCCGGGGTGGGCGTCGACGTGGAGGTGGAGCTTCTTCAGGTGCTCGAGCAGGATGCCGCCCTGCCCCTGCACGATCGCCTTCGGCAGGCCCGTGGTCCCGGAGGAGTAGAGGACCCAGAGCGGGTGGTCGAAGGGGACGCGGTCGAAGCCCAGCTCCGCGCCGGCGCCGGCCGCAAGCAGGTCGGCCCAGCGGCTCGCGTCGCGCAACGGCGAGAGATCGGGGCCGGGATCCAGGTAGGAGACGACGACCGTGCCCACGAGGCTCGGCATCGCCTCCTGCAGCTCGGCGATCACGTCGCGGCGGTCGAAGTCCTTGCCCCCGTAGCGGTAGCCGTCGACGGCGAAGAGGACCTTGGGCTCGATCTGGGCGAAGCGGTCGATCACGCTGGCCGGGCCGAAGTCGGGCGAGCAGCTCGACCAGATCGCGCCGATGCTCGCCGTCGCCAGGAAGGCGACGATTGCCTCCGGGACGTTTGGCATGTAGGCGACGACACGGTCGCCGCGCTCGACGCCGTGCGCCCGCAGGCCCGCGGCGACCGCGGCGACCTGGGATCGCAGCTCGCCCCAGCTCAGCTCGTCCAGCTCGCGCAGCTCCGAGGCGTGGAGGATCGCCGTCTCCGCGTCGTCTACCCCCGCGAACACGTGCTCGGCGTAGTTGAGCCGGGAGCCGGCGAACCATTCGGCTCCAGGCATCTCACGGCTGCCCAGCCCCCTCTCGTAGTCGCCGTCGGCCTGCACGTCGAAGAAGTCCCAGATCGAGCGCCAGAAGCTCTCGAGGTCGTCGACCGACCACTGCCAGAGCTCGTGGTAGCCGTTGAAGCGTAGGCCGCGGTCGCCCTCCAGCCACCGCATGTATTCGGTCATCCGCGCCCGCTCGACCAGCTCGGCGGGCGGCTCCCAGAGCTTTTCGGCGCCGGCGCCGCTCACCCGGCCGTCGCCGCGAGGACTTCGGCGGCCTGCAGGAGCTCCAGCTCGCGTGGGTCGTGTGCGCAGAACAACCTCACCTCGTCGCCGTGGGCGCGGTTCAGCTCGCGCAGCCGCTCCTGGTTTGCCTTGCGCACACGGTTGTCGGCGGCGGTCACGTTCTGGAAGAGGCGCAGCGCCGGCGGACAGCTCGGCGACGTCGCCACCTCACCGCAGTGGAAGTAAGCGTCCCCGCAGTGCAGGAGCCAGCCGTCGCCGGTCTGCACCGCGACGCCGGTGTGCCCGCGGGAGTGGCCGGCGAGCGGCACCAGCAGGATCTCAGCGTCGACGTCGGGGAGGATGCGGACGCTCTCGAAGCCGAACCATTGGTCGCCGCCGCCGCCGCTGTGGGCTACCCAGCGCGGGCCGTGTCGCCAGTGGGCGCCGCCGATGTAGCGCATGCGGTCGTTGATCGCCGGCTGCAGGGCCGCCTCCAGCTCGGTGCCGAGCAGGTGCACCTCGGCGGCCGGGAAGTCGGGCAGGCCACCGGCGTGGTCGAGGTCGAGGTGGGTGGTGACGATGTGTCGGACATCGCTGGGATCGAACCCGAGCGCTTCGACCTGGCGCACGGCGGTGGACTCGGCGGTCGGTCGCGGTTTAATCAACGCCCCGAAGACACGACCGAGCTGACGCGGGTTGCGCGCGTCCTCCAGCCCGAGGCCGGTGTCGACGAGCACGAGCCCGTCGCCCGCTTCGACCAGTAGGCAGTGGCAGACGATCGTCGCCCGCTCGAGCAGGCCGCCCTCCCCGTTGACCAGGCGCGCCCCGTGAGGGCAGAACGACCCGCAGCTCAGGTGGTGGATCCTCATCCCCGCGGGCGGAGTCTAGCCGCGATGCTCGGCGCTTCGCCTGGGGGATGCGGCGGGTGGGACTCGAACCCACAAGCCCTTGCGGGCAGCGGCTTTTGAGACCGCCTCCTTTGCCAGTTTGGACACCGCCGCAGGGCGACCGATTCTACGCCCGGTCGACTACAGTCGGGCCTCAGTTTGCGCTGCGGGCCACCTCGTACCAGTTGCCGCCCATGCAGACCAGCGTGAGGGTGTCGAGCGACGTCGCGTTGAAGTTGCCACGGAGCTTCAAATTGTTCCCGCTGACGACCGTCAACGCCTGCGCGAACCTGAGCACTATTCGCCTGCCGTCGAAGCTTGCTTTTACCGAGCCGATGTTCGTACTTCCGGTGATCAGGACCGTGTCGCAGCCCTCCGGCACCGCAATCGTCGAAGCCGAGCTCAGGGTCGACACCTGGTCCGTCGTGTTGGCAAGTACCTTCGAGCCCGAGCCGAGGCTGGTTATGGCCCCTGCCCCGTTGCCCTTGATCACGTTTCCGACGGTGGAGATCCGATCGGTCGATTTCGCCCCGTTGTCCATGTAGAGGCCCCACCCGTTGTTGTCGCGAAGGTCGCAACCGGAGATCGAGGCGTCCTTGGTTTCGATCAACTCGATGCCATGCGAGCCGTTGCCTCGGCAGACCGCGCCCTGAACGAGAGCGTACCGCGCGCCGTTGGCGGCAATGCCCTGGTCGCCATTCCCCTCGAAGTGGCCGCCGAGGACCGTGAGCGCGATCGCATTGTCGGGGTTCCATGAGTCCGGCTCGGCGGTCGCAAGCCCGCGTCCGTTGTTGCGAGAGTTGAACCCGATGACGGTGGCGTTGGTGATGCCGGCGTCGTTGGCTTGTTCCGTGCTGTTGGCGATGGTGAGTCCGGTGCCGATGCAGTTAGTGACCGAGCCCCCGAGGACGGTAAACGTTCCCTCCCAGTCCGTCGAACCCGGCACATTGCTAATGGCCCGAATGAGAAATCCGAAGTCGCAGTCATAGGCATGGCAATTGATCAAGGTCGTGAAGTGCGATCTGATGTCGAAGCCGACCGGCTCTTTGATCACGACGCAGTTCACCATCGTGAATCGTTTGCCCGACTTGGTGTCGATGCCGCCCGATCCACTCGCATAGACGTGGTTTTCAACGAATTCGCAGTCGACGAAATAGAGATCTTCGTGGCCCGTGTTGGTGGTGGGCCGTCCCTGCAGGCCGACGCCGTATCCGCGGCCGTGCATGAAGCGACAGCGGGCGACGTACCACCGGTTGGTGTCGTAGCCGTGAAGCAAGGCGACCGATGCCCCGGTCAGTTCGCTGTTTTGTGCATCGCCGTCGAAGGTGATGTCCATCAGGGTGAGGTCATTGCCCACCAGTTTGGGTGCGGGAGGGGCGTCAAGGATCGGCCCGTTGCAGTTGGGCATGAGCCGCAGCGTGGTGGAGAAGCGTCCGGCTCCCTTCATGGTGAGGCCGTGCAGCATGTAAAGCCGGGACCCGAGCATGTACACGCCAGGGGGCAGGAAGACCGTGCGTCCTTCGGCGACGCCCGCTTCGATGGCTTTCATGATCGGTTCGCGATCGTCCGTTTTTCCGTCTCCGACGGCGCCGTAGTCCTTGACGTTGACCATCGCGTCGTTCGGGCCTGAAGCCTGGGCGATGTCGGCGCTCCGGCCAGGGAGAAGCCCCGCGATCCCGGCAAGTGCCCCGGCGGCGCCCGCGCCGACTAGAAGGCGCCGGCGCGACAGGTCGTGGATCGTCGCCTCCGCGTTGCGGAGGATCGCTTCCGTGCTCGGCGTGTTGACGCTTGACATCGTCGCTTCCTCCTCGGTCTGCGAATTACCCATGACTAGCCGGCGGGTCATGCGTTTGCGCTCCGGGACAGCTCGTACCAGGAGCCGCCTTCGCAGACGAGAGTCAAGGTGTCGGCGGCGGTGGCTTCGAAATTCGAAGCGAGTTTCAGGTTCGACCCTTTGACGACCGTCAGCGCCTGACCGAATCGGAGCGTGGCCACCCGGCCGTTCCAACTCGAGGCGATTGACGTGACGTTGGTGGATCCCGTCACGAGGACCGAGTCGTCGCAGGACGGAAGCGTGATGGTCGCCGCGGAGGCCACGGAAGTGGATTGATCGCTGATGTTCGCGGCCGTCTTGGAGTTCGATCCGGCGTTGGAGAGGGCGCCGGCCTGGTTGCCTTTGAGAATGTTCCCGACGGTTGCGACGCGGTCGGCCGTGCCGACGAGATTGATGCCCCAGTCTTTGTTATCGCGGATTTGACAGGCTGAAATCGTGCCCTGTGCCACGTCCTGAACGTAAATGCCCATCGTGCCGTTAGCGCGAGACACGGCGCCTTGGATGGTGAGATAGCGCGCCCCCTCGACGGCGATCCCCTGGTCTTTGTTGCCTATGTAGTGCCCACCGAGGATGACGAGGGAGAGGGCGGTGTCGGCGTTCGCGTTCGGGGGGTCTAGCTCGGACGTGCCCAGCCCGCGACCGTTCATGCGGGAGTTGAAGCCGGCGACGGTGGCATGGGTCACGCCTTTGTCCACCGACTGATCCGGGTTGTGAATGATCGCTATTCCCGAACTCACGCAGCCCTCGGCGGACCCCCCCAGCACCGTGACGTAAGCGTCGTCTTCCGTCGATTCGGCGGCGTTGGTGGTCGAATCGACGATGATCCCGATGTTGGTGACGTTGACCGCGTTGCAGCCGACGAGAGCCGCGAACTGCGCACGGATGTGGAGGCCGGTGCCTTTGTTGCCGATCGCACTGCAGTGCTCGAGCGTGATGCGCTCAGCCGACCGCGTCATGATCCCCTCCCCACCTTTGACCATTCCGCTCGAGTTGAATTGGCAATCGAGGAAATATGTGTCCTCGTGCGGTCCTTGCGTGCCCGGCGTCGAGGAGCGGGGATCGCCAAGCAATCTGACTCCAGGTCCCCGGCCGTCAGTCACCGTGCAGCGGGCCATGTTCCACCGGCGCGACTGGTAGACGCGAACCAGAGGCACGGCTCCGGTCGTTACCGGCACTTCCGTGTGGGCGGCATCGCCGTCGAGGGTGAGGTCGGTCAGGGTCAGATCGTCGACCGTCTGATACACGCCCGCCGATTTCGGAGCATCGAGAATCGGGCCGTTGTTTTTAGGCGCCAGCCGGAGGATGGCTTTTGCGCGATTGGCCCCTTGCAGCGCGAGGCCGCTGCGCATCACCAGGGGCGTGCCGAGTAGATAGGTGCCACCGGGGACGAGAACGGCCTTTCCGTTGCTGGCCGTTTCGTCGATCGCTTTCTGAATCGCCGCCGAGTCGTCGGTCACGCCGTCCCCTTTGGCGCCGAAGTCCTTGACGCTGACTGCACTGTCGTCGCAGCCGGCCGCCAGGGCGGTGTCCGCTCCGGCGCCCGGGATCAAGCCGGTGACGCCCGCGAGCGCTCCAGCTGCGCCGACGCCCGCCAACAGCCGCCTGCGCGAAATCTCGTCCGGCCTCGCTCCCTCCAGCTCCTCGGTGGCGCTGTCGCCGCCGCTGCCGATCATCTCTTCCCCCTCTGCCGAGAATAAACGTTGCGGTACCTTCTCCCAGCCTTGGGGGTTTGTCAACCCCTTCCGTCCCGAATCGAACTCCAGCAGAGCGGCGGGCGCGACGGGTCGATCGGTCCCGGCGAATGTTCTTTGCAGCGGTGAGCGCCGGATCAATCGCGGCGGTTTGCCGCCGCCTCGTCCGCGCTCGAGGCGGTATCTGCAGGAGGCTCGAGGACTGGCGCCGAGGCGGGCGAGTCCTCCATTTCGTCCTTGTGATCGCCGCCGATCGAGCTGCGGAACTCCCGCATGCCCCTGCCCATCGAACGTCCCAGCTCGGGAAGCCGTTTAGGCCCGAAGACTATGAGCGCGACGATCAGCACGATGGCCAGCTCGAGTGGGCCGATGTTTGGCATCACGGCGCAGCATAGCCTGCGTTGCCGTGCAACGCAGGACGACTATGCCGGCTGCGGGGCGCCGCTCTCGGGCGGGGCTCCGGCGCCGTAGTCCTCGCCGGAGCCGATCGGCCGCTCCTCCTCGACGTGCCACTCCTGGCTGAAGCCGTAGAAGGCGGCGGCGATCAAGAGGATCTGAATCAGCAGGAGGATGACGACCAGGAGGCCGATCAGCGGGACGGGGACCAGCGCCTCCTCGAAGTCGGGCTTGTCGCGAGCGAACCAGCTGTTGGCGCCGACTGCGCAGAAGATCGCCAGGATCATCGAGAGGGCGGCGGCCACTGGCAAGGCGCCACGGCTCCAGCGGGCGGTGCGATAGGCGAAGAGGACGTAGAGCGCGGCGAAGATCAGGCAGACGAGACCCATCCCGCCGCCGCCGCTGAGCAGAGTCCAGCCGCTGATCGCGATCAGCGCTGCGAGGACAGCCGTTGCCAGCATCAGGAGGACGATCACGAACTTGGTCGTGACCACGTGGGCTTTTTCCCGATTCGGGTGCCAGAGCTCGTAGCCTGGCCTCAGCTCTCCTACCGCCATGACTGCGATCATAGAATCTATCTGCGACGAGGCGGCATTGGCCCCTCGTTAAGCGCCATCGGTTCGCGCGGGCGTGGCGGAATCTGGCAGACGCGCCAGGTTTAGGTCCTGGTGGGCTTCGGCCCGTGGGGGTTCGAGTCCCTCCGCCCGCATCAGGCATGGCAGCGGTTGCGCCTGCGGCATCGTGCCGCGCCGCCCGGCTAGCATTGCCCTCCACCCGGGGGAGTGAGTTAACGGCTATGCGCACGGTCTCCAAAACCGTGAATCCGGGTTCGAATCCCGGCTCCCCCGCTTGCCTGACGAGGACGCGACGAGGCTGAGCGCGAGCAGCGGGTTCGCGACCTGACCGCGGTGGCCGAGGACAACGCGAAGGCGCTCAACGCGGCGGCGCTGTTCGAGCTCGACGACGTCGTCGACCCTGCCGAGACGCGATCGCTGATCGCCTCGACCCTCGCCGCGGCAGGTCCCGTCGAGCCGGCTACCGGCCAGCGCTTCGTCGACTCCTGGTAGGAGGCGCTTCTTCTCGGCGGAACTAGGCCGCTACGGGCACCGGGGCGCGATCGACCAGTACCGCGCGGGCGCCGTCGACCGGTCGCACCGTGATGTTCCGCCGCCGGGCGACCTCGACGCCATCGCCGGCTGCGCTCAGGTTGCAGGAGCTGAGGAGTGCGCGCAGGACGACCGTCATCTCGAGCATCGCGAAGCTCGAACCCAGGCAGCGGCGACGGCCGCCGCCGAAGGGGATCCAGGTGTAGGTGCCGGGAGGCTCGTCGAGGAAGCGCTCCGGCCGGAAGGCATAGGGGTCGGGATAGATGTCCGGGTCGTGGTGGATCAGGTACCCGTTCGCGACCAGGCTGCAGCCGGTGGGATAGCTCCAGCCACCGACTTCGATCGGCTTTGCCACCAGCCTCGGGGCTACGTTGGGGAGGACCGGGCGGGCCCGCAGGGTCTCCTGGATCGTCGCCGTCACGTATGCGCCGCCGCCGCCGTCGACCTCCTCGACCAGGCGCTTGAGCACGACCGGCTCGTGGACGAGTCGCGCGAACGCCCAGGCGAGCGAGGTTGCGGTCGTCTCGTGTCCTGCGACGAGCAGGGTGAGCAGCTCGTCGCGAAGCTCCTGATCGTTCATCGGCGAGCCGTCCTCGTGCCGCGCCTCGAGCAGCATCGCCAGCACGTCGTTGCGATCGCCTCCTTCCTCGCGGCGCTCGGCGATCAGCGCGAAGAGGATCTCGTCGATCTCCTCCTGGATTCGCACGAACTCGGCGAAGGGCCCCACCCGTTCCAAGATCCGCGTCATCGGGCTGTCGGGCCGGGGCGGCATCAGGCTGATCGGCTTGTCGCCGAAGGCGAGCATCGCCTGCAGCCGCTTGCGCAGCGCCTCGAAGCGGGCCCCGGGGTCGAGCCCGAAGACGGCGCGGAGGATGATCTTGAGGGTCAAATCCTGCATCCGGGGATGGAGGGCGACCGGTACACCCCGGGGCAGCTCCGCGACCTCCTCGCCGGCCACCTCTTCCATCAGCTCGCTGAGCCGCTCCATCCGCTCGCCGTGGAAGGCGGGCAGCATCAGCTTGCGCTGCTCCATGTGCGGGCCTTCGTCGAGCAGGATCACGGAGTTGACGCCGACGACCGGTTCGAGGACGCGGGCGCCCTGGCCGGGCCGCAGCACGTCCGGGGGAGCCGTGAAGACCTGCTTCACCTCCTCGGGATCGGTCAGCATCACGAAGGGCGGCGTGAAGGGCAGGTCGATGGTGAACCGCTTGCCGTAGCGCTCGCGGCAGCGCTCGAGAAAGGCCAGCGGTCTCATCCAGAATCCGACGAACTGGACAGCCGCAGGAAAGCGGGGACCGGGAGGTAGCGCTGAACGTGCGCTCATGGGAAATGAGTATCCCACTCGCACGCGGTTCACACCGGATCTCGAGTGAGATCGATCACACTGGTCAGGCGGATCCGAGCCTGCTCAGCGCCGTTTCGGCTCGAGCCCGATCAGCTCGAAGTAGCCGATCAGGTAGAGCCGGCGGCCGTCGGAGACCGCCGGCGTATAGCCGGCCTCGCGCAGCTGGAAGGCCTCGAGGTGGGTGTGGACGTCGATCCCGATCGCCTCGCGGGTCTCGAAGCTCGACGTGTAGACGGTGTGGCCGATCACCGTCGCCGTGCCGGGCACGGGACCGCCGACGTCGAAGCGCCAGCGCTCCTTGCCGCTCGAGGCATCCAGCGCGTAGAGGTGCTCGTCGTAGGAGCCGATGTAGACGGTGGGCGGGGTGCCGGGCACCTCGGCGACGGCGGGCGAGCCGTAGACGAAGTTGCGCGTCGGGAAGAACCAGGCGATTTCTCCGGTCCTTTCGTCGAAGGCGTAGACGGTGCCGTCGTCGCGCGCCGCGTAGACGTGGCCAAAGGCGACGGCCGGGGAGGAGTAGAAGCCGCCCTTCCCGAACGGCCGGAGCTTGCTCGTGTTGGTCCGCCAGAGCAGCTTGCCGCTCTTCGCGTCGAGGCAGAACATCGAACTCTCGTAGTCGGCCACGTAGACGCGGCCGTCGTGGTGGCTGGGGCTGGCTTTGATCGCCGCCGGCGAGTTGAAGCGCCAGCGGATCGCCCCGTCGGAGGCGCGCAGGGCGACGACGTCGGTTTCGTCGGTGCCGATGTAGAGCATCCCCCGCACCGTCATCGGCGACGATTCGAGGTGGGAGTGGAGGTTGCGCTTCCAGGCTGGCTTGCCGGTCGCTGCGTCGAGAGCGATCAGTTCGCCATCGAGGAAAGCCACGTACACGCGCCCACCGTGGTAGACGGGCGCGGTCACGTCCGTCGGCTTGCCGGAATTGCGCGGGTCGCGCATCCGCCGCCAGAGGACCTCGTGGTCGCTGAGCCGGACGGCGCTCAGGTTGCCGAACTTGTTGACGACGTAGGCGACGCCGCCGGCGACCGCGGGCGGGAACTCGATCAGCCCGTGGGTGTTGATCGACCAGGCTTCGCGCAGCGGCGGGTCGAGCGCACGGCGCTCGGTGGGCAGGTAATGGGTGCGCTCGGGGACGCGGCCGAACACCGGCCAGTCGACGAGCCGCGCGCTGTCGTCGTTACCCGCACCGTTGTCCGAGTCGCCACAGCTTGGAAGCGCAGCCGCGGCGATGACGGCGGCGATCAGGCAGGCGGCGCGGCGAATTCTTCTTCTGCCGATGAGCATCGACTCCCGCATCGGCAGCGATGTCGCCAGGCTATAGCCGGCGACCGAGCAGCAGCAATTGCGGCGAAAAAGCGGCGGACGGGAATTGAACCCGCGTCATCAGCTTGGAAGGCTGAGGCTCTACCGTTGAGCTACCGCCGCGCGCGCGAGCCACCCGGGGGTGACTCGCAACCCAGAACAGTTTGCCCGAAACGTCCGACGAATGCCCGCATTGCGCCGCTCGCTTCGCGAGCTCGCCATCGCAACGGGAATCCGTCAAAATGAAGGCCAGCCACGGGGAGTGGCGCAGTCTGGTAGCGCACTCGGCTGGGGGCCGAGCGGTCGCAGGTTCAAATCCTGTCTCCCCGATTTCATCGGTCCTTCGGTCGAAGGCGAGTTCTGGGAGCGACACGGTGAGCAAGCGCGGAGATGCCACGGCTCGCGGGGAATTGGAGTTGCGGTCGTTTCGCGATCGCGACACGAAAGCTGTATTGAGGCTTCACGACCTGGCTCTGGAGCGAGCTGGGGCTCATGGTGGCCACGGACCTTGGGAGGACGACCTGCACGACATATGTGCGAGCTACCTCGACGGCGGTGGGTGCTTCCTCGTCGGCTTCGCCAACGATGCGTTGATCGCCATGGGTGGCTTTGTCTGCCGGTCGTCCACCGAGGTTGAAATCAAACGCATGCGAGTGCATCCGGACTTCCAGCGACGAGGCTTTGGCCGGCTGCTGCTCGAACAGCTCGAACGCCATGCCCAAGCCCTCGGTTGCCGCACGGCACGGCTCGACACTACGGATCGTCAGACGGCGGCGCGGAGGCTCTACGAGAGCGCCGGCTATCGCGAAACAGGCCGGCGAGAGGTCAGCCGGTTTCTCCTGATCGACTACGTCAAGGTCTTGGGCTCCTGAGCGCCGCCGTATCGCTCGTCCCCCCGGTCGTCGCCCTATCTTGAGGCGATCGCTCGCAGCCCACACAGCGCCGGGATCCTGTTGTTTCGCCTCACCGGCGAGGAGCCGGAGGTCCTGCTCGTCCACCCGGGTGGCCCGTACTGGGCGAAGAGGGACCTCGGCGCCTGGTCGATCCCGAAGGGCGAATACGGGGACGGGGACGAGCCGCGCGACTGCGCCCTGCGGGAGCTGGGCGAGGAGCTGGGGACAGCGCCCGAGATCGAGCCCGAGGCGTTGATCGGCCTCGGGTCCGTTAAGCAGAAGGGCGGCAAGGTGGTGCGGGCTTGGGCGGGGGAGGGCGATTTCGACCCTGCGGCGCTGCGCAGCAACACGTTCGCGATGGAGTGGCCGCCGCGCTCGGGCGCCGAGCGCGAGTTCCCCGAGGTGGACCGGGCCGAGTGGTTCGCGCCGGACGAGGCGCGGCGCAGGATCCTCGAGGCGCAGGTGGCGTTCGTCGACCGCCTCGTCGCCCACCTCGAAGAGCGGAAGCCCTGAGCTGGCCCTGTCGCTTTTCGCACGATCCTGCTACAACACCGGCGATGCGCAGTTGGGACCTCAGAGCCGCCGACGTCAAGCCCCACGAGCCGCTGATCCTGGCCTCGGCCTCTGACGCGCGAACCGTCCTGCTGAACCTCCCCGCCGGCGAGGAGCTGCAGGAGCACGAGGTCCACGAGTGCGCTCGCCTCGTCGTCGCCGCGGGCGAGGTCGAGGTCACGACTCCGGACGGCGAGCGGGTGCAGGCCCGGGACGGCCACCTCTTCGAATTCGCGCCGGGAGAGCGCCACACGGTCGCCGCCCGCTCCGACGTCAGGCTGCTGCTGATCCTCACCCCCTGGCCGGGCGACGGCCATCCCGGCGCGATGACGCTCGAGCAGAAGGCCGACGTGCGCGAGCGCGCGGCCGAGCAGGCGCAGGACTGAGCGCGGTGGGGGACGGCTCGGCTCCGCGGGGCGCCTCTCCCGGAGAAGGCCCCAACGGAAGGCCGTTGCCGCTCTCGGTGCGGCTGCTCGGCGCGGGCGTGCGCGGGGCACGCAGCGTGGGCCGGGCGACCGGCGTCGATCGAGCCGTCCAGTCCGCCGCCGAGGAGGCGATGGTGGCGGCGGTCGAAAGCGACGCGGTCGAGCGGGCGCTGGTCAGGGTTCTGCGAGGCCCGCTGGTCGAAGAAGCCGTGCACGGCGCTCTCGAGAGCGAGGCCGTCAAGCGAGCGATGATCGAGGCGCTCGACAGCGAGATGGTCGACGAGGTCTGGCGTCGGCTGCTGGCCAGCGAGGAGGCGCAGCGGCTGGTCGAGCGGATCGCCGAGGCGCCCGAGCTGCGCGCCGCGATCAGCGCCCAGAGTGTCGGCTTCGTCGAGGACGTCGGTCACACGATCGGCAACGCCAGCCGCCGCCTCGACGACATCCTCGAGCGGATCGTGCGGCGGGTCTTCTTCCGGCCGCCGCGCTCCGCGCCGACCGCACGGGCGGGAGCGGTGACGAGGGCGCTCGCCTTCGCGCTCGACATGCTGATCGTCAACCTCGCCTTCTCGGGTCTGGCGGCGATCGCGGCGCTGATCGGCTCCTTCTTCTCGGGCGACGGCAGCAACGTTTCCGGACTCGCCCTGGCACTCGGCGGCGGCGCCTGGTTCCTCCTCGCCGCCTTCTACCTGATCGCCTTCTGGTCGCTGACCGCGCAGACGCCGGGCATGCGCTTCTTCGGGATCAGGCTCGGGGTCGAAGGCCGCGGCCTGCCGTTGCGGCGCTCGCTGAAGCGGCTGGTCGGGCTCGGGCTGGCGGCGCTTCCCCTCGGACTCGGTTTCCTCGGCGTCTTCTTCGACGAACGGCGACGCGGCTGGCAGGACCGGCTGGCCGGCGTCGACGTTCTCTACGAGGTCCGCGAGCGGGCGCCGGTCCCCTGGTCGCGCCTCAACCTCAGCGAGCCGCTCGTCGGTGAGGAGCCCGGAACGACGAAGGCCCCGGGAGCCCAGGGCCTTCGTCCGCAACGGGTCTCCGGGTCGCCACTGCGCGGCTGACCGCTAAACGCGCGTGGCGGTCGTCGGGCCTCGCGGGCCCTCGGCCAGCTTGTAGACGATGATGATCGACAGGGCGAAGACCGCCAGCGACCAGAACGGGTAGGCGGGGAGCGCCAGCAGCGCGCCGATCGCGTTGAGCGACGCGACGAACATGCCGAACCAGCGGCCGAACTCGCCGCCCGAGAACAGCGAGAACGCGGCGACCAGCTCGAGCACACCGACGATCAGGTGGACCCAGCCCCAGGTGTTGAGGCCGCTGATGATGTAGGTGGCATTTTCGGTGAAGAACTTCGAATCGCCGATCGCGGCGATGCCGTAGATGATGTTGAGGACGCCGGCGATCAGGAGCAGCGCGCCGGCGAAGACCCACCAGCCACTGATCAGGCTTTCGTCATTCATGCGTAAACCTTTCGTGCTGGGGACAGGAAAGTGGCGGTAGTGATTTCGGCGCGATGGGGGTGATCTCCTGCGCTGAAGACGGGGTTGCGACTTGTCCGAACGGGCAGGCGTGTGCGACCATTTTCTCCTTCGGCCCGCAGATCGCGGCCTTCCTGAGGCGGCTCCCATAAAGGTTCATTCAGGTGTGAGCCCGCTGCCGGCGGGGAATAGAAAGCGCCAGAGGAGGGAACCGGTCAACCGATGCCAGATCTGGTCCTAGGTCCGTTGCTGCGCTACGTCTCCGAAACGGAGGCGACCGTGTGGGTCGAGACGAGCGGTCCCTGCGAGGTCGAGATCCTCGGCCGCCGCGAGCCGACCTTCGGGGTCGGCGGTCACCACTACGCGCTGGTCCGGCTCGAAGGCCTGGAGCCCGGCGGCTTCTACGAGTACGAGGTGGCCCTCGACGGCGAGCGGCGCTGGCCCCTGTCCGACCAGGACCTCCCCCCGAGCGCGATCCGCACCTTCACTCCCGGCAAGGCCGTCGACATCTGCTTCGGCTCGTGCCGGGTGGCGCTCCCTCACGAGGAGCCCTATACGAAGGCGAAGGACGAGCACGAGGACGGGCACGAGCTCGACGCGCTCTACGTCCTCGCCCGGCAGATGATCCGCGACGATCGCGACAACTGGCCCGAGCTGCTCTTCCTGCTCGGCGACCAGGTCTACGTCGACGAGGGCTCGCCGGAAGCACGCGAGCGGATCAGGGCCAAACGCGACACGAGCCGGCCTCCAGGTGAGGAGGTGATCGACTTCGAGGAGTACACCTGGCTCTACCACGAGTCCTGGCAGGACCCGCTGATCCGCTGGCTCTTCTCGACGGTCTCCCTCTCGATGGTCTGGGACGACCACGACATGAGCGACGACTGGAACATCTCGCACTCATGGCACGAGGAGATGGACCGCAAGGAGTGGTGGCACGAGCGCGCCGTCGGCGGGATCATGAGCTACTGGATCTACCAGCACATCGGCAACCTCTCGCCGCGCGACCTCGACGAGGAAAACGAGATCTACGGGAAGGTGAAGGGCAATCCCGACGCCACTGAGGTGTTGCGCGAGTGGGCGAAGAGCATCGACTCGACCGCGGCGGGCACGCGCTGGAGCTACTGCCGCGACATCGACGGCGTGCGGGCGATCTTCATGGACTCGCGGGCGGCGCGGGTGTTGACGCGAGAGCGCCGCTCGATGTTCGACGACGAAGTCTGGGACTGGATCGTCGACCACGCCAACGGCGACTTCGACCACCTCCTGATCGGTACGACCGTCCCCTTCCTGCTCTCGCCGGCCTTTCACCACCTGGAGGCCTGGACCGAGCGCCTCGGCGCCGGCGCCGGCGGCGGGCTCGCCGCGAAAGCGAGCGAGAAGCTGCGGCGGGCGCTCGACTTCGATCACTGGGCGGCCTTCCAGTACTCCTTCCACCGCATGCGCGAGCTGCTCGAAGAGGTCGGGTCCGGCAAGCGGGGCAAGCCGCCGGCCTCGATCGTGATCCTCTCCGGCGACGTCCACCACGCCTACCTCTTCGACATCGCCTTCAGGAAGGACGCGGGGGTCGAGAGCCGGGTGGTACAGGCGGTCTGCTCGCCCTACCGCAATCCCCTCGACGAGAAAGAGCGCCGGGTCGTGCGCGCCGGTTTCTCGAAGCCCGTGGAGGTCCTTGCACGCGGCCTCGCGCGGGCGGCGGGCGCGCCCGACCCCGGCATTCGCTGGCGCTGCCTCGAGGGCCCCTATTTCGACAACCAGGTGGGCACCATCAGGCTCGACGGCCGCAGCTCGATCGTGCGGCTCGACAAGACCGTGGCCGGGGAAGAGGACGAGACGGCGCTGGAGAAGACCTTCGAGCGCCGTATCGCCTGAGCCCTCCCAGGGGACGTGCCGCAGCTTAGAGGACGCTATGGGTACCTAAGCTGCGGCACGTGCGCCGGGCGGTCGATAGGCTCGCTCACCGATGAGTGCCGATGTCGTGCGAACGCCGGAGGAGCGACTGCAGGGACTGCCGGACTTTCCCTTTGAGTCGAGCTACGCGGAGATCGATGGTCTGCGGCTCGCGTACCTCGACGAGGGAGAGGGGGAGCCGGTCGTCTTCTTCCACGGCGAGCCGACCTGGTCGTTCCTGTGGCGCAAGACGATCCCGCCGGTCCGCGACGCGGGATACCGCTGCATCGCGCCGGACTACGCCGGCTTCGGCCGCTCCGACAAGCCGACTGACCTCTCCTGGTACACCTACGACCGCCACGTCGAGCTGATGGCGGCGCTGCTGGAGGAGCTCGACGTGCGCGACGCGACCGCCATCTGCCACGACTGGGGCGGCCCGATCGGCCTCCGCCTCGCGGTCGAGCACCCCGATCGCTTCTCCCGCATCGTGATCATGGAGACGGGACCGTTCACCGGCCAGCAGCAGATGAGTGAGACCTGGCTCAGATTCCGCGAGTTCGTCCGCGAGACGCCCGACGTGCCGGTCGGCTTCCTGGTCCGGGGTGGCTGCGCGAACGACCCCGGCGACGAGGTGATCGCCGCTTACGAGGCGCCCTATCCCAATCCTGAGTCGAAGGCCGGCGCCCGCGCCTTCCCGCTGATCCTGCCGACCGAGCCCGACTCACCGGGTGCGGCGGAGGGAAGAAAGGTGGCGGACGCACTGCGGGAAGATGAGCGGCCGACCCTGGTCCTCTGGGCGGACTCCGACCCGGTGCTGCCCTTCTCGGTCGGCGAGCGGGTCTCCGAGCGGTTGAACTTCCCGCCGCCACGCCCGATCGAGGGCGCCGGGCACTTTCTCCAGGAGGACGCGGGGGAGGAGATCGGCCGCATCGCCGCCGAGTGGCTGCGCGACTGACGCCGCTCCCGTATTCCTTGCGCTCTATGGGTTCAGAGGGGGCACCTCCGCCTAGCTGACCGAGGCGAGCCGGCGCGTGACCGCCCGCAGCTCGTCGCGACTGCGCTCGAGCAGGAGGCCGACGCGACGCGGCGGCTCGTCGTCCTCGAGCCAGGTGACGGTCCCCGGCCAGTAGGGGCCGGGGGGCGTCCCAGGGCGGTGGAAGGCCGAGGCGAAGACCCAGCTGCCGGTGTTGTGGAGCCGTCCGCCCCCGCAGAGCTCCCACTCGGCGTCTCCCTCGCCGGGACCGGCCCGGTGGGTGTGGCCGGTGATCACCTGGCGCGCGTCGATCTCCAGCCGCTGGGCCAGCTCGCTCGCGGCGTCGACGCCGCTGCGGCTGATCGCGGTGGCCGCGAGGTCGGCGTCGAATTCGGCTCGGAGGAGGCGGTTGACGCTCCAGATGCCGGCCGGAACGCCGGCTGCGATTGCGGCTCGCAGCGCCACCCTGCGAGCACGGCCGTTGGCACGGTCGCGAGCGGAGATCGTGCGCCAGGCGCGCTCGGAGGGACGGGATGCTCGCTGCGTCAACCCAGACTGGGCGAGCGAGAAGGAGAGGCCGTAGACGGGGCGCAGCACCCGCTCGTAGTCACCCGGCCGGGCGCTCTCGGGGAGCTGGCCGAAGGCCCGCATCACGCTCGCCGCGGCGAGGCACTCCAGGCGCGGCAGGCGCATGTGGCAGTCCATGTAATGGCCGTGAGTCGCGTAGACGTCGTCGCGCAGCCAGACTCCCGGGTAGGCGATGCGCAGCTCGATTTCGCCGAGCCACTCCTCGATCCGGCTCGTCGCTTCACCGGCCGGCTCGGCGCGGTGCTCGAGGCCGAGCGGTTGCTCGGCCAACGCGATCCGCTCAAGCAGCGGCTCGGCCAGCCGGTGGTCGTGATTGCCGGGGACGAGCAGGATCGGCCGACCGGCCATCGCCTCGCCCAGCTCCTCGAAGAACGGCCTGGCGCCGTCGAGGACGGCGGCGAGCGGCAGTTCGCGCAGCTCGAGCACGTCGCCGAGCAGGACGAGCCGGTCGGCCATGGCCACCTCGTCGAGCAGGGCCCGCCGGATCCCGGCGTCGCGGAGCAGGTCCTCGCCGAAGGCGCTGCCCAGGTGCAGGTCGGAGACGATCGCCGTGCGCACCGGACAAACCTACTCAGTGCCCGCCGCAGGTTCGCCGCACGGTACGGGCGGGGTACCATCGTCGGATGGCAGCTTTCAGCGAGGAGCGTCTGGCGCCCACCAACGGCATCGAGCTCGCCTATCAGGAGATCGGCGATCCGGACGGTGAGCCGCTGCTCCTGATCATGGGCCTCGCCACGCAGATGCTTGCTTGGGACGAGGACTTCTGCGCGATGCTCGCCGACTGCGGCTTCCGCGTCGTTCGCTTCGACAACCGCGACATCGGCCGCTCGACCAAGATCGACGGTGCCGGGCTGCCGAGCCGTGCCGACATGCTGCTCGGGCGCCGCAGCACGGCGCCGTACCTGCTGCGCGACATGGCCGTGGACACGATCGGGCTGATGGACCATCTCGGGATCGAGTCGGCGCACCTCGTTGGCGCCTCGATGGGCGGGATGATCGCCCAGACCGTCGCGATCGAGTGGCCGGAGCGGGCTCGCTCGCTGGTCTCGATCATGTCGACGACCGGCAACCGCTGGGTCGGCATGCCTGCCTACAAGGCGCTCGGGACCCTCTTCGCGCGGCCCGGCAAGGGGCGCGAGGCGGCGATCGAGAACTCGGTGCGCGTCTTCCGCATCATCGGCTCGCCCGCCTACCCGATGGACGAGGAGCACTTCCGCAAGCTCGCCGGCGCCTCCTACGACCGCTCCCACAGCCGCGCCGGCATCGCCCGCCAGCTGCACGCGATCACCGCCTCGGGCGACCGCACCCCGGCGCTCGAGAGGCTGCGTCTGCCGGCCACGGTTCTGCACGGCAGCCACGACCCGTTGATCCGCCCCGCCGCGGGCCGCGCCACCGCCCGCGCGATCCGCGACTCCCGCCTGCACATCTTCGACGGCATGGGCCACGACCTCCCCCGCGAGCTCTGGCCCCCCTTCGTCGAGGAGATCGCCGCCACGGCGGCTCGCGCCGAGGACCGCACACCGGCGCGGCAGCCGGCCTAGCTCGCCTCAGTGCTTCGGGCCGACGAATCCGTCCAGCGTTGCGACGTCTGCCTTGCGGGAGACGTACACCGACTTTGGGGGAGCCGTAGTCCAACCCAAACCAGGCTGATCACAGGCGTCGCAGAAGATTCGTTTGATGTCGTCAGAAAAATTGGTGAACACGTATCTGGGGCACCGCCAGCCATAACTCCCGGTGTTTACGAACCTGCAGCCATCGGAATGGATCAGCCCGCGAAGGAGAAGACTGGGGACCAGATCGACCAGCTCTTGCTGCCAGTCGGTGAGGGCGCCTGCGTCATGCTTCTTACCCGGAGGGCGTCAGCCACGGTCTCCCCGCTATGCATAGAGGATCTTCGCGATGCGGCTGAGAGGATTCGAACCTCCACGCTCTTTCGAGCAATACGACCTGAACGTATCGTGTCTGCCAGTTCCACCACAGCCGCGTGGTCCAGCCAATTTAGCGGTTGAGGTCCTTGCGGGTCGCTCTTGAATCAAGACGAACATATGTTCGTATTTTCCGTTGACCTCGGACGGAGACACGGCGGAGAACACAGCCGAGTGGTCTCGCTAGAATGCCGCCCACGCGCCGCTATCGTCTAGGGGACTAGGACGCCGGATTCTCAGTCCGGAAACCGGGGTTCGAATCCCCGTAGCGGTACTTGCACGAGTTGCCCCGAGAGCGGCTTTTTGCCGGTGGTGGCAAGGGGCGTTATCCGGGATCTGGCTTGTCTTCCCACTCACAGTTTGCACAGAGGGTGACGTAGGCCCCCTGTGAACCGATCTCTGGCCGATAGTCGGAAACCACCTGGTACGACTCGCATTCCGGGCACCGGCTGGGCGCTCCTCTCTCATGCCTAACAAGGGCGACTGCAAAGGCCAGGAGCGTGTTGCCGGTAGCTGCGATGGCGATCTCTCCGTCGAGCTGCGTTGCATCATCGTCGTGCGTCAACGCCGATACCAGTTCCCAGTTGGCCTTTGCAATTGATTTGAGGTAGGAGCGCAGCGGCTTGTTGCTTCTCCCTTTTGCGACCGTGTCTGCGACGACTGTTGACCACCCGACGAAGTCCCCTCTCTTCGGCTGGTCCTTCCCCGTTGGTAGTTTGTCCGACTCCGCAGCCTCGCGAGCGAACCGAACAAGTGCCTCCCGCAGCCGCATAGCAACTGCCTGAAACTCCTCGGCCTCGTCTGCCCTTTCAAGTGCGTCTTCGGCCTGCGCTAGCTTGCGCCACGCGGCAGGCATTCGATCTGCCTCCTCCGGCGGAACGCCTTCTTCTCGTTCCTGCCGGGCCATGATGCGCTGCATCAGGCCGATGTGGAACGACAGGCATTCGTCCATGCTGGGGTACTTCTCTTGCGAATAGAGGTTCGTCAGGTTCGTGATGACCCACCACCTGCCGCTCTCAGCCTCGACCTCCCAGACGTCGTAGCGACGGCCCAGGATCGCCTCGGTCGTGATTTTCTCCGAGCGCACTATTCGGTCGTCGCGGCTCTCAAGACTGAAGTACCGCTCGATGTCGCGCTTCTCGTGCTCTGGAGCCTCCATCCCAAGAAAGCTAGGCGATGGATCGGCCTTGACCCGTAAAAAAAGGAAGGAAGCCCTGAGCCGGACCAGGTTTCACGGAGACTGTTTTCGTAGGTTCCAATCTTCTAGATGGATTGCTCAGTTAGACGCTCATGGGCAACGTATAGGCCCTCGAACTCGGCGGGTGATCTGTCGCGGAG
>Ga0190265_10000489_pt1 | contig 27913 bp, 11 predicted proteins | sample Popmic124T_FD_133135 | JGI IMG/M metagenome (GOLD analysis project Ga0190265, IMG submission 133135) | Populus adjacent soil microbial communities from riparian zone of Indian Creek, Utah, USA - 124 T | ecosystem: Environmental > Terrestrial > Soil > Riparian zone | place: USA: Utah | collected...
ACATCCGGTCGTCGAGCCGGCGGGCGAGGTCGTGCAGCTCGTCGAGCAGATTCTCATCCTCGCGGGTCAGCGACGCCTGAGTCTTCCACTTGGTGATGTAGTGGAAGATCACCCACGGGAAGGCGACGAACAATATGCCCAGGATGACGACGGGCAGCATGACTTCCTCCATGACCTATTCCCCCTGCTTCTTGGCTTCGCCGCCGTTGGAGCGCTTGGCCATCGACGCGCGCAGCGCCTCGAGCTCGGCGTCGACCTTGTCGGCGTTCCTGAGTTCGGCGATCTCCTCGTCGAGCGACTTGGGCGGCGCGCCGAGGCTGAGCGCGTCGGCCTGCCCTTCCGCGAGGTCGGCATGGCGCTCGAGCACGTCGAAGCGGGAGAAGGCGTCGTCGACCTTGGGGCCGGCATAGAGTTCGCGCAGGCGGGTGCGGTTGTGGGCGCTCTCCATCCGGGTCATGATCGCGTTCTGGCGGGCGCGCGCCTCGCGCAATTTGTTCTGCAGCTTGGCGATGTCGGCCTCCGAGGCGCGCAGCGCGTCGTCGAGCACCTCGATCTCGGCCTTGAGCTGGCCGGCCATGTCGGCCGCCTTCTGCTTCTCGTAGAGCGCCGCCTTGGCGAGGTCGTCGCGGTCCTTGGACAAAGCGAGCTCGGCCTTCTCGACCCAGCTTTCCTGCAGCCGGTCGAGCTTGACGATCTGGCGCCGCATCTCCTTCTGGTCGGCGATGGTGCGCGCCGCCGAGGCGCGGACCTCGACGAGCGTCTCCTCCATCTCCATGATGATCATCCGGATCATCTTGGCGGGGTCTTCGGCCTTGTCGAGAAGGTCGGTGACGTTGGCGGCAATGATATCGCGCGTCCGCGAAAAGATGCCCATGGGGAAATACTCCTTGGTTGAGCGAAAGGCCTGGGCCGGCCGCGACTCCCGGTTAGCACGGGGAGCGGTGATGCGCATCAGCTCCCCGGGGTTGACCGTGATCCGGACCGGCTTGGCGTCCGCCATATTCAGGCCGAAACCTGCGCCTGGGCGGCCGGGGCGCGGCTCTGAGCCGCGGCGGGGCCGATCGCGGCGCCGATCGACAAAGTGGAAAGGACAAGCGCGCCGACCGTGGCGGTGGCGACCTTGGCGAAGCGATCGTAATTGAACATTTCGGTCTCCTTGAACCTGGGTCTTCGTTCTCGTTCTCGCCGGTGTGGCGGTGACCCCATTCCCTAAGCATCCCCCGTGCCAAGTCGCGAAAGCGGCGGAAATCCGCCGAAAACCTCGTTTCCGTGACCCCGCGCCGCACTTAAGACTTGCCAACGGTTGGGAAAATGCGCCAATGTTCGGCAATGGAGCGCAACACCCATCTCGTCGGCCAGTCGACCTCCTTCCTCGACGCGGTCGAAAGGGCGAGCCGCGCCGCGCCGCTCGACCGGCCGGTGCTCGTCATCGGCGAGCGCGGCACCGGCAAGGAGCTGATCGCCGAGCGCCTCCACCATCTGAGCTCGCGCTGGGACGGGCCTTTGATCGTGATGAACTGCGCCGCTCTCCCCGAGACCTTGATCGAGGCGGAATTGTTCGGCCACGAGGCCGGCGCCTTCACCGGCGCCACCAAGGCGCGGCCGGGCCGCTTCGAGGAGGCCAATGGCGGCACGCTCTTTCTGGACGAGCTCGCCACCCTTTCGAGCCCGGCCCAGGATAGGCTGCTGCGCGCGATCGAATATGGCGAGGTGACGAGGATCGGCGCCAGCCGGCCGCAGATCGTCGACGTCCGCATCGTCGCCGCCACCAACGAGCATCTCCCCCGCCTGGTCGAGGAAAGCCGCTTCCGCGCCGATCTGCTCGACCGGCTGAGCTTCGAGGTCGTCACTTTGCCGCCCTTGCGCAACCGCGCCAGCGACATTCCGGTGCTCGCCGAATTTTTCGGCCGCAAGATGGCGCTCGACATCGACATGGACTGGCCCGGCTTCAGCGAAAGCGCGATGGAGAAGTTCAGATCCTATCCCTGGCCCGGCAACGTCCGCGAATTGCGCAACGTCGTCGAACGCGCCGTCTACCGTTGGCAGGGCCAGGTCGGCCCGATCGAGGACATCCAGTTCGACCCGTTCGAAAGCCCGTGGCGGCCGCTGGCCGGGCAGGGGGTGCTGGCGCCGCGCGGCGCAACACCGGGGACTGTCCCCTCGGGGACTGTCCCCGCCGCCGCGGAGCAAGGCGCGGCGGCCGCGAACGACGCCGGCCACAAATACACCCCCGAGGAATGCGCCGACTTCCGCCTCGCGGTCGCCGAATATGAAAAAGCGATCCTTGCCGCCGCGCTGGAGAAATGCCGCTGGAACCAGCGCGCGGCGGCGGCGGCGCTCTCGCTCACTTACGACCAGCTCCGCCACGCGATGCGCCGCCACGAGCTCCAGGACAAGCCGGCCCTCCGCTCATCCTGATCCTCCCCGGGACGGGGAGGGGGACCAGCCGCAGGCTGGTGGAGGGCCCCCCGACGCAGGGCAAAGGACCTTCCGCCACTGCCATACGTTGCGGCGTCCAGGGAGGATAAGCCATGCTCAAATTCCCCTTCGCCGCCGCTTTGCTCGCCGCCGCCTTGCTCGCCGCCGCCGCCGCCACGCCCGCCTTCGCCCAGCCCCCGGCCGATCCGCCGCTGGCCAAAGCGGCGAGCGACCCCTCGCTGATATGGGGCCCGTGCCCGCCGATCCTGCCCGCCGGCTGCCAGATCGCGGTGCTGCACGGCAGCCCGGCCGAGCCCAATGCCGACATCTTCCTGCGCGTCCCCGGCGGCTACGCCATCCCGCCGCACCGCCACAGCTCCGCCGAGCGCATGATCCTGGTCACCGGCCGTCTCCGCGTCCAATATCAGGGCGCCCCCGAAGTCACGCTCGAGCCCGGCCACTACGCCTTCGGCCCCCCGGGCCTCCCCCACCGCGCCACCTGCGAGGGCGAGGCGGCCTGCACCTTGTTCATCGCCTTCGTCGGCCCGGTGGACGCGGAGGCGGCGGCGGGGGAGGTGGAGTAGAGGGTCGCTCAGACTCCTGGAACCAGCGCGCCGCCGCGGCCGCTCAGCCCAAGCTTGTCGAAGGACCAGCTCAGGCCCGCGATGCGCAGGCGCGAGCTTCAAGACAAGCCGATCCTCCCCTGCTTTTGCAGGGGAGGGGGACCATGCGAAGCATGGTGGAGGGGCCTCTTCCGCTCATCCTGAGGAGGGGCTGACTCCGGACTTGATCCGGGGGAAGCCTCGTCTCGAAGGACCAACTGCGGCACGGCATGCGTCATCCTGATCTTCAGGGCAGCGGGCCTGCGATGCTCCGGCACGAGTTGCACGGCAACCAACCATTCGCTCATCCGAAGGATAGGGCTGAGATTGTCGAAGCCCCACCGCGAACGGACGGTCGGGAATCCTATCGGGAGGCATGAGCTGCAGAGCAGACTCGATCCCTCGCCACACCGCCCTTGGTGAGCCCTACCTTATCTATTTTTGGGCTGGGGCAATCTCGCTGCGCACGGCCCGCCACTCAGGGCCAATGGATTAGTATCACGCATTTCTTAGCAGCGAACTGGACAAGCCCGGGCAGCCAAGCCGTGCTTCAGTTTTGTCATCCCGTGAGGGAGGAGGGCGCATTGAACCTCCAGTAAATTGGAGCGTCCGCAGCTTTGTCCGCCCTTCCAGTGGCGACACAAAGCGCCTCAAAGCGTTCGTACACCCGCCTCGTCTCTTCGAGCATGGAGCGAAGAAACGGAATTAGGCCTTTGCCCTCGTAAACCCCAACGTCGCCGACAGTTATCTCGGCGGTGAAATTTATCTTCGCCTCGGGATGTGTTGGTTCGATTGTGCCTTCCGGGAAAAGGTCGGAAAATACGACGCCCCGCTGGAGGTCGCCGGGCCCATCAAGCCGAAAGGCAGCAAAAGCCCCACTAATCTTGAAGTCCGCCAGACCTGCGAAACCGCCCGTCGTCCCCATCGCGATCAATTCCATATGCTTGTCGATGTTAGCCATACGGAAGACCGCGCGTAGCGTGTCGTTCGCTCCATCGTAAGGTCTTGTCCTGATGATCTCTTTCACGAAATCACGGTCGAAACCAGCCAAGTCCCGCTTACACTTGGCTTTAAAATCACTGAGCCGGTCTCCGCAGGGATATTTGACCTTCTTGGGATTAGGCTTGGCGATGCTCATACGAGCCATCGCCACGGCGAGTTGGTCAAGACTGGAACGAAGTTGGTAAATCAGCTCGCCAGCGATCACGTGCATGATTTCTGGCGGCGCCGCATCGAGGATGATTCTCGCGAGTTTGTGTCCGGGCTCCGAACTCAGATCGAAATCGATACGGGTCGGATTCTGTTCAAAGAACTGGCGCTCGGTGCGTTCCAAATCGACGAGATGATCGTATGCTCTGGCTAATTTCAACCTCGGCCCTTTGAAGGGATCAACCATGCCACAACCCGATCAAATTAGAAGGTGACCTATTCCGAGGAGGAGCTGGGTAGTTCGGCGCGACGCTGCGATAAAGTGAATGCTGGTGACGCCGTGACAGGCGCATGGGGTCGCAAAGCACAAGGCGGTGGAAGAAGCGTCGACCAGCTAACCCGTGATCCTCGAACTCGCTCGTCCTGCGCCCATGAAGGCGTTGTGTTCCCCAAGTGTTCTTGACTCACTAACGCCTCTGCGCTAAAGGCAAGCGGAGGTTTTTGCCCGGAAATGGCATCCATTCATTCCCCACTGCCCGCCACGCCGGCTTGCCTGATCGTCCCGCTCGATCAGAACCGCACCGTTGATCGAAGCGATTTTTTTCACAAGGCTGAACGTCCGCGCCGCCGCGGTTCCCGCCGGCAGTGTGCCATTCGTGCCGGTTGCGCCACTCGCGCCGTTCGCACGGCGAACGCGGCGCGGCCTGCCGCGGAGCCGATCCGGGGTGCCTGCCGATCCGCTCGAACAAACACGCTCCAGGCGTCCAATTCGTCCACTTTGCCGCGGCGCAACCGCTTCCAGGCGTCCACTTCGTCCACTTTGCCGCCGGCGCAACCCGTCCCAGGCGTCCACTTCGTCCACTTTGCCGCCGGCCCTTGCGTTGCGCGCGCCTCGCCGCCACAGGCTCGCGCCATGACCGCGCCCGATTTCTACCGCATCCGCCGCCTGCCGCCCTACGTCTTCGCCGAGGTCAACGCGATGAAGGCGGCGGCCCGCGCCCGCGGCGAGGACATTATCGATCTCGGCATGGGCAATCCGGACGGCGCGCCGCCCGCGCACGTCATCGACAAGCTCGCCGAGGTGGCGCGCAATCCCCGCGCCCATCGCTATTCGGCGTCGAAGGGGATCGCCGGCCTGCGCAAGGCCCAGGCCGCTTATTATGCCCGCCGCTTCGGCGTCGAGCTGGATCCCGACAGCGAGGTGATCGTTACGCTGGGCTCGAAGGAGGGGCTCGCCAACCTCGCTCAGGCGATCACCGCGCCCGGCGACGTCGTGCTCGCGCCCAACCCCTCTTATCCGATCCACCAGTTCGGCTTCATCATCGCCGGCGCCGCGATCCGCTCGATCCCGGCCGCGCCCGGCCCGGACTTCTTCGACATCCTCGACCGGGCGATGCGCTACACCGTGCCGCAGCCCAAGGTGCTGGTGATCGGCTATCCCTCCAATCCCACCGCTTATGTCGCCGACCTCGCCTTTTACGAGCGGGTCGTCGCCTTCGCCCGAGCGCACGGCCTGTGGGTGATCTCCGACCTCGCTTATGCCGAAATCTATTTCGGCGAGACGCCGACGCCCTCGATCCTTCAGGTGCCGGGCGCCAAGGACGTCGCGATCGAGTTCACCTCGATGTCCAAGACCTATACCATGCCCGGCTGGCGGATCGGCTTCGCGGTCGGCAACCCGGCTTTGGTCGGCGCTCTGGCCCGCGTGAAATCCTATCTCGATTACGGCGCCTTCACGCCGATCCAGGCCGCCGCCGTCGCCGCTTTGAACGGCCCGCAGGACATCGTCGCGGCGAACCGCGCGCTCTACAAGGGGCGCCGCGATGTGCTGGTCGATTGCTTCGGCCGCGCCGGCTGGGAGATCGCGAAGCCGGAGGCGAGCATGTTCGCTTGGACCCCGATCCCCGCGGCGTTCCGCGATTTGGGCTCGATGGAGTTCGCCAAAAGGCTGCTCGCCGGAGCGGGGGTGGCGGTCAGCCCGGGCGTCGGCTTCGGCGAGGAGGGCGAGGGCTTCGTGCGCATCGCCCTGGTCGAGAACGAGCACCGCATCCGCCAGGCCGCGCGCGGCGTGAAGGCGTTTCTGGCCAAGGGGCCGTGACCGGCTTGACGGGGACAGTCCCCTCGGTCGGTCGATCGGGGACTGTCCCCTCGGGGACTGTCTCCTCCTAGGAGCGAGGCAGCACCGCCTTGGGAAACCCGCCCCAGGCCTCGTCATAATCGCTTTGGGCATGGTCGAGCGCGAAGCGGGTCGGGCGGTAGGGCCAGCAGCTTTCGACCATGAACGCCATCGTGCCCTCGATCCGGTGCGGCTTCAGCTCCGCCTCGCTCGCCGCCCGCCAGCTCGCCGAATCGGGGCCGTGCCCGGCCATCAGATTGTGCAGGCTCATGCCGCCGGGCGCGAAGCCTTCGGCCTTGGCGTCGTAGGCGCCCCGGATCAGCCCCATGCACTCGCTCATCACGTTGCGGTGGAACCAGGGCGGCCGGAACGTGTCCTCGGCGACCATCCAGCGCGGCGGGAAGATGACGAAATCGGCATTGGCGCGGCCGGGCACGTCGCTCGGCGAGGTCAGGACGGTGAAGATCGAGGGGTCGGGATGATCGTAGCTCACCGTCCCCATCGCGTTGAACAGCCTCAGGTCGTACTTCCAGGGCGCGAGATTGCCGTGCCAGGCGACGACGTCGAGCGGCGAGTGGTCGAGCTCGGTCGCCCAGAGCGAGCCGAGATGCTTCTGGATCAGCGCGAACCGGCCGTCGCGATCCTCATAGGCGGCGGCCGGCGTCAGGAAATCGCGCGGATTGGCGAGCCCGTTGGCGCCGATCGGGCCGAGCTCGGGCAGGCGGAAGAGGGCGCCGTGATTCTCGGCGACATAGCCGCGCGCCTCGCCGTCCGGCAGCAGCGCCCGGAAGCGGACGCCGCGCGGGATCAGCGCGACCTCGCCGGGCGCGATCCCGATCCGCCCCATTTCGGTCCTCAGGTCGAGCCGGCCCTGCTCGGGGATGATCAGCAGCTCGCCGTCGGCGTCGAAGAAATAGCGGTCAGCCATGTCGGCATTCGCGCGGTAGACGTGGACGGCGACGCCCTCGAGGTCGGCGGGATCGCGGTTCGCCATCATCGTCACCAGCCCGTCGATGAAATCGGTCGGGCCGTCGGGAACGGCGAGCGGGTCCCAGCGCAGCCGGTTGGGCGGCAGCGGCTCGTCCGGCGTTCCGGGGGCGAACAGGCCCGCGCCTTGGTACCGCGCATAAGGCGGATGCTCGGCGCTCGGCCGCATCCGGTAAAGCCAGGAGCGCCGGTTCTCGGCGCGCGGCGCGGTGAAGGCGGTGCCGGAGAGCTGCTCGGCATAAAGCCCGAAGGGCGGCCGCTGCGGCGAGTTGCGCCCTTGGGGCAGCGCGCCCGCCACCGCCTCGGTCGCGAAGTGGCTGCCGAAGCCGGACATCATCTCCTGAAGTGGTTCAGCGGTCATTTCCGTTCCGTGGCGATCGGCAATTGAACGCCTTGCGGCTCCCAGCCATAAGCGGCGCGAATGTCCTCCGCAATCGCCCAGCCTGCCGCCGATACGCCCGGCGCCTCCCGCTCGTTCCGGGGACTGGTCTGGGCCTTCTGCCTGCTGCTCCTCGCCGGCGTCTGGCTGTTCGTCGCCCAGCAGATCGCTTTCGAGCGCCGCCAGGCGGTCGACGACGCCGTCCGCCAGAACGTCAACCGCTCGATCGCCTTCGAACAATATGTCCGGCGCACGCTGGAGGCGGCGGATCTGGTCACCCGCTACGTCGCCGGCCGCTTCGAGCGCGGCGACGCCGGCAACGAATTCGCCGGGGCGACGGGCCGGCCGACGATGATCACCGGCAACATCGCCAGCAACGGCACTTTCGTCGGCATCAGCGTCGTCGACGCGCGCGGCGACATCGTCGCCACGTCGGTCAGGGTGCCGCTGACCCGAACCAATGTCGCCGGCCATCCCGCCTTCCGCGTCCATCTCGCGCGCGACACCGGCCAGCTCTACGTCAGCCGGCCGCTGCCGTCGCGATTCGTGGGCCAGAACCTGATCTGGCTCAGCCGGCGGCTCAACCATCCCGACGGCTCGTTCGCGGGCGTGATCGCGATCAACATCCTGCCCAACCAGTTCGCCGCTTTCTACCGCGACGCGCAGGTCAATTCGGACGACATCATGGCGGTGATCGGCCTCGACGGCATCGCCCGGGCGCGCCGCGCGGGCTCGACCCAGAGCTCCGGCGAGGACATGCGGGGGACCGCGGTCATGCGGCGGCAGATGCAGAGCCCGAACGGAACCCATCTCGGCCCGAGCGTGCTCGACGGAAAAGTACGCTATTTCAGCCATCGGCGCCTCGCCAATTACGGCCTGTTCGTCACCTACGGCGTCCTGGAATCGGAGGTGCTCGCGCCGTCGCGCCATCGCGCCCGCATCTTCATCGCCGGCGCGGCCCTGGTCAGCCTGGCGCTGATCGGCTTCGCGCTGCTGCTGACCATGGTGCTCAACCGGCGCGAGCGGCGGGTCGAGGAGCTGGGCCTGGCCAACCGGCGCCTGGAGGAGGCGCAGCGGATCGGCCAGATCGGCGATTGGGACTATGATCTGCGCACCGGCGCGGTGCTCTGGTCGCCGCAGCTGCTGTCGATGTTCGAGCGCGACCCCAGGATGGGCAGCCCGACTTTCGAGGAATTCCAGGCCTATCTCGACGACGAAGGCCGCGCCGTCGTGGCCAATGCCCATGCCGAGGCGATCCGCACCGGCGAGACCCAGGAGATCGAATATGAGGTCCGCCTGCCGAGCGGCGCCGAATCGCGGCACCAGGGCGTCGTCATCCCGACCTTCGACGCGGCCGGGAAGGTGGTTCGGCTGCACGGCACCGATCAGAATATCAGCGCGCGCAAGCTGCTCGACCGGCTCCAGACCCACGTCGCCCATCTCTCCCGCGTCGAAGCGATGAACGCGATGGCGGCGACGCTCGCCCACGAGCTCAACCAGCCGTTGACCGCCGCGTCCAACTATCTGGCGGGGACCCGGCGGCGCCTGACCACGGAGTCGCGATCCGGGTCCGACGAGGTCGAGCAGGGCATGATCGCCGCCGAGCAGCAGGTTCATCTCGCCGCCAACATCATCCGCCGCGTCCGCGAGATGGTCGCCAATCAGCCCAAGGCCGTCGCGGCCGCCCCGCTGCAACGCATCGTCGACGATAGCCTCGCTTTGCTCGCGGTGGCGAGCGCTTTCCCCGGGGTGGCGATCAGGAAGGAGCTGGCCGCCGACGCGCGCAGCGTGCGCGCCGACCGGATCCAGATCCAGCAGGTGATGGTGAACCTGCTGCGCAATGCGCTGGACGCCACCGCCGACCAGCCGTCGCCCGAGATCCTGATCGCCAGCCGCCGCGACGGCGCCAGCGTCACCGTGTCGGTCAGCGACAACGGGACCGGATTCAGCCAGGCGGCGGGCGAGCGCTTTTCGCCTTTCGCCACCACCAAGGGCTCCGGGCTCGGCCTTGGGCTCTCGATCTCCCGGACGATCATCGAGGCGCATGGCGGCCGGATCTGGATCGAGAACCGGGACGGGGGAGGCGCCCGCGTCAATTTCACGCTTCCCGCCGCGGCGCGGCGCAAGGCGGAAGGCGAGCAGGGCCGCCCGGCCGCGGCCTGAGCGCCACGGCGGCCACCGAAGCTGGCGAATGCCGGGCCCTTTCTTTCGTCCGACGCCGCGAAGCGGGGAGAGGCCGGTTTTCGCCGGAATGACGCGACGGGCAAGGACCGAGCCAAGTATAAGAAGGCGTTGGCGCCCTTTCCATCCAACCGGATTGATGTTATCGGCGCGCCGGGCAGAGGGGACTAAGTGTCCCGGCTTTCCTATTAGTTTGTTCTAAGTCCCCCAAGTGGGCGGCGGCCGCGGACCTGGCGCGGCGCCAACAGGAGTTACTTACGCGTGCAATTGGATGACGATTCGGGCGGCCGACTCGATCCGGCGCTGGCGTGCTTCGTGCTGCTCGCCCGATTCCTCGGCGTGCCCGCCGATGCGAACCAGATCGCGCACGATCGGGGGAAGGGGGAGACTCCCTTCACGCTGGAGGACCTGTCGCGCGTCGCCAAGCGCCTTGGCCTCATGGCCCGGATCCGGCGGTGCGGCCTCGACGACCTCAGGAAGGTCCCGCTTCCGGCCATCGCCGAGCTGCTCGACGGGGGCAGCGCCGTCTTCCTGAAGGTCGACGACGACCCCGCCAATCCCCGCATCCTGGTCCAGCATGGCGACCGCGAGGCGCCCGAGATCTGGACCTTCGAGGAGCTGGCGGAGCGGTTCGCCGGCCGCCTCCTGCTGATGACGTCCCGGGAGCGAATGGCCGGCGATTCCCGCCCGTTCGACATCAGCTGGTTCATCCCCGCTTTGGTGAAATATCGCCGCTCGCTGCGCGACGTCCTGATCGCGTCCTTCTTCATCCAGCTGATGGGCCTGGTGACGCCGGTCTTCTTCCAGCTGGTGATCGACAAGGTGCTGGTCCACCAGACGCTCGGCACCCTCGACGTGATCGCGATCGGCCTCGCCGTGGTGCTGATCTGGGAGACCGCTTTGTCCGGCCTCAGGACCTGGCTGTTCGCGCACACCACCAACCGCGTCGACGCCGAGCTCAGCGCCGGCATGTTCAGGCACCTGGTCAGCCTGCCGCTCTCCTATTTCGAAAGCAGACGGGTGGGCGACAGCGTCGCCCGCGTCCACGAGCTCGACCGCATCCGCGAGTTCCTGACCTCGAACGCCGTGACCGTGGTGATCGACCTCTTCTTCACGATCGTCTTCTTCGCCCTGATGTTCATGTACAGCACATTGCTCACCTTCATCGTGCTCGGATCGATCCCGATCTACGTCCTCATTTCCGTGTTCATCACGCCGCCGTTGCGCGCCCGCCTCGACGAGAAGTTCCGCCGCGGCGCCGAGAACCAATCCTATCTGGTCGAGACGGTGACCGGGATCGGCACGCTCAAGGCGATGGCCGTCGAGCCGCAGATGCGCGACCGATGGGAGAAGCAGTTCGCCGGCTACATCCAGACCGGCTTTTCCGTCACCAAGCTTGCCAATTGGGGCAACCACCTGATCCAGATCGTGTCCAAGCTGACCACGGTCGCGATCCTCTATTTCGGCGCCAAGGCGGTCATCGCCGGCGACCTTTCGGTCGGCTCGCTGGTCGCGTTCAACATGCTGGCGGGCCGAGTCGCCTCGCCGATCCTGCGCCTGTCGCAGCTCTGGCAGGATTTCCAGCAGGTACGGATCTCAGTCGATCGGCTCGGCGACGTGCTCAACGCGCCGGCCGAGCCGCAGCACAGCCCGGACCGCGCCACCCTGCCGCCGATTCGCGGCGACATCGAATTCGACAAGGTCCGCTTCCGCTATCGTCCCGATGCGTCCGAAGCGCTGCGCGGCGTCGCGCTCAAGATCGGCGCAGGCGAGATGCTCGGCATCGTCGGGCCGTCCGGATCGGGCAAGTCGACGCTCGCCAAGCTCGTGCAGCGCCTCTACGTGCCGGAGCAGGGCCGGGTGATGGTCGACGGCGTCGATCTGTCGCTGGTCGATCCGGCCTGGCTCAGGCGGCAGATCGGAGTCGTCCTGCAGGAGAACATTCTGTTCAACCGCACCGTGCGGGAGAATATCGCGCTCGCCGACCCGACCCGGCCGATGGAGGCGGTGCTCGCCGCCTCCGAGCTGGCCGGGGCGCACGAGTTCATCGTCAAGCTGCCCCACGGCTACGACACGCTGATCGAGGAGCGCGGCGGCAACCTGTCCGGCGGCCAGCGCCAGCGGATCGCGATCGCCCGGGCGATGATCGGCGATCCCAGGATCCTGATCCTCGACGAGGCGACCTCGGCGCTCGACGCCGAGAGCGAAGAGATCATCCAGAACAACCTCAAGATGATCGCCGAAGGCCGCACCGTGATCATCATCGCCCATCGCCTGTCCGCGGTGCGGCAATGCCACCGGATCATCACCATCGAGGAGGGCGAGCTGACCGAGCAGGGCGATCATGACGCGCTGCTCGCGTCGGGCGGACGCTATGCCGATCTCTACCGCCGGCAGATGGGGCTGGTCGCGTGACCGGGCTCGCCGAGCGCTTCCCGACGCTGGCCCGTCACCTGACGGTGCTGCGCGAATCCTGGCGCAGCCAGAATGCCGCCGACCGCGACCGCAAGCCGATCATGGAGCACGAATTCCTGCCCGCCGGGCTGGAGATCATCGAGAAGCCCGCGAGCCCGGGCCTGCGCATCCTGATGCTGCTGCTCTGCGCCTTGTTCACGATCGCCCTGTTATGGTCGGTCTTCGGCCGGGTCGACGTCGTCGCCACCGCCACCGGGCGGACCATCCCGGCGGCGAACGTCAAGCTGATCCAGTCGGTCGAGATCGCCGTCGTCCGGCGCATCCACGTCCGCAACGGCCAGCGCGTGCGGCGCGGCCAGCTGCTGATCGAGCTCGATCCGACCGCGGCCGACGCCGACGAGGCGCAGGCGACGCAGGGGCTGCTCGCCTCGCGGATCGCGGAGGCGCGCAACGACGCGCTGCTCGCCCACCTGCAGGGACGGCCGGCCTTGTTCCGGGCGCCGCCGGGGACCCGGCCCGACATCGCCACCACCCAGAACGAGCTGATCCGAAGCAAGATCGCCGAATATGAGGCGCAGCGCGCGGCCTTGCTGCAGGGCCGGGCGCAGCGCGCCGCCGAGCTGCGCGGCGCGCTGACCCAGGTCGAGACGCTGCGGCGGACGCGGCCGCTGGTCGAGCAGCAGCTCGCCGCCCGCCGCGAGCTCGCCGCGCAGGGCCATTTCTCCCGGCTCCGGCTGCTCGAATATGAGCAGCTGCTGATCGAGCATGTCCAGAATATCGACGTCCAGCAAAGCGTCGCCGACCGCGCCCGCGCCTCGATCGCCAATATCGACGCCGACATGGCGACCCTGCGCGAGCATTTCGCCGCCGAGGCCTCGACCGAGCTGTCCGGCGCCGAAACCGATTCGAGCATGCGCGCCGAGGAGCTGCAGAAGTCGGCGCGGCGGCGCGAGCTGCAGCAGCTCAGGGCGCCGGTCGACGGCACCGTCCAGCAGCTCGCCGTCCATACCGTCGGCGGCGTCGTCCAGCCCGCCCAGCCGCTGATGGTGATCGTGCCGGCGGCGAGCGAGGTCGAGGTCGAGGCGCAGGTGCTCAACAAGGATATCGGCTTCGTCCACGAGGGCCAGTCGGTGCGGGTCAAGCTCGAGGCGTTCCCGTTCACCGATTATGGCTGGATCGAGGGCAGGGTCGAGACGATCAGCCGCGACGCGATCCAGGACGAGCAGCTCGGCCTGGTCTACAGCGCCCGCATCCGGCTCGCGCGCAACCACATCATGATCGGCGCGCGGCGGCAGCCGGTCGGGCCGGGCCTGGCGGTGCAGGCGGAGATCAGGACCGGGCGCCGCCGCATCATCCAATATCTGCTGTCGCCGATCTCGCGAACGGTGAGCGAGGCCGGCCGCGAACGCTAGCCATCGCCCCCGCGCCAAAGACGATACGGGGAAATTACGGTAATAGTGCCCCTATTTGCGCGGCGAGACGATGCGGAGCATGTTCGACTCAGGTTGCCGTCCGTCTATGACGGCCTGTGCGGACCGAAATTGCCGGGTTTACACCTGAGCAACTAACCGCTTCGCCTTTATTACGAATGAGTTTCATTTCCAGACCCGTCGCTAGTGCTTTCGATCTGCAGAAAGATGGGGAAAAGTCTGGCGATTCTCGATTATTATGCTTGACGGATGCTCGACTCGTCGTCAGCAGACGCTTTCCAATAAGTCCCGCCTGTCGAATCTTCGCCGGTGGTTAGCGGAAGATTGGGGTGGGGGTGGTTTCAAGTTCTGCACGGCGCTTTCGCGCCGCGACGACAGCATTCCTGCTGTTGTGCGCACCGCTTTTAGCGGGCGGCTGCGCGGCGAACGGCTATGCCGGCATTCCCTTCGCCGCCGGCGCCGCCGATCCTGAGCTCCAGTCTCTCGCCCATCGCGCCCTCGCCGGCGACAAGCAGGCGCAGCTGGAGCTTGGGATACGGTACGAGGAGGGGCGAGGGGTTCCTGTCGATCTGGAGCGGGCGGAACGTCTCTATCGGCTCGCCGCGAGCGACAGTGGCGGGACGATCTATGTCTATTCTCCACCGGTGGGAAAGAACGGACAGGGACGGATAATCCCGGTCCGGTCCGGCCCGAGGCGGGGAGGAGTGCGCGCGGCTCAACTCAGGCTCGACCGTCTCAGGAGGGACCGCTAATGGCTGCATTGATAGGGCCGACCTCGAAAACCGCTGCAGTCCGAAAGAATGCAAACGCATGGCGCGGGCCAGGTCTTGGCCTTGCCCTCCTGTGTGCCCTGTTCGGGCTGGCGGCCTGCATCCGTGCCGACCCCGGTCTTGATGAGATTTCGAGAATCTGGCGGTCGACGGCGCCTGTCGACGACAGTTACGACACCCGCTGCAACGACGCCAGGATTGCCGTCGCCCAGCCGCTTGCAACGATCCTGCAGCGTGGTCTGTCCAGAGAAGAAGTAATAAGATTGCTCGGCGAGCCGGACTTGCCGTCACATACAGACACTGAACGTTTTGGCACAGATAACTTAAACTACTCCCTAGGGTTTTGTCACGGAGACAATGCGTCGTCCGTGGGAGACCACGCATCATTTGTGGTGACATTTAGGGATGGCCGCAGCCGAGAAGCAAGAGTGACTTGGTCTTAGTATAGTCGCAGTCAGGGGAATTAATATGGACTTCCAGAATTGGGTTCTCGACGGCGCAGACCGGTTTGCCGTAGCCGTCGGAGTTCGGTCCCAATTGCCCGGTCGTACCGGCGGACCCGCCGATGCGCTTCGTCATATTATCCTGGCGGCCGAACTCAGGCGTACCGGCGGGATAACCTCGACTCGTGCAATTCTCAACGCTCACGAAGCTGGCGAGCAAGGGATCAGTGCGCGGCAAACCCGCGACACGAATATGGACGCATATAATAATGAGATCGGCATTCTTATCGGCGAGTATGTGAGGAGGCACAATGGTACGGCCATTGATGTCTATCAACTTGCACTTCAGGTTATTGAAAGAAGCTTCTCTGGTTTAAGCAATTACGGAGAGATTAGCGCCAAATGGTTCCGAAGAGATGATGGTCTGTATGTTCGCAGAGAAGACATGGTGCAGGTAATGGGGATTGGCGGAATTTTATACATCCCGCCAATTGCGGTCATGCCCATGAACGAGTGGACTGCTAATCCAATAGTAAACAATCAGAGACTTACCAACGAGCAATCCAACTTTCCCAATATATTCAATTGGACTTTCCGTTTTACCGAGGATAACTCCGCGGACTTTAATGGGCAGCTCAGCATGCCCACCGGAAATTCCGATGGTTTTTATGCCGAAATGCTGCGGATGCGGGCCGCCGCTCACGAGCGGTCAGCCTCGATCCGGCGCTGGAACGAGGAGCGCGTGCGGCGCGGCCTGAGACCGCTTTCGGCTCTGGATCCACTCCAGGACGTCGTGCCGCAAATCCTCAGGAACGGGGTTCAGCTGGCTTCTGCCTCGGCGAATGACATCGTGGGGAACGTCTTGGCTGTGCGATACAGCCTCAACGACGGTGACACGATCACCCAGACGTTCGATTATTCAAATAGTTCAAGGCTGGTGATCAGCGAGGTGGTCACCGACTCTACAGGAAAGCTCATCCAGAGCTCGACTTTGGTCTTCGACAATCTGGGCGGGATCCAGCTGGCCTCGAATGCCACTCTCAATGCCGCAGGACAGGTCGTCCAGCTCGACATCGGCAATCTCGGGATCGGCAATATCGGGGCAACTCTCAAGATCTACGACGGAAACGGAAACCTCGTCAGCACGGAGGACCTCCCACCGGACGTGGCGCGAAGCATTGCCGCGGCGACCAATTCCCTGCGCGACGGGGACGTGCAGGCGTTGAACGATTCCGGGCTTTTCCTGCACACGGGCGCCGTAAACGCGGAGGTTGTGCCGGGCGCGAATGGCAACAGCATCGTCATTTCGTCCGACTCGCTCGCGCGCTATTTGCCACTGGAGCAGGTCTCTCCCGAAGGGGCGCCGCTGCCGGAGGGGGTCCGCCGGATCCGCACTCGGCCGAACCTCTTCGATCCGGACGGCGAGGACTTCGTCGACAAGCGCGACCGCAGCGTCGAGCTTATCGTGGTCGAGGGCGAGGTCGTCATGACCCGTGCGCAGGACGGCCTGCGTCGAGAAGGCGGCTTCGGCGTCACCGTCGAGACCAGCTACGCCAATGGTGAGGCGGTCAGCACCAACATCAAGCTGAACAACAATCCGCTCAAGATCGAGTTTTCGGACGCCGGCGGCGTAATAGGGCAACAGCTGGGCTACTTTCTCGCCGGCGATAACAAGCTGGCGGGCATTGTCGCGTCCGCAACCTTGCAAACGCTTGGAGACAATCTTGGGGACATCTTCGATGGCCTCATTGGACACCAGTCGATTGATCATGCGGCAAAGGATGCCTTCGCCACTTTCGGCCCTGAGTTCCTCTCCAATCTGAAGAGCGCGGGCCTCGGGGCAGTGTCTTCGTTCCTGACGGCCGAGCTCGTCAAAGCCTTGGGAGTAGATGGCTTTGCGGGCGAGCTGCTGAATACCGCGGCAGGCACCGTCATCAGCACCGTTATCGAGAACATCGCCGCGGGGCAGGCTATTTTCCAGGGGTTGAGCCCGGCTTCGATCGGCACCGCCGTCGGCTCGTTCTTGGGCAACAAGCTGGCCAACGAAGTTCATGAGTTCAAGACGATCGGCGGCCAGCTCGGATCTGCGATCGGATCGGCGCTGGCGGTTCTCGCGGTTTCGCTGGCGCTCGGCGGCCCCCCGGGTCTCGTCATCGCCGCGGCGGCCGCCTTCATCGGCAACCTGATCGGCGGGTCGATCGGATCGCTGTTTGGCGGGACGCCGAGATCGGGCGCAGACGTCTTGTGGGACGCCGCCAAGAGCGAGTTCGTCGTTGCCAATGTCTACGCCCGCAAGAACGGCTCCAAGGACGCCGCCAGGGGGATGGCGGCGACTGTGGCGCTGACCTTTAACAACATTCTGTCGTCCACCGGCGGCAGCTTGCTGAATCCGGAACTCGTCCAATCCGGAAATTATGGCATGCGTTTCTCGGATTACGTCTATCGCCCGACTTCCACGCTCGACAAGGACGCGATCACCCAGCGCTTCAAAGGCGAAGACGGCGCATCGCGATTGATAGGTCATGGCATTTATGAAGCGCTGACGGGTTCGAACTTCAAGATCGTCGGTGGTGACGTTTATATGAAGCGGGCACTGTACAACACGTTTACTACCGATCTCGATCCTCTCAACTTCGATCCTAGCGTAATACTTGGCAATATGGCCACTGCGGACAGGTACGAGACTTACCTTAATAACTCAGCAATGATCGATGCACTTATTGTTGGCGAACCAGACAGCGTGTTTGCCGCTGAATGGACCGTGACTTTTGTGCGAGCCGTGGAACTTGGCCTTACCCGACGGCATGAGAGCGATTGGTACGGCGGATATGCCAATCTGCTGTCGGAAGCAGGGGCCACTGCAGCCTCGGTCGACTTCGGTGTCTATTATGATCCCGTCGCGGATCGAATTAGCCGCCTCGTCTCGATCGGCTCGTTCTACATGGATGACGCTATCGATGTCGCCGGCCAGACGACGATCGAAGGCACGTCCGGCGACGACAGGATCATTCTCGCCGGCGACCACATCGTCGCCTCCAGTGACGAGGGGACCCCGATCAATCAGGAGCTCACCGTCGACGATGTCGCCCACGACGGCTCCGAGCAGCTCATCGGGGTCGCGGCGACGATCGACGCCGGCGCAGGCGACGATTTCGTCCAGGCTTCGGACCGCGGTGACAATGTCCTCGGCGGCGGGGGCAACGATACCCTCTACGGCGGCCGGCTCGACGACTGGCTCCTGGGCGGCGCAGGGAACGACACGCTCGATGCAGGCGCCCAGGCCGGCGGGCTGGGCGGCGACGGCAATTATCTCGACGGCGGCCAAGGCGACGACGTGATCCGCGGCCGCGAGGGGTCGGACTGGCTCGACGGCGGCGAGGGGACCGACACGCTCGACGGCGGCGGTGGCGGCGACATATTGACCGGCGGCGCCGATGGCGCGGCGGTCGGCGACCTGCTCAAGGGCGGCCATGGCGACGACCAGTATCTGCTGCGCGCCGGCGACGGCGCCGATATCGCCGACGAGGTCGCCAGCGGCGCCATCGTCGGCGCGCCCGCGACGCCGGACGTCGACCTCGTCCGCGCGCGCTACCTCGGCATCGCCGGGGGCACGATCGCCCGCAACTGGCTCGGCGACGACCTCGACCGGGATCTTGCCGACGCGGCCTGGGAAGCGGCCGGCGGCACCGGCCCGGCGCCGATGGTCGCTGCGTCCGCGGCCGGCGGCGAGGACGCGATCGTCTTCGGCCAGGGCATCGGCATCGGTGACGTCCGCCTGAAGCGGCTCGGCGGCGCCAACGGCGCCGACCTGCTGATCGAGGTGATGATGATCGACGAGGCGGGCCTGGAGGTGCCGTCCGGCACCCAGCTCACCGTGCGCGACTGGTTCGCCGACCCGTTCAAGCGGATCGAATGGCTGAAGTTCGCCGACGGCACCGAGATCCGCATCGCCGACGTCACCAGCTTCATCGTCGGCACCGGCGGCGACGACGTACTGATCGGCACCAACGGCAACGATTTCGTCTATGGCGGCGCCGGCAACGACCAGCTCCACCTCCTCGCCGGCGAGGACGTCGGCAATGGCGGCACCGGTGACGATCTGGTCGCGGGCGACGACGGCGACGACCTGCTGGTCGGCGGCCTCGGCCTCGATCGGCTGATCGGCGGCCGAGGCAAGGACGCGATCTCCGGCGACGCCGGCAATGACGACCTGTACGGCGGCCTCGGCAACGACCGGCTGTCGGGTGGGCGCGGCAACGACCTCGTCGTCGGCGGCGCCGGCGACGACACCTTCAAGTTCGCCCGCGGCGACGGCCACGACGTCGTCTTCGACGATTATTCGAACCATTGGGTCGCGATCTGGACCAGCGGCAACGTCTGGGCGTCGGGCTATACGCGCAACGACACGACCGGGGAGATCACCGGGCCCGACGGCTCCTACGTCCGCAAGAACATGGGCACCTTCGACGAACCCGATCTGCAGTGGCTCGGCCGGTTCGACTACGACCACAATACCGGCACGCTCTACCGCTACGACGAGGCCGCGGCCGCGGCGTCCGGGGCGCCAGTGATCAACGCCGGCAGCGACACGCTCGAATTCGCGCTCGGCATCGATATCCAGGACATCGTGCTGACCCGCGTCTCTCCGGCCAGCAACGATTTGGTGGTCACGGTCAGCGACGAAAACGCGACCCTTCCGACCTACGCGGCCGGCAATGACAGCGTCACCATCCGCAACTGGTACGCCGTGCCCGGCCAGATCGAACATTTCGCTTTCTACCAGACCGGCCAGATGCGGGTCGGCGCCGGCGGGCTCAACCTGATCGCCGGCACCGACCTGCTCAACGTCCTGACCGGCACGGTCGGCGCCGACTGGATCAGCGGCGGCGCCGGCGATGACATCATCTCCGCCGGCGGCGGCGACGACGTGCTCAGCGGCAATACCGGCTTCGACACCCTGAAGGGGGAGGCCGGCAAGGACGTTCTCTACGGCGGCAGCGGCAACGACACGCTGGACGGCGGCGACGGCGCCGACCTCCTCGTCGGCGGCGAGGGCATGGACACGGCGAGCTACGCCACCTCGGCGGTGATCGTGCGCGCCTATCTTTCCGCCGCATGGGCCAATGCCGGCGCCGCGCAGGGCGACGACTATAGCAGCATCGAAAACCTCACCGGCGGCACCTGGGGCGCGGGCACGCTGACGCTCGGCTCGGCCGACATCCTCGGCGGCGACGAGGGCGACAACGAGCTGACCGGCGGCCGCGGCGACGACACGCTGATGGGCGGCGCCGGCGACGATTCCTATATGTGGAACGGCTCCGAATGGGCCGACACGATCCGCGAGGGCGCGTTCACCGTCCAGGCGGCGGTGAACGCCGCCGGAGAGCTGACCGCGGGTTACGTCGTCCAGTGGGAGATGACGGACGAGCTGCAGCTCGGCTACGAGGACCGCTATTACTGGCGGCTGCGGGTCACCGCGCCGCCGGTCGGCAGCGAAGCGGCCGAGCTCGTCTACGACTGGGACAGGTTTGCCTTCCCCGAGGAGACGCCGACGCAGCCGCTGCCGACCGCCTGGGACAATCGCGGCTGGCTGGGCGGGTTCGCCGAAACGAACGGCAACCAGGTCATCCGCGAGAAGTTCGACACCGCCGCGGACGGCGGCCAGGACACGATCGAGTTCGGCACCGGCCTCAGCCTTTCGGACCTGAGCTTCGAGCGCTGGACCGACGCCGTTCGCAACGACGCGACCGGCACCGATCTGGTCGTCCGCTACGGCACCGGCCAGCTCGATTTCATGCGGATCAAGGATCAATTCACCTCTCATGGCGCGGTCGAATCGCTGCTCTTCCGCGACGGCCTGACGGTTTCGCTCGCCAACATCCTGATCGGCGGCGGCACCGCCACGCTCACCGGCACCGAGGCCGATGAGCTGCTCAGCGGCCTCAACGGCGTCGTCAACGAGCATCTCGTCGGCGGCGGCGGCAACGACGCGCTGAACGGCCTGCGCGGCGTCGACACGCTCGAGGGCGGCGATGGCAATGACGCGCTCGAAGGCGGCGCCGGCGCCGACATCCTCGACGGCGGCGGCAATGCGACGACCGGCGCCGGCTGGGGCGACACCGCCCGCTACGTCAGGTCGAGCGCGGTCAACGTTGATCTGCGCCGGACCACCGGGCAGCTGCTCGGCGACGCCGCCGGCGACATCCTGACCGGCATCGAGAATGTGGTCGGCTCGGCGACCGGCGGCGACACGCTCAACGGCGACGACGGCGCCAACCGGCTCGACGGCCTCGACGGCGCCAACATCATCCACGGCTGGGGCGGCGACGACGTCCTGCTCGGCGGCATCGGGGTCGACAATCTCTACGGCGAGGACGGCGATGACGCCATTTCCGCCGCCGACGGCGCCGATATCGTGTGGGGCGGCGCGGGCGAGGATACGATCGGCGGCGGCGTCGGCAACGACACGCTGCGCGGCGAGGCCGACCACGACATCCTGACCGGCGGCGACGGCGACGACACCCTGCTCGCCGGCGGCGACGGCGACGACGACATCCTCGGCGAAGCCGGCAACGACATCCTCGCCGGCGACGACGGCGCCGATCTGCTGGTCGGCGGCTCCGGCAATGACAGCCTGCAGGGCGGCGCGGGCGACGACGACTATTATTTCGAGCCGGGATCGGGCCTCGACACGCTGACCGACGCGAGCGGCGTGAACGCGGTCCTGTTCGGCGGCGACATCGCCTTCGATCGGCTCTGGATCACCCAGGTCAACCAGGACCTGCGGATCGGCGTGCTCGGCGCCGCCGACGTGCTGATCGTCACCGGCTTCTTCGCGGCGACCGGCGGCAGCGAGATGCACGCGATCAAGACCGGCGGCCACGCGCTGTTCGTGGACCATCCCGCCGCGCTGACTCTGATCGCAGCGATGACGGCCTCCTCGGCCGGCGCGACGCCGGCGGCCATGCCCGCGAACGTCGCGGCGATGCTGGGCGCCCATTGGCACGCCGGCGGCAAGGCGCTCCCGACCGGTCCGGCCGGACCGCGGGTCATCGCCGCGACCGAGGACACGGCCGTCGCCGTCGACGGCAATTACGGCGTGGTCGATCACGACAATAATATCGCGGGCTACAGCCTGGATGCCGGCGCGATGCCGGGCCACGGCACCGTTTCGTCATTCGATGCCGTGACCGGCGCGTTCGTCTATACGCCGAACGCGGACTTCAGCGGCGTCGACGATTTCCGGCTTGTCGTTACCGACGCCGACGGCCAGACCGCGACCCTCGCCGTTCGGATCAACGTGGGAAGCGTCAACGACGCCCCTGGTGCTCTTCGCACCGAGACCGGCGCTCCGCTCGCGATCGCCGAAGCGACGCCCGGCGGCCAGACCACCGCCGGATCGACCGTCGGCCGGCTGATCGCCACCGACCCCGAGAGCGAGAATCTCGAGTGGACCCTGGTCAATGACGGCGGCGGCCGCTTCGGCATCACCGCCGACGGCCTGCTCCATGTCGTCGACCCCGCTCTGCTCGACCGGGAGGAGGCCGGCAGCCATCTCGTCCGCGTCCGTGTGGCCGACGAGAACGGCGCGTGGTTCGAGGAGAATTTCACCGTCGCCGTCCTCGATGCCAACGAAGCCAACAGCTTCGGCGCTATTCCTGCCATGTCGGTCGAGGAAAGCGCCGGCCTGGGCTCGCTCGTTGGCACCGTGCCGGCGGCGACCGATGTCGACAGCGGCGTGTTCGGCGATCAGCGCTATTATTTCTGGCACGATGGCGCGGCCGCCAGCACGTCCTGGGACGGCCTGTTCACCATCGAAGCGCAGACCGGACGGATCATGACGGCGGCGCCACTCGACTTCGAGGCCGGAACGCCGGAGCGGACCTACGCGGTCGTCGCCCGCGACAATGGCGGAGCCCCGGGTTTCAATCAGCAGACGTCCAGCCTCGCCATCACCATCGGCGACAGCAACGACGCGAACGGCTTCGGGCCGATTCCGGCCATGACGGTCGACGAGAATGTTATGGTCGGCGCGACGGTCGGCACGGTGCCGGCGGCGACCGATCCGGACGGCGGGCTTTACGGCCAGCAGCGTTATTATTTCTGGTATGGCGATACCGTGCACGAGCTGTCGTCGGACGGCCGCTACCGGATCAACCTGTCGACCGGCGAGATCGTCACGGCCGTCGCGCTTGACTTCGAGGCCGGGTCGACGAGCGCCTCCTACCAGGTCGCGGTTCGCGACAATGCCGGCCAGCCCGGCTACACCCAGTCGACCGCGTCCGTCACGATCGGCATCCAGGACAAGAACGAGCAGAATGCGCTCGCCGCGATTGCGGACATGGCGGTCGAGGAGAATGTGACTATCGGAACGACGGTCGGCACGGTGCCGGCGGCGACCGATCCGGATGGCGGCGCCTTCGCCCAGCAGCGTTATTATTTCCGCTACGCGGATGGCGTGCACGCGCTGTCGGCGGACGGCCGCTACCGGATCGACGCGTTGACCGGCCAGATCACCACCGCCGTCGCGCTCAACTTCGAGGCCGGGACGCCGAGCGCTCTCTACGAGGTGGCGGTCCGCGACAATGCCGGCCAGCCCGGCTACACCCAGTCGACCGCTTCCTTCACGATCGCTATCCAGGACAAGAATGAGCAGAACGCGCTCGGCGCGATTGCGGACATGGCGGTCGACGAGAATGTGACGGTCGGAACGACGGTCGGCGCAGTGCCGGCGGCGACCGATCCGGACGGCGGCGCCTTCGCCCAGCAGCGTTACTATTTCCGCTACGCGGGTGGCGTGAACGAGCTGTCGTCGGACGGCCGCTACCGGATCGACGCTTTGACCGGCCAGATCACCACCGCGATAGCGCTCAACTTCGAAGCCGGGGCGCCGAGCGCTCTCTACGAGGTGGCGGTCCGCGACAATGCCGGCCAGCCCGGCTACACCCAGTCGACCGCCTCCTTCGCGATCGGCATCACCGACAAGAACGAGCAGAATGCGCTCGGCGCGATTGCCGACATGGCGGTGGACGAGAATGTGGCGCTCGGGACGGCGGTCGGCACCGTCCCGGCGGCGACCGATCCGGACGGCGGGATCTACGGCCAGCAGCGTTATTATTTCCGGCACGGCGACGCGGTGCACGAGCTGTCGGCGGACGGCCGCTACCGGATCAACGCTTTGACCGGCCAGATCACCACGGCCAGCGCGCTCAACTTCGAGGCCGGGGTGCCGAGCGCCCTCTACGAGGTGGCGGTCCGCGACAATGACGGCCAGGCCGGCTACACCCAGTCGACCGCGACCTTCACGATCGGCATCCGGGACAGGAACGAGCAAAACTCGCTTGGCGCGATCCCGGACATGGCGGTTGCGGAGAACCTGCAGGCCGGGACGCTGGTCGGCACGGTGCCGGCGGCGACCGATCCGGACACCGGCGACTTCGGGCAGCAGCGTTATTATTTCTGGAACGGCAGCGCGGCGAGCGCGACCTCGGCCGACGGGCGCTTCGTCGTCGACGGCGTCAGCGGCGAAATCCGCACCAACGCGGTGCTCGATTTCGAGGCGACGCCGGCGGGTCCGCTGGTCTACACGATCGTCGCCCGGGACAATCTCGGCCTTGCCGGCTTCACCCAGTCGCAGGCGCAGGTCCGCATCAGCGTCAGCAATGTCAACGAGGCGCCCGCCACGCCGATCGCCAGCCAGATGCCGCCGGTCGCCGCGGAATCGGCGTCGACCTGGGTGGCGAGCTTCACCTTATCGGACCCCGATGGAACCGTGCCGACCTTGCGCTTCACCAGCAATCCCGCGGGCCGGTTCGCGATCGAAGGAAACGAGGTCCGCTTCGCCGGTGGTGCAACGCCCGACTTCGAGACCCTCTACGCGCAGAGCATCGCGCTCGGCGTCGCGGCGGTCGACAGCGACAATGACGGGCTCTGGGAGATCGCGCTCACCGCGGCGGTGGATGCCACCGACGGGCTGCTTTCGTCGCCCGGTTCGGCGACCATCTCGATCACGGTCGAGGATGTGAACGAAGCGCCGACCAGCCTCGATTGGGCGCCGCTTGTCACCTCGGTCGTGGAACGCGACAACATCCCCGCCACGGAATTGCCGCGCTCCGCGATCGCGCTCGGCACGCTCAGCGTCACCGATCCGGACATTGCCGGCTTCGCGACCGGCTCCTACGGCTTCACGGTCGCCGATCCCCGCTTCCAGGTGATCGGGTCGACCCTCTACCTCAAGCAGGATCAGGCGTTCGATTTCGAGGCCGGCGACACCGCCCAGGTCGTGGTCACCGCCACCGACCAGACCGGCGGTCCCGGTGCGCACAGCATCGCCCAGACGATCACGATCACGGTCCAGGATCGTGACGACGTCTTCGAAGGCGACGGCGGCGACAATGTGATTACCGGTCAGCAGAATCGCGACCTGATCTTCGGCCGCGGCGGCGACGACACGCTGAGCGGGGGCGCCGGCAATGACGACCTGGCCGGCGAGACCGGCGCGGACACGCTCTATGGCGGCGCCGGCAACGACAATCTGCTTGGCGGCGACGGCACGGATACGCTCGACGGCGGCGACGGCGACGACGTGCTGCAAGGCGGCGCCAACGATCTCGCCACGCTCGACACGCTCTATGGCGGCGAGGGCGACGACGTGCTGCGCGGCGATGACGGCGACGACGAGCTGAGCGGCGGCGCCGGCGCGGACCGGCTCGAGGGCGGCAGCGGTACCGATACGGCGAGCTACGCCTGGCTTTCGAAGGGCGTCGCGGCGACCGACGGCATCCTCGCCGACCTCGCCACGTCCGCCTACAACAGCGGCGCGGCCGAGTACGACAGCTACGATTCCATCGAGAATCTGCGCGGCACGGAGGCCGGCGACGACCTTCGCGGCGACTCGGCCGACAACCGGCTCGAAGGCGGCGGCGGCGACGATCTGCTGGACGGCCGCGAAGGCGACGACTTCCTCGACGGCGGCGCCGGCGACGACGTCATCTATGGCGGCGACGGCCAGGATAAGCTTCGCGGCGGCGCCGGCAACGACAAGCTCTATGCGGAAAGCGGCGACGACGATCTCGACGGCGGCGCGGGCAATGACGAGATGACCGGCGGCCTCGACAACGACACCTACATCGTCACCCGCTGGTCGGGCGAGGACACGATCTTCAACTACGATCCGTCCGGCCTCGACGTCGACGTGCTCGGCTTCCGGCGCGACGAGGGGCTTATCGAGGCCGAGGACCTGTGGTTCGAGCGCTCCGGAAACGACATGCTGATCAGCGTGATCGGCGCGACCTCCAGCGTCCGGATCGTCGACTGGTACGTGAATCCCGATCCCGAAGGCCAGGCCAATTTCAAGCTCGATTTCATCCTCGCCGGTGTCCGGACCAGCAACACGATCAACATCGAGGGCCTGGTCGCCCTGATGCAGGGCCAGAAGCCGGCCAGCGTCGCCGAGCTCGATCTGCTGATGGCCAACCCCGATTATTATGTGGATTGGGCCACGCACTGGGACCGGAACGCCGAGCCGGTGATCGCGATGATCGGCCCCCGGTCGACGACCGAGGACGTGGCGCTGACCTTCACCGTCAACGCCACCGACGACATCACGCCCAATGCGGGGCTGACGATGTCGGCGCGCCTGATCAGTCAGACGCCGACCATCGCCGGCGCTCTGGTGATCGACGCCGCGAACAACAATTGGTGGTCGTTCGGCGCCGGGAACAGCGCCGGCAACCGCACCATGACCGTGAACCCTGCGGCCCAGGCGAGCGGCACCGCGGTCATCGAGGTAACGGCGATGGATGCCGGCGGCATCGTTCAGACCCAGGAGTTCACGGTCACCGTCAACGCGGCCGCCAGCCAGCCGACGATCAGCCAGTTCGCGGGATCCGGAACCTCGGGTCTCGCCGCCGGTATCGCGCTCGACCTGCAGGTCGGCTTCCTCGACGACGACGGCTCCGAAGTGCAGGAGATCACCATCGCCGGCGTGCCCGCCGCGCTTTCGCTCAACAAGGGCGTTCGTGACGGAACCGGCCTCTATCACCTGACCCTGGCCGATCTCGCCGGGCTGAAGCTCGACGCGCCGGCGGGATGGAGCCAGGACGTCACGCTGACCGCGACCGCGCGGGCGACCGAGAACGGGACCACCGCCTCGGCGGTCCGCGTCGCGACGATCATCGTCAATGCGCCGCCGACGGGAGCCACGCTCACCGGATCCGCGCCCGAAAATGCCGCCAACGGCACCTATGTCGGGACGATCGTCGGGTTGGACCCCGACGCCAACGACACGCTCAGGTACCGTTTCGTCGAGGTCGCGGGTGTCGTCCAAAATGCCGGCGGGCGCTTCGCGCTCGACACCGTCACCGGCGCCGTCACCGTCGCGAACGGATCAGCGTTGAACCACGAGGCGGCCGCCTCCCACACGATCGCCGTCGAGGTCGAGGACTCGTTCACCCAGGTCGTGACCCAGAGCCTGACCATCAACGTCATCAATGTGAACGAGCAGAATGCGCTGGCTGCGATCCCGGCGATGTCGGTCAACGAGAATGTCGGCGTCGGCACCGTGATCGGCACCGTTCCGGTGGCGACCGACCCGGACAGCCTGTCCCATGCCTTCGGCCAGCAGCGTTATTATTTCGGCAGCGTCGGCAACGCGCTTTCGTCCGACGGCCGCTACCGGATCAATGCCACGACCGGGGTGATCACGACCGAGGTCGCGCTCAACTTCGAGGCGATGGCGCCGGGCGGCCCCTATACGGTGATCGCGGCCGACAATCAGGGCCTGGCCGGCTACACCCAGTCGACGCGGCAGGTGTCGATCGCGATCAACAACGTCAACGAGCAAAATGCGCTGGCTGCGATCCCGGCGATGTCGGTCAACGAGAATGTCGGCATCGGCACGGTGGTCGGCACGGTTCCGGCGGCGACCGACCCGGACAGTTCGTCCCACATCTTCGGCCAGCAGCGTTACTATTTCGGCAGCGTCGGCAACCTGCTGTCGTCCGACGGCCGCTACCGGATCAA